>Ga0206106_100168_pt1 | contig 103572 bp, 97 predicted proteins | sample 1B1ome_FD_148677 | JGI IMG/M metagenome (GOLD analysis project Ga0206106, IMG submission 148677) | Enriched microbial communities from leaf-cutter ant dump, University of Wisconsin, Madison, United States - 1B110A | ecosystem: Environmental > Terrestrial > Nest > Insects nest > Nest dump...
CGCCCGTGGCGATCGAGGATGGCGAGGGTCACGACGATCGCCGCCACGTCGCGAAATCCGTCCACGGAGGCGTGCGCCGGGTCCGCCGCCGGGTCTGCCGCCGGGTTTTCGTGCCAGGGGACGATGGAGAGCCGGGCGGGTTCCCCGTCGCGCGGTTTGAGCAGGTAGACGTATTCCATGCGGAAGACCTGATCCGCCACGCTCCGGAACGCCTCCGCCTGCGAGAAGAGATCGGGCCAGAGATCGGCGAGCCGTTGCGGCAGGTGGGCCACGCCCTTCCACCCGCCCCCGGAATGCGGCTCCCAGCCGAGCCCGATGCTCCGGCGGGCCAGCCCCGGGATGCCGGTTTCCGCGTCGGGCAGGATCTGGTAGGCGACGACCGAGACCGGGGAGCGATCCGCGCCCGAAGGCTGGTCCGGCCCGGGAAAGCGGCCCCGGCTCTCGGCGTAAAAGGCGAGCCGGTCGTTGCCGGGCTGGAGATTGGCCGGGAAGGCGATCGGCTCCCCGCTTGCATCCCGGTAACGCGGCGGGAGGGTTCCCGCCGGTTGCTTGAAGGCGGTGCCGTCGAGATCGCGCCGCCGGAGCATCCGGGCAAAGTCGATGGAGAAGCGGTTGAAGATCATCCGGGCCTCCGTGTCGGTGTTGATCTGCCGGTTCTCGTAGGTGACGGAGCGGGCCGTTCCGTCGGTGATCTGGGTGATCATCAGGATCACCACGCCGAGCACGGTGAGCGCGGCCAGCAGCTCGATGAGCGTGAAGCCGTGGGGGGATGGCGAGGGGCGGCGGGGCATCATGATTCTCGCACGTCTTTTCAGTGGCGATCGAGCGCCACGAAGGCGGAAACGGTGGAGGAGGGCGGGTCCGCCTCCGCGGGCCAGCCGAGGGTGACGGTGCCGCAGGTGGCGTTTCTCTTCCCGGCGGCGGGGGGCGTGAGCGAAACCTCCACGCGGTAGAAGGCGGCGACGGCGGGGGCCGGGTTGCCGCCCGCATCAATGAAAAACGAGGTTTCGGAAGTGTCGATCCCGATCCCGTAGCGCGGAGAGGTGGCGGCGTCGCCCGTCTGCCGGAGGTCTTCGATGATGCCGGTGGCGAGGTTGAGCGCCTCCGTCTGGCGCACGGAGGACTGGTTGCTGGCGATCCCCACGGGCAGCAGCCCGAAGATGGCGAAGAGCGCAAAGGCGGCGATGCCGAGGGCGAGGCCGACCTCCACGAGCGAAAACCCGTTCGCAGCTGGAAGGAGCGATGGCGGTTTCATGGGCGGAAAACGCGGACCTGGCCGGTGAGTCCTTCGATCTGGATGGCCGCCGCCGCCTTGCGGGTGCCGGCGTAGTCCGGGTGAATCACCCCGTCGGACGCCGGTTGCAGGGCGATTTCCATCGCATCCTGCGGGCCGGGGCCGCTGAAAACGTTCTCGCCGATCTTGCTCGCTTCCCCGCCGGGGGAAAACTCGATGATCCGCGTGAACGTGTACTGGGGGGCGACCGCGTCGAGCGGGTAGGTGAAGGTGGTCGGGTTGCGCTGCGCCGGGGTGCCCCGCCTTTCGAAGAGGCTTTCCTGCGGCCCGGCCCCGGGCGCCGCGCCCATCTGGTAGGCGGCGGGAACCTCCGGGCGGGGCGGAACGTTTTCCCCGGGGGTGTTGAGCGCCACCAGCCGCACGTTCTCCAGCCGCAGGAGGCGGGAGAGCTGCTGGAGCGCCACCGGGTTGGAGGCGTCCCCGGCCCCGAACGCGGCGGGGAGGCTGTCGCTGATCACCGCGTCGCTGTAACGCCGCCCGTCGCGGGAGGCGACGGTGGAGACGATCACCCGGCCGCCGCCGCCCGCCTGCGCCGGTTGCCGGGAGGGGACGCTCCCGTCCTCCTCGTAAAAGCCGACCCAGACGTAGGTGTTCGACGCCATGGCGTAGCTGCGGGCCTGCTCCAGCGTGCCCGCGAGATCGTAGGCGGCGCGGGTGATGTCGCGATCACCGCGGATGCCGAGGACCGCCGGGAGCGAGATGACGAGCATCAGCACCATGATGGCGATCACCAGCAGCGCTTCGACGAGGCTGAACCCGCGCCGCCGTGGCGACAGGGCGAAGCGATCAACCGATGGGAGAAAATAACGGCGCATGAAAGGGGGGCGGACCGGGGACGGCGCGGGCAATCCCTCCGCCATGATCCGGCTTCGTGAATCCGGGCTGACTATCGTTCGCATGGGTCTCATTCGCAAACCCGCGCGGGGTCTACACGTAGGATTCCTCCCGCGTCATCGCGTTGCGGCGGTTTCCTCCAGAAGCAGAAAGCCCATCCGCGAGGGCGAGAGGTGGGGATGCCCCGGGCGGACGGGCGACCAGTAGAAAAAATCGGCCTCCCGGGCGTTGCGCCAGTCGTGCCGCACGAAGTTGACGCGCAGGGCGCCGGGCCGGAGCCGCCCGCCGCCGCGCCGCCGGTTGAGGAGCGCCGCGGGCAACCGGACTTCCACCCGCCAGAGGCCGCTCTCCGGGTCGCGATGGCTCGCGGTTTCAATTTCCGGGGGAACGGGGAGCGGGTAGCCCCACCATTCGCGGGAGCGGAAGTCGCGGGCAAGCACCCCGTCCGCCTCGGCGACGGGAGCCGCCGTCAGCAGGAAATTCTTGAAAAAGAGCGCGCCATCGAGCGCCACCTGAAGCTCGTAGTACTGCCGCGCGTCCCCGGTCGGGTCGATGAAAATCTCGAAGACATCCTGCGTGTGCCGCGATCCCCCCTCCTCCGGCTCCCGGGTGAACGGGGTGGTTTCCACCGCTTCCATGGCGATATGCAGCGCATCGTCGCTCCAGAGCGCGCGGACCACGGTGCGGGGAGCCGGATCGTGCGTGAGAACGATCTCCCGCGCGGCCTTCCACTCCGCCGCCGTCGGCGTCGGCCCGGCGGCCCGGGGGATGACGGCCCGGGGCGGCGCGGCTTCAAGGGAGGGTGGGGGCCCGGAGGGGTCTGCCGTGGCGGCGGGAAGCGGGGAAGCGCCCGGAATCATGGCGAAGAGGAGGATCAGCGGGCGTACCGGTCTCATTCGGGTTCCACGCGAAGGGTTTGCAGGCTGGTGGGCGGGCATTCGATCTTCAGGATGAGCCTGCCCTCCCGGACCTCCGCCGGGACCGTCCCGCCGGAAACCGGATCGGTCACTTTCACGGAAGCGGGCCACGGGCCGGGCAGTTCCAGCGCGAAGCTCCCCGGGCGATACCCTTTGTAGGCAAGGGAGAGATAGACCGCCGCCGCTCCCTTGGGATCGTAGCGGCGCACCCGCAGCTCTTCGGAGCCGGGGAGGCCGGGCGTCTCCACCACTTTCCCCGGTAGCGCCGGAAGCGCGAGGAACGCCCGGGCAAACGCCCGGTGCTGCTCCATGAACCCGCCGCCGTAGGTGTAGGCGGTTTCCGTGAGAATCCACGGGTCGCCGTGGAAGACGCTCATCACCTGTTCGGCCATGGCGTAGTCCGGCCCGCCGGTCATCAGCTCGCTCGTCTCATAGTTATCCCCCTGCACGTTCCAGCGGCCCCGTTCCTCGTAGTCGAAGAGCTTGGTGAGGGCGAGCCGTTCGCCGGTGCGGAAGGAGTTGATGTAGGGCTCGTTGTCCGCCAGGTAGTGCCAGTTCACCGGCCCCAGAAGCGCGAACCCGTCGAGCCCGGCGTAAAGCTCCGGTTGCAGGCGGTGATGCGGCGCGCCCTTTTCCCGGATCATCCGGGCGTACTCCTGCGCCGGGATCGCCTTCTGGTAGGCGGCGGCGCGCTCGTAGTAGCGGATGCTGTTGTGGACGTTGTAGTAATCCCGGTAATCCTCCGGGGTGCGGGAGTATTCGCCGAGGTTCCAGCGGTCACCGTCCCAGTTGTAGTAGAGCAGGGAGAGATCGGGCCGATACCGGCGCAGGCGCTCCAGCATGGCGGCGTGGAAATCGCGGCGCTTGCCCTGCCACCAGTCGATGTATTTCGCGTGGCGATCCCCCCCGGACGCCCATTTGGCCAGCCCCTTGCCGTCGAGCCCGGCGGGCGGTTCGTCGCCGGTTTCCCTTGCGTAAAGAGCCACGTCGTCCGGGCCGTAGCTGATCGGCAGCCGGTCGCTGCGGATGCGGAAAAGGATGCCGCCGATCTGGGGGTTCTCTCCGATGTTCTTGCCGATCACCTGATCGAGGATCGCGGAGAATTCCCCCAGCGGTTCGGGCCGCAGCAGGTTCGAGCACCAGCTATGGAAACGGTTCGGCTTGGCGGGAGCGCCGTTGGCGCCGATGGCCCTCGCCTCCTTGGGGAGGGCATCGGTTCCGCCGTATTCGAGCCGGGGGAAGAGGGTGATGCCGCTCCCTTTCGTCGCCTTCAGGTATTTTTCCAGCGCGCTCTCCTGATCCGCCGCCAGCGGATCGCGCACCGGATGGGAGGAGCGCAGCGGGAGTTTTTCCAGGTCATCCACGTGCCAGTAGGCGAGGTTCCCCCATTTGAGGATGGAGGGGGAGATCGCGTTGTAGCCGGAGATTAGCGCGTGGCGAACCATGTCCCGGGCGACCCACTCCGGCTCCCGTTCCCAGTCCGCCACGAGCAGCCGCCGGGGAGCCCCCTCGGGATAGCGGATGGCGGCGTGGGCCGCGGGCCCTTCCGGCATTTCGTAGACGAGGATGCGCCCGACCGCCGGTCCGGCCTCGTACTGGGGCACGTAGGCGCGCCCGGTGTCGTGAAAGAAGATCCAGAAGCCGTGTTCCACCGGCGTCGAACGGCTGCCGTGGCTTCCGTAGGTGAGTTCATCGGGGATGACGACGGTATCGAAGAATTTCCAGCTCCCCGAGATCGGGTAGTTGTCGAAGGGATCGTCCTTTGAAACGCCGGTCTTGAAGCCGAGCCCCTGGTAGTTCCGGCCCGCGTCGATGTTGATCGGCACGTAGCGGGTCTTGTTTTCGGGGTACTCCACGCGGACGAGGTACGCCTTGCCGGGGGTGATCTTCCCGCGCCCGAGCCGGTAGCCGAACCATTGGTTGTTGTTCACCTCCCGGTATTTTTTCCCCGCCAGTTCGCCGATCGTGATCCCTTCCACCCACGAGGCGTACGCGCGGCGGCCCACCCAGCTCTCCCGGTGGCCGCCTTCCTTGTAGACATCCCCCGCCGCCATCGGGTCCCGGGCGGTGTCGATCACGTCGATCCGCTTGAGGCGGCCATACGGCGTCTCCTCCCAGGTTTCCGGCAGCGGTTCGCGGGCGTACCGGTCACGCTCGTCGTAGCGCATCTGGATGCGGAGCCGGTCGCCCGCGTAGAGCGGCTGCGCCCCGCCGTTTGCGGCCACGAGATGGAGGTCAAAGTATTCGGAGAAATAAAACCGCCGCGAGGCCGCCGCGTCGAGCACGACCGGCAGTTCCAAAAACGCCCCCTCCTGCGAAGCGCGGGGCCGCCCGGTGCCTTCGGCGATGGTCCGGTGGAAACAGTCGATGAGCCGGTAGGCGATCTCCTTTCCCTCCGGCAGCCCGGCGGGGAAACGCAGGAGAAGTTCGTAGGGGCCGCCGTTGACAAGCGGGCCGGGGTCGAACCGCGAGGCGATCACCGGGGCCTGCTTCCCCTTGCCGATCACCACCCACGCGGCTTGCGGGCGGAGTTCGAAGGGGCCTTCAAACACCCCGGCGAAAGGAGCCTTCTGCGGCTCGATCCGGATCGCCACCTCGTTGAGTTCCCCGGCCTTGAACGCATCCGGCGGGACGGTCACATCGAGCTTCGGATCGTGCGAGCCGGTGCCGCCGAGCCGGACGCCGTTGAGGTAAACCTCGCTCCGGTCCTTCGGGCTGCGGACCTGCCCGAGCCGCAGCCGCAGTTCCATGTTCTTCCATTGCGCGGGGATGAAGACCTCCTGCCGCAGCCAGAGCACCCCCCCGGCATCCTTCACTTTCTGGTCGGAAAAGGAAAACCCGACCGCCAGCGCGGGCCAGGAGCGGAAGTCCGGGTCTTTGCCCGCCGCCTCCCCCCGGCCCAGATGCCAGAGCCCGTCGAGGTGGACCACCCCGCCATCGTCGTCGTTGCGGAAACGGCCCACGCGGAAATTGGCGAACTTCACCTCGCCCGGGGCGCTCATCTCGTTGTTGCGGTAGCCGAGGCTCAGGGCGCGGATGCTGTTGGCCGAATTCAGGAACGTCAGGATGCGGGGCTGGATCTTGTGAAACCCGTTGAGCGGCAGGACCACGCGGGTCCATCCCCCCTTGCGGACGGGAAAGGCCGTGCCGAAGCCGGAATCGCCCTTCCGCCATTTCCAGCCGCCCCGGTTGAGGTAAAGCCACATCTCCCCTTCGCTCCGGTCGCTCTGGTAGTCGAAGGCGATATAGTCGTAGCCGCGCAACTGCCAGAGCGGCCCGGTTTCCTCGTTCTGGAGGTTGTAGTCAACAAATTCGCCGGCGGTGTTCGGGTGGAGAATCTCAAAGCCGAGCGCCTCCGTGCCGGGCTCGGGGCCGGGCCGCGCGTGCAATTTGGGCCGGGTATCGGCGAGCCCTTCATCCCGCCATCCGAAGGTCCATTTCCGGTCCGGTTGCCCGGCGAGATTGCGGGTGGCCTCCAGCCGGATTTCGTCCTCTCCGTACGGGGCCGTCTCCGAAGGGGGGAACGGCGCGAGCGGGCCGGTCGTCAGCAGCCGGGCGGGGCTGACGGTGGTGAAACCGCCGCTCATGTATTTGTTGGAGACGCGCACCGCGATCACGTTCTCCTCTCCCCAGCGGATCGCCTCTTCGGGGACCGGGTAGAGCCGGGGCCGCTGGAACGCCTTGGCGTTGAGGCCCCCGATTTTGGTCCCGTTCCAGTAGGTGGTGTCCGAATCGTCCACCGGCGGGAGTTGCAGGAAGAGCGGGCGGCCCTTCCATTGCGCTGGGACATGCACTCTCTGCCGATACCAGACGATCCCGAGATCGCCGCGCCCCTGGTGATTGTAGGCCCCGGGGACGAGCCGCTCCTCCCAGTCGCGGTCGTCGAATTCCGGCGTGGCGAATCCCTGCGCTTCGCCCTGCTCCGCCTTGTCAAAGGTGAATTTCCAGAGTCCTTCCAGGGGAAGGGCGGACCCGGCGGGCGGAGCCTCCGCGCCGGAAGCGGCAAACGCGCCGCCCGACCCGAAGGCGGCCAGCAGGGCGGCCAGAACGGCCATGAGTGCGGTTTGAGCCCAAAGCGGGCTCCACGACAGCGGGGAGGACGGACCGGAGGGATTCATAAGAAGAACGCGAAGAACGCCTGCCCACCTTTCCGTGAACCGGGCTCCGGATCAACGGCGGCTCATACCTACACGTAGGCATCGTAGATATCTCAGGGACGTTCCAAAATCGCGGGCGGGGTCAATGAAAGACTTGCCCCGGGGCCGGGGTTATTCTACGTGTAGGATCATGCACCCCCCGGTGACGGTCAGGGATATCGCCCGCAAATGCGGGCTTCATTTCACCACAGTGGCTCTGGCGCTGCGCAATTCGCCCAAGGTCGCCCCGGCCACCCGGGCCCGAATCCGCGCGCTGGCGACGCGGATGGGGTACCGGCCCAATCCGCTGGTCTCCGCATTGATGGCCCAGAAGCGCTCCCAGCGCAAGTCCGACCAGGCTTCGGTGCTCGCCCATGTCTCGTTTTCCGCGCCGGACCACCGCCCGGCCCCGAATTCATTTGAGGCGGAGTACCTCGCCGGAGCCCGGCAGCGGGCTTACGAAATGGGCTACCATCTGGAGACGTTTCACCTTCACCCCTCGGGATTGAACGCCCCCCGGCTCGCGCAGATTCTCCGCACCCGGGCCATTCCGGGGATGTTGCTCGGGTCGGCCCGCGGAAGCATGGGGCATCTCCCCCGGCCCCTGTACGAGTTTGTCTCCATCGCGCTGGCGCACTCCATCATCCGCCCGGGGCTGCACCGGGTGAGCCACAACCATTGCCACGGCAGCATGCTCGCCTGCCGCGCCCTCTGGCGCAAGGGATACCGGCGCATCGGCCTGGTGCTCACCCGGCTGATGGATGTGCGGCTCGGTCGGCTCTGGACGGCGGGTTATCTCGCTTATCATGAGGGGCGTCCGGAGGCCTTCCGTTGTGCGCCCCTCTATCTGCCGGTCACGGAGTTCCCGCAATCGACTTCGAGCCACGAGTTCCCGCACAGGAAGCTTCTCTCATGGGTGCGCCGGGAAGAGCCGGACGTCGTCCTTACCATGCATCTGCCGGTCAAGAAATGGCTGGAGGAAAACGCGGCCAGCCTGCCCCGGAAGGTGGACATCGCCTCGCTCGACTACAGCCCGGAATGGGGCTCCGTCCCCGGCGTGTTCCAGAAACCGCGCTTTCTCGGCAGGGAGGCGATTTCCTTTCTCGTGGGCCAGATCCAGAGCAACCAGTCCGGCATCCCGGACCAGCCGCTGAGCCTGATGATCGACGGCGATTGGCACGAGCCGTGAACCCGCGGGCCCGTCCTCAGGCCGCCTTTTTCCGGCGGCGGCGATGGAGCAGAAGCACCAGCCCGCCGCCCACGGCAAGAACCAGCCCCGTGCCCGGCTCCGGAACGGCGGTGATCGTGAGAATCCCGGTATCGTAATCGAACAGCCCTTCGTAACCCCCACTGGTGAAGGTGATGTCGGAAAACACGCTCGTACCGTTTCGGCTGCCGAAATCAAAAAGCTGGAATTCGGCATCCAGACCGGGGTTGAAGTTGAAATCGAGCACCAGCTCGCCTTCGTATTTAAGGGCTCCGCCGACCACGATGAAGTTGAAGGAGTCCTTCGCGTTGAAGACCAGCCGGGTTTGCGATGTGTTGGCCAGGGTCAGGTTCCCCGTGAAGGAGAGCGAGCCGACGTCCTCGCCGGGAGCGAGGATTCCGTTGGCCGCGGTGATCCCGCCGATCGTCCCCGAGCCGCCGAGCGTGGCCCCTGCGGCCACGGTGAGCGCGCCGGTGGCGGCGCTCATGTCGCCGTTGATGAGCAGGGTGCCCTCGTTGACGGAGGTCGCCCCGGTGTAACTGTTGTCTCCGTCGAAAATCCAGGTGCCGGTGCCGGATTTGATGATCCGCAGATAGCCGGTGGCTCCATTGGCGATTTTTCCGCCGAAACGGCCGATGCCGGTGGTGGAGCCGGTGAGGGTCAGGGTTTTGGAGTCGGTGCTGCCCGAGTTGTTGACGGAGAGGTCTGCCGTGAAGCGAAGCTCGCCCGTCCCGGCGTGTTCGATGGAGGAGTTGGAAGCCGGGCCGTTGAGTTCGATGATCTTTGAGGTCGCCTCCCCGGTTCCCTTGTAGATGAGCCGGCCGGTCCGGGAGGGATCTCCCGTGCCGAGCCGGATGGTGGTTCCCGCCCCGAGGTTCCCCGCTTCCCCGGCGTCGCCGATGGAGGTGACGACCACCGCCCCGGGGGTGGTGTAGCCGGTGATGGTGGTCGTGCCGGTATAGGTATTCATCCCTTTGAGGGTGACCTCGCTGCCGTTGGTGAGCTCAATGGTGAGACCCGCTCCGTCGTCATTGCTGATCACGCCGCCAAAGGTCGCGCCCGCGACGATCCGGCTGGTGATGGTCCGCGCCCCGCCGTCGAGATCGACATCGCCGCCGAATTCGATCCCGTAGCTGTCGCTGCTGCCGTAGTCGCTGCCTTTATAAAGGTTGGCATTGCCTTTCCAGATAATGTCGTTGGCGATCTTGTTGTCCCCGGTGAGATCCATGCCCGCCACCAGACCCGCGCTGGAGCTTTCCAGCACGAGCGTGCCGGTGCTGAAGGCCTGCGCGTGTTTGATGATGATCCGGCTGAAGCTCTTCTGGTAGGTCGCCCCCTGGTAGGTGTTGGGCCCGTCGAAGACATAGATGCCCGTGGAACTCAGGGAGACACCCTCGATGGCATTCGTGCTGGAAATGCCGCCCTTGAGAATGAGCGTGGTCGTCGATCCGGCGCGGATGGCATGGGTGCTCCCCGCCGCGCCGCCGAGGATGATCGGCGCGCTGACCGTCGTGGTCCCCGAGCCGATCTCGGTGGCGAGCGCGGAATTGCCCGCGGAATTGCCTCCCGAGGTGTTGGTCAGGGTCAGGGCGACACCTTCCGCCGCCGTCAGTTCGTAGCCCGCGGCGGTGGCCCCGAAGGTGATCCCCTGAAGCGTGATCGAGGCGGTGGCCCCGGGTTGGAAGGCGACGGTCCCGCCGAAGATCGCGCGGTCGCCCGTCCCGGGTACGAACCCTTCCGTCCAGCTTCCCGGGTCGTTGAAATCCGTGGCGGTGTTCTTCCAGTTCCGGTCCGCCGCGTTGAGGGAAAGGGAACCAAAGAGGAGGGAGAGGGCGACAAACCCGAAAGCAGGGGGGCGTTTGAAGTTCATCATGGCGGGCGAGCCTCCCCGACCCGCCCGCCAAAGACAATCGCGCAGGATTCCTACACGTAGAAACCGGCGGTCGGCCCGCGTCCGTTATTCGATGACCACGATGTCGGTCAGATTGCTGCGCAACCGCTGCGGGACACGGAAGGAGAGCCCTTCCGCGGCGGAGAATTCAAAGGCGAGCGGTTCGCCCGAGCGCAGCATCCGCACGGAACGCGGGGCGGGAAGACCGTCGATCACCACCGCCTCCTCATCAAAGAGCCAATCGAGATGGGCGTAGGTCTTCTCCCCTTTTTGCGTGAGGGGGACGTTGGATGCCTGCGGCCAGCTTCCCCCGGTCGTTCCCGTGACGGCCTCGCCATGGGTGTCCATCCACTCCCGGAGCTGCCGCATCCGGAGGTAGTAGCTCTCCGGCATTTCGCCACGGGCGTTCGGGGCCACGTTCGGCAGGAAATTCCCGTCCCAGGCGCGCGTTTTGGAATATTCTGCCAGGAACCAGCCCAGCGGTTTGTAGACTTCATGGTTGAGGTATCCCCACGCGCCGTCGGCAAACACATGGCAATACTCCCACCAACCCGCTTCCTGACGTTCCGCCGGGAAGCGGCATTCCGGGGTGTTGAAGTCCCCGTAGCCGTAGCCGCGCGCATTGATCAGGATGCCGGGCTGGATCTTGCGGATTTCTTCCACCGTCATGGCGTTTTCGGGCATCCGCCCGTCAAACCAGAGGAGGTCGATCTTGCCATAGCGGGTGAGCAGCTCGGTGAGGTGGCCGTTGACGCAGGTCCGGTAAGCGGCGTTGAAATCCGCCTCTTCCCGTGGAGTCGGCACGGGGAGTTCATACGGTTCGTGGTTGATGTCGAGCGCCGGTTTTTCGTTGCCGTAACGGAAGGACATCCGGTGGCGGTAAAAGTGCCAGTCCGGCGGGGAATAGTAGAACCCGATCCGCAGGCCGTTCCTGCGGCAGGCGGCCACGAACTCGCCGACGAGATCGCGCCCCCCGAGAAATTTTTTCGTGTTGAGATCGCCGTATTCGCTCGGCCAGAGGCAGAAGCCGTCGTGGTGCTTGGTTGTGAGAACCACGTATTTCACCCCCGCCTCCGCCGCGGCGCGCAGCCACCGGTCCGGGTCATAATTCTCACAGAGGAACCGCTCCGCCTGCTGCCAGTAGAGGTTCGGCGGCATGGTGGTCTGCACGGCGTAGAGGCCGTACCGCTCCGCCTGGGCGGCGGAAAAACCTTCCGCCCGCTTCATCATGCCCCAGGAAAGGTCGCACTTTCCCTCCACACTGGAGATGCCCCAGTGAAAGAAGAGGCCGAGACCGGCCTTCGTGTACCATTGGGCGTCGGGATGGGAGGTCCGGGTGTATCCCGAGGTTTTGGAGGCGATCGCCGTCGCCTGGATTTTCTCGTGCTGGGCCGCTACTTCGCTATTGATTTGAGAGGACATGGGGAAGGAGTTCTGATGGGATGAAAGCGATAAACTTCGAAAAGATTCGCGAAGTGTCAACCAGTATAGCTAATTAATTAGTTAATTAACAAACGCACCTCTCCTTCCCCGCGTCTTGCCGCAAACACGGGAACGCCGCCGATGATCGGGCCATCGGCGGCGCGGATGCCGCCGCGTCGGAGCCCTCGGTGTCAGCAGCCGACCTGCCGCACCTCCACGAAGCGGCGGGTCTCCGCCGATTCCTTCGCGGCCAGACAGGCGTAGACGCTCTCCAGACCGGCCTGGATCGGCGCGATGGAGGGGGCGTTGTGGCGGACGATATCAATGAAGTTCCGCGCGAGCTTCCGGTCCCCGCCGAAGTGCGAGCCGACATCGCCCGCCGTGGAGACATCCGTGTACGGGATGCGGTGATGCACGGTGGTCACCTTGTTCTGGTACCAGTCGAATTCCAGGGTGCCCCGGAAGCCGGAGAAGGTCGCTCCGCGCCGGTGATCGCGTTTGGAGTAGAAAACCTGCGTATAGACCCCCTTCGCGCCGTTGGCAAATTCGAGCAGGGCGCTGGAGGCGTCCTCGTTCATGCCGGTTTCCGGTGTGCCGACCCCTTCATGGTAGGAGGAATCGGGGTCCGGGCGGGGGCCCTTGGTCGAGGCGTCGCGGTAGACCCGGCCCAGCGAGGTCATCGCCGCCACCCGGATGATCGGCGCGCCGACGAGATGGGAGAGGTAGTCGAAATCGTGCGTCGCTTTCTGGAGGAAGAGCCCCTGGGTGATCTTGTAATCCCGATACCAGCTATCGAAGTAGACATTGCCGTACCCGACGTAGTTGAAGGCGAGGATGTGTTCGATCCGCCCGACGGCCCCCTGATCGAGCAGCGTCCTGGCCCGCTCGCACAGGGAGGATGCCCGCAGGGGGAACCCGATGATCACCGGGATGCGGCTGCGGGAGAAGGCGTCTTCGAGCGCGATCGCCTGTTCCATGCTGTGGGCGATCGGTTTTTCCAGAAAGAGCGGCAGGTCGTACCGGGAGGCTTCGATGGCGAACGGGGCATGGGTATCGCACCGGGTGGCGATGATGAGCGCGTCCGGGCGGCCTTTGGTGACCAGCGAATCCACGCTCTCGTGCAGGGAGACGCCCGCGCGTTCTTCTTCGGGGAGCCGCTCCAGGGCGGCCTGCGGGTTGCGGTCCAGGAGCGCGGTGACGCGGATTTCCGGGTCGATCGCGCGCAATTCGTTGAGGATGCCTCTGGCGCGTCCGCCGAGGCCGATGATTCCGAGTTTCATGATTGGGTTGGGTTGGGTTTTGGGTCGGGTCTGTCCGGATGGCGGTTCCCCCTGGCATAACGGCGCGGGGTGACGCCATAGGCTTTCCGGAAAGCGTGGGCGAAGCCGACGGTGGAGCCGAAGCCGACCGCCTGCGCGATCTCCGCCAGGCTGGTGCCCGGGGATGATTGCCGCAGCCGCCGCGCGGATTCCGAAAGACGCGAATGCCGGATGTAACGCCCCAGGCTGATGCCGAGCCGGTCCCGGAAGACGCTCCGCACGTGCCCCTCGGAGTAGCCGAGGGCGGCGGCAAGGGAGGCGATCGTCATCGTCTCGCCGAGGTGCGCGCGGACGTGCCGGTTGATCTTCTCAAGCAGGAGATCGCGGCTCCGGTCCGTGGCGTGGAGGTTGCGCTGCCGGGCGGGAATCGGCGGCGCTTCGAGCAGGAGGCGCAGCAGCCGGGCGACCAGCGCGGCCAGTTCCACCGTCCGCTCCGGTTCTTCGTAGAGATCGAGCAGCCGCGTCACCAGCGGAAGGAGGGCGGCGGAGCCGGGGTTGCGCGGCGTGTTCTTCAGCGGGGCCACCCGTTGCGGGCGCGCCAGTTCGAACGTGATGAAAAGCCACTCCATCGGGCCCGGCTCCACATCCAGGTAATGGTGAAACTGGAAGGGGAAGACGAGCGCCGCCTGCCCGGGGGAGAGGAGGTGCATCGCCTCGCCGATCCGGGCGGGGCCGGGACGCTGGAGGACGAGCACCAGCTCAAAGCGGTGATGGTGGTTGTCCATCACCCCCTCGGGCCGGAAGGCGCTCGTGTCGCCGCGCCGGAAGAGGAGGATGTTATCCGGGGTGAGCCCCTCGTCGAGCTGCCGTCCCGCGAAAAAATGGCGGGGAACGGGCAACGCTTCCAGCCGCCGCCGCAGCGGCTCGGGAATGGGGCAGGAGGCTTCCATCGCTTATCCCAGACGCAGTGTGGCGGGGTAAACCCCTTCCTCCACCAGCCGGCGGACGGCGGCGGCGGCTTCCTCGCGATCCTGCGGGTAGGTCATCCCGAACCATTTTTCGCCGCTGCGCAGCACGCGGCAGCGAAGCTCGCCCCGTTTGATGAGGGCATCCACCACGCTCGGGATGAAATACTCGCTCCGGAGGTCCGCGATCCCGGTTTCCAGAAAGCTCCGGAAACCGGTTTCGAGGTGGCCGAAGAGTGTCGGGTCAAACCCCCAGAGGTTCATCGAGGCGATCGCCTGCCCGCTCAGGGGGGTCCACTCTGCCGTGCCGTGACGGGTGCGGGCTTCGCCGGGGTGATCGGGATCGGGCTCCACGGCGGTGTTTTCCACGATGTCGATGAGGAACCCCTCCGCGTCCGCCCGGCAGATGCCGCGCGAGACGGTGCCGTGGCCCGAGAGGGTCTTGAGGAGTTCAAAGCCGACCATCGCGTAATGCGCCGGGTCCACCTCCCGCGCGAGCGCCTCCGCCAGCACCCGGTAGGAGGAGGGGCCGTAGAAGTCGTCCGCGTTGATGACGCCGAAGGGGGTGTCGATCACGTCGCGGGCGGCGCGGATGGCGTGGCCCGTGCCCCACGGTTTCTTGCGTTCGGCGGGCAGGGTGAACCCGTCGGGGAGGTCGCTCAGTTTCTGGAAGACGAAGACCGGTTCGAACGCCTCGCCCAGCGTATCGCGCAGGTGCGAGCGCAGGGGGGCCTCCAGTTCCGGGACGGTGACGATGACCACTTTTCCGAACCCGGCGCGCAGGGCGTCGTAGATGGAGTAGTCGATGATCACTTCGCCGTTCGGGCCGATCGGGTCGATCTGCTTGAAGCCGCCGTAACGGCTTCCGATGCCGCCGGCGAGGATGAGAAGGGCAGGTTTGGGCATGGGATTTTTTTACGGTTTCACGGTTTCACGGTTTCCAGTCGGCCACGATGGCGTTCATCGCGTCTTCCCGGACTTCGATGGAGGTGACGAGGCGCAACTGGGTGCGGGCGCGCTCCAGGTTGTGCCGTTCGCGCTTGATTTTGAAGTAGGTGTCGCCCGCGAGGTAATCGGTCAGGAAACGGATGCCGATCTCCAGCGTGATGAGCTTGCCGCTGAAGGCGAGGTTCTCCCGTTCCAGCGGGGTGAGGAACCGGTGCGAGGTGGAGAGGTAGCCGTCCACGATCGCCTCGAACATCGGCATTTCCATGCGGATGAGGGAGAGGTCCAATTCGTCCTCGGGCCGGGGGCAGGTGGCGGTGCGGATCATGTCGCCGAAGTCGTAGAGGGCGAGCCCGGGCATCACGGTATCGAGATCAATCACGCAGATGCCTTCGTGGGTCGCTTCGTCGATCATCACGTTGTTGAGCTTCGTGTCGTTGTGGGTGATCCGCTCGGGGAGTTGCCCGGCTTCGAGCAGGTCCGTGAGCTTGCGCGTGGTCGCTTCGCGCTCCAGGATGAAGTCGATCTCCGGCCGGGCCTCCTTCACGCGCCCGCACCGGTCTTCCGCGATGGCGGTGCGCAGCGCGGCGAGGCGGCTCGGGGTGTGGTGAAAGAGGGGGATCGTCTCGTGGAGCCGTTCGCCCGGGAGGTCCGCGAGTTCCCCGGCGAACCGGCCGAAGGCGCGCGCCGCCTCCCGCGCCTGCCACGGCGCTTCGATCGCGTCGTAGGTGCGGGCGTTTTCAATGAAAAGGTAGGCGCGCCAGGTGTTCCCTTCCGCATCGACATGGCAGGGCCTGCCGTCGTGGGAGGGGATGATCGTGAGTGCCCGCCGGTCCGCGTCGCGCACCCCCTCGGCCAGCAGCCGGGCTTTCTGGTGCCGGGTCACGCGGTCGATGTTCTCCATCAGGCCGGCCGGGTTTTTGAAGATCAGGTGATTGATCCGCTGAAGGATGTAGCGGGTGGTTTTTCCGTTGTGTTCGTAGGTGGCGGCGTAGGTGTCGTTGATATGGCCGCTGCCGTAGGGGATGGCGCTCCGGAAAGCGCCGGGAATGGAGAAACCGCTGCCGATGGCTTCGATCGGGTGGTGAATCATGGGTGTTTTCGAAGAGGGGGGAAAAATTAAAAGCCGTTCGGGTTCCGTGCCTGCCAGCGCCAGGTGTCGGCACACATTTCCTCGATGCCGCGGGTGGCGCGCCAGCCGAGTTCCGCTTCGGCCCGGGCCGGGTCCGCGTAGCAGGCGGCGATGTCCCCGGGGCGGCGCGGGGCGAAGCAGTGCGGGATTTTCCGCCCGCTGGCGGCTTCAAAGGCGGCGATCATCTCCAGCACGCTGTGGCCGCGGCCGGTGCCGAGATTGTAGGCGGCGACGCCGGGGGCGCTTTCGAGCTTCTCCAGCGCGCGGACATGGCCTGCCGCCAGATCGAGCACATGAATGTAATCGCGCACGCCGGTGCCGTCGGGTGTCGGGTAGTCGTTCCCGTAGACGGAAAGCTGCGGGAGCTTCCCCACGGCCACCTGCGCGATGTACGGGACGAGGTTGTTGGGGATGCCGTTGGGGTCTTCGCCGATCTCCCCGCCCGGGTGCGCGCCGACCGGGTTGAAGTAGCGCAGCAGGGCGATGCGGAACTCCGGGTCGCTCCGGTGCAGGTCGCGCAGGATTTCCTCCAGGAAGAGCTTCGTGCGTCCGTACGGGTTGGTGGCCGAGAGGGGGAAATCCTCCCGGATCGGGACGCTCGCCGGGTCGCCATAGACGGTGGCCGAGGAGCTGAAGACCAGCTTGCGGCAACCGGCGGCGGCCATCACCTCGCAGAGGATGAGCGTGCCGGTGAGGTTGTTGTGGTAATAGCGCAGGGGGATGGAGACCGATTCGCCCACCGCCTTGAGCCCGGCGAAGTGGATCACCGCGTCGATCGGGCCTTCGGCGGCGAAGACGGCTTCGAGCCCCGCGCGGTCGAGCAGATCGACCCGGTGAAAGGCGACCGTCTTCCGCGCCAGCGCTTCCACGCGCCGGACCGCCGCCTCCTTGCTGTTGAGCAGGTTATCGACCACGACCACCTGGCGGCCTGCGCTCAGCAGTTCCAGCACGGTATGGCTTCCAATATATCCGGCACCGCCGGTTACGAGGATTTTCATCGCGGTCGATCCAATCGGAAAAAAAGGGGAGTGGCGAACGACAAAGAATCCCGGAAACGCCGTTTTCGTCAATTCAAATTCAAAAAATATCGAAAGCGGCGATTTTTTTGACAAAAGAACGCCTTCCCGGCTCCTTCCCGGTTGAGGAGTCCCGGGGTTCCTGCTAAGGAGGGGCGCAATTATGGAAGTCATCATCACCGCCACTCCGGAGACCGGCGCCCGCACGGCTGCCCGCATCGTCGAGAAACTGGTCCGCGCCCGGCCCCGGGCCGTTCTCGGCCTGGCCACCGGGAGCACGCCGCTCGGCCTCTACGGCGAACTGATCCGCAGGCACCGGGAGGAGGGGCTCGATTTCAGCCGGGTGACCACCTTCAATCTGGACGAATACATCGGCCTCGGGGCCGATCACCCGGCCTCCTACCATTATTTCATGCACGAACACCTCTTCGGGGCGATCAACGTCTCCCCGGAGCGGATTCACATCCCGGACGGGAAGACGGCGGACATCCCGGCGGCATGCGAGGCGTACGAGGCGGCCATCCGCGAGGCGGGAGGGATCGACCTTCAGGTGCTCGGGATCGGGCACGACGGGCATATCGGCTTCAACGAGCCGGGTTCCTCGCTCGCCTCGCGCACGCGGCTCAAGACGCTTACACAGAAGACGATCGAGGCGAACCAGCGCTTCTTCACCAGCGCGGATGAAGTCCCCCGGCACGTGATCACGATGGGGGTGGGGACGATTCTGGAGGCGCGGGTCTGCCTGCTGCTCGCCTTCGGGGAATCCAAGGCGGACGCCGTGGCCGCGATGGTGGAGGGGCCGCTGAGCGCGAGTTGCCCGGCCACCGCCCTGCAATGGCACCCGCGCACGACGGTGATCGTGGACGAAGCCGCCGCCGCCCGGCTCCGGCGTTCCGATTACTATCGGTACGTCCATGCGAACAAACCGGCCTGGCAGCAGGACGCGACGTTTTCCTTCGGCGGGCACGAATGATGCGGCAGGAGGGCCTGCATTGCCTTTGACGCCTGCTTGACGCCTGCGGGGAAAGGGCGTCATTTTGAAAACCATGCCGCGCGGTGACAACAAACGACTGGTGGGAGTGGGGCTCGGGGCCGGATTGCTCGGGGCGATCTATTTCGCCCTGCGCTACGCGATCCGCCCTGCCGGGAAATCGCTCCTGCCCGAGACGATCTCGCCCCGGAGCTTCCGCACCCGGGTGGTTCACACCAGCTTTGGCGACATGATCTACCACGAAGGCGGGGTGAGCGCGCCGCCGCTGGTGTTTGTCCACAGCATCGGGCTGGGGGCTTCCTCCTACGAGTGGTCCAAGGTTTACCCGGCCTTTGCCGACCGCTTTCGCGTGCTGGCGCCGGACCTGATCGGCTTTGGCGAATCGCAGCGGCCCGATGTTCAGCGCAGCGCCGGGGATTACGTGCAGATGCTCGCGGAGTTCCTCCACGGCACCTGTCGCGGGGAGACGGCGATCCTTGTGGGCAGCGGACTCGGCGGCGGATTCTGCGCGCAGCTTGCCAGCCAGCATCCCGACCTCGTTTCGCGGCTCATCCTGCACATGCCGACGGGGGACCGCAATTTCGGCTTCGTGCGGCTGCGGCGCAGCGCGCGGATCGCGGCGAAGGCGGGGCTGCTCCAGCGCTTTCTTTACCGCAACTATCATTCGAGCCGCTCGGCCATCCGCCTCTGGCTCTCGCGGGGGAAATTCGTCGATCCCGAGCGGGTGAGCGAGGAGGCGCTGGAGGTCTACACCACCTGCGCCCAGCAGAGCGGGGCCGAGCACGCGATCCGGAATTTTCACGCCGGGCGGCTCAACGTGGAGCTGGAGGCGCGGCTGCGGAGCGTTCACGTGCCGGTCACCTTTCTCTGGGGCGGCGAACCGGGCTTCCCCTCGCTCGCCCGCGGCAAGCGGCTGCTCAAGGCGACCCCGAACGGGAGCCTCAACGTGTTGCCCCGGCTCGGAGCCTTCGCGGCGCTCGAAGACCCGGAGGCGGTGATCGACGTGCTCAATGAGCAGTTGGATGGCGGGTTGAGGGTGGTGCGCGGGTAAAAAGGGGTTGGCTGGAGGTTCCTGTTTGATGAAAAAGCAAGTTGAAGGGCTTTATGTGCCGGATATGCCGGAGAACGAAGGGCGCGATCCCGACTGGTCGAAAGCCAGCCGCGTGCGTTTGCCAAATTTGAAGCTTTCCACGGAGACGATTTCCCTGCGGATGCCCGCCTCCCTGCTGGAAGCGATCAAGATCGAAGCGAACCGGCGCGATGTGCCTTATCAATCGCTCATCAAGCTGGTTCTCGCAGAGAAGTTCGGGTGAAAAGGGTTGATCTCCTTGTTTTTGGTCTGTTGCTGAGATATTCATTCAGGGGTGGGTGATTGGTCACGGTTTGGCCAAGAGGACTTTCCAGGAGGATTTTTTATGAATATGGCATCCATCAAGCATCCGATCCGATGGGGCAGAGCCTTTATCATTGGAATATTGGCTGCGGCGGCAATCGTGGGTGCCGCCATATGGCTTCTGCATTCGAAACGCAGCCAGACATTCCTCTCGCTTGACGATGCCTTATGGGTTTCAGATTGGGGCGTGACCACGATCTACGGACCGGGAACGAAAGAGCAGAGGGAGATCATCCGGCAACTGCACGCATCAGGACACCGTTTCGGTCCGTTCGAAACCCCGGTCCTCTACCGAATGGGCGGAAGCTCCCCGACAAGATCATCCGAAGGAATGGTGATGGCCCCTTTCAATCCCAACCGCCCTCGGGACGCGCTTGCACTCAAATCGGAATCCGGCATCCAATAGACCGCCGCCATGAAGCCTTTTGTGATCCGGTGTTCATTGCTGGTATTGCTGTTTTCGTTCATCGGCGTGATCGTTGTTTTCGCGTTTTATATCCATTTCATCTACCTGAACGCGGAAGGGCAGAAACGGGCCATCTGTCTCGCGCAGGCGATCGTCAAGCTCCATGAAAAGGAAGGGAAACTGCCGGGTGATTTTCTTCAGGAAGTCGGCTTTTTCTTCGGTGACCGAAGAAATGTCCGGTTTGATCTGCACATCAAGGATGAATCCGAATTCAAAATCGAGTACCGGCCGCATTCCGTCTGGATTTTTCAGCCGTGGAAACCGACTGAACAACGGCTGGAAATCCGGTGGAAGAAGGGGATGAGGGAGATTGAGGTGGAAAGCTCGATCGATCTTCCCTGAAAGGGGGTTCGAAAACGGCGAATTCATGGACGAAGATTCGGTTCGGAAAGCGCTGGAAAAATTCAGGATTCAACTCGGAAATGAATCGAAAATCGTCATCATGCCGTTGGAAAAGCGGTTGTTGATTCGAACGGATCTCAAGGAAGCCATTCTGATCGAAGCGCTTTTTGAAATGCTTGGCCGGGGCCTTGATCTGAATCAGCCGATCCAACCGCCCGGGACTTGACCTCCCCGCGCCGCGCATCCATGGTAACGCTCCTTTTTATGAATATTGACCTGAGCGCCACCTCTGCATTGAAGGCCCGACTGGCCGAGATGCGGAGGTATCTTTGACTTACCCAAACTGAACGCCCGCCTTCAGGAACTGGAGGCGGCAATGAGCGAACCGACTTTCTGGGATCACCGCGAACGCGCGCAGGCGCAGGTGGAGGAGGTCGCCCGGCTCCGCAGCCGCATCCACCCGTTCCGGGAGATGGAGCGCCGCTGCGAAGACCTTGACGTCCTGATCGAACTCGCCCGGGAGGAGGACGACGCCACGCAACAGGAATCCGCGTGGGCCGAGGTGGAAAAGGAGCAGGCGGCGCTCGCGGCGCAGCTCGATGCCTTTGAACTCCAGAGCTACCTCTCCGGCCCGCAGGACAAGGTGAACGCCTTCATGGTGATCCACTCCGGGGCGGGCGGCACGGAATCGTGCGACTGGGCGGATATGCTCCTGCGCATGTACCAGCGCTGGTGCGAACGCAACGGTTACCGCTCCGAGATCATCGACATCCAGCAGGGGGACGAGGTCGGCATCAAGTCGGCCACGCTCCAGATCACCGGCGACCACGCCTACGGCTACCTGCAAACCGAGCGCGGCGTGCACCGGCTCGTGCGTATCTCCCCCTTTGACTCCAACAAGCGGCGGCACACCTCCTTCGCCAGTGTGGACGTGACGCCGGAGATTCCCGATTCCGAGCCGATCGAGATCAACCCGGCGGACCTCGACCTCGATACCTTCCGCTCCGGCGGCAAGGGGGGGCAGAACGTGAACAAGGTGGAGACGGCGGTCCGCATCACCCACCGGCCCACAGGCATCATCGTCGCCTGCCAGGCGGAACGGAGCCAGGGGCGCAACCGGGAACTCGCCCTCAAGATGCTCAAGGCGAAGCTCTACCAGATCGAGCAGGATAAAAAGAGCGCCGAGGTGGAGCGGCTCTACGGCGAGAAGGGGGACATCGCCTGGGGCAGCCAGATCCGCTCGTACGTTTTCCAGCCCTACCAGATGGTGAAGGACCACCGCACCGGGGTCGAAACCAGCGATGTGACCGAGGTGATGGACGGCGATATCGACGCCTTCATCCACGGAAAACTGCGCGGCCTCGTGAACCGGAAAGGCGGCGACGACGATCTCGAATAACCGCCCGCGGCCCCCCGCCCGGCCCGGAACGTTTTCCCACCACTTCGCTTGACGATGAAGCGCCCTTCCCGTAGCGTTGGCCCGTTTATGAAGAGGCCCATTGCCATCCTGACGCTCACCCTTGCCACTCTTTCGCCCCTCGTGCCGGGGGTGGATGCCGCCGTGGTCTATCGCGCGGGCGAGGGATGGAGTTCCGAAGCCGAGGACGGCGGTGCGGCGGAAGGTTCCGCGGGGGCGCAGTTCCGCAAGGCGCAGGAGCTGGAATCCCAGGGAGACCTCAAGCGGGCGGTCGGGGCGTACCGGACGCTCGTTCGCACCTGGCCGGAGAGCCGCGCCGCGGCGAAGGCGCAGATCCGGATCGGCGATCTGTACGTGGCGCTGGGGAATCTCGACCGCGCTTTCGAAGCCTACGGCAAATACATCTCCACCCACCCGGAAGGGGAGGAGTTCGAGCAGGCCGTGGACGCCCAGTTCCGGATCGCCAACAGCTTTCTTCAAGGGGAACGCCGCCGGGTGTTCGGCATCAAGACCTTCCCCTCCATGCAGCGGGCCAACGAGATGTTTACGGAGATCGTCAAGAACGCTCCCTTCAGCAAGGTGGCCCCGATGGCTCAGTTCAACATCGGCCAGTCGCTGGAGCGGCAGGGGAAGATCAAGGAAGCCGTGGACGCCTATCAGGAAGTGGTGACCCGCTACCCGATGGATGACATCGCCGCCGACGCGATGTACCAGATCGGCTATATTTACCTCGAATCGGCCAAGGAAGGGTCCAACGACCCGGGGGCGGTCCAGAAGGCGCGGGAAGCCTTCGAGGATTTCATCCTCCGCTACCCCCAGAGCGAAAAGGTGGCGCAGGCGAACGAGAACCTGGAGTTGCTCGCGGGCAACGATGCCAAAAAGGTGCTCGATATCGGCAAGTTTTACCAGAAGACCGGCAAGCTCAAGGCCGCGGTGATTTATTACGAGGAAGTGATCGCCACTTCCGCGGGTACGCCGGAGGCGGAGGAAGCGCAGAAGCGGATCGACGATCTGCGCTCGACCGTGGGCGAAGACGCGCTGCGGGCCGGGCCCGAGCGGGCCGATACCGGCGCGCGCGCGAAGGAACGCCGGAAGCTTCAGGCGCAGGTGGATACCGCCTCGCGTCCCGATTACGCCGGGCCCCCGGCTCCGCGCCCTCCCATCCAGCCCGACGAGATCGCCCCGGACGGCCCCCGGCTCCGTTCGCCGCGTGGCGTGGTGGAGCCGACGCTCCCGAGCGGCCCCGCCCCGGCGGATACGGAAAGCCTCGCTCCGGCGGAGACGATCGACCCCGCCGAGTTTTCCACCCCGTAGACCGTCTCCCAACGTGAAACCGTTCCTGCGCATTCCCGGCTTTTTTCTCGGCCTTCTCTGCTTTGTTCTGGTGACCGGCTGCGCCGGTTATCGCATCGGCCCGGCGGTGCCGAAAATCATGGAGGGGGTCCAGACCATCGCCATCCCGACCTTTGAAAACAAGACGCTGATCCCGCGGCTTGAAGTGCTCGCCGCCAGCACGCTCATCCGCCAGTTCCAGCAGGACGGCACCTTCCGGATCGCCGGGGAGGACGAGGCGGATGTAATTCTGGAAGGGACGATTGCGGATATCCGCCGCTCCAGCGCCCGGTCCGTGCGGGGGGATCTCCTCGCCTCGCGCGAGTACGAACTCATCATCACCGTGGAGTATGAAGTGACCCGCCGCTCCACCGGCGAGCGGATCGATTCCGGCCGCATCCGGGGGGAAACCAGCTTTTACGTCAGCGGCAACGACGTGAACCAGGACGAACGGCAGGCGTACCCTCTCGCGCTCGAACAGGCTTCCATCCAACTGGTGAGCCGCCTGAGCGAAGGGTGGTAACCCGCCGCCCCTCCCGATGCTTTACCTCGTCCCCACCCCGATCGGGAACCTTGGGGACATCACGCTGCGGGCGCTCGAAGTGCTCAAGGCCGCCGACCTGATCGCCGCTGAAGACACGCGGCACTCCGGCCATCTGCTGCGGCATTTCGGGATCGAGAAACCGCTCGTCTCCTGCCACGAGCACAACGAGGCGCGGCGCACGCAGGAACTGCTCGGCCATCTGCGGGCGGGAAAATCGGTCGCCATGGTTTCGGACGCCGGGATGCCCGGGATTTCCGACCCGGGGGCGCGTCTCGTGGCGGCGTGCATCGCCGAAGGATTGCCCTACACCATCCTCCCCGGCCCCTCGGCGGCGATTACGGCGATCATCGGCTCCGGGTTCCCGGCGGAGGCATTTTATTACGGCGGCTTCCTCCCGCCCAAGAGCGGCGGGCGGGAGCGGGAACTGACCGCGGCGCAGGAGCGGCAGGAGACCTCCGTTTTTTACGAAAGCCCGCACCGGCTGCTGCGGACGCTGGAGGCGGCCACGCGCCTGCTCGGCGAGCGCCCCCTCTGCGTCGCCCGGGAACTGACGAAAACCTTCGAGGAATACCGGATCGGCCCCGCCCGCGACCTCCTTGCCCATTACGAGGCCCATCCGCCCAAGGGGGAGATCGTCCTGCTGGTGCGGGGGCTCACCGCACGGGAATGGCGGGAGCGGGGGCGGGCGTGAATCGGGTTGGTTCTACGTTCCGGATGATGGACCGTTGCTCATCCCTTCAATGATCCGGTGGAGGGGGAGAAAAAGTTCACGAAAGGTCTCCGGTGGCTTTTCCGGAGTCTGATAGCGGGGGCCGAGCATATCGCGATAAATTCGATCCACTTTCGGCGCGAGATCGCGAACATAGCTTCTCTCCTTCTCCTGAAGAGCTGCATCCACCATCTCCCGGATTTCTTTTTCCGAAACCTGGCGGGGTAAACTCAGCGCCAGAATGAGGGCGTAAACGGAAACCACCAGAGCCAACAGAGAGAGAATGGAAGGAAGTTTCATGAGAAGAGCGCAAAACGGGGTTCCTACCCCTTGACCAGATCGGGGAACCGCTCGGCCACCTGCGCCACGTCCTTGTCTCCGCGCCCGGAGAGGTTCGCGATGAGCAGCGCCTCCCGGGGCATCGAACCGGCCACCTTCATGACGTGCGCAATGGCGTGGGCGGATTCCAGCGCGGGGATGATCCCCTCGCACCGGGCAAGCAGCAGGAAGGCTTCCAGCGCCTCGTCATCCGTGGCGTAGTCAAAGGCGATCCGTCCCTGATCGCGCAGGAAGGCGTGTTCCGGCCCGATCGCGGCGTAGTCGAGCCCGGCGGAAATGGAGTGGGTGAGTTCGATCTGCCCGTTCCCGTCGGCCAGCACGAAGGTTTTCGTTCCCTGAAGCACGCCGAGCTTCCCACCCTGAAACCGGGCGGCGTGCCTGCCGGGGAGAATCCCCTCGCCCCCCGCTTCCACGCCGACCATTTTCACCCCGGCATCCTCCAGAAAGGGATGAAAAAGGCCGATGGCGTTGCTCCCGCCCCCGACGCACGCGACGAGCAGGTCCGGCAGCCGCCCTTCGCGCTCCAGAATCTGGCGGCGGGCTTCCACGCCGATCACCCGGTGAAAATCGCGCACCATCATCGGGTAGGGATGGGAGCCGAGCGCGGAGCCGAGGATGTAATGGGTGGAGCGGATGTTCGTCACCCAGTCGCGCATCGCTTCGTTGATCGCTTCCTTGAGCGTCGCCTGCCCGGCGGTCACCGGGACCACCTTTGCGCCCAGGAAACGCATCCGCGCCACGTTGAGCGCCTGCCGCTCCATGTCCACCGCTCCCATGTAGACCACGCATTCGAGCCCGAACCGGGCGGCGACCGTGGCGGTGGCGACCCCGTGCTGGCCCGCGCCGGTCTCCGCGATCACCCGTTTTTTCCCCATCCGCCGGGCGAGGAGCACCTGCCCGAGCGCGTTGTTGATCTTGTGTGCGCCGGTGTGGAGCAGGTCTTCGCGCTTGAGGTAAATTTTCGCTCCGCCGAGGTGTTCAGTGAGCCGTTGGGCAAGGTAGAGCGGCGTGGGCCGTCCGGCGAAATCCCCCAGCAGCGCATCGAGTTCCTTCTGAAAGGAGGCGTCTTCCCGGGCGCGGGCGTACTCGGCGGTCAGTTCGTTGAGCGCCGTCATCAAGGTTTCCGGCACGAACATGCCTCCGTACGGGCCGAAATGGCCCCCGGCATCGGGAAGAAGATCTGCTTTCATGAGAAACTCTACGATATAGCCGCAATGCGGAAGCGGGGCAATACGCGACTGCGCATTCCGGAACCGGATGCCCCGGTTACACGGGGGGAACCCATTCCCAGTGGCCCGCCGCCTCGTCGTAGAGCACGGTCGCCTCTCCCTCCGCCGTCCGGAGCGTGTAGCGCCCCCGGTTGAGGTCGTCGCCGGGCGTTTCGGAAAGCTGCGGAGCGGTGTCCGCGGTGTTCGCGGTGTTTGGCGAAGCGCCGGGCGTGAGCAGGGTGGTGAGCGCGACGTCGCGGCCCGGGAGGATCAGGTGCAGGCGCGAGATCATCTTTTCCGAAAAACCGTCCCCGGTTTCCGGCGATCCGGCGTAGGCGTAGCGCGCCGCCGCCCGGGAGAGCCCGAGCGTCTCCGGGAGCGCCGCGCCGCGCGCCACCCATTCGATGCCGAGGGCGGTGCGCCCGTCGTCGAGATGGAGCCGGTTCCCCGCCAGCGGGAGCACTTCCAGCCGCCGGGTCTGCCGGGAGACCCCCTGCGAATGCCAGATCGGCTGGGTGCGGAGGGTGCGCAGAAGGCGTTCGCCCGTCGGTTTCGCCGCGGGGTTGAGGAAGGTGTGGAAGAGCCATTCGTACTCGTGCGCGGCGCAGTCGGTCGCCTCCAGCGTATCGCGGATGAGGTAGCACGGGCCGGGAAGCTGGACAACCGTGCGCCGCATCCGGGCCACGCCGGGGAAGCATTCGCTCTTTTTCACCATCCAGTAGTTGACCTCCGCGCACGGATCGTGCAGGAACTCCCGCTCCGGCCATTCCCCGAGGCCGCCGAGCGCGGAGACGTACCGGAGCGGTCCCGGCCCTTCCAGCTTGCGATAGAGCAGGCGGCCGCTGCACGCCTGCTGGCAGACGCCATCGACGAGGACGACATTCTTGTCCCCGGAGAATTCGCTCAGGAGCGGGTCGGCGATCAGCGCTTCATCCCGCCAGGTGAGTTCGAAGTTGAGCTTGTCGAGCCCGCCGCCGTGGGAACTGCCCTGGAAACCGTAGCGGAAGTAGAGCGAGGCGGCGTCGTCCTCCCAGCCGGTGCGCAGGATGGCGATCCCGGCGTCGGGAAAGAGGTGGTTGGTTTGCAGGGGGGGCGGCTGCGGCCCGGGATCGCTCCAGGTGTAGAACTCGAACCCCTGTGGCCAGTGGCGGAACATCGGCACCCAGCTCCGCTCGCCCATGCGGCCGAGCGCCCAGCCGACCTCGGGAATCCGGTATTCGCTCCAGCCGGTGGCAAAGGCGTCCCAGTGGTTCATGCGGTCCCGGCCGCACGGGAAGCGGAGGCTGCTCCCGGGAATGAGAAGCCCGGCCCAGGCGCGGAACGCCTCCTCAAAGCCGACCCCTTCCGACTTCTCCGCAAACCAGTCGATCCCTTCCGCGCCGCGAATGCACCGGGCGAAGACGTGGAGCGCCGCGAGCGAGCCGGGGCCGTAGCCGCCGATCTCGTAGTGAACCCCGTCCGGCAGGATGGTGGAGAGAAAGCGCGGCATCCGCCCGCGCATCCGCTCGCGGACGAGGCGGGCGCGCGCGGCGTCGCGGTCAAAGAGGGAGGAGACGTAGGAGCCCGCCACCAGCCAGATGGAGCGGTTGTTGTCGAGCTTAAGCATCTCCTCGTGCAACGCGCCGAGCTGGTGGAAGAGCGCCATCATCTCCTCAAACGTGGCGGCGTCCTCCCGGGAGAGGAATCCCTTGCCGAAGATGACATCGTAGAGATGCGCCGTGCTGATCCAGAGCTGCGGATCGACGATATGGCTGCCGCTCAGGCCGCCCCACTGGTTGCCGGTCCAGCAGCCGTTGCCGTTGGTGCACATGATCGCGCGCCAGTCCGGGCTTTCGCGGTAAAAGGCGGCGACCGCGCCCAGGTAGCTGGCGATCAGCCTGCCGTAGTGCGGATCGTCGTCCACCACGTAGCAGAGCGCCGCCTTGAGGGCGAGGGTGTTCGTGCCGGTGTGGAAGTCGATCCGGTCGCCCCCGACGGCAAGGCGTTCGAGCCCGCGCAGTTCTTCGCGCCACTGGCGGAACTTCGGCTCCCAGAAAGGGTGGCGCGCGTTTTCGCGCAGGCGGGGCAGGTCGTCTTCGTTGAGCCAGAGGCACGGGTGGCGCAGGGAATGCCAGAGCGGCGGCGGCTCCGGGGCGGGCGGGGCCCCGGGTTCGAAGAGGAGGCTGCGGGCGTGGGACTCCGGCCCGTAGGCCGCTTTCAGGAAAAAATCGACGATCGGCGCGGGATCGTCCGGCAGGCCGTGGGGATGATGCCGCCCGCCCGGCTTGACGATCTCCTCAAACCGGCCCCCCAGCGCCCGGTAGCGCTCGCGCACGAGGTGCGAGTTTTCCGCCACGGGCACGGTTTCATCCGCATCGCCGATGACGTGGAGGATCGGCACCCCCGCGGCAGCCAGCGGGGCGAGGCGGTCCACCGGCTGGCAGGGCCACTCCCGCGCCGCCGCCTCGTCCAGCCCGTAGCGCTCCAGGCATTGACGCCAGTTGACCGCGCTCCCCGGCCCCGCGAACAACCCGCCGGGCCAGCTCCGGAAATCGCACACCGGGTTGTCTCCATAAAGGAGGAGAACCTTCTGCGGGTTTTGGATCGCCCAGTTGTAGGCGAGCAGCCCGCCCCGGCTCAGGCCGGTGAGCGCCACCTTCGGCGCGAACCCGAAGCGGCCCGTCACCAGCTCGTGGAGCGCGTTCCCCGCCTCCACCGCTTCCGGAGCCCCGTAAAAATCGGGGATTTCCAGATGCACGAGGTGAAAACCCCTGGCCAGGAGGGCTTTTTCCGTGGCCGGGAAGGCGTCAAGGAACTCCGTTTTCCAGATCCACGGAAGCCCCGGGCCGGGCCGTTGCGGTGCGATGATCCGGAGGGTGCGGCCATGGCAGAGGTCCACCCGGCCCGTGAAACCATGCCAGGGAAAAGGGGTTCCCCAGGAGGGGAGGCGGTCGATGTTCATGGAGAGGCGTTTTCCGTATCGGTTAGGATCTGCGGGCCGCCCGCCGCCGGTGAAGCGCCAGCAGCGCGGTGCTCAAGCCGAGCAGCGCCCAGGTGCCCGGCTCGGGGATCATCGCGGTGGTCGTGTAGGTAAGCAGCACGCTGCCGCCGGTGTAGGAGAGCGAGGCGCTGGAGAACAGCTCCGGATCGTACTGGAGCGTGAATCCGCCCATCGGCCCGGAGGAACCCAGGGTGTCCCCCTCATCGCTGTAGAAGCGGAAGAGATCGACCTGCTGTTCCCCGACGGCCAGAGAACCGCTCAACGTCAGGTTGACGACGTGATCGGAGGGGGCGAGATCGCCCGCGCTGTAGTTCCAGAAGTCGATCCGGTCGGCGGTGTTTCCATTGATGCGGAATTCAAAGGAGGCCCCCTCCTCAAGCATCACCAGCGGGGCGGAGGTGCCCCCGCCATCGAGGACGAGCGTCCCCACGGCGGTATCGAGCGGATTGCCCGGGGCGATCACCCCGGTGGAGGCGGCGAAGATCGCGTTGCCTTCCCCGGGGCGGATGCGGCCCGTGCCCGAAAGCGTGCCCGCGCTCGCCGCGCCTGTCAGGGTGGCGGTGCCGGTGGCGGTCGCGTTTTTGCTGAGCTGGATCGTGCCATCGGCGAAAATCCGCTCCACCACGCTGCCCGCCGCGATCCCCGTGCCGCTCACCTGCTGGCCCACCTTCAGGCTGCCGGGGTTGGTTGTCGTGATGAAGCCGCTCCCGTTCGTGGTGTTCACGCCGGTGACGGTCGTTGCATCGAGGCCGATCCGGAGGCTTCCGGTGCCGGTCGCGCTGCCTTCGGCGAGTGCCCGGCCTCCGTTGGCGACCAGCGTCGTGCCTTCAATGATGCTCGTTCCCCCGTAACCGGCCGCCGTACCGGTACCGCCATAGTCGTTCTCCTCACTGGAAAGGATGACGGTGCCGCCGCCGGAGGCGAATACCGTCGGCTTGTAAAGGGCCGTCTCCGCGTTCTGGGTGATCTTGCCGGAGAAAGTCGCCACGCCCTCTGTTTCCGCGAAGAAATGGAGATTGTGATAATTGACGGCCTCCGAGTTGGTGACCCCGAGATGAATTTCCCCGGAGAAGGTGACGGCCCCGGTTCCCGCCAGACCGACGACCGCCGTTCCGGTAGCGGAACCCGCAGCGCGATCATTGAGCGAGGTGTAAATCTTCGAACTGACATCGTTGCCATCGGTGGCCACCAGGCTGCTGCGGGAGCCGATGCGGTTCCCGTTTGCATCGCCGAGGGAGACGGAGAGGCTGTTGTTGAGGCCAAGGGCGTTGGCGTGGTCGAGGACGATATTCCCCCGCCGGATATAGAGCGCGGAGAGGTAAGTGGAACCGGAGTTCTGGTTCCCGCCCGCCCTGGTGCTCGTGAGGTCGCTGTTGTCAGCGGCAAGGGCGAGGTAGGAGCTCCGGTGATCGCCACCCGCCCCCAGAAAGACAATGCTTTCGTTGAGTGTCCCCTGGAGTTCACCCGTCATTTGCAGCTTCTGCGTTTCGCTCGCATGCATCAGCGAGAGGTTGTAGAGGCCGCTGCCGGTGTCCGAGAAGGTGATCGCCTGCGAGTAGGTCTGGAGGGTGGACCGGTCATTGGAGAACCCGAGGGTGGTGCTCGCCGTGTTGTGCCAGAGCAGCGGCTGGCTGCCGAGGCGGTCAAGCTGATGGTACGAGTTGAGGATGATGCCGCCGTTATCGAGGGTGACGGTGCCGGTGTAGCTCGTTGATTCTCCTGATTCAAAGCGGAGATAGCCGTTGCCGGTTTTGAAGAGATTGCCACTGCCCAGCAGATCGCCGGCGAGCCGCAGGGTGCCGTGGTTGTTCATCTCGCCGTTGCTGGAATGGCGGCTGATGCTCCAGGTCTGGTCCGTGGTCAGTTCGACATGCACGCGGTTTTCGGAGACATTGACGTTCCCGAGGAAGAGGACGGAGCCGCCGCCGCTGGCGTTGCCGCCCTCCAGGGTGATGCCGCCCGCGCCGATCCGCAGCGTGTTGCTTTGCTGGGTGCGCGCGCTGGTACCGTCCAGCTCACCGGCGTAGATGTACAACTGTTCGTTCGTGTTGGCCGTGCCCTTGTAGTAAAGGCTGTCGATCTCCCAGGTGGTGCCATTGCTGCCGATGCCGGTGATGAGGTTTCCGGTGCCTCCCGAGAGGTCGAAGCGGATGGCCGCCGTTCCGTCATTGGGCGGCACGGTGGCGGGCGACCAGTTTCCGGGGGTCGTCCAGTTTCCGCTCTGCCAGAGCGATTCGTCAATGGCGTCCCACTGGTAGTTGTCCGCGGCGGAGAGGCCGCCCGGTGCGGCCATCAACAGCAGGGCCAGCCCGGCGGCACGCGAGAGACGGCGGTTTTTCTGGTTCCGGAAAGAACCAGCCTTGATGAATGAGGGAATAAACATGGCGATTTGGATGGGTAGGTTCAGGTTGCGGTGGAATGGAGGGGGACGAGCCCCCGGCAGGAAAGCGGTTGGGTGCCGACTCTCCGCAGGTTGTGGAGGTGCCTGCGACGGGCCGCCTCCAGCTCCGGCGGGAGCGAGAGCGACGCGGGCGGGCGAAATTCAAAGCGGAAGAGGAGCGCCCCTTCGCGGTAAAGGACGGGGAGGCCGTTCTCCGGGTCGAACCACGCTTCGTAGGCGCGGCGCTCCGGGTCGCTCCCGTCTCCGCCGGAGAAGCGGAAATAGCGGTAGCGTTTCCCCGAGAGGGTGGTTTCGCCCTGATCATCCTCGGGCCGGACCTTGCCGATGCCGTAAAACCCCGGGGCGGTGTACGGGTAGGGCTCCTCGCCGGGCGGGAACCGGTAGGCGCGCGCCTTGCCGGTGATCGCACTGCGCCCGAGCCAGAGGCCGCCCACCCGCCATTGCTCAAAGGGTGCGCCCTCCAGGGGGGTGATGCGGATGCACTCGATCCCCCCGCTCCGCATGGTTTCGACCCGGCGGGCCCGGGGGCCGGCGGCGGCGGGGAGCGGCGTCTCCTCCCTCCGGGGGGCCGGGGTGATCGTCATCACCCAGTGCGCCCGCTCGGGCGGCCGGAGCACGGGGGCCACCGGTTTCGCCTCCGCCCCGCGGGCGGATGCGCCCACGGGCAGGAAGAGCAGCAGCATGAGCAGGAATTTATTCATCGACCACCTCCCATTGTTGGTCCACGAGTTTGCCCGCAAACCGGTCGATGGCAACCGAGAGCCAGTAGTGGCGCTGGGCCGTGGGGACAAAATCGCCCGCCTCCCGGCCCGTCCCCGGAAACGTGCCGGACTGGGCCACCACGTCGATGAGCAGGTTCCACGTGCGCGTCTGCACGGGGCCGATGAGCCCGGTCAGCGCCGCCTCGCGCTGCGATTTGCGGTTGCCGAGCGTGTCGAAGCTTCCCATCAGCGCGACGAGCCCGGCCACATTGCGCGGAGCGGCGGCGGTCGGTCGCCGCGTCGCGTCCATGGCGGCTCCGGTATAAAGCGTGGCGAGCGTGGCGGCATCGGCATCGGAGACGCCCTCGGTCCCGCGCAACAGGCTTTCGAGGATCTTCGGGTGAACGGTGTAGAGGCTCACCTTGCCAGCTCCCATCGGCGGCTCTTCGCTGACGCAGAAAAGATCGAGCAGCCCGGCGTCGCCGCTCTCCGGTGTGAAAAAATCGAGCGTCTTGAAGGGAAGATCGCGGTAGGCGTACCCCATTTCCGCGACGGAGCGGAAGGGCCGGTTGAGGATCACGGGACGCTCGGCGGAGCCGCTGGCGAACGGGTTGAGCGCCCCGTGGATCGCATCGCCCGGGCGGGTGACGCCGTCCGGGTCCGCGTAGGAGCCGTTGGGGATGGAGGGATCATTGGAAGCGAGCCGCGCCAGCGGGGCGGGGCTGCCCCAGGTTCCGGAAATGAACGTGGGCAACTGGTTCTGGTAGCCGTGGTAGGTGGCGGCGTCCGGGCGCAGGGAGCGGCCGACGGCTCCGTTCTGCGGGTCGGGATAGGTGGAGCCTTGCATGCGCCCGAAGCTGTGGTGGACGTCGAAGCGGTCCGTGCGGGGATCGGTTTTGCCGTAGGCGGCCAGATTGCCCCGGACCACGGCGGTCGAGTTCGCCCCGAGGCTGGCGTTCCCGGTCCCGCCCACGCCGGTCACCCCGCCCGCCTCCTCCAGCCCCAGAAACGAGGTGTAGGGGATGAAGTCGCCCTCCGCATCCTGATACTCCAGTACGAAGACCGCGTACCGGGCGGCGAAGTTGAAGTTGTTATCCACCCGCCAGAGCCATTGGTCGTTCTGGTAGACCGTGGTGAGGGGAACCGTGGTCGGGGAGCCCGCCAGTTCCAGGACATCGGCGCCGGAAAGATCGGGCATCGGCGATTTCGCGCCGGAGCCAGTATGGATCAGGTTCGGTTCGCGGTAGCTTTGGGCCGGGTCGCCGCTTTCGGCATCCACGCTGAAGGTGATGTTTCCGGCTTCGGAAAGGGGACGCCACTGGCCGGAAGGAAAGGCCGGAGGGTAAATGCTCGGGTAGCCGGCCCCGGCCGGGCCGACGTAGTAAGAGACGCGATATTCCCCGTCCTCGTTGGGCCGGAGCCGGAAAACCGTGGGGCGTTGCGCGGAGGCGGCGGGCCGATGCGGGTTCCAGAGTTCGAAGAAGATGCCGTGATGCAGCGGGCCGGGGGGGATGTTGGCGGCGTCCTCGTGCGCGTTGGTCTGGTCGGGATCGGTCAGGGGCTGGTTGGCGGCGTCGCGCAGGGGAGTGCTGCCGGTGGGGCGGCCCGGCCAGTAGGCGTAGGGGAAGAATTTGTTGATGTAGGGGAGGTCTTCGATCCCCGCGAAGAGGAAGGAGGAGGGGGATTCCGTGGTGGAGGTCGGGTCGCCGAAGGCGATCCGCGTCGGGTAGCTGTCGGCGTCGTACTGGTCGATCAGGTTGGCGGCGATGCGGACGATCTGGTAGGGGCGGTGAAGGGCGATGCCGGGCATCTGCCCTGCCGAAATACCGGCGTTGGTGTTTCCGATGGCGGAAGCCGCCTTGCCGAGCGAGCCGGTGAGGATGCCCGCCTGCAACCACTCGAAGAAATTGGGGGCCCGCCCGGCGGCGGCCACTTCCGCCAGCGTCGCAAACCGGTTCTTGAGCCCCGGGGTGTCGGAGCCGGTGTAGGTCCAGCATTTCCGGGCGGCGTCCCATTCCAGCCCGAAGACGGCGCGCACCGCTTCCGCGCGTTCCTCCGTGCCCAGGTCCGGGGCAAACGCTTCGGAGCGGATTCCCGCCGGCCCGAGCCACGCGAGCCGCGCCAGCGAAAAGCGCCTCTCAAAGATCGGATTCCCCGCCCGCACCGGTTCGGGGACGGTGGTCCCGTCGTCCCGGTAATGGGTGAGCGTGGTATCCGCCGCGGCATGGATGCCCGGGACGAAACGGTTGAACGCGGCGGGGAGGTCCGCCTCGTCGGCGTAGGCGATCTCCGGGCTGTCGGCCATGGGCCCCCACGAAGGGGCGTTGAGGGCGCGGGAGAAGTGGGTGAGGTAGGGGAGCGCGGGGAGGAGATCGGGGTTGCGCGCTTCCACGTAGCGGATGAGATCCTTGCGGCTGGTGAGCCCGCGGTTGAGAAAGGGGAGCGAGGCGTTTCCGGGGTTGGCCGCCTTGCCTTCCAGATAGCCCTCCGCCGCGAAGGCGCGGACCCGCGCGGCGATATCCGTCCCGGCGGGATCGCGGAAGGTGATGAGGGCGTCGCCCGCCGTGGAGTCGCCGCTCAGGAAGGCGAGGTCGCCCCCCGCGGCATCGCCCTTGATGGCGGCGGGGCTGAAGGTGGAAAGATGGCCGAAGGCGTTGGCGTCCGCCAGGCCGCCGATGTCGTAGACGTTGTAGGCGAAGCGCCCGATGGTGTCGTCGCCGGGTGTGGCCGCGGGGGTCGCCCCGGTCAGGGGGGCGGTCCGGCCGATGTAGATCCAGTGGGGGAGCAGGTCCGCATCCGGGTCGGAAGAGGCGAGGCCGTCCCCGCCCAGAAGCCGCGGGGCGTTCCAGGTGGCGGCGCTGACCTGGCGTCCGCTCTTGTCCGGTGCGGCGGTGGAATGCTCCGAGGCGCGCGGATCGGCGGTTGGGCGGCTCTGGCGCAGCAGGTTGGCAAACGCTTCATCCTCCGCATCCACCCCATCGCCGAGCGCGCGCGTGGGGAGCAGTTCCCCGGTTTCCTTGAGCAGATGGCCGACCACGTAGCGGGCGCCGGAATGGGCGAGCAGATCGGCCTGCACGCGGTGCGTCCGGCTCGACTCGGCGCGGCGGTTGGCCGTCACGTGGCTGAAGAAGGCGAGGATCGTCGCCGTGATCAGCACCACGAGCACAAGCGTCACCACCAGCGCCATCCCGCTTCGGGAGGGGGCTGCCGGAGGAGGACTCTTGGGCAACGGGGTCATCGGGAAAATTTCAGGGGAGGTGAAAGGTCATGCGGGTGATCTGGAGGGAACGCGCCGCCAACTCCGGCAGGCCGGAAAGGGTGCCGTCGTGGAGCGTTTCCTGCCACCCTTCGGAAGCGAGCGGCTGTTCCTCAGAACCGGTCGGGAACGCCGCGAGCACCGTGGCGAGTTCCCCGGCATCGGTGAGCTGCCCATGGGCCGAAGGGCTGACCGAGGCGACGGTGAGGGTGAGCGCGACGACACGCACCGCCCCGCTTCGCCGCAGGGCGCGGTAGCCGGTGGGCAGGGCGGTCCCCTCCACCGTGCCGGAGAGCCATTCGCCCTCCTGAAGCGCCGGGACTCTCCGCCCGTCGGAAAGGGTGAGCAGAAGGTCGAGCCGCAGGATGCCGCGGCTGATGACGGTGGCGTTTTCGTCGGTTCCCAGCGCGGAGGCGAGATGCTCCACGCTCCACGGGACGCTTTCCACGCATTGGCGGATCTCCCCCCCGCCGGAGAGGGCGTAGGTGACGGCCACAAACCGGCTGCCGGCCTCATAGCCCCGGCTCTCGACCAGAAGCGCAATGGCCGGATCGCCCGCGGGATGGACGAGCGCCGCGGCTCCGAACCCTTCCACCTGCCGTTGCCAATCCTGCGCGAGGGCTTCGAGCATCATCCGGGCCTGCGTGCGCGCTTCGAGCCGGTGATTGCCCGCCCGCGTGGCCAGCACGGTGCCATTGGAGATCTGGAGCAGGAACCCGAGGACGAGCGCGAGCACCCCCATGGCCACGAGAATTTCCAGCAGGGTAAAGGCCCGGATGCGTTTCATGGCGTGGAGGGGGTGGGAGGAGTGGAAGGGGGCAGGAAGACGAGGCGCGTTTCCAGTTCCCCCTGATGCTGGCTCCAGCCCCGGGTGAGCGGATCCCAGAGGGCGGAGGCGGGCCATGCGACGCTGATGAGCGCCTCCCCCGCCGGGGAGGCATCGCCGGGCGGGGTGAGTTCCACCCGCGCCCGCATCCGCGCGAGGGAGGGGAGGGTGGTCGGCGTTCCGGCCAGCGAGAGGTTCTCCCATTCATGGGAAGTGGCGGCTCCGCCACGGCTCCAGGTGAGGGCGGACCAGGCCCCGGCGGCGGTGAAGTTCCCCTGCCCGGATTGCGCTCCGGTGATGGCGGCGGCGATCTCTTCGAGCAGGCCGGTGGCCGCCGCTTCCTCTTCGGCTTCCCGGATGGAGCCGAGGCCCACCGGGAGCAGCGAGAAGACGGAAATGAGCGCGAAGCTCAGGATGCCGAGGGCGATCACCACCTCCGTCAGGGAAAAACCGGGCCGGCCTGGGGAGCGTTTCCTCATCACGGTTCGAGGGTCTGGAGCACGCCGTTGGCTCCGTTGATGAGCAGGGAGACCTCCCGCGCGTCCGGCGGCACGGTGCCGCCGCGGGTTTCGCGCAGGCTCAGGTCGATCCAGAGATCGTAGGGGGTGAGGGGGGTGGGGCTGCCATGGCGCATCACGCTCCCCTGCGGGGTGAAGGTAAGGCTGTGGGGAAAGGTGCGCGAGCCGACCGTGAGCGTGCGGGCGTTCGGGTTTTCCATCGCGCTCCCGGGCTGGCCGGGGAACCGGTTCCGGAGGCTCGCGCTGAGCTGGTTCCACTCGATCACCTCCACATTCGGAAGGCGGACGATGCGGCTGATGCCCCGGAGGGTCGTCCCCGTGGCGCTGCCGTCCGATGCCGTCGCCGCGGCCATCACCAGCTCATGCGAGCCGTTTTCGATCGCGTTTGAAAAGCCGACCCAGACGTACGCCTGCCGCGCCACCGCCTCGTTGCGGGCGTACTCCAGCAGCCCGCGAATATCGTAGAGCCCTCCCTCCAGGGTGCCGGAATTCCCCATGGAACGGATCACCGGGAGCGTCCCGAGCGTGATGAGCCCGAAGATGCTGATGACGGTGAGCAGTTCGATGAGGGTGAATCCGGCGGCGCGTTTCATGGCTGGGAGGGGAGGGCGTCGAGGGCGATGCGGGAGATGGTGCCGTTGAAGAAGTAATCCTTTCCGGAAGCCACACCGATCTGCACGGAACCCTTGAAGGGCGGCGGAAGGGGAAACTCTTTCATCGAATCGGTGCGGCCATCGATGAGAAGGCTCGCGTAGTGTCCGTCGAAGCGCAACTCGAGGTCGTGCATGCGCCCGGGCTGGAGCGGATGGTTCGAGGAGAGGCCCTCCACGCCGTCGCGAAACATCTCCACCTGGACGCGCAGGTTGCGATCAAGCATCAGCCGGAAGCCGCTCTTGCCGTATTCCCCCGCCTGAACGATGCCGCCGTAGTGACCGGAAGGGGGGGCCGCCGCGGCGAGTGCCACTTTCAGGGCGAAGGGGGCGGTGAAGACACCCGCGATCGCGGAACTCTGGATGCGGAGGCTCGCGCCGTCGGCGAATTGCAGCCCCTGCTGATCGGAGGAGGGAACGGGGGCGGGCTGGCCCGCCACCAGCGCGCCGATGCCCGGCAGGTCGGAGACGACGCGCCGCCCTTCATACCGGGCGAGGTTCCAGCGGGCCACCGGGCGGCTTGCCGAGCCGCCTTCGATCTCCCCGGCGGTGATGCCGACAAGGACGATCTGGGTGGGCGAGAGGTTGCCGATCAGGTCGATCGAGGCGATCTTGCGGTCCGGGTGCGGGTTCACCCATTCGGTCGCGTAGATGCCGATCGGGGCCTGCTGGAGATTGTGGCCGGTCCAGGCGACGACGGCCCCGGCGACCGGTGACGGGTTCCACCACTCGGAGATTTCGATGCCGTAGCGGATCGGAAACTCCGTCTGGCTGCCGTCCTCGTAATGGATCACGTACCGGGCCACCACCTGGTGCGCCTTGGGCGGGGTCCACCCCGCGCCTTGCAGGAACCAGAGCCGGTCCGCCTTCCGGTCCACGCGGATTCCCTTCGCCTCGGAGGGGAGCTGGTGGCCGTGGTCCCCGCCCCGCAGGCTGATGACGGCTTTCCCGCCGGTTTTCCGCGCATCGAGCAGCCAGAAGGGGCGTTTGCCCAGGATCACCTTTTCCGGGAAGGGCTCCGCCTCGATCTCCATCCCGGTTTCCAGCCCGCCGCCCCGGCCGATCTGGTTGATGAGGAAGAAGCGCATGTCGTTGGGCCCCTGATCCGTCCAGCCCCCCTTGCCGTCGTCCGCCACGGAGTCGTAGTAGCCCATGTTCGCCTGTTCGAGCAGGGAGACGCCGCTGTAGCGGAAGCGGACCGACTCCGCCGCCGTGCGGACTTCCGCGCCGAGATTGGCCGCGAGCGAGGCGGCGATCCGCGTCACCTTCTGGTTTTCCGCCCCGAGAGCTTCGGGCCAGGCGAGGGTGTCGAAGAGGATCGCGCCCTTGCCCACCGGGATGCGCTGGAGCAGCGCGGGCTCCAGCAGCGGTTCGACGGCCTGCACCGTGGGCGCTTGCAGCACCTCCCCGCCGAGCCGGGCCGTGGCCTGCGCCTGGTTGAAGATGTCGCCGCGCGCGCCGAGGTTGAGCTTCGTCCAGAAGAAATCGTAGGAGGCGAGGCTGTCGAGCCACGGATGGCGGGAGCGGAGCGTGGCGGCCTGCACGCTCGGATCGTACGGTTTCATCTCCGGCTTGAAGGGCAGCAGCGCCGCGACCTTTTCGAGCGAACCGGCGTCAAACCCGTGGAGCCAGAGGTTCCCGCCCGCCAGCACCGCCTCGCGGATGGCGGCCAGCTCCGCCTTGGAGGGGGGGTAGGTGGCATCGAGGAGGATCGGCCCGTTCCCCTTGAGCCCTTCGCTGGAGATCACGCCAGCCGCCTTGAGCGCGGCCTTGAGCGGGGTATTCCCCTTGGAAAGAAGGCGCAGCGGGGCCGCCGGGGCGGGCTGGTAGGCCGCCGCATACGCGGCGAGGTTGGCCAGAAGCTGCGCCGCCGCCGGTTCCACCGCCGCTTTCGAGGCGAGGTCGAGCGAACTGAGCAGGTAGGCTCCCTTGCCGAGCGGAAGCTCCAGCAGCGGGGACCACGCCATGCCGTAGCGGCCCCCGGAGTCGATGACGCTGCGGAAGGCTCCCGTGGCGGGCTTGCGGAAGGTGCGCCGGGAGACGAGATGATCCGGGCGCCAGAAGGAGAGCTGCGGTTCGGCGAGATGGCGGGTGAGCGGGTGGCCGTGGCTCCGCAGCCAGGTGCGGGTGGCCGCGTGCTGGGGATCGGCCTCCGGCAGTTCCGCGGTGAGCGGGGTCCACGCCCCGGGCTGGAGGACGATCACCACGCCCCCCTCCCGGACAAACGCCGTGAGCGTCTCCGCATGGGCGGAGGCGTCCATCCCTTCGCCGACGATCACCGCCTTCACCCCGGAGAGATCGCCGGGGTCCGCCTGCGGGGTGAGCTTGAGGCCGAGGGCGGCGAGCGCCGCGGCGGTTTTCTCTCCGCGATCGAGCAGGCGGAAGCGGCCCGCCTCCGCCGTGATGGCCGGGCGCGGCATCAGGTAGACCGTCTCCTCGTACCGGTCGAGCGCGAGGAAATGATTGCCCCGTTCGTGCAGGAGCCGCAGGGTGAGCACGGCGGGTGTCGGGGTTTCGACCGCGGGCACCGGGATGGTGAGCGTGAGGCGGTCGGGATGCCCCGGTTTCATCGGGATGGAGGTGGTCTGGCTCCAGAGCGTGCGTTCGCCGACATGAAGCCGGGCCTGCACGCGCGTCTGGGCGAAGCGGCTGCCGCTGTCGTTGAAGACCACGAAGGAACGGGTCGCCGGTTCCCCGCCGAAGAAGCTCAGGTGAAAATCGACCGGGCGGATGGCGATCGGGGGCATCACTTTCATCCCGTCCACGGCCCACGGGTTGATCCCCGCCACCCCCTGGAGCCGGTAGGCGTCCGCCTGTCCCCGGTGAACCCACATGGCGTCGTTCCCGTCCACGGGTTCGTTGCCGCGCCCGTCGAGGCGCTGGTAGCGCCACCGTTCCCAGTCGAAGATGGCGTCGCCCATGTAGGCGGAGCGGGATTCCACCTGATCAAGCGCCCCGTATTCCCCGATGATGAGCGGGCGATCCCATTTGAACTCGGCCCGCCAGCTTGAGTTCTCCCCGTCCTTGCGCAGCCAGTACCAGTCGTTGGGGAAGAGGGCCGCGGCGTCCGGGTACTTCTCGCGCAGCGAGTTGCCGATGGAGGATTCCGGGTAGTGGATGCTCAGGATCGGCAGCCGCCCGCCCCAGCTCACCCCCGCGTCCGCGTCCAGCGGGCGGTAGGGGTCCACTTCGCGGGCCGCCTTCACCAGCCGGTCCGCGATCGCCATCCGCTTTTCATCCGTGTTGCCCCAGAAGCTTTCGTTGGTCAGGTTCCAGATCACCACCGAAGGATGGTTGTAATAAAGCTCCATCATGGCGCGGGTGTACGCCTCCACCTGCGGGACGAAAAGCTCCGGGGTGTCGAGGTTGAAGCGGTCGCCGATGTTGTGCCAGCCGGATTCCGGGATCGCCAGCACGCCGAATTCGTCGCAAAGCTCCAGCAGTTCCCGGGAATTGAAGCCGAGGTGGAGGCGGATGCAGTTGTACGGGCGTCCGGCGAAGTCGCGGAAATCGCGGTAGAAATCCTTGCGCGTGGCGTTGAGGCTCCAGAGGGTGCTGTTGCGCAGGAGCTGGATGCGCTCGCCGTTGAGGTAAAAATCGTGCCCGCGGATTTCGAATTCCCGGAAGCCGAAGCGGATCATCGTTTCATCGTCGGGCTGCCCGTCCCGCGCCAGCGCCACCCGCGCGTAGTAGAGGGCGGGGTTCGTGGGCGACCAGAGTTCCGGGGCGATCCAGTCCCGGCTGAGGGTGACGCGGCGGGTTTCCCCCGGCTCCAGCGTCACGGGATCGCCCTTCAACCCGGTCTGCGCTTCAAACCGCGCATTGGTGATGCCGATCCGGAGGGTGGCCTTCTGCTTCTGCGCGGAGCGGTTGGTCACGACGACATCGAAGGAGATCCGCTTTTTCTCCACGGAAGGCTGGATGAAGACCTTCTCCAGATGCACCTCCGGGATGATTTCCACGCGCGTTTTTCCCCAGATGCCGGGCTGGACCCCGGTGGTCGGCGCGATGAACGTCCGGTTGGCCAGGTCGATGATGCCCAGGCGCGTGGTGACGCCCACCACCAGTTCGTTCTTCCCTTCGCGGACGTAGTCGGTGATGTCTTCCACGCGCGGCACCAGCCCCTGGAGGGAGGTGCCCAGCGAATGGCCGTTGATCCAGACTTCGCTCCGGAAAGCGACCCCCTCAAACTCCAGCCGCACCCGCCGGCCCCGGGGGAGGGCGGGAAGCTCGAAGCTCCGGCGCAACCAGGCGGCGTTCGGTTTGCTGAGATCGAGCGCCTTGCGGTCCGGGGTGAGGTAGCTGTTGAAGGGCATCATGTACGGGGTGCGATCCCCCGAGAGGCCCTCGCTCCGGCCCGGGACGGCCTCCTTCTTCCACCCGCTCTCCGGCGGCGGGTACTGGAACTGGAGGCTCTGGTTGGGGAGCATCTCCCAGGTGCCGTCAAGGGGGAGGATCTGCCGTGCGCCGTCCCGGATCAGCGGCGTTTGACCGTGGGCGGGGAGGCAGAGAAGCAGCAGGCACAGGAGCCAGAGGCGGGAGGATGGGCAAGCGGGCAGGGACATGATCAGTGAGGGAGGCTGTCAATGAGAGGATGGGGGATGGGAGTGCGGGGGAGAGGCCGGGGATCAGGGGGCGAGGGAGAGGATCGTCACCTCCTCCATGATCCCCCGGAAGTAGTAATCCTTGCCGGAGGCTCGTCCGATGGTGATCGGGCCGGTGTAGGCGGTGGGATAGACCTCCTTCTCCGCTTCCAGGCTTCCGTTGAGGAAGAGGCGGGCGGTGTTCCCTTCAAAGCGGACTTCCACGGTGTAGTCCTGGTGGAACTCCAGAACCGATTCCGAGGTGAGGCCCTGTGTCTCCTCGCCTTCCCGGAAAATTTCCACCCCGACCTTGGGCCCCGTGGTAAGGACGATCCGGAAGCCCTGCTCCCGATAGACCATGGCCTGAAAAAGCCCGCCGTAAGCGCCGGGGGGCGTTTCCGTGGGCCGGAAGCGGAGGCGGACGGCGAAGCCCTCCCCGGCTGTCCCGAAACCGTGCAGGGTCGGGATCTCCCCGGAGCGGGTGGTGAACGCCTCGCCGTTGGCGAAGAGCACCCCCTTGAGCGATTCGTCGGTCGCGCGTTCGGGCCGCGCCTCCGGTTCCGCCACGGTGAGCGGGGGGCCGTTGGGGATGACGTTGGGCACTTCGTCGCCGCGAAAGGCCTCCATTTTCCATTGGCTCACGATGGTTTCCTTTACCGCCGCCGGGTCGGCGGCGAAGGAGGAGGCGGCCCCGGCCAGAAGGGAAAGACCGGCGATCAGAAGAAGGGAAGGTTTCATGGGGTGGTTTTGGAGAGGGTGAGGGTTCGGGTGGAACGGCGCGGGGCCGCGGTGTTTTTGAGGGAAAAGACCGAGTGCCGCTCGACGAGCGTGGGCGCGATCTGGACGAAGCGCGAACTCCGCTGCGGATCGGCGATCCGCTCCAGCAGCAGGGAGATCGCCGTGCGGCACATCTCCTCAAAGGGTTGGTCGATGGAGGTGAGCTGCGGTTCCATCAGGGCCGCGATCGGCGTGTTATCGACGCCGACGATGCTCAGATCCTGGGGAATGGCGATGCCGCGTTCCCGCGCGAGGTTGAGGATCGGGAGGGCAAAGACGTCCCCCATGATGATCGCCGTCGGGGCCTCGGTGCCGAGGGCCTGCCAGGTGTCGAGGATCTGCCGGGCCTTCTCCATGGCGGGGATCGCCGCATCGTCCGGGATGCACTGGAACTCCTCGTAATCCCGTATCCCCCGGCTGCGCACGAACTCCCGGTACGCCGCCAGCCGCACGATGGTCAGCGAGTTGGTGGCCAGGTGGCCGAAGGTGGCGATCTTCCGGTGCCCGAGGCTCCAGAGGTATTCCGCCGCAAGGACGATGTTCATCCCCTGATTCACGCTCACCGTGTCAAAGCGCGTGGTCGATTTCCAGAACCGGTTGAGGCCGACGAGCGGGTAGTTCGCGGCGACCCATTGGAGCCCCTCGTGTTGCAGGGAGGCGTGCCAGACCACGCCGCAGACATCCGAGCCCGCCAGCCATTGCACGAGATCCTGCTTTTCGTGATTGAGGTGGTAGATGGAGAGGTTGTAGCCGAGCCGGTTCAGCTCCGAGCCAAGGGTTTCGGCGATTTTTCCAAGGAGCGAATCGTACGCATGCTCCACCCACGGCTCGTTGGTGACACGATTGGCGAGTTCCTTGACGAGAAGGATGCTTTTGCGGCGGACCTTCGCCCCGCGGCGCGAGGAGGGGACGCGGGCCACATACCCGAGTTCTTCCGCGATCGCCAGAATCCGTTTGCGGGTTCCCGCGCTGACCTTGAGCGTGCCGGAATCATTCCCGGAAAGAACGGCGGAGACGGCGGCCGTGGAGACTTTGGCCTGAAGCGCGATCTCGGCCTGGGTGACATTCTTGCGGGGAGTCATACGGAACTTAATTTATTTGAGATAAAATTAATTGCAACCCCTTTTTGCGGAAGATTTGGGTGAGGGAATCCCTTTTATCCTTCGAAACCGGATTTCGGTCGGGCGATCGACTTTCATTTTGACACCGGTAATCGGGTTGCTTAGTTTGCGCGTATTCCGATTCTTTAATTAAATTTAATTCCCTCTTCCGGAATCCTCATCCCGCTTTCCCGCGTATGTCCTCCTCCCTCTTTGAAAAAAGCATCCACCCTTTTGTCTGGACCACCCCGGCGGAGCGTTCCGCCGTCCTCGCCAATGTCAACGAACCGGTCTGGCACCGGTTTCTGGAAGAGAGCGAGGCCCATTTCAGCCGGACCGGCGGGTTGCCGCCGCCGAAGCTGCCGCTCTTCTGTCACGATGGCGATCTGGACGAAGTGATGGCGGTCGCCGTCCTCGCCTACGTGCGCGGTGAGCGGCGCTACTGGCACTGGATCGCCGACTGGCTGCGGGAGGTGGGGCGGTATTTCCGGCAGGCGGCTCCCCTCTGGCGCGAAAACCGCATCGCCGTCATGAAGGGGGAAGGCATCCGGATGCGCAATTTCGACGGCTCCCCGGTGCAGGGGAATCCGCGCCAGCTATTCGAAGGCTTCACGCGCGGGATCGCCTATTGGGTGGAGGCGGGGTTCAGTTCCATGGCCTTCCATCTGCTCGATCTGCTGGAGGCGGAGGCGCCGGAGGCTCTTTCCGCCGCGGAAAAAGGGGTTCTGCTGGAGGCCCTGGCAGACTACGCGGCCCGCTACGCCTTTCACGAGGAGGCGCTTAAGTACAATAACCGGGGGCTCTGGGCGAACGCGGGCATCCTGATCGCCGCTCTGGCGGAGCGCAACCCGGAGGCGGCCACGCTCCTGCTTCACCAGAGCGCCCGGCGGCACGAGGAGTTTCGCACGACCTTTTTCGACGACGGGTTCCACGCCGAAGGCGCGCCCGATTACCACATCATGGCGACGGACGGGCTGCTCGCCTACCTGCTCACGGCCTCCCATCTCTGGTCGGAGCGTCCGCTCTTTGAGGGGCGCGACGGGCCGGAGCCTTTCGGGCGGTATCCGTCGTTTCTCCGGATCGTGCAGGCGTATTTGCACACCGTCATCCCGGGGCCGGTGCCCTGGAACTATTCCCGGGGATGTTCCATTTCCGCTCCGGTGAGCGTGCGCCCTGCGCTCCTTCAGGCGTGGCGGATGAGCGGCGATCCCGCCCTCGGCTGGCTGATCCGGCAGCGGATGGAAGCCGTCCAGCCCGGCTATGGGAGCCCGCTTCCGGTGACGCGCAGCGCCATCCTGGGGCTCGGCCATTACCAGCCGCTGCTCAACTTCTGGCTTTACCGCCCGGTGGACGCAGCCGCCCCGCCCCGGGCGAAGCATCATCTGCTGCCCGATTTCGGGAGCCTCATCAGCCGCAGCGGCTGGGATGAGCAGGCGAGCTGTGTGACGGCGCGCTTCGGCTACGAAGGCACCGGGAAGGGGCACCGCGACCACGCGCACTTCACCCTCACCGTGGCCGGGCGGGAGCTGATCAAGGACCCGTTTCCGCGTTTCGGCCCGAAGGGGCTGGAGTCCGCGCCCTTTCACAACACGGTGATCCTCGATCACCGGGAGCCCGTCGGGGTGATCGGCTCGCTCTCCGGGGTTCATTTCGGCGAGGGGCTTGATGTCTGGATGATCCACAACCGGGGCGGGAAGCTGCCCGGGCGTCTTTTCCTGCACGATCCGCGCGAGGAATCGAACTACTGGTTTACCCTTCACCCGGGCGAGCCCGATTTCTCATTCCGCCGGGCGATCCTTCACCGGCATGGCCGGTGGGTGATCGTCGTGGACGAACTGGAAACGGACCGGCCCCGGCATTTCGACGCGTTTTTCCACACGCCGCTGCGGCCCGCGGCGTACGACCCGGGGGCGGAGGCCCGCACGGTGGCTTACCGGATTCCGCCGCGGATGGTCGTGAACGGCCCGCGCGAGCTGGAGATGCCGCTGCGCGGCGAGCCGGTGGATGCGAAGGCGGGCGAATGGGGGCGGACGAAGCTGGGCGACGATCTCTTTTTCCGCTTTTTCTCCCCGGAGACGGCGTTGCGGCTGGAGGCGGGGCACCGGCTTCACCGCGAGGAGACGACCACGGGGGACTACGCCCGGCGCGAAGAGGAGGATTATTACCTGAAGGTCTCGGGCCGGACCGGCGCGCACGCGGTCTGGGCCTTCTCCTGGGAGGAAGAGCTTGAACTCACCGCCCGCTCCACGCCGGAGGGCATCCGGCTGGGGATTCCGCAGGGCGGGGAGGCTCCGCCGCGGGAGATCGGGGTCGATTTCACCACGGGGCGGATCGGCTGAGGCCGGGCGGGGCGCCGGATTCGCTATTTTCGCGCCGGCTCCGCCCGCCCCCGGGGGGCGAGTGAGGCGAGATAGGCCGCGATCGCCCGGGCATCCCTCTGGTTCATCCGGTAGGGCGGCATGGGCGGGAGCGTCGGAGCGAGGCCGTGGGGGCGGACGCCCGTCATCAGGTAGTGGGCCAGCGTTTCCTCGGTATAGCCCGCGGGAAGCCCGGAAATCCCCGGGGCGCCTGGCACCCACGGCATGGGAACCACCGGCTTGAACCCAAGCGCCGCCCCGGTCAGGTCTTTGCCGGGAACGAACGCGCCGCTGGCGTCCCGGGGCGAATGGCAGTCGACGCACATGGCGACCCGGTGGACAAGGTAATGCCCGTGGGCGATGAGATCATCCGCGACTTGGGAGCTTTCGCTTTTGGCGCAACCGCTCCAGCCGATGGCTGCCAGCAACGGGATTCCGAGGAGAACCGCGAGTTTGTTCATAGGGATGGGGACCGCTTCTTCGCGTCATCTTATGACAAACCCGTTCCCGACTTGCAGATTTTTTTCGCGCGGGAGGCTGTTTTTTCCCGGCTCTTTACGTCATGGGCAGGCAGGCGGGATCGGGCAGTTCCCCGGCGGTCCACGGGGCGAGATGCCGGTTGGGGTAGGCGAGGATGACGGAAGCCTCCTCTTCGGACGGGTCGAGTTGCAGGCGGACCTGGTACCGTCCCGGGGCGGGCGCGACGATGACGCAGGAACCCTCCGGGCTGCGATGGGTGGCGGGGACGTACGGGAGCCCCGGCGGGCATTCGATGAGGAGCCGGTCGTCGAGGAAGAGCCTTGCCCCGCGTCGCGCCAGGCAGATGAGCGCGCGGGGCTCGTCCGTCGTCCGCTCCCAGAGCCAGGTGCCTCCCCCGGCCCGCTTGATTTCCGGCGGCAGTTCCCCGTTGGCCCACGCCACCGCTTCCCGCGATCCGAACGGCTCCAGCGCGACGGTTCCCGGCAGGGTGGCGAGGTCGGGCGGCGCGGCCGGTGCGTTCCACCAGGCGGCGTCCCACGGCTCCGGGCGGAGCTTGCCGACGAGCGCCAGCGTGCGCCAGGTGAGCGCGGTGAGGGTTTGGGGCGCGTCGATGCCGAGGATGCCCGGGCCGATGAAGACGCCTTCGCCGATCGGCTCGATCCAGCGCGGGGGAATCCCGTTTTCACCCAGCATCAGCCCGAGCGTGGCTCCCGCCGTGGCGGCGGTGCAATCCGTATCGTATCCGCCGTTGACGGCGAGCAGGATGGTTTTCTCAAAATCGCCGTCGCCATGGCAGAGCGCCCAGAGGGTGAGGGCAACATTGAGCGGGGCGTGGGTGAAGTTTTCGTCGCCGTGTTGCGCCAGCAGCCGTTCCCGGGCGCTCCAGGGGTCTGTACCGGAGCGGTGACTCTCCCGGGTCAGGGCGATGGCCCGGGCGGTTTCGCTCTCCGGAGGGAGATACCGGGCCGCCGTGTCGATCGCCCCTTCCAGAGAGTCTCCCGCCGCGATCAGGCTCTGGAGCACGGAAAAGAAAACCTCTCCGGCGATGCCTTCCGCGCCGTGGTCGAGCGAGGCATCCATCGCGGCGTACCGGGCCGCGCTCCCGGGGTCGCCGGGAAAGAGGCAGGCCCAGATTTCCGAGCGGATCGGCGAGCCCATCCCGGAGGCGAAATGATTTTCAAACGTGCCGGCCTGCGCCACCGGCACCCCGCGCCGGAGATTCCACCGGCAACGGCCGTATTCATCCCACATGTAGTGAATGTGATCGAGCCATGCGCGGGCGAAATCGTCCTGCGTGAGCGCGGAAGCGGCGTTCTCGGCCAGATGCAGCCAGACGAGCTGGAGTTCCAGGTCGTCATTGGGCGGGGCGACCGTCGGCACGGGATCGTAAAAGGTGAAATGCTGGCGTTCCATGCGGCCTTCGGCGGGCAGGCCGAGCGTGCCGCCGATGGATTTGCCCATCCAGCACCCGCGGATTCGGTCTTCAAGGGTTTTCATTGGGATTTTTCTTTGATTTTTGGCGGAGCCTCACGGATGAACCACTGGACGCTGGCGAAATCCCCGGTCGCTTCGGGAACGGGCAGGCCGACCTGCATGAGGAAATCGCCCCGCAGCGGCGCGGCCTCTTCATTGACGCAGTAGTGGCGATCGGGGTCAAGCCCCGCGAGCCGGAGCCGGGTGAGCGGCGGGTTTGCCGTGGCCAGCAGGGTGACGTGGGTGGCGAGCGCTTCGCTCCGGTCTTCGGAAACCACGATCCAAGCCGCCTCGTTCCCGGTAAACGGACTGCGCAGGCGGTAGAGATCCCCGCCCAGCAGAAGGCCCCGCCGTTGCTTGAAGCGGGCGATCTGGTCCCGGGCCTCGGCCCTTTCCGCTTCCGGGAGGGCGGAGAAATCGAGTTCGTACCCGAATGAGCCGGTAAAGGCGACATCCCCCCGCGTCTTGAAGGGGGTGATCCGCCCGGTCTGGTGATTGGGGACGGCGGAGACATGCGCGGAGATCGCGCTCAAGGGGTAGGCAAGGCTCGCGCCATACTGGATGCGCAGGCGGGCGATGGCGTCCGAGTTGTCGCTCGTCCAGATCTGCGGCATGTAGCGGAGCATCCCGGGATCAAACCGGCCCCCGCCCCCGGAGCATCCTTCCATGAGGAGATCGGGAAAATCGCGCCGGAACCGTTCCAGGAGGCCGTAGAGGCCGAGCAGGTACCGGTGCGCGGTCTCCTGCTGGCGTTCCGGCGGACGGCCCGCGGAGCCGATCTCCGTCATATTGCGGTTCATGTCCCATTTCACATAGGAAACCGGCACGGTGCGGAGCACCCCGGCCACCATGGTGTAAACCGCTTCGCAGACTTCCGGGCGCGAGAGGTCGAGGATGAGCTGGTGGCGCCCCCGCGTCCGGGGGTGGCCGGGGAGGTGCAGGCACCAGTCCGGGTGCGCCCGGTAGAGATCGCTGTCGGGCGAAACCATCTCCGGCTCGAACCAGAGGCCGAAGGCCAGCCCTTCGCGGATCACGCGCCGCGCCAGATCGGCGAGCCCCCCGGGCAGCTTCCGCCGGTGCGGTCTCCAGTCTCCGAGCGAACGGGTGTCATCGTCGCGTTCGCCGAACCAGCCGTCGTCGAGCACGAGCAACTCGATCCCGAGCGGGGCGGCGCGCCTGGCGATGGCTTCGATCCGCTCCGCGTCGAAATCGAAATAGGTGGCTTCCCAGTTGTTGAGGAGGACGGGGCGCTCCTTCCGCCGCCATGGCCGGGGGATGAGATGCTGCCGGTAAAAGCGATGGAACGCCCGCGACAGGCCGCCGAGGCCGTGATCGGAAAAGGCGAGAACCGCCTCGGGAGCCTGAAACGCGTGGCCCGGTTCCAGCGTCCACGAGAAATCAAAAGGATTGATGCCGATCTGCGCGCGGACGCTTCCGTAGGGATCGCATTCCGCCGAGGCGAGAAAGTTTCCGCTGTAGACGAGGTTCCACCCGTAGGCGGTTCCGTACTCTTCGTGCGCGGGCAGTTCCGTGAGGGCGAAGAACGGGTTGTGGGCATGGCTGCTGGCTCCCCGGCGGCTTTCGATGGATTGGACCCCGGGCCGCAACGGGGTGGTCGCGATCTCCGTTTCCCGGGCCCAGGCCCCGTGGAGGTGGACAAAGTGAAAATCGCGGAAGCGGGCCGGGAAATCGACCGAAGCCGAGAGCGCGCGGCGAAGCGCGACCGGGCGATCGCCCTCGTTGAGGATTCGCGCGGAGCGGGTGAGGACCGGGTGACGGGTGAAGGCGGTGTAGTGGAGTTCCACGGCGATCCTTGCGTCGTGGTCGCGCAGGGTCAGGATGAGCGTGCGGGCCTCGTCCGGGGAATCGGTTTCCGTGGCCGGGAGCCCTTCGAGCGCCGGTTTGCCCGCCACGATCCGGTGCCCGGCGTAACGGAGGGCCAGAAGCCGGGAGCCGCTCGCGGGATGAAAGACCTCGATGGCCGGGGAGCGGAAGTCCGACGAGCCGTAGACCGGGTATTCGCACGGCGCGGTGTCGAGGCTGAAATCCGCGTCGCCCGGGATCGGGTTCGGGCTGAAGGCCCGCCCCTTGGGAATGAAGACATCCTCCATCCCGCCGCAGGCGAGCGGCGCGCCCCAGTAGAGATGGACGGGCAGGCCCTGCGCGGCGATCCCCAGCACGTAGGTCGAGCCGCCGGAATGAAGGAAGAAGGTCTCTTCCCGGTATTCAATGGTCCCGGGGGAAGGCGGCGCGTCGGCGGAATGGGGATCGCGTGCGGGGGGGGCGGGGGCAGGGATCGATTGGGGAGCCGGGTCGGGATCGGCGCAGCCGGGAGCGCTTCGCAAGGCCGGGGACGCCGGAACCGTCGCGGAGGGAGCCTCCAAGGAACGTTTTCGCATGGCGGGATTATTTCATCATGAAATAGAAAAACGCCAGTATTTTTCCGTTAATATTTTATTTCATGATTTTTTATTGACAGAATGGTGAAATTAACGTCAACTGCCTGCGTCATGATCAGCACCCAGAAGAAACTCTCCGAAATCCAGGCTCTCCTGCGCGACCGCATTGAAGGCGGGGAGTGGGGTGTGGGCGAGCGGTTGCCGACGGATTCCGTCCTGGCCAAGCGGCTCGGGTGCAGCGTCGGCACGGTGGGCAAGGCGCTCGGCCTTCTGGCGCACGACGGCGTGGTGGAGCGCAAGCCGAGGGCCGGGACCACCGTTCTGCGCAACAGCACCGTGCCCCGCCCTCCCGCGGTTCAGCTCGATGCCCTTGCCTTCATCTATCCGAGCGACCGGCACGAAGGGATCAGCCGGATGCTGCACGGGTTTGAGGATGCCGCCCGGGAAAAGGGGCGGCGGCTCGTCATGCTCCCCACCGGGGTGGATTTCAAGAAGGAGGCGGAGATCATCGCGAGCCTTCAGGAGTTCGATGTCCGCGGCGCGGCGGCCTGCCCCGTGATCTCGACGCCGCAGGAGCAGTTGCGGATGTCGCAGCTCCTGCTCGGGTCGCGGGTGCCCATCGTCCTGATGGGGCTCAACCTTCTCGGGTTCAGTTCCGCGGCGGTGTTGCTCGATAATTTCGAGGCCGGGCACGCCATGACCACGCATTTTCTCCGGCAGGGGGAGACCCGGATCGGGTTTCTCTCGAACTGGTCATGGATTCAGTTCATGCGGGATCGCTTCCACGGATACCGGCGGGCGATGGAGGAGGCGGGCCTCCCGATCGGCGATTCGTGGGTTCACCTCGCCGAAGCGATGCACCCGAACATGGAGAACCCGACCCGGGAGCCGCTCTCCATCGCCCGGGCCTACCTGAGCGCCAACCGCGATGTGAAGGCGGTCGTGTGCGCGAACGATTTCCTGGCCCTCGCCCTGAAGGAAGCCGCGCTCGAAGCGGGCCTGCGCGTGCCCGAAGACCTGAAAATTGCCGGGATCGACGATTTCGACATCGCCGCGCGGGCCGGTGTCACCACCTACCGCGTCCCGTACGAGGAGATGGGGCGCAAGGCGTTTGAACTCTTGCAGGATTGGGTGGTGCACCCCAACGGGCGCAGCCGTGAGCTGCTCCTGCGTGGTGAAATCGTCCCCCGCCGGAGCGCCTGAACACCGCCCGGCTCCGCCATTTTTCCCTCCGACAACCCAACCCGAAAACACCCCCACCCACTTATGCGCACCGCAGCATTGGCCCTCTCATTCCTCGCCCCCCTGATCCTTTGCACGGAAAGCGGGGCGGCCCTCCTCGTCCACGAAAGCTTCGAGGGTTACTCCACGGGAACCCTCATCGGGCAAGCCGTCCACGCGAACGCCACCGGCATCAGCGGTTCCTACAGCGGGAGCAACTTTGATTACAACCCGGTCGGCCTGAGCTTCGGCGACTACATCGTGAGCGGCGGCTCCGCGCGCAGCAACACGAGCCAGTTCACCTCGCTGACCGCCTCCATCGCCCCCGGCACTTCGGCGACGGGCACCCTCTGGATGGGCTACCTTTTCAGCAATTCGTCCATCGGGGGAAACGTCCGCACCAACATCAGCAACGATCTGCGCACCGCGCCGGTGCTCGGGGGCGCTTCCAACCGGGCGGGGGTCAGTTATTCGGAAGCCAACTACCAGACCAGCTCGGGAAGCGCCGTGGCGGCGAACACCACGTATTTCATGATCGCCCGGTGGACGAATGTCGGCAGCGCGCTTTCCCCGGGCAGCCCCGGCTCCGCGCTCTTCTGGGTGCTGGATGAGGCCCAGTACGAAAGCTTCGCCCTCGCCGGTTTTACCGAGAGCTATCTGGTGGCGGCGGATGTCGGAACCGGGGCGGACGAGGTCTTTGCCAAGCTGGGTTCCCCGCTGTATCAGACCAGCGGCACGTATCTCTTTGATGACACGAAAAGCCTCTCGCTGGAGGTGGTCAACTCCTTCGCGGCCCAGACGTTCGATGAAATCCGCATCGGCACGACGCTCAACGATGTTCTCCTGACGACGGCCATCCCGGAATCCCGCACGGTGTGGCTGATGCTCCCGGCGATCCTCACCGCCATGGTGTGGCGCCGGAAAGCCCTGCGGGCCTGAAGGCCGGTTTCATGACGGCGTCCCCCCTCTTTATCCGGATGAAATCGCACGGCTTCAGCCTGACCGAACTGCTCATTACGATCGGCATCATCGCGGTGCTGGCGACCCTGCTCTTTCCGACGCTCTCCACCATGCGGCAGAGGGCGCAGGCGACGGAGTGCCTCAACAACCTGAAACGGATCGGCGAATGCCTCTTCCGTTACGCTTCGGACCACCGGGGGAGCCTGCCCGCCGTTGCCACCGTCTGGCCGCCTTCCCAGCAGCAGACCTGGGGGTACGCTCTCTGGGAGTACGCGGGATATGGCGAAACGGATTTCCAGCAACCGGCCAACGACCTGACCCTGCGACCCGGCGCGGAGGCGAAAAACATTTTCCGCTGCCCCGCCACCCGGGCGCAGGGGCTGAAGACGCCGCCGTTCCCCGGGGTCGGGCAGGTGAACGGGACGCTCTATTCCTACGGGTTGAACTGCCGCCCGCTGGGAGGGAAGCCGGGCGCGGGGGATTCCGCGCAAGACTGGGTTTCCCCGATCCCGATGACCCGGATCGGGTTTCCCGCCACCACCGCCATGGTCACGGAGACCAGCTTCTGCCTTGGTTCGCTGACCGGGTATGTGAGCTACTACGGCATGATCCCGCATTCGGGCGGCAGCAACGTTCTCTTTTACGACGGGCATGTCGAATGGCTGCCCGCCACCCAGATCCCCCGGGGCGAAAGCGGCAACGGCAGGCGCTTCTGGGGAGGGCTTCCCTGAAGTTTTCCAAATACGATGATGACGCACCCATTCCAATCCGCATTGCTGGCGACGCTCGTCGGCGCGATGGCTCTCTCGCCGGTCGCCCGGGCCGCCGAAGGCATTCTCAAAAACCCGGGGTTTGAAGCGGACGCCAACGCGGACGGCAACCCGGATTACTGGTTTGTCTACCCGGGCATCCGGGAACTGGTCGTGGACCCTGAAGTGACCCTCGTGGCGAAGGACAACGCGCCGGAAGGAAGCGTCTATCTCCGCCTGAGCAAGCGGGGCGGAAAACCGCTCGCGCTCACGCACCTTCCCGATCAGGCTGCGCTGGAGAAGCTTTTCGGAGGAATGCCCCGCGCGTTCACCGTGAAGGCGAAAGGGCGGGCCAACGATCTTTCCGGCGACGGGGCGGCGATCGTGGTGCAGGTGTTTCATCCCGATGAAAACGGGGTGAGGAAATTCGCGGGCCGCTTCCGTTCGGAAAAGCTGGAGGGGACCACGGAATGGGTTTCGCGGGAGGTGGTCGTGAGTCTGGTGGACATCCTGCCCGAGGGGACGCTGCCGAGCGACGTGGAGATCAATCTGGAACTGGGCTCGGACACGGGCTCGGTCGATTTCGATGATTTTTCCGTCGTCGCGCAATGATCGTTCGTTTTCCTTCCCGGATCGCCGCCGTGAAAACCGCTTTTCTTTCCCTGATGCTTGCCCTGATGCCGACCGGCTCCGTTCCGGCTCAGACGCCGGGAGGCCCCGGCAATGAGTACGACGGGGTTGTTGTTGCAACGCCATCGCCGACGGAGGCGCCGGAAGGCGGCGCCGTGACGCTGCGGGTGGAAACCGGGGCGGCGCTGAGGCCGTTTGCGAGGGAGCTTTTCGGCTTCAACTATGACTGGGCCTGCACGGGAGGCGTCCTGCTGGATCCGGTGACGAAACAGATCGACCCGGAGGCGGCCCGTCTTCTGGAAGGGATTCCTTTTCCGCTCAACCGGATGGCCGGTTCGGACTCGCAGAAATTTCACTGGAAAGGGGCGATCGGGCCGCTGCCGGAACGCGCGCAACAGGCGCTCTGGCCGTTCCTGCCAAAGGCGATCGTGCCGGTCGGCCCCGTCGAATGGGTGCAATGGGTGCGGGAGCAAGACGCGCGCGCCCGCTTCGTCTGGGTGCCCAATCTGGGCGAATCCCCGGCGGAAGTGAAGGAGCTGGCGGAGTTTCTGGTCGGCAAGGCGTCGGCGCAAGGCGGGAAATGGCCCGCCCTGCGCGCCGGGCTCGGGCTGGCGGAGCCGGTCGATGTCGCCATCTGGGAGATCGGCAACGAAATGGACTGGGGCGCGCATTCGTGGACGGTGAAGCAATACCTTGAAAAGGCCGAAGCGGCCATCGCGGCGATCCGCTCGGTGGACCCGGATGCGAAGATCGCCCTGCACGCGACGACCGCCCCGTGGGTGGCCAACCGCCGGGAGCCGTGGTTTCTCTGGCATTGCGAGGTGCTGCGCCGGCTCGGGAGCCGGATCGATTACATCGCCTTTCACCCGTATTATTGCGGGCTTCCGCTCGGCGAGATCGAAACCTACCTCGACCGCATTCGCGATGACATCGTGCGCATCACGGGGGAAGACCGGATCAGGGTGCTCCTCTCCGAGCACGCGCGCTGGCCCGCCGGGGAGTTCGTCTCCGCCAACTGGCCGCAGACGCATTCGCTGGATGGTTGCCTGGCGACGGCGCAGTTTCTCATCCGCTGCCTGCACCGCCCGGAGATCGCCGCGGCGACCTATCATGTGTTCTCCAGCAGCTATTTCCCGGTTTCAAACGGGCCGTGGAGCCTGATCTATCGCGATCAGAAGACGGGAAAGCTTTACCTCACCGGCATCGCGCAGATGTTTCGCCTCTTTGGGGAGATTTCCGGGGGCGAAGTGCTCAGGACGTCCCTGAGCGGGCCGGGGACCGAGGTTTCCCGGGAGGGGTTCTCTTTCACGGCGGCGGTGATCCGGGGGGAAGAAGGGCTCTCCGTGCTGGTCGCCAACCGGGGCCCGGCGCGAACGCTTGGCGTGGAGCTGAAAGGAAGCTGGCAGATGGTTTCCCGCAGCTTCCTGGCCGGTCCGGATCGCGCCGCCTTCAATACGGCTTCCCAAACCCCGCTCACGCTCACCCGGGAGACCCTGGCCGCTCCCTTGCCGGAGGCGCTGGAGATCCCGGCATGGTCGCTCCATCTCATCCAACTGCGGGAACTCCCGCCTTCCACCGCGCCCTCTTTATGACCCACCCGATCCACGAACGAAACGAAGAAGCCATTCCGCGAAGCTGGAGCCGCCGCGGGCTCGCCATCGCGCGCACCCCGGATGAAAAAGGCTACGGCGTGGTGGGCGATCCGTGCATTGTCCGCGACGAAGCGATCGCCGCGTGGCGGATGTTTGTCTTTGCCGATCCGCACGGGCAGGGCGAGGCGGTCAGCCTGGAATGCGATGCGGAGGGGCTCCCTCTCCGGTGGAGCCGCGTGGAGCCGCTCCGGTACGCGGAACCGCTTCCGGCGGGGCGCAAGTTCTTTCACAAGCCGTATCTGGTGCAGGAGGCCGCCCGGCCCAACCAGCCCGCGCGGATCGGCGGCGAATACTGGCTGTTGAGTGTCGCCTTTGACTGCGATACCAAAAGGAAGGATGTCTACCGGGCCCGCTCCCAAAGCCTCTCCGGGCCATGGTTGTGGGATGACGCGCCGCTCATCCCCACCGGGGGCCCCGGCGCGTTTGACGAAAAGCATGTGGACGCCGTTTCCGGCTTTTATTTTCCGGAGCGGGGCGAGGTGCTCTATTTTTACATGGGTTATCCGCTTCACGCGCAAGCGCGCCAGCTGAGCCCCTTCGGGAACGCGCAGGGCCTCGCGGTGCAGCGCCACGATGAGCCGACGGTGCGCAAGCTCGGGGAGTTCCTTCCGCCCTCCGAAGTGCCGGGGCATTGGACCGGCGGTTATCTCGGGGGCTTCCAGCTTCTGCCGGGAATCACGCATCGCTGGATCGCCCTGCTCAACGGATCACCCACGCCGCCCGATCCGGGGGACGCCTCCATCGCGTGCGAAGAACCCGCGCCGAGCCTCGGCGGATGGGCCGTCTGCGATGAAGCGTGGCCGGTGCGGAACTGGAAAGTCCTGGACGAGCCGATGGAACGGATCGAGGCGATCCCCGAAGACGCCATCGCGTCCGGGGAGGGGACCAATCTCTGGCGGCATCACGCCCTCGTCCTGCCACAGGGGCGGGTGGCCCTCTACTACAACAGCGGCTCCTATGGCCGCGAACAGCTCTACCTCAAAGTCGGCAGCCGCGACGGCGCGATGTCCTGACGCGCTCTTCTCTTCTTTTCATCATGAAATTATCGGTTCTCTCAACGCTGCACGGCGGCTTCTTTTTCCCGGACATGCTGCCCGGCGACACGTTCCGGGAGCGGCTTCGCTCGCTCAAACGGCTCGGCTTCGATGCCGTGGAAATCTGGGGCCATGGGCTCAAGGCGGAGATCGAGCCGGTGCGGCGGGCCTTGAAGGAGGAAGGGGTGAAGGTAAGCGCCATCTGCTCCGGTTTCCGTGGCAGCCTGCTGGCCGCCGATCCCGCCGAGCGCCTGACCTGTTACCGTGATTTTGAAGAGTTGCTGGAGCTTTCGGCCACACTGGAAGCGGGCGGGCTGGTCTTCGTCCCGATCTTTTCCCAGGGCCCCAAAGTGGCCGGGCTGGAGCCGATGTGGGACGCGGCGGAAGTGGAGCGGCGGCTTTTCCTCGACCTCATCGGGAAACTGACCGCCCGGGCCGGGACGCTCGGGACCACGCTCCTGCTCGAACCGGTGAACCGCTACGAGACGCACCTCTTCAACACGCTGGAGGAGGCGGCGGACGTTTGCCGGGAGGTTGGCTCGGGGGCGCTCCGGATTCTGGCCGATTTCTTCCACATGAATCTTGAGGAAGCCGACATCGCCGGGAGCATCCGGCGGCACGGCCGGTTCATCGGCCACGTGCATCTGGTCGATTCCAACCGGTTCCTTCCCGGGCAGGGGCACACCGATTTCGCCCCCGGCATCCGGGCCCTGCGGGAATCGGGCTACACGGGTTATCTCTCCCTGGAATGCTTCGCCAAGGGCGATCCGGAGACGGCTTTGTCACAGGCGGTCACCTTCATGAAAGAACTCATTCAATGAAAAAGAAAATCAACATCGGGGTCATCGGGGTGGGCAACGGCGGCTCCAACCACGCCCGCACGCTCAAACACTGCCCGCAGGTGCGCCTGCACGCGCTGGCGGATGCCGAGCCGGAGCGCCTCAGCGCAGTGGCGGCGGAACTGGAAGTGCCCAGGCGCTACGACGACTGGCGGGCGCTGATCGGCGATCCCGAAATCGACGCGGTGATTCTCGCCACGCCTCCCTTCCTTCGCATGGAAATGTTTCTCGCCGCCGCAAAGGCGGGCAAGCACATCCTGGCGGAAAAGCCGCTGGGGGTTAATCTGGAGCAGGCGCGGCGCATGGCGTGCGCGGCCCGGGAAGCCGGGGTGAAGGCGATGGTGAACTTCGGCACCCGCAACCTGCCAACCTATAAAAAGCTGCGCGCCCTGATCGAATCGGGCGATTACGGCAAACCGCAATGGATCTGGTTCAAGTATTATCTGGTGGCCAACGCGCGGCATTTCAAGATTCCCGGCTGGTTCTGGCGCAAGGAACAGAGCGGCGGGCACCTCTGTGAGAACGCCGGGCACGCCTTTGACCTGATCTGTGAAATCATGGGGTCGGTCGATTCCGTCACGGGAGCCACGGCCCGGTTGCCGATCGAGCATTTCGGGGAGGACGGGCAGCCGCCGAGCATCGAAAACGTCGGGGTCGCCATTCTCCGGCACGCCCAGGGAGGGATGACCGTTCTCTCCAACGGCAGCAACCCGGCGGGGGAGTGGGGGATGTCGTTCGATATCGTGACGGACACGAGCGTCATTTCCGTCACCCGGGACCGGACTATCGACATCATGCGCGACGGGGAACGGGTCTTCCACCATGTCTCCCGGGTCGGCTGGAACCCGATCCCGTATGGCACCCGGGCCTTTGTCCGCTTCCTCACCGGCCGGAGCGGGGCGGACTCCATCGCGACTCCCGAAGACGGGGTCCGCGCCATGGAAATCGCCGACGCCGCCTACCGTTCCGCATCCGCGGGTCAGCTCATCTCCTTATCCTCGTAAATCATGTCCAGAAGCTTTATTATTGAAAAAGAAGACTACCAGGTCGTCGTGATCGGCGGCGGGCTCTCCGGGGTCTGCGCCGCCGTCGCCGCCGCGCGGCAGGGAATGAAGACCGTGCTCGTCCAGAACCGGCCCGTGCTGGGCGGGAACTCCAGCGCGGAGATCGGCGTGCCGCCGCACGGGGCGGATCAGGCCGGTCACTACCGGCATGTGCGGGAGACCGGCATCATTGACGAGATCGCCACGGCGAACGCCCGTTTTCCCAATCACCTCGATTCGCCCTCGATCTGGAGCGTTGTGCTCTGGGCCTTCTGCCGTGAGCAGGAGAACCTGACCGTGTATCTCAACGCGCAGGCGGGCGATGTCATGACCGAAGGGGAGCGGATCGTTTCCGTTCAGGTCGATCAACTCACCACGGAGAGACGCCTGATCCTCTCGGGGGAAATCTTTATCGACTGTTCCGGGGATGGCGGCGTCGCCTACCGCGCCGGGGCGGAGGTGATGACCGGGCGGGAGGGGCGCGAGCGCTTCGGGGAATCCATGGCTCCGGAAAAAGGGGACGCCTACGGGATGGGCGACAGCGTCTACATGCGCGCGCGGGATGTCGGCACCGCCGTCCCGTTTCCCACGCCCCCGTGGGCCCGGATCATTCCCGATGATGAATCGCTGCCGGACAAGGGGCTCACCTGCCCGCACCCGATCGCGCACCTCACGCGGCCCCGGGGCGGGTGGTGGTGGATCGAGCACGGCGGAATGCGTGACCGGATCGCCGATTCGGAGCTGATCCGCGACGAGCTTTACCGGCGCGCGATCGGTGTCTGGGATCACCTCAAGAACCGGGGGGACCATGGCGCGGAAAACTATGTGCTGGAGTCGATCGTCACCACGCCGGGCAAGCGCGATTCCCGCCGTTTCGTGGGCGATTACATCATGGTGGAGCAGGATGTGATGGGAGGCCGCCTTTTCGACGACGCGGTGGCCTACGGAGGCTGGCACGTCGATATTCACAACCCGAAGGGGGTCGCGGGCGACACGTACTGGTATGGCAAGCTTCTCAAAAACGGGATCTATACCATTCCGTACCGCTCCCTCTATTCGCGCAACATCGGCAACCTCCTCTTCGCGGGGCGGAACATCAGCGCATCGCATGTCGCCTTCGCGAGCACGCGGGTGATGCTGACGTGCGCGCTCATGGGGCAGGCGGCGGGGAATGCCGCCGCGCTCTGCGTGCGGCATGGATGCGGCCCGCGCGACGTTTATCGCGATCACATCCGGGAGTTACAGCAGGAGCTTCTCCGGCAGGATTGCTACCTTCCGGGAATCCGCGATGAAAGCGCCGGGAACGTGGCCCGCCTGGCCCGCATCACCGCTTCCTCGCAGCGGATTCTCGCCGCGCCCCCGGCGGCGGAGTTCCTGCCCCTGGACGTGGCGCGCGGGCAGATGTTTGTCCTTTCGGAAAGCCGCCTGCGGCGGGTGCGCGTGCTGCTTGAAAACACCACGGACGCGCCGCTTCAGGCCGTGGCCGGCCTGCGGGCGGCCCGCCGGATCGACGATTTCACGAGCGGGGAAGACCTCGCGTGCGCCAGCGCGGAAGTCGCGCCGGGCCGCGGCTGGGTGGACTTCGCTTTCGATTGCGACCTGCCGGAGGCGGATGCGCCGTACTGGCTCCGGATCGGGGCGACGCCCGGGCTCGCCTGGGGCTTTTCCCGGGAAGAGGAACCCGCCGCCCAGGCGGCGACGCTCGCCGAGCAATACTTCACCGATGGGGCCGAGTGGTTCATGCACCGGGTGCGCGGCACGCATTCCTTTGAACTGGAGCCGCCAAGCCGGTGTTACGCTCCCCGGCAGGTGATCTCCGGCATCGCCCGGCCCGAGAAGGCGTCGAACCTCTGGATCAGCGAGAGCGGCGCTCCCGCGCATCTCGAACTGGAGTGGGTGGAGCCGGTGCCCGTTGGTGAAGTCCACCTGAGCTTCGATCACCGGCTCGACCGTCCCATCGCGAAATGGGCCCGCGAGGGCCCGGCTCCCGAACTGGTCCGGGATTACACGCTCTCGCTCCTTGACGGGGAGCGGCTATTGGAAACCGTGTCGTTCACGGAAAACGTTTCCCGCAAGCGGGTGCACCGTTTTTCGGCAAAGAAGGTTTCCCGGCTCCGGATCGACCTCGGGGCGACCTGGGGCGGAACCGCGCCGCGGGTCTTCGAGGTCCGGGTCTACTGAAGACGCGGAAAATGGATCAAACCATGATGAATCCTTCGCATTCCTCATTTCTCTCCAGCCGGGAGACCGCCGGAAGCCTCTTCCGTCTCTTCCATCTGGTGTTCCATCTGGCGCGGGCGGAAGCGGGCTGGGCTGTTTCCTTCCGGTCGGTCGGGCAGATTTCCGAGCTGACCCGGCTGGCGTTTGAAGACATGGAGGTGGCGGCCCGGATATGCGAGCGGCTCGGCGAGATTCCGGGCGGCTGGCGGCGCAAGCGGCCGGAGGCGGCGCTGGCCCGGCTGCTGGCGCAGATAAGCGCCGCGCCTTCTCCGGAGGCGTTCTGGACCGGTGTGTTCGAGGTGCTCAAACCGGCTCTGGTTCAGGCTTGCGTGCGCCATCATGAATCGACCCACGCGGTCATGGATTCGCAGAGTGTCGAGGCGCTCCGCGCGGCATGGAATACCCAGGGCGAACAGCTCGACCGTCACGAGGCGGCCACCGATTTGCTGCGGGAGAAGGCGGACGGGGAGGCGCTCCGGGCGTGGCTCGGCCATTTGCGCGGGCTCATCCGTGCCGCCGGGGGGGTGCTCGGGGGCGATGTGCCGGAACCGAGCACGGGGAGCGATTATCCCGCGCATGAAGTCTCGCCGGTCATGGTGCTGGAGCCCGGGCAGGTCCAGCGATGGCATTTCGAGGAAGCGCCGCCGTTTGGCAACGCGCAGGATGCCAACTATTTTCTCAACACGGAGATCGCGGCGGTGCCGATGCTGGGCCGCCTCCTCTATCTGGCGGAGGGGATGCCGTATGAATTCTTCTTTGATACCGCGCGCCATATGTGGGACGAACTGCGGCACTTCCGCATGGGCCGGATGCGGATGGTCGAGCTGGGGCTCGATCCGCGGCGGTACGCGATCCCGGTGGGGCATTACAACGCCCATGCCACCGTCTCGCCGCTGGAAAGCTACTGCCAGCTTGTGCTCATCGGCGAGGCCACCAGCTTTGAATACAAGCTGCGCTGGAAGAAGGAATGCGTGGAGCTGGGCGACCTGAAATCCGGCGCGCAGCAGGATTTCGATATCGTGGACGAGCAGCGGCACGTCGGCTACGGGAAGAAATGGATCCCCGTTCTGCGGGAACTGGTCGGGGAGAAGCGCTCCGTCGAGGAAATCACCGCCGATGCGGACCGGAAAATCCAGGCGGCCAAGCTGGCCGGAATGCGGGCGGCGGGCGAGCCGATCCCGGAGAGCCTGCTCCGGGGAGCCCGCACGGCGGAGATCATCGGCAAAGGGGCGGCGTCGCGGTAAAGAGCGTCGAACGGACTTCGGGCAGGCATCGGCGGCTGATGGGGACTTTCTCCTTGAGCCCTTCCATCCGCAGCACATGGCCGCCCGCGTCGTCTTCGAGCCCGATCACCCTCCGCGTATGCACGATCGCGTTCCGGTGCACCCGGAGAAACGGGGGCGAAGGCAGGAGCCCTCCCCACTTGGTCAGCGAACGCAGAACGATCTCGCTCTGGCCATCGGCCAGGGTGATCCGGGTGTAATTCCCAAAAGCCTGAATGAGAACGATCTCGTTGAGCGAAGCGCCGCGGCGGCCCCGCTCGAAGGGGATGAGCGTGGAAGGGCCGCTCGCCGCAGCGGGGGGCGCGGGAGGGCCGGCCCGCTTCCAGTCAATGCGGAGCAGCCGCCGGACGGTCTCGCTCAAGCGGGAGGAAAAGAGCGGTTTGAGCAGAAAATCGACCGCATCGAGTTCGAACGCCCGCACGGCGGAGGGGGGGTGGCGCGTCAGGAAGATGAGCTTTACCGTGGGCGGGATCAACGGGCATTCATCGAGGATGGAGCGGCCTTCCACCTCGCTTTCCAGAAAGAGCACGTTGGCCTTCTCCCGGCTGATGAGCTCCAGCGCCTCTTTGAAGCCGCCCGCCTCGCCGCGCAGTTCGATGGAAGGATGGCACCGGAGCAGGAAACGGAAATGGTCGCGGTCATCCGCGTTGTCATCAAGCAGGATGGCGCGAAAGGGGGGAACCGTCCGGTGGGCGAGCGATGGGGTCTCGGTCGCGCTCATGGCGTCCCTCCTTCATCCTGAAAATTCGGCAAGCGTCTGCGAAGCGGCATGAAAGGCGAGTCCCCCACTTTTTCTTTCATGGGGGCGGCCTTCCTCAACGCAAATCTGATCAACCGTCCGGAATGGCTGATCAACGGTCCGCGGCGGCGGCCCTCAGTGCGGAGCGGAGGAAATGCGGAGCTTCATGTCGGGAACCCGGCGCTCGGGATGAAGCTTGAGCGTATTCTCCGGATCGACCTTCACCAGAAAATCGGCCCCGTTGTCTCCCCGGACGCTGCCCGCGGGCAACTCGATGTTGAGGGATGCGGTGGAGCCGCCATTCACCCCCGGCATCATTTCGGACTTGAGGAGCCGCGCGCCGGAGTAGTCGTACACACTGACCGGGAACGGTTTCATGGACGGGTGGCCGCTGTTGTGAACCGAGACGTTGACTTCCGCCGAACCATCCTGCAACGCCCGGTCCGCGCAGGCCGTGGCGCCCGGCATGATCTCGGCCAGATGCAGGACGGCGGTGTTGTTGTCCGGGTTCCACTCCGGGTAGCCCAGCGGAGGCTCGATGACGGCATGGACGCTCTCCGCCGCGTTCTCGCGGTCCCAGACATCCTCCTCAAGCTTCCAGTCCACGCTGATCTCCGCCGTCGCGCCGCCGGGGATGGCTTTCTGCATCAGGCGGTTGCTGGTCGCGATCCGTTTTCCCCCTTTCTTCGGGTCGCCATGGTAGAAGGAGACGCTCACCCGCTGCGGAGCGTAGCCCAGCATCCCCTCGCTGCGAATCCGCGCGGTGAGCCGGACGGTGGTGCCGCCGACGAACTCCTCATTGGGAGAGGTGAGGCCGTCGGGCGCGAACCCGAGATCCCGGACAGGCCGGAACCGGCCCACCATCACTTTTTCGCGGCCGGGAATCGGCGAGTTGGGGATGGAGACGGTCCGCCCCTCCTCGTTCCGGGCCTGCACGGTGCCGTAGGCGAGGTCCGTATGAACGTAAAGGACGACGAGGTTCCCCATCGGATCGGTGGCGGTGGCGTAGAGCGTCTCCATGTCTTCATCGGGGGTGATCGCCATCGGCTCGCTCCAGCTCCCGGTGCCGTACTCGTAGAGGCAGGTGACGATGCTCGGGCCGCCAGGGGTCTGCTCGGTCCAGGAGACGGCGACGTTGTCGTCGCTGTGGGTGCCGGGGGAGTGCAACAGGGTGATCCGGGCGCCGATCGGGACGCTTCCCCCGGTGGACGGGCGCAAGGTCTGCTTCCCGCCCATCCGGAAGCCCGCTGCGCCGCGCCGGACGACGAGGTTGTCGTTTTCCCGCCAGAGGATGATGAGGTTGCCCGCGTCGTCGCTGATGATCTGCGGGTCCACGTTCCGGCCCGGCCCGGTGGCGATTTCGACGGGCGGGTTCCAGAGGGGCTGGCCGGGCTCGCCCGCATCCAGCCGCCGGGAAGCGCCCATGATGCGGCTCCTGCCGTTGCCGAGATCCTCCGACCAGACCAGGTGCGCGAGGTTCCGGTGCCCGCAGATGTCCCATGAGAGCAGCCCCTTGGGGACTTTGAGCGCGTGTTGCCCGCGGATCGCCGGGTCCGAATAATCGGGGACCACCCATTGGCCGCCCCGGCGCATCGCGCAGCGGAACTCCGCGTCCTCCGGCAGCGCCTTCGGAGCGGATGAGCCGTTGCCCGAGAGGTTCGCGCTCACCCAGGTCACCATCCCGTCCTCCAGCTTCGGCCCGAGATGGCCGCTCACCCGCGGGGAGAGGTCCGCGCGGTCCGGCTCCCCGAGGATTTCCGTTTTCCACTCCGGTTTGCCATCTCGGTTTTCCAGCACGCCGACGGCCACCTGCGTCTGGTCCAGCCATTGCGTCAGCCCCGTTTCCTGAAAACCGGGGTCCTGCAACTGTTGCCATGCGGCGATGAAACCGGGCCGGGTCCGGGAGAGCGGGGCGACCACGGGGGCGATCTGCGCCGCCCCGTTTCCGGCGGGCAGGGCGGCGGGGATGGACCATTCGCCGTTGCGAAAGTGGCTCCAGAGCACTTCGGTGAACTGCGAGCCGCCGGGAGGAGCCCCGGGCGGGCGGGTGTCGATGCCGAAAAGCGCGAGCATCTCCCCGTTGCCCGGCGAGCAGGCCAGCCCCGGCCAGGCGACGGAGGTGGTGTTCACGGCGAGCGGCAATACCGCGCTGGCTTCCAGCGTGGCGTTGCGGTCGTGGCGCTCCGCGCCGGGGGCGGTCGGCATCGTGGTGCGCCGCGTCAGCGCCTGCTCGGTCCCCAGACGGCGGAACATCGCCTTCTGCCCGGCGAGAGAGGCGATCCCGGCCTGTGGAGCGGTCCTGAGCGTCGGCGTGAGCGGATAGGCGACCTGCTCGCCCGGCTCCGGGGGAGGCACCAGGGTCAACCCGGTGGGGAAGGCGCGGGCGGGAGCCCCGCTCACCGGGGGAAGCGCCCCCTGCGGCAGGTCGGGGAAGTGAAATTGCAGGAGCGCGAAGCGCCAGCTTGATTCAAAGCAGAGGAAGTAAAAATCCGTGCCGACGTAGACTTCCGCACTCAGGTTCTGAAGGCCGAGCAGGTTGTCATTGATCGGGTAGTAGAGGTCGAGGTTGAGCTTTCCGCCCGCCATGGCGATGACGCCGAATTTTCCCAGCGCCGTGATCTCCATCACGGCGTTGAAGGCCAGCCGGAGGTCCATCTCGCCGCCCAGCGCGAGGCTTTTGATCGCCGGGTCTCCCGGTTTGAGCCCCAGCCCCGCCTCGCCGTAGAGCGACGGGTTGGCCGTCAGGTCGAACTTGAAATCCGCCAGCGTCATCCTGAGCTTCGGCCCGACAATCGGAATCCGGTCCACGATCTTCTGCCCCTCCGCGGGCAGGACGGTGAGCAACGATTTCTCCCAGAGGGGGATGCTCGTGTACCATCCCAGATAGGCCCGCGAATCCTTCTTGACCCACTGGCCCGGCTGCCACGTCCTGTTCCCTCTTTCGACTTTCCAGACGCCGGGTTCCCAGGCCGTCTCCTCCTTGCTCCCCACATCAATGCCGTATGGCTTGCCCGCGACGGTGAGCGTCGCCCCGCCGGTCGTTTCCGACGTGTATTTCCCGGCGATCGGGTAAAAGTTCAGCTTGCCGGTGAGCTGCGCCGTCAGCCCGTATTTGCCGACCAGCGGGAAGTCTTTGCCAAACTTGATCGCGTTGGGCGGGACATGGTAGGCGAGCGTGTAGTTGAAGCGGGAAGTCGGCAGGAAGCCGCCGACGATCCTCGCCTCATCCAGCGCGGGAAAATCAACGCCGGTGACCTGGACCCCCTCCGTGATCGTCTCGCCGTTGGCCAGCTTCGCCGTCACCTCCAGCGGGTTCTCCGGTCCGTCCGGCCCGTACTTGAGATCGCGGGCGGGCAGCGTCACGATCACTTTCACCCAGCGTTCGCCGGTCGGCGGTCCCCAGCGCAACTCCACATTCCCGGTTTGCAGTACGCCGTTGAAGGCGACGGTGATCTCCGGCCGGGGATCGTTCCCCTTGCCCGGATAGCGGAGCACCGTGTACGCCGTCACCCTGCGGCTGTCGCCGGGGCGGCCCCGGGGAATGATCATCGAATCCACCGCGGCGCGCCCCGGCCGCGTCGGATCGTAGAAGGTGAGCTTTCGCTCCGCTTCATCCGCCGCTCCCGCCGCGGGAGAGACGCCGATGAGTCCCACGGAACAGAGCAGCAAGAGATGGCGTTTCATCAGAGGGCCGTCAGGATGCGGGGCTCCCGCGCTTCCGGCAACGGCGATTGGACAAGCGGCGTCCGGAAAAAGGATGAACGGAAGCGGGGAAAAGCGGACCGGGGCGGCGGTCGCCGTTTATCCTGATTTCAAACACCGTTGGTCACACCGGGGTTTGCAGTCCGGACCGGAAAAAGGAACGTGGGACTCTGCCAGATTCAACGATTTGCCGAAGCCTCTTCCGGTGTTGCCGGAGAAGCTCAAGAACCGAAAAAAGCGTATGAAATCCAGGATGCTCCATCTGATGGCCGGGTCCATCTTCGTCGCCAGTTCCCTCCTCCCGCTCTCCGGGGCGGGCGCGGGCGAGCTGAAATATGAAATGCCCAAGGGGACGCCGTTTGATTCCGACCCCGCGGCGGACCATTCCGTCACCCGTACCTTCATGGTCTACGGCAAGGACAAGGCGGGACGGGAGATTCCCCCAAAGACGGTGCGGATCACCAACAACAGCAAAAAGACGATCTACCCGATCATCCGCGATCCCAATTCCGCCACGGCGACCGAAGGCGGCAAGGTGGGGCTTTACGATCCCTTTGACGATGTCGGCAGGGAATACCGCGGGTACATCGGCTACAAGGAGGGCGAGAAGTTTTACTTCGGCCTGAAGGCCGGGGAGAGCATCCTGGTGCGCATCCCGCTCGTTTTCTGGAATGGCGCGCGCATCGGGCTGGGGACGGACGGGCAGTTCCTGGTCGTCGGAACGAAGCCGGACGGCAAGGATATCGACCAGAACCCGCTCCGCTACCGGAACGCCTCCAAGCGCGCCATCGCCCCCGCGGAGATCGACACGAACCCGAGGACCAAGGCGGATACGATCCGCAACGGCGTGGTCATGTGGTACCGGGCGGAGGTGGAGGAAGCGCCCAATGACGACACGGAGGATCAACTCGCGGAGTGGACGATCCGGGATCATACCTACCTCAAAACCCTCGGAAAGGAGATCCCGGACAGCGAACTGGTGACGCTCATCAACTACGATGTCTCCAACGTGGATAACCTTTACCTGCCGGTGGCCATGCAGGTGCTCGACGCCTGGGTGGTGCCGCAGCAGACCATCGGCACCAATCGGGAAAAATGGATTCCCGGCTCGATGCCCGAATCCAACGGATGGACCGGTTCCACGGACCCGATCGAGACGCTCCAGGACGAAATCCGCAAGTTTACCGCCAAGTCGAACACCTACCTCGGGGAATACTTCGGCAAGGAGAAGCCGGGCTGGCCTTACTACAACATGCCCAATGTGGAGAACGACCGGAACATGCCGATGAAGATCCCCTCCGGGGCGAATATCTTTGCGCAAAGCCCGCTCAAGAACGTGCAGTCGAGCTACAAGGACGGCATCAACTTCGAGCGCGATCTCTACATGCTCTCAAGCGGCGGCACGGAGGCCATCTCCGTGGCGATCGGCGCGGAGGGGGGCGAGAAGGCGGGGGCGACGAAGTTCAAGCTCAGCCAGTCCGAAGCGGCCAAAAAGCTGACCTTTGTCAAGCCCGGCCTGCTGGTGACGACCGATGGCGGCGGCGTCTTTGCGGACGGGACGACCGTCAAGGCGGTGAACGGGCGGGAGGTGACCCTGAGCAAGGCGCTGATCGGCCCGACCCTCGGGAGCGTCCCGAAATTCGCCCGGCCCAACAGTGATTACGCCGCCGAATCAATGATCCGCCTCTGGTTCTCGTGGGCGGAGTATTACCGGAAGAACTGGAAGAGCAAAAACCAGCAGGCTCCCACCGCCGACGCGCAGATCCGGGGCACGATCGCCCAGGGTTCGGCAACGCTGGAGTTTTCCAAGGAGCACCCGGAACTGGTCGAGGGGATGGCGGTCCGGGGCAAGGGGCTTGATGACGCCATGACGGAGAAAGGGGTGCACACCGGCGACGCCGTGATTCTCCAGATCGCCGGGGACAAGCGCTCGGTCATTCTCAGCCAGGTGGCGAGAGAAGCGGGCAACAATGAAGCCTACACCTTCTCTCCGCCCCGGGAACTGCGGTGGACGCCGAAGGCGGGGCAGCCCGGCTACCCGCTTTTCACCGGTAAGCTGAACTTTCCCGAACACGAGAGGGAGCCATCGCGCGATCCCTACCTCTTCGCCCAGAAGGTCTATCTCATCATGGCTTCGATGAATCAGATCGGCGAGCCCAACAACGACAGCGTCTGCAAGTACATGCAGGACGTGGTGGGGGCGAACATGGGCTTCATCTTCGACGCCCCGGGCAAGGCCTCCGACGACGGCAAGATGGTGACGTCGATGATCCGCGACATGATCAAATCCGTCCTCCGCGGCGTGACCGACTTTACCGAATATCCCGACGCGGTGGATGCGAGCAACAAGCATCTGGTCTGGTACCCCGACCCCTCGAAGCGGGCCGGCGGGATGCCTTTCAACGTCTTCAACCTCGACCCGTTCGTCTGGTTCGTCCATGTGAAGCTCGGCTTCTCCGGCTACGGGTTCTCCGTGGATGACGACACGGCGGATATCGGGGCGGGCGGCGCGAACCATCTCCAGATCTCGGTGGCCGGGCCCAAGGGGCTGGATAACCCCCATGAATGGACGATTCAGGCGCCGTTCGGGCCGCTCACGGATGTCCCGTGCCGGTACTCCGGCCCGGATGACAAGGTCTGGGCTCCGGGAACCATCGCCAACGTGAGCCCCACGCAGGACAAGAACGTCCTGATCACCACGCAGGGCGCGTGCAACATGCGGGACGGCGATCTCGTCACCATTGACCAGGTGGGCGGGACGATCAGGATCAACGACACCTTCAAGGTGCGCCATGCCAAGAAGGAATCCTTTGAAATCGTCGATCAGAAAACGGACAAGCCGATCCCCTTCACCGGCACCTATACGGCGAAGACCGGTCGCTTCGGCGCTCCCAAGCAGCCGTACATCGACACCGGTTCCGATCTGGCCCGGGTGTTTCACCGCGTGACCGACGACGACGCCCTGCGGACCTTCCAGGGCACCCTCGTCACCGTCAACGGCGTGAGCCAGAACGGGAAGGGCGTGAAGTTCCGCGTTCAGCGCAAGGGGGATAGCAAGGAAGGTCACCTGATCCTCAACACCCCGCTCACCAATGCCGACGGTTCGCCGCTCATCGGCGGCACCTACAAGTTCGATTTTTCCGGAACGGCTTCCAAGGAAAAGAAGCCGTAGCCCCTTCGCCCCTCCGGCGCCGGCCATCGGGAACCGCTTATCACGATGGGAGCTACCGTTTATCCACGGGAATTTGTCGGGAAACCGTGGGAACTCCTAAAGTGACCGGGCCCATGCCCCCGCTCCGAGACATTCTGGTTGAAGCCTCCACCGCCGCCGGAGCGGAGGCCGCCGCCGCATCGGAAGTCATCGGGGAGGCGCTCGCCCGGCAGCGTTCGCCCGTGCAGGCCATTCTGGAAGCGGAGATCGTGGAGGAGCGCCCGTTCCTTCATCAGATGGCGCGGCTCTGCGGCCTCCCGTGGTGGCCGGTCCAGCCGACGGTCGCGACCGGCGATCTCCAGAAACGGCTGCCCCTGCGGCTGGCGCTCCAGCATCAGCTTCTGGTGGTCGGGGAACGCGGGCAGAGCCTTCAGGTGTTGACCTTCGACCCGTTCGACCTGCTGGCCAAGCAGCGGCTCGCGCAAGTCCTGCCGCAGCCGGTGGAATGGGCCATGCACACGCGCCGGGACATCCTGCAGGCGTTGCGCAAAGGGTACGGCATCGGGGCGGATACCTTTGAGGAACTGCTGGAGGGGCGCGAGGATGAGGAGATTCTCGATCATCTCAAGGACGAGGTGCAGGCCCTCGATGAAGCGGACGACTCCGAGGCTTCCGTCGTCAAGTTCGTCAACCAGATCATGCGGGAAGCCCTCATGGAACGGGCGACGGACATTCACTTCGAGCCGGTCAACGACGGCCTGCGGATTCGCTACCGGGTGGATGGGATGCTGCACGAGGTGCCGGTGCCCGCGCTCATCGCGAAGTTGCAGGATTCCGTGGTGGCGCGGCTCAAGATCATGTCGCATCTCGACATCGCGGAGCGGCGGCTGCCGCAGGACGGGCGCATCGCCCTGGAATTCGAGGGGCAGCCGATCGACGTCCGCGTGGCCACCATCCCGACGGTCACGGGCGAGAACGTGAGCCTCCGCCTGCTCGGCCAGCAGAAGTTCACCTTCGAACGCCTCGGGATCAGCGGAGAGAACCGCAGGCAGGTGGACAGGCTGCTCGCCAAACCCAACGGGATCATCCTGATTACCGGGCCGACGGGCAGCGGAAAATCGACCTCGCTCTACACGTTCCTCACCGCGCTCAACACGGAGGCGCGCCGCATCGTCACGATCGAAGACCCGGTGGAGAACAAGCTCCCCGGCGTGTTGCAGATCGCCGTGCGCCCGGAGATCGATCTCACCTTTGCCCGCGGCCTGCGCGCCATCCTCCGGGGCGATCCCAATGTGGTGATGATCGGGGAAATGCGCGATCTGGAGACGGCGGAGATCGCCATCCGCGCCGCGCTCACCGGGCATCTCGTCTTCAGCACGCTGCATACCAACGACGCCATCGGCGGCATCACGCGGTTGATCGACATGGGGATCGAGCCGTTCCTGGTCTCCACCGCCGTGCGCGCCTTCATCGCCCAGCGCCTGGTGCGGCGGCTCTGCGATGAATGCAAGACCGCCGCCGACGATCCGCCCGAACACCTGGAGGCGCTCGGCTTCGCCCTGCCGCCGGGCCGCACCCTCTACAAAGCCGCCGGGTGCGATGCGTGCCGGCAGACCGGGTATCAGGGGCGCACCGCGATTTTTGAGATCTGCATGATCTCGCAGCGGATGCAGGAGATGATCGCCAAAAATCGTTCCCAGACCGATCTTCAGGCGGTGGCGGTGGAGGAGGGGATGCAATCCCTGCGGGAAAACGGGTGGACCCGTGTGCTGGAGGGGGTGACCACCCTGGAGGAAGTGCTGCGCGTCACCGCGGAGGAGGAGGCTCACTGATGCCCGCCTATGCCTATGAGGCGGTGCGGCGGGGCGGGGAGAGGATGCAGGGCGAAGTGGAGGCCCGCTCCCGCGCCGAAGCGTGCGAGAAGCTCGAACGCGAGCGATTGCAGCCGCTCTGGCTCAAGCTCAGGAGCGCCCGGGAGAGCGCCGCGCCCGTGGCGCGGAAGCCCGGGGAACCCGCCACGGCCCTTCCCAAAGGGGGCTTCCGCCTGAGCGCCCGGGAAGTGATGCTTTTTACCGAGGAACTGAGCGATCTGCTCGAAGCCGGGCTCCAGCTTGAGCAGGCGCTCCGCATCATGGGAAACCGCCAGGACGCCTCCGCGCTCAAGGGCGTCGCCGCCTACCTGCGCAACGAGATTCGCGAGGGGGTCGGCTTCTCCGTGGCCATGCGCCGGGCCTCCGGCAGTTTCGGAGACCTTTTCTGCAACCTCGTCGCGGCGGGCGAGCAGGGCGGCGCGCTGCATGCCATCCTCAAGCGCACGCTGGAGTACCAGAAGCTGGTGGCGGAACTCAAAAGCAAGGTGGCGGCGGCGCTGGTCTACCCGGCCTTCATCGGTTTCGCGGGGCTCGCGCTCATCATCCTCTTTGTCAGCTACCTCGTGCCCCAGCTCGGGAGCCTGCTCGGCACCACCGGCGACAAGATGCCGCTGGCCACGGCCCTCCTCATCAGCGCCAGCCAGTGGATGGGGGCTTACTGGTGGCTGCTGATCCTGCTCGCCGTCGCCGTCGGCTTTGCCTTCCGCGCCTTCATCCGGACGGCTTCGGGCCGTGCCTGGTGGGATCAGGCGCAGTTGCGGATTCCGCTGGTGGGCGCGGTGCTCCGGGCCAAATTCCTCGCGCAGCTTGCCCAGACGCTGGCCACCCTGACCTCCAACGGCATCGCGCTCTATGGCGCGCTGAAGCTCACCAACGCCGCCACGCCGAATGTCCACCTTCAGGCGCTCCTTGGCCGGATCACCGATGATGTGGGCGAGGGGAGCGCGCTTTCCCGGGCGGTGGCCCGCACGAAGGCGTTCCCGTCGGTGTTTGTCGATATGATCGTCGTGGGAGAACAGACCGGTGATCTCCCGATGGCTCTGGAAAAGGCGGGCGCCCGGTACGACAAGGAGCTTAACATCGCCATTTCCGCGCTCACCAGCATGATCCAGCCCGCCGTGATCGTCGTCATGGCCGGGGTCGTCGGGATCGTGGCTTACTCCATGATGGGCGGCATCTTTCAGGCTGTTTCCGGCCTGCGCGGGCAATAACCTTCCATCCCCTTACCTATGAAATCACCCCATTCCATCCAGAGTCCGGCGGCTTATACGCTGGTCGAGATCATGCTCGTGCTCTCGATCATCGTCGTGCTGATGGCGAGCGGCATCTACTACCTGACGGGCAACCTCGACGTGGCGAAGAACGCGCGGGTCAAAAGCGATATCGAGGCCATCACCGCCCAGTTGAAGGTTTACCAGATGCAGAACCTCGATTTCCCGACCACCGCGCAGGGGTTGCACGCCCTTGTCGATCCGCCCACGGCTCCGCCCAAGCCGCGCAACTGGATCAAGCTGCTCAAGCCCGACGCGCTCATCGACCCATGGGGGAGCGAGTACCAATACCTCAAGCCGGGAAAGCATAATCCCGATGCCTTCGATCTCTGGTCGCTCGGCCCGAACAAAACCGCCGACGACAGGAACATCGGCAACTGGTAAGGAAAGGATGCGCCGCCGGGAGCCTGCCATCAGGGGAAAGCCGCCCTTCCCAGGGGAAGCCCGCGCGTCCCTCCGCGCCTTCACCATGCTGGAAATCGTCATGGTGCTCTCCATCGTTGTCCTGATCGTCGGCGCGGCGACTCCGGAGATCAGCAGCATGATCCTGGCCGAACGGCTCAAGGCGCCCGCCCGGGAGCTGGAGGCGATGGCCATCACCGCCCGCTGCAACGCGCTGGCCGAGCAGCGTCCGTACCAGATCATCATCGGGCAGGATGGCTTCCGCCTGGAGCGTCACGGGGAAAGCGAAGGCGAGCGCGTCATTTCCACCTTCGAGCTTTCCGGGGATGTGGTGCTGGAAATGGCCAACTGGCCGGAGGAAAAATGGCACCGCCCCAAACAGCATATCTGGTATTTCCCTTCCTCGGGGCTTTGCGAACCGATCCGGGTGATGTTCCGCAAGGGCGATTCCTATTACCTGCAAAAATACAGCGCCATCACCGGCTGGGACCAGGAGGAGTCCTTCGTCATCCGATGAACCGGGGATTCATGCTGCTTGAAGTGGTGCTGGCGCTTTCGATCTTCATCGTCGCCGTGGTCGGGCTGGTCAAGGTGCTCAATGCCGGGCTGGATGCGGACTACGAGCAGCGACGCCTGACCACCATGCGGCTCAATCTCCAGAGCCTGCTCGACGAAGCGCTCGCGGGGCATCCGGCCCAGGCCGAGACGGAAACGCCCGCGGACGGCTTTCACGTCAGCTACCGGCGGGTGATCCGGCCCGCCGATCCGCAAATCTCCGGCGGCAGGAAGCTCCGCCATGTCTTCAAAATCACCGTCACGGCGCATGACACGCTGCGCGAGAACCGGGTGATCGGCACCCTCTGGACCTATGCTTCGCCGTAAAGCCAGCTCCACACACCGCCGGAGCGCGCTGACGCTCATCGAAGTCATGGTTGCCCTCGGCGTCCTCGTCATTCTGGTGAGCGGGATTTTCATGGTGGTCCAGACGGCGCTCAAAACGGTGCTGCTCATCGATCACCGCGCCAGCCGGGAGGATGAGATCACCCATCTCACCGACATCCTGCGCAGCAACTTCCGCAATCTGCCGAATCACGCCCGGCTGACCGCCGGACCCGTTGCGGGGGGGAAGAGCCGGGAGTATCTCTTCGTCGTGCAAAACGCGCCGGGTTTCCTCACCTGGCTCTCCGCGCCCGAAAGCGATGACGAAGTGGTCCTCCTTTCCCTGCGGCAGGATTCCGCCGATGCCCGCTGGCGCGTCTGCCTCAAGCGGTTTGAGCCCGCCGCTTCCTTGCGGGAGACGGAGTTCAGCGCGCAAAGCGCCCTGAAAGCCGCCGCGGAGATTCCCTGGCTGGAACTGGTGGCCGGTCTGGAGCGGGTGAGCGTCCGTTTCTTCGACGGCATGGGCCAGCGGTGGCTGGATGTCTGGAAGAACGGGCAGGTCCGCCCCGCGCTGATCGAGCTGACGATGATCTACGAGCACACCCCCGATCCGCGCAGCGCCGCGGCGGTCTTCTGGTTGCCGCCCGTGAGGGGAGGGACGCCATGAAGCGGCCTTCCCGCGGGCGCGCCCTGGCGCTTCTTCTGGTGATGTGGGCGCTTTTCATCATGAGCTTTTCGATTCTCGGGCTCATCTCCCTGCTCAAGATCGACATCGGCGGCGCTTCCGGGATGGAGCGGCTCGCGCTCGCCTCTTCGCTCGCCTTCGCCGGAGTGACGCTGGGGCGAAACGCCGATTTCCCGGCAGACGGTCATCCCGAGGTGTTCCGCTTTCCCGATGGCGGGAGGATCGAGGTGAGCACGGTGAGTGAGAACGGGAAGCTCAACGTCAACGTGTTGCTGGGCGGCGGCGACCGCGACACGCTCCGGGCGCTCTTCCGCCTCTGGGGGCTCAGCGACGTGGAGGCCGATACGGTCCTCGATTGCCTGCTCGATTATGTGGAGCCGGGCGGCAGCCGCCGCCTCAATGGCGCCAAGGCTCCGCAGTACCGGGCGGCCGGACGCCCCGCCCCGCCCGGGCGGCTCTTCCGCTCCATCGACGAGATGACCCGGGTGCTCAATTTCGACCTCGTCACCCGGCACCAACCGGACTGGCGGGAATCCCTGACCATCTACGGCGACGGCACGCTCGACCTCCGCGCCGCCTCAGCCGATGTCATCCGCGCCTGCTGCCGCGTGGGCGATTCGAGCGCGCGGGCGATTCGCCAGGGCGGGGCGGGGTTCAACGATCTGGAGGCGGTGCGTCTGGCGTTGGGGCTCACCTCCAGGGAGTTTGCCGGGTTGCAGGGGCGGCTGGCGCTGGGGGGGCGGGTGCGCCGCGTCCGCTCGACCGGAGCGTTCGCCCAGGCCACGCGGACCATCGAGGCAATCTATCAGGTCAATGACGCTTCCGCGGTCATTCTGGAATGGAGGGAATGGTGAGCATGAAAACCGGGCACGCCAGGAACACGCTCCGCCCCGGCAAATGGCTGGTCCCGGGAGAGGAGCGCTGGGAAATCCGGGAGCCGGGAGCGGCCCCCGGGGCTCCTCCCTTCCGGTCCATCGACGACATCCACGCCGCCGCCCCCACCCCGGCTGTGGGAATCGCTCTGGTGGCGCTTCCCCCGCAGTTCGTCACCTGCCAGCTATTCTGGCTGGATACCACCGACGAAAAGGCGGTCCCCGACCTGCTCGCCATGCAGTGCGAACGCCGGGCCCTCCGGCGGCAGGAGGAGGTGTGGCAATCCCGGACGGTGCGCAGGGAAGCCGACCGCCTGCTGGTGCAGGTGCTCATCCTGCAAAACGCGCTGCCCGCAGGGCTCCGGGTGGAGGGGGACGCCCGGTTCGAGGCGCTGCCGCGGTGTCTGGAACTGCCCCGCCGCTCCGTCTGCCTCTGGCGCACGCTTGGCACGATGGTTCTGGCGATCACGGATGAGGCCGGAGTCCTCTACTTCCAGTCCCTCCCGCATCAATCGCTGACGCCGGAGTGCGCCCGCGATGTGCAGGCCGTCGTCTGGATCGCCACCGAGCAGGGCTGGGCGCAATCGCTGGAATCGCTTGTGCTGATGGGGACGCCGGAGGAGGGCGGGGCTGCGGCGCTCCCGGCGCTGGCCTCGCTCGGGCTGGAAGTCCGCCGATGCCCCGCGCCGAAACCGGTCCCTCCGGCGCAACCGATGGAACTGGTGCCCGGGAGCGTCCAGTCCCTCCGGAAGCTGCGCCATCGCAACCGGCAGATCCGGCGGGTGGCATCCGCACTGGCGGCCCTTTATCTGGTCTTCCTCCTCTCCCAGATCGCCATGGCCGTCACCCAGGGCCTTCGTCACCGGCGCTTGCAGGCGGAGTTCGCGCGGATGCTCCCGGAGATGACCGATCTCCAGAACACGGCCCGGCGGATCGACGCGCTCAATCCGGCGCTCGACACCCGCACCTATCCGGTGGAGATCCTCTATCGCCTCATGGCCCTGCTGCCGGATGCCGGGGTGCGGCTCACGCGCTTTGAGATCACCGGGGAGCGCGTGGAGCTGGCGGGGGAATCGTCCACCGCACGCGAGGCCTTTGATTTCCTGCACGCGGTGCAGTCGGCGGAGTCCCTGCGTCACATCACCTGGGAAGAGCCGCCCCAACCGGTGCCGCTGCCCAACGACACCACCCGCTTTTCCATTCAGGGAAGCATCACCGGAGCCTGGCACGATGCCTCTTAACCCCCGCGAACAACGGCTGGCGCTGGGCCTCGGCATCGTGGTCTTCCTGATGCTCAACCTGCTCTTGCTGCCCCGGCTCGTCGCCTTCAACCGGGAGAGCCGCCGCAAGAACGCCGAATTGCAGGCGCAGGTGACCGCCGCGCACGTCTGGATCGCCCGGCGCGATTACTGGAACGAACGCAAGGCGTGGCTGGAGAAAAACGAACCGACCCTCCATGCCGCTCGGGAAGAGAGCGCCGATCAACTGGAGCATTTCCAGAAATCCGCCCGGGAGTCCGGATTGACCATCGCGGAGGTTTCCCTCCTTCAGTTGCCCGCCACGGAGTTTTACCAGCCGATCGGCGCGCGCCTCACGGTGAAAGGACCGTGGGCCGGGCTGGTCCGGTTCGTGAGCGGCCTCCAGAACCCGGCGCTATTCAATGTGATTCCCCGCTTCAGCATCCGGAGCGACGAGACGCCTCCCGATGTGCAGTGCGAGCTGGAGGTCCAGCGCTGGTTCCTCACCCCCGCCCGGGCCACCCCATGAAACGACTCCCCGCCATCCTCCTTCCCGTTCTGCTCCTTGGCCTGCTCCCGCTTCGGGCCGATGAGGAGGCGGAGCCGTTTCCGCCGGAGGCGATCGCGCCCGATCGCTATGAAGCCATCATGAAACGCTCCCCCTTCGTGCTCCCGACGCACGAGGAGGAGACCCGGGTGGAAACCACCTGGGCGAGCGATTTCCAGATCGTCAGCATCCTCAAGAGCGGCGAGGACCTGATGGTCCTTGCCAGGAAAGTGAGCACGGGCGAGCGGGTTCCGATTCGTACGCGGGAAAACGCCCTGGGCATCCGCCTGGTCAAGCTCCGGATGTCTCCTGATCCCCGGGAAGTATCCGCCCTGATCGCGATGGGCGATGTCGAAGGAACGATCGGGTACGATCCCGCCCTCCTCTCCTCAATCCCCACCCCTTCCGCCGCGGATAACCCCGCTTTGAAGCCCGAATGAAACGCCTTCGATTCCTTTTCCTCATCATCTCCCTTTTCGGGGCACCGCTGTGGCTCCCCGCCCGGGGCGAACCTTCCGACACGCTCATCCAGCTCGTGAACAGCCCGGTCGGCGATGTCCTCGCCACCTACGAGCAGCTCACCGGCAAGCAGGTGATCAAGGAAGGGTCGCTGCCGGAAGCCACCATCCATATCAACGTCACCGAACCGGTCACCCGCGAGGAAGCCGTGGAACTGCTTGAATCCTCCCTGTTGCTCAACGGTTTCGTCATGCTGCCCGGCCCGGGCAACAGCGTGAAAGTGGTCAGCATCAGCGGAGGCAAGAACCCGCGCAGCCAGGGCGTCAAGGTCTTCACGCGGGAAGAGGAACTGCCGCCCGGCGAGCAACTGGTGAGCTACATCATGAAGCTCGACTACCTGAGCGCGCAGGAAACGGCCCCCATTTTCAACCAGCATTTCGCCCCGACGCCTCCTTTTGGAAGCGTGGTGGCCGTGCCGAGCTCGAATATCCTCCTGATCACCGAAAGCGCCGCGGTGGTCCGCGAGATGATCCGGATGCAAAAACTCATCGACCTCCCGCCGGAAAAGGTGACGGCCCATTTCATCCCGATGCTCCGGGCCAATGCGGACCGCGTCGTGGAGACGATCAACCAGGTGCTCGGGGAATCCGCGAAAGCGGGCGGCTCCGGCCCGGGCGCGTCCGAGGGGGGCGGGCGAGGCAGCCGGCTTCTCTTCAACTTCGGGCAGGGGAACCCGGTGGAATTCGCCGCCGACGCCCGCACCAACCGCGTGATCGTCATTTGCAGCCCGTCGGCCTTTCCGTATTTCGAGACGTTCGTGCGAAGCTTCGACGTCCCCTCGGATCAGGCCCCTTCCCAGGAGTTCAAGCTGCGGTACGTTTCGGTGGGCGATGTCCTGCCCGCCATCGCGAGCATGTTGAAGGAAGGGCGCAAGGAAGGCGAGGAACCCGGGGGCGCGGCGGACCCTGCCCAGCCTGCCTCCCGGAACGATTCGTTTGACACCCAAGGCTCCATGGCAGCCGCCACCTCCTCCGGCGGCGGGGCCACCAACGTGCTCGGCAGCGTGCAGGAAAGCACGAACAAGGTGCTCCCGCTCACGGTCACCGTCGGCAACAGCCGTCTCATTGCCGACCAGCGCAACAACAACATCATCGCCATTGCTCCGCCCGAGAGCCTTGATCGCATCGAGTCGGTGATCCGGCAGCTCGATAAAGCACCCATTCAGGTCTATCTCTCCATCGTCATCCTGGAGCTGGATGTCAGCAAGGGGCTTGAGTTCGGGGTTGATTTCTATCGCCAGGGATCGCACGGGATCATTGCCAGCAATCAGCGCAGCAGCGGCCCGAGTATCCAGACCCTGCTCAATCCCGAAACCGCCGCGAACCTGCTTGCCTCCTCGCAGAACACGCCGGGGCTCGCGATGTTCGGCACGTTTGGCTCCACGGTGGATGTGCTCCTCACCGCGCTGGAGTCCACCGGGCGCACCAAGGTGCTGGGCCGCCCCACGGTTTACACCTCCAACAACAAAAAGGCGGTGATCTCCGTGGGCGAACAGATCCCCGTTCCCCAGAGTACCGTGAGCACGGTGAACCCGAGCCAGACCAACAGCACGGCCCTCACCTCCACCATTGATTACAAGGATGTTTTGCTTCAGGTGGAAGTCGTGCCGCTGATCAACAACGACAACGAAGTCACGCTCGAAATCGCGCAGAAGAACGACACCCTCGGGCCGGCCTACCTGATCGCAGGCACCGAGGCCCAGAGCATCCGCACCCAGCAGATCAAGACCTCCGTCACCGTGCCCAATCAGCACACCGTCGTCATTGGCGGGCTGATCAACGAGCGGGAGGAAAGCGTGGACCGCAAAGTCCCCATTCTCGGCGACATTCCCTTGCTGGGGCTGGCGTTCCGGGGCACCACAAAGAAAAAAGCGCGCAAGGAACTGCTGTTGCTCATCCAGCCGCAGATCGTCAGCGATGACCGGGCGCTTTTCACCACCGACGCCATGGAAAAATACCGCACCCGGGGAATGCGGGACTCGGAAAACTTCATCAACCCGCCCTTGCCGGAAGGCGAGGAGATCCCTTCCGAGGCGCAGCTCGTACCGTTTGAAATCCGCAAAGCCCTCCCGGTGCCTGACCCAACCCGAAACCGACCATGAAATTGATCCTCCTGATTTCAGCCGCCGCCCTGGCCCTGGTTCCTCCGCTTCTTGGCGACGACACCGCCTACCAGGCGCTCGACCACCTGGTCGAGCGCCGGGGGGAAGAAGCGCTCCGGCAGGTTTACCTCATTCGCGGGATGGGGGGGGAGCCCCAGCCGCAGGAGTGGGTGCTCTATCGCGGGCGTCCCAACGCGCGGGTGTTCCGGACCACGAAAGTCCGGGCGGACGGAAGCATCTCCACCGGAAAAGCTCCGGCGCGGGAGCAGGGCCTGCTGCCGGATGCGCTGCCGCTGAACCTTTCCGTTCTCAACCTCGACACGCACGCCGCGTGGAACATCGCCCGGCGGCACGCCCGGGAGGAACGTTTCCATTTCACCTGCGCGAACTACGAGCTTGCCACCCATCCCCTCGCGCGGGTGCCCGCCTGGACCCTCTATCTCTTTAACGAAACCCCGGGCATCATGGGGATCATCACGCTTTCCGGGGCCACCGGGGAAGTGCTCAACCGGCTCAGGCTTTACCGTTACCGGGTGGAGCCCGGGGGCGAAACCCGGAGGGTGATCGTCATCCGCGAACCCGAAGGCGAGCGCAGGGCGCGCAGCATCCACCGATGGTTTTCGCGTTCGGGTGAAGCCTGGGGGCATGATCTTTTCAACGCCGCGGGCACCACCGAGGAAATCCTGATGAACCGCCGCACCCGTCCCTTTTCGGAAGACGCCCGGTAGCTTGGGCATCCGGGCGCCCGGGCGCTTGCGGCCGATGGCCGTTTGTCCGACATCAAGCCACCGTTTGTCCAATCCGCCTCGTCTTCCCCCTGCACCGCTTCCAGTCTGGAGCGGCTTTCCCGCCATGCAAGTCCCTGACTTACCTGATTTTTCCCAAATGACCCGCCGGGAAATTGAGGATTACCTCATCGAACGGGCGATGATCGAACCGGAGTTTCGGGATGAACTCCTCCGTTGCCCGGATCAGTTGCTGCGCAGGATCGGCCTGCCGGTGGGCAAGGACGTGACGATCTGTGTTCTCGAAGAAGAGCCGAAGTCCTTTTACCTGATCCTCCCGCGTGTATTGCCGGAACCGGGGGAGGTCGGCGATGAAACCTCCGATCCCGTTGAAGGCGGGAGCGGGCGGAACCTCGAAATGTTCCGGTTTTTCCAGGGGTACGCGTAACCGCCTGCCGGACTGCGGGTGGATTGTCGCGGCGGCGGCGGAGATCCGTCGGGTTGAACCCGGCCGACGGTTGATGCATCCCTGAACGTTTCGCTTCGGGGATGGAAAAAACGGGAAAGATTTTTCCGGCTTCGGTTGATTAGAGGAGAAACTTGCCCAAATGGAGGCCGGTGGAGAGCGCAAGGACCGTTGCAACGACCAGGGCCGCGGTGTGATAGGTGTCCAATGCCGCCGCTAGCGATTGAGTTACTACCGCCGCCCGAAAGGAGCCGCTGCCGGAAATGCTCAACATCGGTATCAACGATGCTGGAGCCGATGAAAAAGCGCTGAAATTGCTCAAGCATCAGGGATGAAAAGTAACAGCGTCGTAAGGGCAGATCACGCCGCCGGGCCACGCCGGTTGATCATTACCGGTTGCGGACACCTGCCATCCCTGCCACCGCCTCTTATGGTCGGCATAAACCTGTCCATTTTGCCCCTGACGATGATAAATGAATTAGCCTAAGGCCTATATTGTCATTATGCTCTGGTTAAAGCAAGAGAAGAACTTGATGACAACAGAACCCGATACCGATAATATTGAGCGCAGCTTTCAGGACATCCCTGACGATAAGATCAGCGAAGCCGAGCAAACCGCGTTCCTCATGGATTTGGGGCCGCACGAGGGTTTGGATTGGGGTGATCTGCTAGGATCCAAACGCGTTCTTATCATTTCCGAAGCGGGGGCAGGAAAAACCTATGAGTGCCGCACCCAGCAACAGGCGCTGTGGGATGCGGGTGAGCCCGCTTTTTATGTAGAGTTAGCTGAGCTTGCGCGCAATAACTTGCGCGACCTCTTTTCATACGACGAAGAAACCCGCTTCAATGCCTGGATTGCGGCCCAATCCGATGTAGCGACCTTCTTTCTGGATTCCATCGACGAGTTGAAACTCAGCCTCGGTTCGTTCGAGCAGGCGCTAAAGCGCTTGGCCAAGGCAGTTGCCGGGCAACTCGGTCGGGTCCGCGTGATTATCACTTCCCGGCCCATTCCCGTCGACGGGCAACTCTTCCGTCAGATTCTGTCAGTGCCGGATGAACCTGACGAGGCTCCGACCGGCGAGGAGTTCGCGAATATCGCAATGGCGCGCCGACCGCAGAAATCTTCCGTGGAACAGATTGCACGGGATTGGCGCAACGTTGCTCTGCTGCCCCTGTCCCAATACCCAGATCAAACAAATGGCGATCAAGGAAGGAATCGATGATCCTGACGCGTTGCTCGCCGACATCCGGCAACGAAACGCCGAGGAATTTGTACGCCGCCCGCAAGACCTGATCGAGCTATGTGCCGATTGGCGAGAGTATCGTCGTATTCGCTCACATCGCGACCAAGTAGCGAGCAACATCGCTGTTAAGTTGAAGCCGCATAGGGACGGCCGAGAAAGAGTAGCCTTGTCTGCCGACCAAGCGTTGAAAGGCGCTCGCCGCCTAGCGCTGGCGGCTACTCTCAGCCGTAAGGTAACCCTACGGCACAGCGCCGAATCGGATCGTGATGGTGATCCCATCGATGCGCCGCTCGATCCCTCAACTATTTTGTATGATTGGACTCAGGACGAGCGCACGACGTTGCTGGAGCGTTCGCTTTTCGGCTTTGCCTCCTATGGTCGGGTGCGATTTCACCACCGCTCTGTGATAGAATATCTGGCCGCCGAGCATCTTCTTGTCCTGCGCGACCAGGGTATGTCTATCAGGTCAATCAAGCGCATCCTGTTTACGACAACAGCGCAAGGTGTCCCGGTGGTGAAGCCGTCGCGGCGCGCGGTTGCTGCCTGGATGGCCCTGCGCGACAATGCCATTTTTGAAGAGGTGCTGCGGCGCGAGCCGGATGTTCTGCTGAATTACGGAGATCCTGAATCGCTATCGCCGATGCAGCGTCAGCGGGTGTTGCGCGCCTATGTCGAACGCCATAGCGCGGGGGGCTGGCGCGGATTGCACGTGCCAAACGTCCAGCTTCATCGTTTTGCGACAGCCGACCTGGGACCGGAGGTCAAGCGCTTGTGGGAAGGTGGTATCGAGAACCCCGAAATCCGCGAAATTCTGCTGAATCTGATCGAACTTGGCAAGATGACCGATTGCGCTGATATCGCTCATACTGTCGCAATTGACGCCACCGCTACCGATGGAGATCGGATTAACGCGCTGGACGCGCTCATTCATCTTGATGATTCCCGCCTTACAGCAATTAGCATGAGCTTGGCCAATAATGCATCGTTTTGGCCGAAACACTTTGTAGATGTGGCGCTGCTGCTGCTGTTCCCGTCCCATCTGTCTGTGGAACTCCTTTGTAAAGCTCTTGTGCAGATCGCGGAAGAGGAGCGGTCCTTCCACAACATTTCATGGACTCTTCCCCAACGTATCGAGCATGCTGATTTATCGCCGGACATGCTTGATGCGTTGCGCCACGGGCTTGCCGGATTGGTGGTTGAAGGCATGGTCTGGAATGAGAGCCAATGGCCGCATCTAGTCAGTAAACGGAAGTTCCTCCTTCCTGCGTTGGCCATGACCTGTCTTCGCCAGCTTCGGGATGGCACCACCACACCGGAAGTAATGCGTTCTACCGCGATTGCGTTACGGCTGACAGAACACGCATATCATACCGAACCCGGCAAACAATTGGTGGCGGCACTTCCCGGCTTGGCGCCAGATGCCCGACGCCTTTTGTTTGAGGCCGGAGATGCATTCCTACAAGCGTATCGTCCACTCAAAGATTCCTTCGAACGCTATTTTCGATTGACATCTCACGAGGTGGCGACAATGCATTTGAATACCAGCGATACAGGTTGGGTGATTGCATCACTCGCCAATCGCGACCGCAGTGTCGAGGATCGCGCAATGATGCTCGAAACGGCGATCCGCATCCGTGACGACAAGGTCGAATGGGCCGATCATCTGGCTACACTAAAACCGCATGTTGCCGATCTGCCGGAACTACTTGAACTCCTCTACCAGCTTGCCCAGCCGCAAAAGCTCAGTCCCAGACAACAGCGCTGGCAACGAGAGGATGAGAAGCGGAGAAAGCACGACGAACGCCGCGATGCGAAAGCCCATGCCAGTTGGGTGCTGTTTTGGCGCGAGATCGTCCACAATCCTGACGCGGTGTTTGCCGACGACCGTTCTGAGGATACCGCGTTGAATCTCTGGCAAGCGATGGAACGCAGCGGTGAACAAAGTCGGGCCTCAGGTTGGAACCGGCGTTTTATCGAGCGATATTTTGGCAAAGATGTGGCCGACCGGCTACGCCTCGCAGTCATGGCATTTTGGCGTAAAGACCGTCCCACCTTACGGAGCGAACGCCCCGAAAACGAAAAAGGCACCTACCTGACCCGGTGGCAGCTCGGCTTGACCGGGATCGCTGCTGAGGCCGAAGATCCCAAGTGGGCGGAAGAGCTTGACGAAGACGAAGCTAAATTGGCGTTGCGCTACGTTCCCATTGAATTGAATGGATTTCCTTCATGGTTGGAAGGATTGTCCGCTTGGCATCCGGCAGCAGTCGACGCCGTGCTCGGAATGGAATTGACGGCGGAACTCAACGAGCCAACGGTCGGCCATTCCGGCATGCTGCAAGATATTCAGTACGCAACCCCAGCCGTGACGTTTTTTTTCATACCTCGTCTGCGTGACTGGTTGAATGAAGGTAAATGGCGGGTCGGCCACAATGAGGATGAAACTGCCTGTGCAAACCGGTTTCGCCGAGTAGTTCAAATCCTCTTGCAGCATCGTGACGCAGACATCATTGCGGACCTGCAGGCGCTTGCGAAGTCCGAATTGGCAGAGGGGGCGAAAGGTGCAGTGAGCAGCATTTGGCTGCCCGTCCTAATGCGTCTCAGTTCCGAGGAGGGTATTGATGCGCTCGAGAAAACCATACGGCCGCATCCTCCAGAAAAATTCGGTCCAGCGACGAATTGGTTCGGTTCTCTCTTCGGCAATCAACATGGAGAGGGTGAAACCTATCTTTCCCCTTCCGACTTCGCCCCGGAATTACTGCTGCGGCTTGCACGTCTTGCCTATCAACATATTCGTCCGTGCGATGATATGGTGCATGAAGGTGCCTTTTCTCCCAACGCACGCGATTACGCAGAACGTGGCCGAAGCAATATCGTCCACGCGCTTTTATCGACCACTGGAGCCGAAGGCTGGACTGTCAAACTCAGGATGGCCAACGATCCGCTCTTTGCCGATTTCAGAGATCGGGCGTTGGCAATGGCCCGCGAGCGGGCGAGCGAAGAAGCGGATGCATCTGCCTACGCCGAGGCTAACATCGTGGCGCTCGACAAATACCGCGAACTTCCGCCGCTGACGCGGGATGAGATGTTCGCGCTTATGACCGACCGGCTGGACGATATCGAGGATGCCCTGCTGCGCGACGACTCACCGCGTGCGGCCTGGGCACTCATCAACGACGAGAAAATCTTGCGTCAGCAGATCGCGCGCGAGTTTCGCATCAGCGCCAATGCCGCTTACATCGTCGATCAGGAAGCGGTGACGGCAGATGAGAAAGAAACCGATATACGCCTTCACTCTACCGGCTCAGAGCATGAAGCGATTATTGAGCTGAAGATCGGAGAAAAGAATCGTTCCGCTGCTGATCTGAAAGCCACCATCAAGGATCAACTCGTCGTTAAATACATGGCGGCAGAAAATAGCCGCGCTGGCTGTTTATTGATTACCGTCAACTCTTCTCGCACTTGGTTGCATCCCGAGACGGGCGCGACCCTGGATTTGGCCGGGCTCATCGCCATGTTGAACGAGGAAGCTGCCCGGATTGAGCAGGAAATGGGCGGTAGCCTGCGATTGACTGTGCGAGGTGTTGATCTCCAGCCGCGCCTTTCAACCGAGCACGGCAAGTCACGTCGCCGTCGGCGAAAAGCTTCTTCCGAACAAGAGCCGGAAAAAGCAGTCACTGGGTGAGCAGCGCTCTTGCGTGACGATTTTTGCGGGGCTGCGATTGCAATCGATGCTGGACCATCTGGCCCTATCAAAGGCTGCTGCATTTGATCTTGTAAGCACCGTCGCAGGGAGGTGAGGAGCCGACCGCAGAAAGGCCCCAACAGTTGTTCGGGAATTCGAAACGAGGCTTCAACGAAGAATGCTCGGCACTTGCGATATGAAGGGAGGGCGGGACGTCTTAGGTATTGGGTTCACCCTCAATTTCCTGCGCTTTTCAGCCCGAAAGCTCCTGCCAATTTCCTACCTTTTTTGACCCTTACAGCTCTGTACGACATTGTACGAAAAAAAAATGACGCAAGACGCCCGTGAAAAAGTCGTCTTGGATAAGAATCTGGAAATCAGGGCTTTATGACGGGAAAATGGCGGAAGGGGCGGGATTCGAACCCGCCCCTTTTGCGATAGCGGAGGCATCTTTTGCTGAAAAACGTGAAAGAAACGTGAAAGATTTTGAGGAAACGACGCGAAAAGACAGTTTCGGATGGGCTGAAATCGGGGTGAGGTAGAACCCGGACGTAGGGGGCCAGCGAGGCCCTTGATGCCAGCCGCCTGAGGCCCGGAGGCGCTACTTCAACGAGAAGTTGAGGATGACGGAGCGCTCTTCCGTCAAAAGGCGGATCCCGAAGTACTCCTCCGCTTCCTTCTCGCTCTTGGGATCGTTGTAGTTCTGGCGAACCTTCTCGGGCGAGTTGCCCATCTCCAGCGCCACCTGATCGATCGACTTGACGATGGCCAGCCGGTAGCTGCCGAAAGAATGGCGCAGCGCGTTGTTCTGCCACGGGATGCCGGTCTCCTCCGCCAGCCGCTTGAGTTCCTTGTAGTGGAGGTCCTCGATGGTGTTCTGCGGCTCCGGATAGATCGGGCCGCTCATGCTCCGGTAGGGCATCAGCCACTCCAACAGATTCTTGGCGATCGGCACCTGCCGGGCCGTCCGCACCTTCCGGGCCACCACGCGCGGGACGGCGATCACCCCGTGCTCCCACTTGATCGCACTCCAGTCCAGCCGCCAGATCTCGCTGGTCCGCAGCCCGGCAAACGCGCCCAGCAGCATCCACGGCAGAAACTTGTCGCTCACGGCCGCCAGAAGCCGCTTGAGCGTCTCCGGGGCGTACGTGCTTACCTCCGCCCCTTCGGCCAGCCGCTGCACCTTCTCCGCCTCCGTGGTGCGGTCTGCCGGAAGGTGATCCCGGTCCCGGGCGAAGCGGAAGAGGCGGACGATGGCATCGCGCACGTTGTCGCGCCGACGGAGGCTGACCGGCTCCGGCTTGGGCCGGGCCTTCGTGGGAATCGTCTTGAGTTCGCGCAGGTAGGTGCGAATGTCTTCCTCCGTAACGGCCGCCATGTCCGGATACGCCTTGGCAAAGCGGAGCAGGTCATTCTCCATGCCGGTGGCATACTTGGAAGATCGCCGGTTGTCGAAGATCTGCCCCATCAGTTTCCCGACCACCTCCGCCGTGGGCGGACAGGCCACCTTGGTCACGTAGCCCCGATGGTAAAAGTGCGCGGCCTCCACCAGCGACAGCCCGCCGAGAACCTTCCTGGCGGCCGCCCATTCCTCAATCGCGACATGGAGAGGCACCCCGGCCTCATCGCACTTCTGCCGGGCCAGCAGGTAGGTTTCCTTGTCCGCGCTGGTAAGCTCAAGGATATCCGCCTGCCCGTTGGCGATGCTGGTAGCAATCTCCGCCGCCCGCAACTTTGCCTTTTTCTCGTCCGCAAAGGTCTCGCGGATCAGCTTGCCGCCGGAGACCTGGCGGTAAGCAAGGCAGATACGCCCGTCGGAATAACGGTAGGCCGGAACGGTCACATTGGCCCGCTTCACCGTCCAGATCGGTTGCCGTATGGCGCTTTCCGTGGAGGCAGGGCGTTTCATCGTTCCTCTACAGCGGTCGAGGGATTTTTCCCCGCTCCGGGGCGCGTGCCCCCATGAGCGCGCACCACCGGCATCATGGCCACCTTGTTCGGGGACGGGATGCCAAGGGCACGCGCCGCAGCTTTGCTGAGGGGTTTGGCTCCCTCGAACTCGGCGGCGGTGCCCAGATCGTCGGTGTATTTAACCTTGCTCTTCCTGGTCATGCGCCTGTCCTCAGTTCGTCGTCTCGACCGTCTGCGCTTTCAGCCATTCCGCCATGGCGAGGGCATACTCGGTGGAGGGTTTGCAGCGGTAGTTTGTCAACCACTCATTGATCTGATGCGGGCGCGCTCCCAGGTACCGTGCCAGTTCTGCTTTCCGGCCGCGCCGGGCATCGCACCATCTCCGCACCTCGGTCAACAGGCTATCGAGCCTCGGCGTCTCAGGCATGGGCGGCCCTCCGGCCAAACTCCACGGACGGGCTTCCCGCAAGCATCCCGGCAATGCTGAGATCTTCATCCAGCAACGGCCAGTGAATTCCCGTGCCGCTCCCGATCCATTCCCATTGCGACCGTTCCTGCGGCGAGGCAGACTCCAGACGCGGATACCAGACGAGCGGCGTGCTGATGACCCGGCCATCCCGGAGTTCCACCGTCAGGGAATCCTCCGAAAAGTGGACTGTCATTCCCCGGGGGGAGTCACCCGAAATGCTGTGCCCAAGCGGCTGCGATTTCTTCTTCATATGTTTCTGCCAGAGTTTTGATCGTCTTCAGATCGTGAGCGGGAAAGCCGTCGTTGCTTGCCAGACGGACCGGATTGACCCAGAACTTCGCTTCCCTCCCCGCGTGCGAGACATGCACATGCACCGGCTCCTGAGACTCGTTTGAGTAAAAAAAGAACCGATAAGGTGCAGTAGGAATCGGGATTGTCGGCACGGCGGTTAAGATAACGATTATGCGTTACTTATCAAGAGAAACCTGCTATCCTATACTGCGCTATCCGACTGGACTCCGTTCGCCTCTGGCGTCGGAGAAACATCCATCGAAATCACATTCTCCGGCGTCTCAGGCTCTGTCTTCTTCGCCGCCTTGGCAGCCGCTTGGCGTAGGCTCCGGCGGGCGGCGCGGGCGATCTTCTTCTTGGCGTCGTCGGCTTTGTCCCCTTCCGTGACATCGCGTTTGATGACTTCGCTGGCCAGAACCTCGCGGATCTGATCGGAAGTGATCCGGACGTCCGGGGAAGCCCGGCGCAGTTCCCGGCGGATCACGTTCACCACGGCGTCGCTCAGGACCATTTGGCCGAGGAAGAATCGGCTCAATGCCTGCCGCTGGCTTTGGTATTCGCTGAGTGCGGAACCGCTCAGGCCCTCCTTGCACCAGAGGAAAAGGGATTCGATGTCGGCGGCTGTCCGGTGGTTGAGGGCGCAGAAATCAAGCTCGAGGACCAGTTCCTGGTCGATCGGCTTGGCAAACACAATGCGATAGACACGCCAAGTGGCCCCGTTGGTCAGCAGGACCCAATCGACCCCCTGATTGGCGGCGTAATCGACGGCCTGTTTCACGTGAGCGTCCTTCAGATCAATCCCAATGGCCTTCACCTCGATCAAAAACTGGAGGGTGCCATCGATGCGGATCGCCAGATCGCAGTAGGTTCCCCGGATCGCGTGCTCGGAAGTGACCTCGGCGTATTTGTCGTAGCCGAAGATTTCGGCCAGCAGGTCCTTGATGATTGTCACCGTGTCGGCCTCGCCGACATCCCGGGTTCGTGCGGCCGCGAGAATGGGCTGATAACGTTTGATTCCAGCGCTGATGCGCTCCGCGACTCGTTTGGGTACTGTTGCCATGATCCTTTGTTATTTCTGGGGTTATGTTTCAGGAGACATTCAATATCTTATTGGAAGAAAAGAGCGTATCCCCTCCTCGAATCAGGCGGCGGACAAACTCGTATTGGGTGCATTCAAAAGTGCCCCGGGCTTCCATTGGCCCGGGGCGTTTGGAGCAATTTTCCTCCACCGAATAGACTACCCATCCCGGTTCCCCTTTCCGCGCACCGACACCACGGAGTACGTTGATCCGGAACCGGAAGTGCAAAAGGCATTCAATCCAACTACCCTCGTATGCCCTTGGCGAATCGTAGAGCGTATCGCCCCCTACAAACTCAAAATTCCGTCCCTGCGAAACAACGCCATCGGTAATGTTGATGTCCAAGGCTTTGTAAAATGCCCGACGAATCTGGATACCCCATGCTGCGGCAAACGGTTCGGTCGGGTTCACGATGGGGGCAACCTTCGGTTCACCCTGTTCCAATGCGTTGACGCTTGCGATCAGGGTATCTCTTGCATCACCCGGGCCAAAGAGGTCTAAAGCGTTCGTGTCCATGTTTCTTCCGATATAATGGCTATCTCTGACTTCCCTCCTTCACGCAACTCAACGCCACGTTGGATTTTTGTGCCATAATTCGTATACGCCCAGTCACGGCTGCAAAAATGACCGATAAGGAGATAGCGTGTTTTGATTTGGGGGGCGGTATGGATTGTCCCACCTCGCTCGGTAATTGCATCAACCACTTTCTGCCGCGTCCCAAATGCAAAGCGGCCCGTCACGCAGAATCCGGAACCCTCATACACCAAAGCGTCTGGTTGGGGAATAGATAGAGGGAGCCGCAAAGAAGTATCGTCCACACCAACGTGAGGCAAAAATCCACCGCCTGTGATAGACTTCATGATCTCTACAATCTCCTCGCGCTCCTCCTCGGAAATAACACCATCCTCAAACACCTTGGCGATCCGCGCGGCAACTTCAGAAAATGGCCAAACCTTTTGGACATCGGCATTGCAAACAACCCATTGATGGAAATACCGTGCCTCAGAGTCGTTAACAACCCCATCTGCGAGAATCCCGTGACAGATTCCCTTTAGTTGGTCAAACGATTTGGAAACGTAGTTTTCCCAATGCGCTCCCCTTTGTGCCGTGCTGGGAATGTACTGGCTACGAGGCTTGAGAATATATTCCTTCATGTCATCGTGGTGTTGCGTGTCGCTATACGGCATTCCTTTGTTTGAAATTTCTCGAAGGGTAAGAATGAGTACCCTTTGAGGCAATCAAAAATTTCCGGAGTCGAAGGGGATGATCTTTCCGAATTCAGGCGGTTTTTCGCTCGGCTGCGGTTGCGGCCTCCTTGGTTAAGATGCGGCGGGCCTCCTGCAGGATGGCTGTCCGGCAAAAGTCGGCGAGGGATGGAGCGCCTACGATGCGGCTGGCCCGGTCGGCGAGGTTGAGTTGCTCGTCATTCAGGAAAATTTCGGAGTACCCAGGAGGGATTTCCTGTTGAGGAGCGGCTTGTCGTTCTTCCTCTGCCTCAATGGCGGCGGAAATGATCTGCATTACTCTCTTGGTGCGCCGCGTAGAACCGGGTGCAAGAACAGTCCTTAGATAGTCGGCGCTATAGGGGGTGTTCTCGGCGAGCCACTTCCGGTCCTTTCCGATTTTCGAGAGCCGTAAATCAATGTCTTCGTGAGAAATCACGAATGGAGAATAGGGGGGGGAGAACAAAAAGCGACAACTTTTTCAGGTATATCGCTTTTTGTGCTTGCTCACGGAACAAAAAGCGATTTTATTGCCCTCATGCAATACGCAAACCGACTCTCAGCCGTGGACCTTCGGGGCTTGCCGGAGGCCGAAATGAAAGCTCTCCAGCGGGAAGCCATCCGGCGCGGGGTGCCTTTCCCTTACCTCCTCGGGCAACTCGCGCAGGAATGCGCCCAGCGCATCGTCGCCAAAGACGAGGAACTCGCCGCCATCCCCGCCGCCCAGCAACCCGCCTGATTCAAACGCCGCTGGCGCATGGTGGCCGGGGATATCCCGGCACGGGCCGATGTCGGTCCATGAAACAAAGCCAGCGGCACCTCTTCCTGAAATGAAGTCCAACTGTTCAAATTCCCAGATCGTCAGTCTTGTAAGTGTTGGTGCGACCTTCGAGCAGCCGGGGGTGTTTGTGGAGGTAATTCCAGGCGATATCCGTGATGTTGTGCGCGAAGCCCTGCAGCATGGAACCCATATCGGAAGCGCGATAGATGATGCCTGCGGCTACAAGACCATTTACGACGCCATTATCGATGCGGAGCTTATTGGAGCGAGTGCCTTGCGCTATGTAGTACCTGAGAATCTGCTTTTCATCTTCAGTGAGTGCATGGAGGCGTTGGATCGTGAGTACTCGCGCTTGGTGGCGACCATGGAATCCAACCACAAGGGAGCAGGTTCGAATGAAAATGTCGATTCCCCAGACAATCGCAGAGAGGAGAAACGCAACACCCAGCCAATGGCTGTGATCTTCTGCAAACTGAAGAAGGCGCATTCGCTCCAAGGTGCCTTCCGGAAGGAAGAGGAGCAATCCGCTGAAGAGGGCGACTGCCAAAAGGTAACGTGGTGCCAGCTTCAGGAACTCAAGAAGGAAGCGGAAAAACTCGGGAATCATAGGGATCGGGAAGACCTGTCCTGCGGCGCGATGAACTCTACCACCCTCGTTCCGAGAGAAAAGACATCATTTCACCACGACTCTCAACCAAAAACGCCGCTGGCGCATGGTGGTCGGGGAGATCCCGGCACGGGTTCTCGATTTCAACCCATGAAACAAAGCCCGCGGCACCTTTGCTGAAAAGAACCCCTCAACCCTGACCAAAGAAGACTATGCCAACAGACCCCGCCAACCCGAAAACCAGAAAGCAGCGCGATATCGTGCTCAAGAGCCTTGCGGCGGCCGATCTGCTGGGGGAGATCATGAATCTCGCAGCGGAGAGGATCGCGGACAAGGCGCTCGACGCCATCCCGCAGGAGCGGGTGGAGCAGATTGTGGCCAAGCGGATCGGCCAACTCACGCTGGAGGAAGCGACGAAGTATCTCCAGCTCAAGAACGTCCGCGCCCTGCGCCGGGTCTGCGCTCATCACCGGATCCCCATCGTCAAGCTGGGGGAGCGGATCGAGCATATCCGGATCGCCGACATCGAGGCGGCACAGGATCGCCACGCGCTTCTCACCCCCGGTATCCGCCGAAAGAGCCTCACTTCCCCTCCTTCTTCCCGCCAACCTGCCTGATTCAAACGCCGCTGGCGCATGGTGGCTGGGGAGATCCCGGCACGGAGTTGAAGTTGCTCCATGAAACAAAGCCAGCGGCGCCTTTCCTGAAATGATCTCGATCACCGAAGCCGAAATCAAAGAGATGATGCGCGAGCGGGTCGCGCAGGTTCTCGACCGGGATACGCTCCGACGCCTGCGCCGTTCCATCCTTGCCGAGATTGCGGCGGTGGATGCGGAAGAGGCCGGGGAATTGCTGGGGATCACTCCCAGGGCATTCAAGGCGTGGGCGCGCAAGGTGAACATCCAGAAGCTTCCCTTCGGTCACAAGTCTCCCCGCTGGCGCGTGAAAGACATTCTCGCGGCCATGAAGGCCCGGGCCATCACGCCACGCCCCCGCAAACGTACACGAACCCTATAGCCAGCCAGAACCATGATGAATTCCATCAAATTCTCAGTAGACCAGCTTTCCGACATGCTGGAAGGCCGTCTCAGCCAAATCGCCCGGAACCAGGGCGAAATCTACGGTTGCGGATGCGTTCCCATTGACGTGGAGAAAATGACCGACGGCGAGATTCAAGCCTTTTGCACGGGGCTCCGTTCCGTTGCCCGGTACATGGAAGAGCGGTTTATCACTGCGGACCAGAACCTCCCCGCGGCTGACCCGGAAGCCGAGATTTCCGGAGCGGAAGGGGAATGCCTTTTTCGCCGCCGGGGGGATGACTCGTTCGCTTCTTCTTCGCCAAGCCTGGCTGGCGCTGTCCTGCAGATCCGCCGGGCGCGGGTCGAGATTCAACGCCTGCTGGTCCAAGGCGATCAATCACGCGACCCCTTCGGCTATGCGGCGGCATGCAGCTTCGCCCAGACGTGGTATTTCAATCGTCTCGAGAAAATTCTGACGGCGTTCCGGCAAGCCGGAAAGGAAGGGGCGGCGAAAGAGCAGATTGTCCGCGGCAAAGAGGAGTTCAGCGCCCTTGAGCGCCTTCTCAGGTACGTATCCGACGCCCACAAGCGGCAACTCATCCGCGGCATCGACGACTTATGAACAATCTCCCCCCGACTCCCCCGATCATGATGCTGAAACAGACTCTGATGCACGGCAGCGACTGGCAAGGCGAAGACCTCGCCGGGTGGCTGGCTACCGAGAAATTCGATGGATGCCGGGCCTGGTGGGACGGCAAAACGATGTGGAGCCGCTCAGGCCGTCATATTGCTCTGCCGATGTGGATGGTTGCGGAGTTGCCTTCCATTCCCTTGGACGGCGAAATCTGGGCGGGGCGCGGGCGGTTTACGCTGGCCCGGCTGGCGGTGCAGTACGGGCAGTTCGATCCGGCGCACCATACGTTCCAGATTTTCGACGCGCCCGCGGCCAAGGGGGACTGGCTGAGCCGCCTGTTGGCAGCGAGGGCGGAACTCGAATCCGGCGTGAAGCATGTCGCCGTCGTAAAGCCGGTGATGCTGGAATCCACGGAGGCGGCGTTCGAGAAGTTGATCTCCGTGCTGCGCGGCTTCGGGGAAGGTCTGATGTTGCGGCATCCCCGCTTGCCCTACCGCGCTGGCCGCACGCGCCAGATGCTCAAGTTCAAGCAGATTGCCCTCCAATCCTATCGTCAGGGGTGGAAGGATGTCATTGCGGAGGCGAAGTCCCAATGAGCGAGCTTCCCACGCCTTTCGAGCGGGCGACCGCCCGCCGCATTGCCGATCTGAGCGACCGCATCGCCGCCGCAAACGCTTTGATCCGGGAGTTTACAGAGGCGGGGCGCACCCGGGAGAAGCGCGGAGAGAACGCGACGGCCGCCATCTTCTTTTCCTGTGCGCACCGACTCTCCGACGCGCTCAAGCCGAAAGGAGGGCCGTTTTGATCGAGTTTGTCCGGATCGCCGGGGCGGTCCTCATCATCGCTACCCTTTTCGTCGGCGCGGGGGGTCTGCGCCGACATCTCAAAAACCAACAACGAAAGGAATGAACCTATGCTGGTGTTAGGCAGAAAAGTTCGGGAAGCCGTCTGTATCGGCTCCGACGTGAAAGTGACCGTCTCGCGCATTGACCGGGACGGTGTGCGGCTCTCCATCGATGCGCCCCGGGAGGTGCCGATCTTCCGTGAGGAGTTGCTCACGGGCAACAAAGGCGGCAAGGCAAAGGAGGGGCTCCGTGGAAACTGATGCCGCCGCGGCGAATGCCCAGGAAGACGCGCCAAAATGGGCCGTTGTCGAACTGATGGGGCGCGTGCGTTATGGCGGGCGGGTCTCCGAAGATACGCTGCTGGGCACGGCAATGCTGCGGGTGGACGTGCCGAGCCCGACTGGCGATGGATACGTCTCTCAACTCATCAACCCCGCTTCCATTTACCGCCTCACGTTTTGTTCGGAAGAGCTTGCCCGGGCGGCCGCCCGGGGAAATGCGCATGAACCGCTGCATTCATGGGACCTCTCCCGCGTTGGCCTCCCTTATCGGGAGGATGATGATGACGATGATGTTCCGATGTAGTCCGATTTCCTGATCGCTCCCGAGCGGGAGCAACCCGTGGGGGCCGGTTTGTTCGTGCCGGTCCCCACTTTTCCCACAACCCATTTACACATACCCCTTTCCCTGCCATGTCACTCAATTCTCTACCCCGTCCCGGAGTCTACGATTTCACCGACGGAAATCCCGTTTACCGGGTCGATTCCACTGTTTCTGTCGGTGATCTGCTGATCGGCGACTGGGCGAAAATGAACCAGCCTTCCGGTAATGTATTGGCCGTGCCGTCGAGTTCTTATGCTGTGCCAATGGCGCTCATCGCCACCAACACCCGTGAGGCGTTCATGCGGGCTTTGGACGTATTCGACCTCCTTCCATCCATTGACCAACAGGATACCCGCCCCTGCGCATATTCGGACCTCAAGCTCGCGAGTATCGAGAAACTGCCGGTCAGGGTGTTTCTGATGACCGCAGAGAAGCTTTGGAAGGCCCGTCGGGACCTCTCCATGGTTTCTTTTCGGCTGTTTGATGATGATTCGGAGCTTTGCGTTTCTGTGATCGTTTTGATCGGCCAGAAAGAGACGCTCCGAATCAAGGAGATTATGGACGCAAAGCTTCGCCAACTCACCGCCGGGCTGAACTGATGGAAGAACTCGCTATCACGCAAGAAGAGGTGGATATCCTGAAGCACGCGCTATCTACGGGGCGCTACCTGGCTAGTGACCGGCGCGGCCTCGCATTGGCCCAACGCGGTTTCCTACGGGACTACGGCCCGCAGCGACTCGCGAATGGAGACCATTATTTCACGATCACAATGGCGGGCCGGGTCGCCCTCCAGGAACATCAGGCGGCGATGCCGAAACCCAAACCGCTCACGCGATCTCAGCAGAGATACCGCGACTGGCTAAGGTATGGGTTCGGCACGTTTGGAGAATGGATCAGACGCGGAGGGGAAAAAAGATGAACCGCATCCCTGATCACGTTGTGGCAGCGATGTATGCCGAATATGAGGCGGGTGCTTCCCTGGGCAACGTCGCGAGAAAACACGGTCGGAGCGGAAAGGGGCTGGGGGAGATTTTCCGGCGGCGCGGCTACAATGTGCGCCATGGGACCAATCCGTACGCAAAACGGAACGCGAACGGCTCATATCAACGGGCCGTTCCGTTGACGGAAGCGGAGATTCAGCAGTTGATTGACCGCGTCACGAAACTGCATGTCCCGCCGGAACTGAAGCGCGAGTGGCGCGAATGGCCAATGGATCGCCGCGGCGATTTCATTGCCCGGGTGCGCCGACGGCTGAAATCACCGAAGGATCGCCCCGATCTTCCGTTTTCCCCGAACGTCATTCCCTTTGACTATACAACCGCCCAGGCCCGGGAGATCGCGGATCGGATGAACGCGGGGTGCGATTCCCGGAACGCCCGGATCAAGATCGATATTTGCAGCCAGGGGGTGATCTGGCGAGATCGTCTCTGGTTCTGGTCTTCGAAGGTCGGTTACCAGTGCGGTCCATGGACCGCGGAATCGGGGCGGCCGCTATTGCACCGCGCGATCTGGGAGGATCATCACCGCCGCCCGGTACCGCCCGGGCACGTGATCTTCTTCCGCGACGGCAACCCGAACAACCTGATGCCGGAGAACCTGGGCATCAGAAGCCGAAACGATCTTGCCCGGGAGAATCAGGCCGCCGGGCTTAACCGCAGATCCCGCGAACTCACGCGGATCCTGCTCACCCGAACCCAAAGAAAGGAGACCCGCAATGGTGTCATCAATCAACTCGCACAGGCTGGATCGTGACGAGATCCGGCGTATCGTGCAGCACGGAATCGATCGGGGCCTTATCAGGAAGGGCAACACGATCGAGAAGAATGGAGAGGAGGCGGCACAGAACGATGGGCTGCGCTCGCAATGGATGGAAGTCGATCCGGAGACGGCCCGCCGCTGGCTGGAGAACAATTTCCGCAACCGGCCCGTGGCAAAGGATGTCGTTACGGCATACGCCCGGGACATGCGGAACGGGGTGTGGGTGCCCACGCATCAGGGAATCGCTTTCAATGACCGGGACGAACTGATCGACGGGCAGCACCGGTTGATGGCGATCATCGAATGTGGCGCCACGATCCGGATGATGGTCACCTTCGGGCTGCCCAGCGTGATCGAGGGCAGCGAGATGACCACGATGGACGCGGTGGACCGCGGGCGGACCCGGTCAGTGGCGGACCAGCTCAAGATCCAGCATGGGATGAAGCAGGGCAGCATCATCGCCGCCGTGACGGCTTCCATCGCTACCATCTGCTCGGGAGAGCGCACCCGGCGGCTCAGTGTCGGCCAGACGCTGGAGATCTACCGGGCGTTCCAGAACGGGATTGATTGGATGATCGCCCACCGTTCCCGGCAGCATGGATTGCGGCAAACCGGGGTGCTGGCGGGATTCGCGTTCGCTCTGGCGGCGGAGGGTGGCGACGGGAGCGCCAGCACTCCGGTTTCGCTGATGTTCGAGCGGATGATCGCCGAAGACGAGGGCGGTGGTACTGCGATGCGCTGTCTGCGGGAGTTTCTCACTTCGGATGAAGCGAAGCTGCTCACCCGGTCGTTCAACCGGGGGCTGGCGGAACTGGTGATGTCGGCCATCCTGCTGGATCTCCGGGGAGAGAAGGTGGCGGTGCTGGAGATGTCCACGGAAGGAGGTGATCATTTCCGGGAGTTGCAGGCGGAGAGGGTCGGGATGATCCGGGAGATGCTGCAGGTGGAAGGGGGTGCGAGATGAGCGAGGGGAAATGTGCAGCAGCAATCATCGAAAGTGCCCTCGAAGAGGTCTTGGCGGAAAGGATGCGGCAGAATGCCAAGTGGGGCGAACAGAACCACGACCCAATCACATGGTTGGCTATCCTGACGGAAGAGGTGGGCGAGTTTTCCGAAGCGGCCCTTCACCTTCGGTTCGGCGGCCCAAAGGCCGCTGGGCTTCGAGCGGAGGCCGTGCAGGTTGCGGCAGTTGCCCTGCAGATCGTGGAATGTATCGACCGGGGAAAGATGCCGTTCCGCAGAACCGTTTTGGAATCCGCGCTTTTGATTTCCTTGAAACGACTGGTCGCTGCCGAGAGTGCATCGAAGTGGAAGTTTGATGCGGAAGAAATCAACGAGATAGAAGCGGCGATCGAGCAGGCGGATACGGTTATTGCTCGCGCAGAACTGGCCCCATGATCCTGCACGACGATGATCTACGGCTGCTTCGGACCCTGCTCAGCCGGGAACGCGCTCGGCTGACGGAGACGGCCAGGCATCAGGAGAGGTTGGGACGGCTCGATCTGCGGAACGAGGCGCTCCTGAAGCTGTGCCAGGTGGAGCGGTTGCAGCCGATCTTCGAGGGAACCGGCCGGAGGATCGTCCGGGGTTATCGGGAAGCGCCGGGCCGCCCGCGGAAGGGTTGTGGAAAGCTTGAAGAAAGGATGGTGGCATCGTGAAGGAAGAGAATCTGCCTTCGGTCGCCTTGAGCGTCCGTCAACCCTGGGCGTGGCTGATCGTGAATGGTCATAAGGACGTCGAGAACCGCACTTGGTGCACTCGCTTTCGCGGCCCCGTCCTGATCCACGCCGCCAAGGGCATGACTCGCGATGAGTACGACAATGCGGATGTGGCCGCCGCGATGAACGGGGTGGAGATTCCGCCATTCGCGGCACTGGAACGGGGTGGAATTGTCGGCGTGGTTGAGATTGTCGATTGTGTCAGCAGATCCTCATCGGACTGGTTTTACGGGCCATTCGGGTTTGTTCTAAAGAATGCCCGGTGGCTTCTGTTCCGGCCATGCAAGGGATCGCTCGGGTTTTTCCACATGGAAGGGAGCGCTGCGTCATGAAAGTGTTACAGTCGCCGGACTTGTTGCGGCTGGGCTGGAATACTCCCCTGCCCCCGGATGCCCCGTGGTGGGACAAGCTAGACCGCGAGGATTGGCAACCGTACTGTGGTTTGACCGTCGTTCCGTTGGGTCCCGCGGAGCCGGTTGCTTCATTTCATGCTATTAACTTTGGCATTCAGGTTCCAGTCGAGTCACACCGGAAGTATGGGGTGCGCCTGATTGGCGGTCCGGGCCTCTTTCCGCATTTTGACGATGAGGCTTCGGCTTGGGACCTTGTGCGCAGGATCGAGGGCTGGGACTATCCCATGCCTGGTTACGCGCGGACCGCCCATCGATTCATTGACGCTGTTCTGACGTGGCATCTCCCGGAGCCGCCACAGCGAGTCGTAACACTTCTCCGGAATGTAACACTTTGCCCGGTGTGCAAGGTCCAGCCGTTGCATGGACGCCAGAAGACGTGTTCCATCCGGTGCCGGGTATCCCTGAGCCGTTCGCGAAAAAGGAGGCTGCATGAAGGCTAAATATCCTCTCAGTCAAGCTCTGGATGTTGCCTGCGAACTGGTGGACCGTCTTGGCATCAAGCCAAACATTCGCTGCGATCGGCTGGTGTTTGCGGGGTCTCTGCGGCGGCGCGCTCCCGCGGTCGGAGATATTGAAGTCGTCTATGTCCCGCGCTGGATCGAAGCGCCGGATCCCGGCGACCTCTTCGGCGCGATGGTCCGGCGCAATGATACGGACGCCGCGCTCGAGGAAATGCTGGCGGATGGAACGCTGGCGCGCAGGAAAAACGTCGATGGAGCCGAGACGTGGGGCGAGTTCAACAAGTTCGGGGTCCACACGGCTTCGAGCATTCCCATCGACTTCTTTGCCACCGCTCAGGACCCAGGTTACGACAGTGTATCTGGACACGGAATCCACGGAGGAATCCGTACGACCGGATGCACGGGAAACCCGCACGGTGCGTCATCAACATTATTACGCCACGGACCCGGCTCCTAATTTTTCATTCAGCGCGGAGATCAACTCGGTGACGGAAACCGAAACCATCGACAACTTCGAAAACGAGTATACGGACGCCGCGCTCCTCGCGCTGGCACTCTCCCGCACGGGCGACTTCGCTGACCAGCCCGGCAGCATTGTGGCCACGGTAGAGGAAAGTGTCATCTCCGGAGGCCAGCCATGGGCAGGCGGCTTGTATCCATACCCGCAATTTTCGGCTCGCCGGGGGCGTTACCGCCTTGAGACCGGGATTCCTCCTTACGACGGGATCGGCCGCTACGAATTTCGGTGGCGGGTGCGCGGCGGCGGGCTGGATGAAGATCGCTCGGAGGTGGTGATTCCGGAGCCGGGCGCAACCACCGTCTCCACTCCTGTTTACGACGTTGCGCCGGGCGGGGTGGGGGAGGCGCGACTCGAAGACGCGGTGGCGGTGTGGTATCCCGTTTGACACCGGCCGGAAGGCAAGATGCACGACGTTACCCTGCGCGGCCCGGATTACACGTTTCCCTGTTACGGTGTTCACGAAGCCAAACAACTCGGACTGATCGACTCATGGGAGAAAAAGGGGACCTACGTCCCTGTTTCCACGGTGTTTGAGCAAGGCGAGGGACTGTTACTCCGGGAGTTTCTCTCCGGTTGTCCGGATGCCATCTGCATCGCCTCCGGCCGTTATCAGATCACCGTCTACCGGCCCGCACGGAAAGTGCTGGAAGTGCCCGATGACGACGCAAAGGACAGCCTCCCCCGGGCGAAGGCGAGAAAGCGGTTTGCGAAACGGGAGGGTGTCGCCGGTGCGGTCGCCTGCGAGGGCGCGGATGGAATCCACGGTTACGATTCGTTCGAGGACGTCCGGGAAGCGTGCGAACGCAAGCTCGCCGAATCCGGGGAACCTCTGGATCGCTCCAACGATTGGCTCTTTGCCAACGCAGGGGTCGAAGAGGCTGATTGACAGCCACCGCGAGATATGGACGTATCGCTGCCAAAAGGAAAATACTGGATGCGCCGCCGCATTACACTGGTCGGCGGAACCGATATGAACGGGGACCCGGTGCCGCTTGCGATCGAGGGCGGCGGGATTCGCGCCGGCGGATTTACCGCGGGCGCTGCGAGCACCTTCACCCGTCCGGACAACACCACGGATTATGAGGCCAATGACGTGATCGGTCCGACGGAAGCGGGACTGATGGCGTTTACCCCAACCGCCCGGCGGCCCGGCGGCAGCGGCCTGATTGCATCCGCCCTGCTCTCCATCGCGGATCCCGGCGCCGCGGGCAAAGAATTCCGCCTCTGGCTTTTTACTGATCCCGTCGATCCGGTGGCCGACAATGCCCCGTTTCCCTTGCGCGCCGTGGACGTGGCCAAAAGTGTCGGCGGCATTGACCTGTACGCCGAAACGGGGGGAACCGGGAGCGACTGCGCCGTCGCCATTGCCACCGGAATCAACCTCCCTTACGTGTGTGCCGCGGAAAGCCAATCGCTGTATGGCATCCTCATCGTCAAGAGCGCATGGCAGCCCGCGGCAGGAGAAACCGCGGTCAGTATCAATCTCGGGCTGCTCAACGATTGAGCGCGCCCGGAACCAGGGAAGGAAAATGCAACAACCGTACGGACTCATGCGGGATATCGGGGCGACGACCGCCGGGTTTCTCGCCTATGTCATCACTCATTCCGACTTTGATCGCTGGATCGGGACCCTCGCCGGGTTGGCCGGGTTGATCCTTGTGCTCCTGACCATCGTTGAAAAGCTGCGGAACTGGCACCGGAAAAGGAAGGAGGGCGGTTGCAACGGGAGTTGCCGCCGGGTTCCGCTGATCCTGTTGGCTGCGACCATCACCTGCCTGGGCATGAGCGCCTGTGCGGGCTCGCCACGCAAACCGGTTGCGGTCATGAAAGCGGCGGTGCCGGTCGCCCGGGCGGAGGTGCTGGCTGAACAAAGCCGGGCGCGAGTGCGGAAGGTGCAAGCCCGGGTTGAGACGGCGCGGGAAGCGGTTGCTGTACTGCGCCGGACGGCAACGCCGGAGCAGGAACCGGCCATCGCGAAGGTGGAAGTGGCGCTGGCCGAGAGTGATACGCTGCTGGTGAAGGAACTCGATGAAAACATTATCCTCTCTGCCTCGCTCAGGAAGGCCCAGGATGGGTTGACGGCCGTACTGCTGGAACAGGAGCGGATCGTGCGTGAGTTGGAACGCACCCAGGCCAGGGCAAAGGCGTATTGGCGGCTCAAGCTGATGATTGCCTCGTTGGCCACGCTGGTGGCCGGGTGGGTGGCATGGAATTTCGTGCCGGTGATTCTCGGCCCGTGGAAACTCTACGCCGCTGGCGGGGCGGCGGCGGCCATGTTCACCGCCGTGATGCTAATTCTATGAAACGCCTGATTCGTCATCTGCTGTTCAATCGCGAAGTCTATCTATTCCCGGCGGCCGCCGTGGTCCTCTTGCTCGCCGCGCTGGTTGGGGTGCCGTTGCTCACTGGCCGGACTGTCATCGACGATCCTGGTGCCATCGTCGGCTGGGTCTACAATTTCTGTGGAATCACCCTGCTGGCGCTGCTGGTGGGGCAGGTACAGCAACACCTCTTTGGCTATCGTGCTCTGGAGCCTGGATCCGATATTCGCGACGACATCTTCGACGCATGTGTTACCGCATATCTTTTTTCGCTATTTGCCTGGTTGCTCTGGCACTGACCGGGTGCGAGCGCCCTTCGGAGCCGGAGGCCGGCGCTGCACCCCCGTCACCCGCGGCGCGCCCCCTGGTGGCGCTTCCGTCGCCTCCGCTCCTCTCGCCGGAGGGGTATCAGCTCATCCTTGACTACGAAGTTGGCGGCGGCAAAGCGTATTACACCTCCACGCTCTCGCGGCCCACGTGGCCGGGCTATCAGTCCGGGGTGACGATTGGAGTCGGCTATGATCTCGGCTATAATTCCCCGGTCGTAATCCGGGTGGACTGGAGTGAGATCACCCGGCCATGGCTCGACCGACTCGCCGCCGTCTCCGGCATCAAGGGCGCTGCCGCCAAGCCGCGGGCCGCCGAATTGCATGATATCCTGATCGCGTGGGGGCTGGCCGAGGGAGTGTTTCAGCGGATTACATTGACCCGGTTTTACCAGTTGACGGCGCGAACGTTTCCGGGGTTCACAGACCTGCATCCGAATGCTCAGGCGGCCCTCGTTTCGCTGGTATTCAACCGTGGCAGTAGCCTGACCGGCCCCCGGCGGGCGGAGATGCGCTCCATCCGGGACCGGGTGCCCCGGCAGGATTACGCCGGAATCGCCGCCGACATCCGAGCCATGATCCCGATATGGGCCGGGACCAGCATCGAG
>Ga0206106_100169_pt1 | contig 103363 bp, 108 predicted proteins | sample 1B1ome_FD_148677 | JGI IMG/M metagenome (GOLD analysis project Ga0206106, IMG submission 148677) | Enriched microbial communities from leaf-cutter ant dump, University of Wisconsin, Madison, United States - 1B110A | ecosystem: Environmental > Terrestrial > Nest > Insects nest > Nest dump...
TCGTAATTCTTTCAGAATTATTTTATAACTTGCCTCAAAGTTGCTCATAATTGTATTTTCTTGAAACTCAATACAATATACTGATTTTTAGTAGTTTGAGCAACTTTTTTTATAATGCACTACGGGTATTTAAATTAAATTTTTCAATGAAGTTAAATCCTAAATCCAAAACTTCATTATTGGTTTCAAAATATCGACCATCTGTTTTTAATGGAATTTGAATCTAATTCTTTGTAAAACAAAGGCTTTAATATGTATTTTCTATCAAAATCTTTTTGAGCCTTTTTTGTATTTATTAAAAGATATGATAAATAAAAAGATTCCGATTGGTCTAAAATTATTTCTTTGTACAGTATTTGTGTAAAATTACAACTAACGCAAAATTACCGTTTGCAGGATATTTTAAAACTACATATCCTGATTAAAAAGGTTACCAGTGCTTAATTTTCAGATATATATCCACGTTAGTAAATTTGTGTGGCATTAAACTATATCTTTCCAGTAGTCTTATACACTCATTTCCGTTTTTAATAAAAGTTTGTGAGGTTTGTGCACTATGTGTAAATACAAAAACGCCTTTCTTTGTATTAGTGCCAAAAAATTGAAACCCTATGAAAACCCCACCCTCTTTAAACAAATTGTTATTGTTTGAAAAATTAATTTTGTTAATCTCTTCTTTTGGACTTAATTTAATTTCCTTTTGGAACAACAGAATACCGGGTTTTTCATTTATATTACTATAGATTTTAAGCCGTATACTATCTTTTGAATTTGATAAATTAGCCACTCTGAACGAAAGCTCTCTTATGCTTTGGGTATATTTTTTATCATTAGAAATAAAGGATAGTAGCTCTTCATGATTACTGAGTTTCCATTTGACTTTTAGTTGTTTTTCAGAACGTGAGGTTTGGTTCCTGTAAATAATTACTTCAGGTATTGTAGTGACCGAAACCGTATCTGTGTACAGATGAGGATTAGTTTGGGCTGTGACTAAGTATGTTATAGACAAGAAGAACAAGGAAATCAATGTTTTCATTTTATTGAGCTATAAGAGAAAAAGAGGACTCTTGCCCCCAATGATTCAGAATGTTTTTCATATTTATTTTACATTAAAGAGTATCGGTGTATATAAGGGTTGAGAAAATTTAAGAACAAATAGTTTCTTTGCCATAATTTAATATTTCTTTTAGAATATCCATTTTTTATAAAATTATCCAATTTTTAGTAGCAATTTGTTTCTACTTATGATTAATTTTTCTGAAAACAACTAAAACATAACCATAATATTCTTCTGTTTCATTTTCAAAATATTGTTCTTTATTTGCATCAATATAAACGAATGCAAAATTATTGTCATTTGTATATACAGGTTTTGTTACATAAAAAAAGAATTGGTCTTTTTTATTTAGTTTTTCAACAGTTTTAAAGTTTTTTCCTTTAAGATTTATATTTGAAGTTTTTTGGGAAAGACTTTTAATACTTAAACTTTCTTTTTCTCTGTCATTTATTAAAGAATCTAATTTTAAATCCGAAAATATATATGTTGAATGGTATGGATTATGTTCGTCTCTCTCAATTTGCTCCATCATTTCCTTATCATTTATATTTAAACCTTTTATGTAAAAAGTGTCCTCATTCCAAGGAATAGTTTGGCTTCCAATTTGAAAATGCTTAGGAATTTTATCTCCAAATAATGTCAAAAATTTAAAATTATCCTTATTGCTAAATGAAAGTTTATAAAGCTCGAAATCTGAATTTTGAGAAAAACAAAATGAAAAAAATATTATGCTAAAGAAGGTTAGAATATTTGCTTTCATAAACGTAATTTTGAATAAAGTGTTGTAGAACTCTCAACTCCGCAAAACCAAAAAATCCTCCAAAGCCAATTTTATAACAAAACGAACAACGAGGATTTCTTTTAAGCTTCCAAATTATTTTCAGAGAATTAATTTTTCTCTTTTTTAGGCATTAATCTCGGAATTATTTTTCCTACATTTTGCAAATAAGCTTCAGGGTTTGTGGTGCCTCTGTGGCATGTAATGCAATGTACGCGAGTTACTTGTTTGGGTTTAGGATCGCGCATGTGGGGCAAAAAATATTTCTCGTTGATGTCGTTGGTCATTTCCAACATTCCGCGGGCAATTATTTTGTGTCTTTTTTCATCGGAAGAAAAATCCAATTTTGTAGAATCGTCTTTCTGAGAAGCGTGGCAGTAAGAGCATTTTACTCCTAGCGAAGCGTTAAAAGTCTCCATTACAAAGAAAAGGCTGTCCCGAGAAATATCCTGTGGCAAAACTTTCAAATTTTTCCATTGCGTTTGAGTTTCTTTTATGGGCGTATAAACCTTAGTCGAATTGGTGGTTAAACTGATAATTCCTCCTATAATAGCTACAAAAACTAAAAGGGAAACAGCGGATTTCAATTGATTTTTTTTCATAATGACTTTTTTTGATTTGTTCCAATTCTTAAATTTGCGATAAACTGATTTTTATCAGCACCTAAAGTTAAAAACTAATTTGGTAAATGCCCAATGATTTTCTTAAAAATAAATCTAAAATAATATTATTTCTTCGGATGCAATTCCGATTTTTTGTGTAAATTAAAAGTTTATATTCAAATAAATACTCTGCCATGAAAAAGATAATTTTAGTTTCCGCGGCAATGTTTTTCCTTGCTGCTTGTAGCCAAAGTCAAAACGGAAATAAAGCCATTTTACCTGCACAACAAAACGAAACACCTTTAGATTTCGAGGTAAAACTTCCCGAAGGATTTCACATCTCCGTTTTTGCCGATAATGTAGAAAATGCCCGCTCTATGGCGTTGGGAAATAAAGGAACCGTTTTCGTGGGAAACAGAAGCGGAGATAAAGTTTATGCACTGATAGACGAAGACAATGATTATAAAATCGACAAAAAAATAACAATCGCCGAAGGACTGAATATGCCCAATGGAGTTGCATTTCACAATGGAGATTTGTACGTGGCAGAAGTAAGTAAAATTTGGAAATATCCCAATATTGAAGCGAATTTAAACCAAATTCCGCAACCGATTTTAATTTACGAAGATTTACCTTCCGAAACCCATCACGGCTGGAAGTACATTGCAGTAGGCCCCGACAATAAATTGTATGTGCCGATTGGCGCTCCTTGCAATGTTTGCGAAAAAGAAGATCCGCGATATGCCAGCATTACCCGCATGGATTTGGATGGAAAGAATTTTGAAGTTTACGCCAGCGGCATCCGAAATTCTGTGGGATTCGATTGGCATCCGATAACAAAAGATTTATGGTTTACCGATAATGGTCGCGATATGATGGGCGATGATGTTCCCACAGACGAGCTTAATACAGCCGCCATTTCGGGGTTAAATTTCGGTTTTCCTTATTGCCACCAAGGCGATGTTTTAGATCCCGATTTTGGGAAAAATAAAAATTGTGAAGATTATATTGCGCCGGCACAAAAGCTGAAACCTCATGCAGCAAGCTTGGGAATGCTTTTTTATACCGGAGATATGTTTCCCGAAAAATACAAAAATCAAATATTTATTGCAGAACATGGATCGTGGAACCGATCTACCAAAATAGGTTATGATATCACTTTGGCAGAATTGGACAGCGATAATAAAACCGTGAAAAATTTTAGCGATTTTGCCACCGGTTGGTTAGGCGAGGATCAAAACGAAGTGCACGGTCGTCCGGTAGATATTATTCAGCTAAAAGATGGTTCTATTTTGGTTTCCGACGATTTTTCCAATAAAATTTATCGAATTACTTACCGTAAATAAAATTTAAAATAAAGCAGTTTTTTTAATATTTGCGACAAAAGCCAACCATTGTTTTTTTTCTGATATAAAGATTTAAAGAATGTTTTTGCCAATCTATGAATTTGGCTTGATTTTTGTTGCTTCAGCAGCGGTAAATTGTGGTTTTTCTTTGGATAATATAATTAAAAACAATCCGAAGAGAAATTTATACAGTCTACCGATTTTAAAAAGATTATTTTCGCAACTTAATTTTATTTGAATGGAAGTTATTTTTGAGAGTTTTAAACATTTTTTAGATCCCGATTGGATTATGCGAAATGGCGGACTCTATTTGGTTTTGCTTATTTTATTTATCGAAACCGGTATTTTCATAGGTTTCTTTTTGCCCGGAGATCCGCTCCTGTTTATTGCAGGAATGGTCATTGCTTCTGTAGATGAAGCGCATTATCCCTTCGATTCCGGAATTTTAAATTTAGCTTTTTGGATGGCCTTATTTGCCCTTTCCACTATTTTGGGGTATTTTACGGGCTATTGGTTTGGAAAAAAGTTTGGTTATGTACTTCAAAATAAAAAAGACAGTTGGATTTTCAAACAAAGATATATCGAAGCTGCACACGAATTTTACGAAAGAAAAGGAGGTTTTGCCATAAGTATTTCTCGATTTTTACCCATTGTAAGGACATTCGCTCCCATTATTGCAGGAATTGCAAAAATGGATTATAAAAAATTCGGGTTTTATAATGTGGTAGGAGCTATCATTTGGGTAGGAGGTATTACCACGTTGGGTTATGTTTTGGGAGAAAATCCTTGGGTGCAGAAAAATTTAGAATATGTAATCATCGGATTGGTTGTGTTGGTAACAGCTCCTGTGATTTCCAAAATGATTTTCAGAAAGAAAGAAGTAGCTTAAAAATTATTTAAAAAGCAGAATAAAAAATATTTTATTGAATATTATAATATGACAATTTGGATAGCGTTTATCGCATTTGTTCTTGTAGCTTTGGTTATAGATTTGGGAGTTTTTAATAAAAGTGCTCATGTAATCGAGACCAAGGAAGCTTCTATTTGGACGAGTATTTGGGTGTTTTGCGCCATAATTTTTGCCGGAGTTATTTACTTTTCATTTCAAAACGGATGGATTGAAAATCCCACAAACCTTACGCCTAAAAATGCGGTAATGAAGTTTATTACCGGTTATCTGATTGAGCTTTCGCTCAGTGTGGACAATATATTTGTAATAGCACTTATCTTTTCCTCTTTTGCCATTCCCAGAAAATACCAACACGAAGTATTGTTTTACGGTGTATTGGGAGCGATTATTTTCCGAGCGATTATGATTGTTTTCGGTGTGGCATTAATCAATCGCTTCGATTGGATTGTGTATATATTCGGGGTTTTTCTTATTTATACCGCGATAAAAATGCTGTTTCACAAATCCGAAGCAGATCCCAAAGATTCTTCTCTTTACAGATGGATAGGCAAATTGTATCCTGTAACGCATGTGGTGGAAAGCGATAAATTTTTTATAAAAAAAGAAGGAATTAAATATGCTACTCCGCTTTTGGTAACGTTAATTATTATTGAGTTTACCGATATTTTCTTCGCGGTGGATAGTATTCCGGCTATTTTGGCGATTACAGCCGATCCTTTTATTGTTTTTACTTCCAATATTTTGGCTATTATGGGACTTAGATCCATGTTTTTCCTTATTTCCGGAATGTTGGATAAATTTCAATACATCAATTACAGTTTGGTGGTTATCCTTGCTTTTGTGGGAGTAAAGATGATTATTTCTCATCAGGTGGAATTGCCCGAATGGATTTCGCTTGCCGTAATTGTAGTTTCTTTGGCAGGCGGTATATTGGCTTCTAAATTTTTGCCAGCGAAGGAAGAAAATTCTTAAAATTAATTTCCAAACGGATTTTTCCAAATCATGTCCACCCCGATGGAATGCGAGGATGTGGGCTTTTTGGTGCCGATTAAATGATTCATATAACCGATGTTGAAAGTCCAAGGGATTTTCTTGGGCGATAAGGAATAATAAATGGAAAATCGACTGTCTTTGTATCCGAAATTTGTCCATTCTTTTTGCTCGTGAAGGTAAGAAGTGGAAAACAATTGCTCCGAAAATAAAAGAATACGATGTTGATTATCCTGCGTAATGGGAAACATAAATTTTAAACGAAAACGAGAGCGCAACCTTAAAGTTTCCGAAGGAGAACCAAAATCGGGCGTGAAATATTTTTGCACTTCTTGTCTTACAGTAGGGGTAATTTCTACAAAATCGGTTTTTAAAATATAAGAGAATTTACCATACAATCGGAATTCTTGCTTAAAAGGCGGGTCTTCTTTTTCATAAGGTTCTGTGTCGGAATATTGATTTTGCCTCCGATAGCTGAAAGCAAGGGAATATTCCCAATCATCGTGAAATCTGTTTGTAAATTCCTGATTAAGAACAATAATAGCCATTTTCTCCAAAGGATTATGGTTGTTGGGAGAGCTCATGCTGCCAATTCCCACAGAGGTGGAAGATTCCCAACCTTTTCCATTATTCGAATTTAAATCCTGTTTTATTCCCACCGCAAACCAGTTGGCTATATTGGTTGCATTTCCCAAACCGGGAGGAATGATTTGTGCAAATAAAGTGTGCCCAACCAAAATTGTAATAAGTGGAAAAAGTTTTTTCATACGATTGATATAAAATTTTAAATCAGTCGATTCGTGTTTTATAAATTGAGTTTTTAAATAATGGAATAGGGGGCAAATATAATCATTCTGTTTGAAATTACTTGTTTTCATTGCTTTTCCGGCTTTTTCTTATAGGTATAAAGTATTTGAAGAATGAATAACATTTTCATAAAATGACCTTATTTAAAGCGAAATTTATATTTAACTTTCTTATATTTATTTCCGAATAAAATTTACTTATGAAATCATTCGTTACAGCTTTTATTTTAACTTTCTTGCTCATTTCCTGCGAAGAAAAAAACAAGGAAAATCTTCCGAGTAAATCGGAGGAAGGTTTTTTTAACGCACTTATTGAAATTCCGGCAGGCACAAATAAAAAGTACGAATATAATGCGGAAAAACTCGATTTCGAAATCGACCAACGCGACGGGAAAGAGCGTATTATCGAGTATTTGCCTTATTTTGCGAATTATGGTTATATTCCTTCCACGCTTTCCGACGAAACCAAAGGCGGCGATGGCGATCCGCTTGATGTTTTTGTGATAAGCGAGTCGCTTCCGCAAGGAACTTTGGTTTCGGTTATTCCCATTGCCACCGTTAAATTATTGGACAGCGGCGAAGAAGATTATAAAATTATTGCGGTTCCTGCCGACGAAGAGCAGAATGTTTTACACATAAAAACTTTGGAAGAACTGAAAGCAAAACATCCTACAATTATAGAAATCATCGAACTTTGGCTTTCTAATTACGATACAGAAACTTTGGAAATAGAAGGTTGGCTTAATGAGAAAGAAACGGAAAATTACATTATTCAAAACGAAGTAAACGAAGTAAAATAAATTCCGGAGCTTTTAAACCTTTTTATTGAAAATAGAAATCAAAAATGCCCAATTGCTTATTGTGATTGGGCTTTTTTATAGGTATAAAATTACAGGTATGGAATTTGAAGAGTAAATAACATCATTTATTTAAATCAAAATTTTCAATCAAAAAAAATATTATATTTACAACATCTTCTAACTCTTATTATTATGAAAAAAATTACTTATTTATTTTTACTTGTCTTTTTGGGACTTATAGAAGTAAATGCACAAGAAGTTTCAGAGGTGCCTTTTACCTATAAAGACGCATTGTTAATTTGCAATAGCACGCGTACCCCCAGGGATGCTATTGTGAACAGAAATTACTACGATTTTGAATATCGGCTTTTATTACTTGCAGGAGTTGAAGATTTTGAAAACGAATCGGAAGAATTAATAAAAGAAAAAGTGTCTACGTTTTTCAATAAATATCATAAATACCTGCAATGCCCCGATTCCACAAGAATATATCCAATGGGAAATTACCTGAAACAATTGGCAAGAAATGACACAGAAAGAGCTTTTATGCTTTTATTAGATGATTACGGCATCAATCCGAATGTTATCGATGATGATGGATGCACCGCTCTGGATTATGTAAACAAACAAATTAATTCTCCGAGTTTTTATGTAGATAGCGTTATCGAGAATTTCAAAAAATATAAAAAAATCTTAGAAGAACACGGCGCAAAATATGCAAGTGAATTGGGTGGCAAATGCTAATTCTTAGGAAAAGAAAAATTTGGTTTTAAAATACAAGAAAAAACAAACTCCTGAAAATCTGATTTTCAGGAGTTTGTTTTGTGGTCCCACCTGGGCTCGAACCAGGGACCACCTGATTATGAGTCAGGTGCTCTAACCAACTGAGCTATAGGACCTCAATTTTATGGTTAAAAATTGTGTTTGCAAAAATAGTGATTTTTCTTTGCCACGCAAACTTTTTGAAGTCTTTTCACAATAAAAAAGAAGGATTTTTTGTAGCAATGTCGATCATCATTTTTTAGCCAAAAATCTTATATTTGCACAACTTTTGGCCCCATAGTTCAACGGATAGAATAGAAGTTTCCTAAACTTTAGATCCAAGTTCGATTCTTGGTGGGGCTACAAAGTTTTAATGTTTATGGTGTTTTTCCGAACACTTATCCCCAAAAATATCCCCAAAAAATTTTTAGCCTTATCAAGCATAAAAAAAGCAGTAGATTTTCTACCGCTTTTATGATTTACATAAAGTGAATTTACATTTTCGGGAAACCGCCGCCCATACCAGGAAGTCCGCCTTTTCCCATCATTGCCATCAGTTGCTTTCCTTGTGGGCCTTGCATCATTTTCATCATTTTTCCCATTTGGTCGAATTGCTTCATTAAGGCGTTTACATCTTCTACTTTTCTTCCGCAACCTTTGGCAATTCTCTTTTTACGAGAAACATCTATAATGTTGGGATGGCGGCGTTCTTCCGGTGTCATGGAATGGATAATAGCTTCAATATGTTTAAAAGCATCATCGTCTATATCCACATCTTTTATGGCTTTTCCTACACCGGGAATCATACCCAACAAATCTTTCATGTTTCCCATTTTTTTAATCTGGTTGATTTGTTTTAGAAAATCGTCGAAACCAAATTGGTTTTTGGCGATTTTTTTGTTCAGCTTTTTGGCTTCTTCTTCATCAAATTGCTCTTGAGCTCTTTCTACTAAGGAAACCACATCTCCCATCCCAAGAATTCTGTCGGCCATTCTTTCGGGATAAAATATATCCAAAGCTTCCATTTTTTCGCCGGTGGATATAAATTTAATGGGTTTTTCAACAACGGATCTTATGGTTAAAGCCGCACCACCACGAGTATCTCCATCTAATTTGGTAAGGACTACACCTTCATAATCCAACACATCGTTGAAGGCTTTTGCTGTATTTACCGCATCTTGCCCTGTCATGGAATCTACCACAAAAAGTGTTTCCGTAGGATGGATAGATTGGTGAATGTTTCTTATTTCCTGCATCATTTCTTCATCAATTGCCAGTCGCCCCGCAGTATCTATAATGACGACATCTTTTTTGTTTTCTTTGGCAAAATTTAAAGCATGTTGCGAAATTTCAACAGGATTTTTATTGTCTTCTTCTGTATAAACGGGAATTCCCACTTGCTCTCCCAAAACTTTTAGCTGGTCGATAGCAGCAGGACGATATACGTCGCAAGCTACCAACAAAGGATTTTTGGCTTTTTTCTTCTTTAAAAAGTTGGCCAATTTTCCCGAAAAAGTGGTTTTACCGGAACCTTGCAAACCGGCGATTAAAATAATGGTAGGATTTTCGGATAAGTTGATTCCGGCGCTGCTTCCTCCCATAAGCGTTACCAACTCGTCGTGAACGATTTTGGTTAATAATTGCCCGGGAGAAATGGAAGTGAGTACATTTTGTCCTAAAGCTTTCTCCTGAACTCTTCGGGTTAAATCTTTAGCAACTTTATAGTTTACATCGGCATCTACCAACGCGCGGCGAATTTCCTTAACCGTTTCTGCAACGTTGATTTCCGAGATGCTGCCTTGTCCTTTTAATGTCTGAAGTGCCTTATCTAATTTGTCCTGTAAATTATTGAACATAAGTGTCGTATATTTATTTTTAATCTACTGCAAAAATAAGTAAAAGAATGCAGGTTTAAAAATAGGAGAGGAGTGTTATAAAATTTTTTGAATTTACCTTTCTCAATAATGGGGATCAAATGGCGTTTATAAAATTTCCACACCTTTCATTTCTTTAAAAAGAAGGAGAATTTCATCATATTGCCTAGCGGGAACATCGAGATTTAGTGCGATTTTCAATTGTTGGTTGAGGTTGTTTATCTTTAAATCGAACTTATGGATAACTTGATAAACTTGACTTTGGTAACTGTAATCGAAGGATAATTCGATGGATTGGTGAAGTTCTTTTTTTACAATTTTTGCCGATTCTAAAATGGCTTTTGCCGATTCTTTATAAATTTTGGTAAGTCCACCCACGCCCAGTTTTGTGCCGCCATAATAGCGAACTACAACAACCAAAATCTGAGTTAAGTTTTGCCCTAAAATTTGATTATATATAGGCAATCCGGCACTTCCGGAAGGTTCTCCATCGTCATTGGCGCGGTAATTTTCTCCCGAAATGCCAAGTCTAAAAGCGTAGCAATGGTGTGTAGCTTTTGGGTGCAGCTGCCGAACTTCATTTAGCCTTTCTTGAATATCCTGCTCGCTGTTCACAGGAAAAGCGAAAGGAATGAATTTACTTCCTTTTTCTTTTAAAATGAGGGGTTCCACAGGTTTTTCTATAGTAAAATAGCTAAACTCCAAAATTGTTGTTTTTGTATTTTTTTAAAATATTATCTCGAAGCGGAATGGTTTCTACGAGATTTTTGGGCGGTTGGGGAGCTTTTGTTCCGGAATGTAATTTTAAATTTTCATTTTCAAAAAGCCAGATTTCATCCCAAAGATTTTTAGCTAAAAAACTGTTGATTGTTGCAGCGCCCCCTTCTACAATTACCGACTGAATCTCCAATGAATACAGCTTTTCCATCACTTGTTCCAAGAAATCTTTTTCTTTTTCAAGAGATATAAAGTGGATATTTCCTTCCTGTTTTTCTTTTTTAAAATTAAAAACCAATGTGGGAGCTTCGGAATTATAAATTTTTGAAGTTGGTGCAACGGTTAAATCTTTATCCAACAAAATTCGGATGGGGTTATTTCCCGAAGTTTCGCGGACGGTAAGTTCGGGATTATCTGTTATTGCGGTATTTTTTCCGATTAAAATAGCTTGTTCGTCGGCTCGCATTTGGTGGCTTATTTGGTGGGCAATTTTATTGCTGATAATGGTTTTTTGAAAGTTGAAATCTAAAAATCCATCCGAAGATTGTGCCCATTTTAAAATAATATAGGGTCGCTTTTTAAGATGAAATGTGAAAAAACGCTTGTTTAAATCCTGACATTCTTTTTCCAAAACTTTTGTGATAACTTCTATCCCGGCATTTTCGAGGATTTTTATTCCTTTACCATTTACTTTTTCGTTTATATCCAAAGAACCAATCACCACGCGAGGAATGCCTAAAGAAGCGATTTTGTTGGCGCAGGGCGGTGTTTTTCCAAAATGAGAACACGGTTCCAATGTAACATATAAAGTGCTGTTTTGTAATAGCTGCTTGTCTTTTACCGAGCGGAGAGCGTTAATTTCGGCATGCGCTTTTCCTGCTTTTTGGTGCCAACCTTCTCCGATGATTTTGTTGTAATGAACAATTACACAACCTACCATAGGATTGGGATAGGTGTTTCCTAATCCGCGTTTTGCCAGTTGGATTGCACGTTGCATATAGATTTCGTGCTGCATGAAGTTTAAATTAAGATTTTAAAGAAAATTAATTATTCGGAGTTTTAATTTTCTTGGTCTTTTTCTTCTGTATTTTCTTGCTCTGCTTTATTTTCTTCGGCTTCTTCAATCATTTGGTGAAGCGCTTCTCGCAGATTTTCTAATTCTTCTTTTTTAGAATCCAACTTGTTGTAAGTGTCTTTTAATAAAGGATTTTCTCTACTTGGATTGGTAAAATACGCCAAATTGTTTTCCAGATTGGAAATGTCGGTTTCCAAATCCTCAATTTGCTTTTTCAGTTTACGAGCTTTGTCCGTTACTTGGCGTTCCGATAAGTGATTGTCTTCCAAATCGTAAATGCTCATGTGGTTGTCCTCCATTTTGGATTTCAAGGTTTTGTTGAATTCCTTGTTGATGTTGATTTTACTGCGAGGGACTTTTCCTGTGGCATTCCATTGGTTTTTTATCTCGTTGATTTTGTTGGCGGCTTCTTCATCGTCTTTTTTTATTTCCTTCAGTTGGGAGAGAAGTTCTTTTTTGGTTTCGTAATTCTTTTCCCAATCGTCGTTTGTATTTCCGGTTTTATCGCGATATCTATCGAAGAAGTGATTACAGGCTTCTTGAAATTCGTTCCAAATTTGGTCGGATTTGCTTCGTGGAACGTGCCCGATGGATTTCCATTGTTCTTGTATATTTTTAAATAAAGACAATGAAGTATCCCAATCTTCGGAATCTTGGTTGTCTTTGGCGGTTTGAATTAAATCTAATTTTTTCTGAAGATTGTCTTGCTGTTCTTGTTTTCTTTCTTTGTAGAAATCGTTTTTTGCAGTGTTAAAACTTTTCAGAGCTTCTTTAAAACTCGCCCAATTATTTCCGGCTTCTCCCTTGGGAACTTTTCCGGTAGCGATAAAATCTTTGCGTAAAGCATCTACTTTTTTCAGTGCATTTTGCCAATAAGAATGTCCGGCCTTTTTGGTGGGCTGGGCTAATTCTTTAAGCTTTTCGATGATTTTATTTTTATGAATCAAGTTGTCTTCATATTCTTTTTCCAACTTATCGAAAAGTTCTTTTTTACGCTCGAGGACTTCGTTGGAAAGTTTTTTAAATTCCTGCCAAGTAGCTTCACGAAATTCTTCAGCTACAGGAACAGCTTCTTCTTTCCATAATTTGTGCAAAAATTGGAGTTCATTCAATGCTTTGCGAACAATAGGTTCTTCTATCAGCTCTTTTACGCGATCGATAATGTGGTAGCGCTTTTGTAGATTGTGTTCGTATTCTTGCTCGCGGTATTCTTGGTTTAAATCCAACATGGCATAAAACTGATCCAAATGGAAATAATAATCCTGCTGTAATCTCTTAAATTGCGTTCTGGGAATAAATCCCGCATTGCTCCAATCTTCCTTTATTTTCCTGATTTCTTTAAATAAATTGGTTCCGGGATCGGCGTTGGTATAAAGTTCTTTCAGGCGGTTTAAAATGTTTTCGCGTTCTTTTAAATGTACATCTTGCTCCGATTTTTGCTTTTCGAGGAAGGCATTTTGCTTTTCTTTAAATGTAGTTAAAAGCCCATCGAATTTGTTTTTTACCGCAGGTTGATAGTCGAAATCCTCTTCATTGCCTCCATCTTTAATAAAAGCTTCCTTTTTCGAGGCAATTTCTTTTTCCAATTGCGCTCGGAAAGCATCTTTTATTTTGGAAACTTGGGCGCCTTGTGCTCCCGCATTTTCGGTTTTTAGGATTTTGGTCATCTCAGAAGCCAATTGGTCGAGTGTCCAATCGGTATATTCTTCTTGGGAATCTTCAATACGAGCGGAAGTTGCTGTTTCTTTTGTTGTTTTTTCTAATTCTTCCTTGTTTTCATTTTCTTTTTTTAGATGCTCATCATTAGAGATGTTTTTTACATTCTTTGGGTCTTCTGCCATCATAACAGTAATTTAAACGCTTTATACAATTTTCGATTTCTTTGCTAAATTTATTATAATTTTACTCTAAATTCCAAATTTTCCACGCTTTTTCGGCTTGTTGCTCCAACATAAAGTATCCATTTGCGGTTTTTGCCCCGAAATTGGCGGCATTTTTTATAAATTGAGTATAATTTGGGTTATAAATAAGATCGATGATTAAATGCTTTGAAGTTAAAGCTTCAAAAGGAAAAGGTAAACAATCTTCAATATGGGGGAAAGTTCCTACCGGTGTTGCCTGAATAATCAGCGGATGTTCCTGAACTTGCTCTGCAGATAAGTTTTCGAAATTGATATCGTTTTTCCGCGCAACGATTTGGAAGGGAATATTTTGCTGCTTTAAAACATATTTTATCGCTTTTGCAGCGCCGCCATCGCCTAAAATTAAAGCTTTTGAATGAAAATCTTTTTTGTGAATATTTAAAGTTTTTTCAAATCCGAAAGCATCGGTGTTGAAACCTTTTTTTCTTCCATCCGGAAATATTTTAACGGTGTTTACAGCTCCTATTTCCTGAGCTTCGGCGCTGATTTCGTCTAAAAACGGGAGTATTGCCACTTTGTAAGGAATGGTAACATTGAATCCCTTTACATCCGGATTTTGGAAAATATTTTGAACTTCTTCAATATTTTGAAGATCGAAAATCTCGTAGCTATAATCGTTGAGCATGAGTTTTTTGAATTTCTTGGTGAAGAAATCCTGTGAAAACGAATAGGAAATATTCCTGCCAATTAAACCGAATTTGTTCTTTTTTTGCATCCATCAAAGTTATGAAAAGAACCGACATTTATTGGCTTTCAAAAAAAACTTTTAATAGGAAGGAAATAAAAATTATTAGGATTTTGAATTCTTTTTTCCTCTGGAGAAAATCCAAGAAACCGCCAATCCGAAGGCAAGTGCAGTAAGGGTAACAATCAGGTAATTTTGAGCTTCAATTTTCACAGGGAAAGCCAAGGCTTGCGTGGCTCTGAAGATTCCAAAATACATTTGCAACCAACAAATAATGGTTCCGATAATAAGGCCCGAAATAATCCCAAAAACTACAATTAAAATCCCTGTATTAAAGTAAATGTGGCGTAGTTTTCTTCGGGTTAGTCCCAAAGAAATCAGAGAATAAGCTTGCTGACGTTTGTCCAGTTGAATGATGATAATCGCGCCCGCCAAATTAAATGTAGTGATGAAAATTACCAATCCGAAAATGAGGTAAATCATTAATTTTTCGGTGTTGATCATTTTCCAGAATGCGGCATTTTCCTCGGATTTGGTTTTTAAAATATAATCGCTTCCCAACGCTTCGGAAAGAGATTTTTTCACTTTGTCGTTTTTATATCCCGGTCGGGTTTTAATAACGATTTGGTAAGCGGAATTTTTGGGTAAATTCAAAAGTTGTTCGGTAAGTTCCAGTGGTGCAATGATGTAATTGTTCAGCTGATTATTGGAAGCAAAAACGCCCACCACAAAGAAATCTTTTTTGTTGAAAATGTCTTCTTCTTTTTGGATAATTCCCACACCCGGTTTGGGCATAAGAATTTGTGCATAATCGTCTTCAGAATCCACGGGAATGCTCAATCGCGAATCCAACTCCGAATCCATGATGACTTCATTTAAATAGTTAAAAGAAGGATAATGCCCGAAAAATACATTCTGATCTATGGGATTTACTTGCGTGTAAGCAGAATCTACACCGCGTAAATAAACAATTTCTCCATTTCCTTTGTAAGTAATGTAAGCTTTTTCTTCAATCAGTTTCGAATAGCTTTCTATGCCGGGTTCTTTGCTTAAAACCGTTTCTAATTTTGGGATATTTTTTAAAGTTTTTTCTTTGGCAGAAGAAATGGTAATATCGGCATGAAGATTCGAAATCATTTCTTTGTTCAGCTCTATCAATCCCGAAAACACAGAAACAATAATGAACATCGCTGCCACGGCAACCATCATGGCAAAAGCCGCCAGACCTGTGATAAAAGTTACTGCCTGACTTCCTTTTCTGGAAATCAGGTAGCGCCGAGCGATGTAAAAAGGAGTGTTTTTCAATTTATAAAATAGGATTATCGCCCAAGCCTTTCAGTTCTCTGTCAATTTGTTCCGCATCGTCTAAAGTAGTGTCCAAGTAGAATTGCAATTCGGGAATAATCCGAACTTGTTTTCCCATTTTTTTACCCAAATAATTTCTGTAAGTGGGTTTTGCAATTTCTATTTCATTCATCAAATTTTCGCGTAATTTCGCAGGATAAATGCTGATATAAATTTTAGCAATCCCCAAGTCGGCGGTTACTTTCACTTCCGAAACGCTAATGATAATATTATGTCCGGCTTGCGCACTTTGTTTACGGAATAATTCAGCTAAATCTTCCTGAATAATTTGGGCTACTTTTCTTTGTCTGTTACTTTCCATATTGCAGCAAATTTAATGTTTTTGTTTTTATTTTAAACATGAAAATATTTTCCCGAATATTCATTTTTTGTTCGAGGAAATGTTTTAGGTTTTGTCAGCTCCTGATACATTTGTATATTCGTAAAGTAAATTTATTTAAAGAAAAATCGTTGCCGCAAAAACTTTTCCAAGAAGGGAAAAATAGGAAAAACGATGATAAAAAATGAAAAATAACAACAACTTATGAAAATAGAACCACGAGTGAGAGGCTTTATTTGCCTTACAGCACATCCCGATGGCGCTGCCGAAAATGTGAAGAATCAGATAGATTATGTAAAATCCAAAGGGAAAATAAAAAACGGTCCCAAGAAAGTTTTGGTTATCGGAGCTTCCACAGGATTCGGTTTGTCTTCCAGAATTTCCGCAGCTTTTGGATCGGATGCAGCAACTATTGGAGTGTTTTTCGAGAAAGCACCTTCAGAAGGTCGGTTGGCTACAGCAGGTTGGTACAATACGGCAGCATTTGAAAAAGAAGCCGAAAAAGCCGGTTTGTATGCAAAAAGCATTAACGGAGATGCGTTTTCAGACGAGATAAAAAAAGAAACCATCGATTTAATTAAAAAAGATTTGGGAAAAGTAGATTTGGTGGTTTATAGCTTGGCTTCTCCGCGCCGAAAACATCCCAAAACAGGAGAATCTTTTTCCTCAGTTTTAAAACCCATAGGAAAACCTTTTACCAATAAAACCGTCGATTTTCATTCCGGAGAAGTTTCCGAAATTACCATAAATCCTGTGGACAAAGAAGAAGATATTTCCAACACAGTCGCCGTAATGGGAGGGGAGGATTGGAAATTTTGGATAGAAGAATTGAAGCAAGCCGATGTTCTTGCCGATGGAGTGAAAACCGTTGCTTATTCTTATATCGGTCCGGAACTTACATTTCCCATTTACAGAAACGGAACTATTGGGCAGGCAAAAAGCGATTTAGAAGCCACCGTTTCCGTTTTAAACAGTGAATTAAAATCATTGAATGGAAATGCGTATGTTTCTGTGAACAAAGCTTTGGTAACACAGTCGAGTTCCGCCATTCCTGTGGTTCCACTTTATATTTCGCTTTTGTATAAAATTATGAAGGCGAAAGGTGTTCACGAGGGAACGATAGAACAAATGCAACGTCTTTTTGCAGAAAGATTATATACTGAAAATGGCGAAATTCCTTTGGATGATAAAGGAAGAATCCGAATTGATGATCTTGAAATGCGGGAAGATGTACAAAAAGAAGTAGCAGAACTTTGGGATAAAGTAACTTCTGAAAATCTTTCGCAAATAAGCGATATAGAAGGATATAGAAAAGATTTCTTTCAATTGTTTGGTTTTGAAGTTCTAGGCGTGGATTATGAAAAAGAAACCAGCGAATTGGTGATGATTCCCAGCATAAAGTAAAAATTAAGAATGGAAACAAAAAGTTGCTTCACAGAAGCAACTTTTTGTTTTTTTTAATTATTTTGTCTTTTTGGGACTCATCATCATAATCATTCTTTTTCCTTCTAATTTAGGGAGTTGATCTACTTTCCCAACATCTTCTAAATCTTGAGCTAATTTTAGTAAAAGAATTTCTCCCTGATCTTTAAAAACAATGGATCGCCCTTTAAAGAAAACATAGGCTTTTAATTTTGCGCCTTCGGCTAAAAATTTTTCTGCATGATTCTTTTTAAATTCGTAATCATGATCATCGGTTTGCGGCCCGAAACGGATTTCTTTTACTACAACTTTTACTTGTTTGGCTTTCAGTTCTTTTTGCTTTTTCTTTTGCTCGTAAAGGAATTTTTTATAATCGATTACTCTACAAACATAAGGTTCAGCATTGGCTGAAATAACCACTAAATCCAAGCCTTGCTCGTCTGCAATTTTTTGAGCTGCAGCAAGAGGATATACTCCTTGTTCTACATTTTCTCCAACGAGCCTTACTTCTCTGGCTTTGATTTTTTCGTTAATCATATGCGCGTCTTCTGTTCTGCGCATTGGTTTTTTGTAATTTTGTCTTCTGTGTGCTATGGTATTATTTATTTAATTGGTTGCTAATTTCGTTTTTTATGTTTTCTATAAATTCATTTATAGTTTTTTCGCCTAAATCTCCTTCTCCTCTTTTCCTTACAGAAATCGTTCCATTTTCGGCTTCTTTTTCGCCGATAATTAACATATATGGAATTTTATCGAGTTCTGCATCGCGTATTTTCTTTCCGGTTTTTTCGTTTCTTTCGTCAATTTTGCCGCTAATATCGTTATTTTCCAACAAATTTAATACGTTTTTGCTATAATCTACAAATTTTTCGCTAATGGGCAAAATGATGAATTGCTCCGGGCTTAGCCACAACGGAAAATCTCCGGCGGTGTTTTCCAAAAGAATTGCTATGAAACGTTCCATAGAACCAAAAGGTGCCCGATGAATCATTACCGGTCTGTGTTTTTCGTTATCGGAACCTACATAAGTTAAATCGAAACGTTCGGGAAGGTTGTAATCTACCTGAATGGTTCCTAATTGCCAACTTCTTCCTAAAGCGTCTTTCACCATGAAATCCAATTTAGGTCCGTAGAATGCTGCCTCGCCGTATTCTATTACGGTTTTTAAACCTTTTTCGTCGGCAGCTTTTATAATGGCATTTTCTGCTTTTTCCCAATTTTCATCGGAACCGATGTATTTCTCGGGGTTTTCTTTATCGCGTAAAGAAACTTGAGCGGTGAAATCTTCAAAACCTAAAGTTTTAAATACATAAAGTACCAAATCGATTACTTTTTCAAATTCGCCAAGTAGCTGATCGGGAGTACAGAAAATATGAGCATCGTCTTGAGTGAAACCACGCACTCGAGTTAAACCGTGAAGTTCGCCACTTTGTTCATACCGATAAACGGTTCCAAACTCTGCATATCTTTTGGGAAGATCTTTATAAGACCAAGGATGAGATCGATAGATTTCACAATGGTGTGGGCAATTCATGGGTTTTAACAAAAACTCTTCTCCTTCGTGTGGTGTATGGATGGGTTGGAAACTATCTTCTCCATATTTGGCATAATGCCCCGAAGTTACGTACAATTCTTTTTGCCCGATATGCGGTGTAATAACCATTTCGTAACCGGCTTTTTTTTGCGCTGCGGTTAAGAAGTTTTCTAATTTTTTTCTTAAAATAGCTCCTTTGGGAAGCCACAAAGGCAATCCGGCACCTACTTTTTCGGAGAAGGTAAATATTTCCAGTTCTTTGCCTAATTTTCTATGATCTCGGCGTTTAGCTTCTTCCAAACGTTCTAAATATTCTTTTAAATATTTTTGTTTTGGAAAGCTGATGGCATAAACGCGTGTGAGTTGTTTGTTATGCTCGTCTCCGCGCCAGTAAGCTCCGGCAGCATTTAATATTTTTACGGCTTTTACAATTCCCGTGGAAGGAATGTGCCCGCCTCTACATAAATCGAAGAAATTGTCGTGGGAACAGAAAGTGATTTCTCCATCGTTCAAATTTTCTATTAATTCGGTTTTGTAGGGATTGTCTTGATAGGTTTTTAAAGCTTCCGATTTGGAAACCGGATATAAATGAAATACGGAATTTTTTCGGGCGTTTTCTAAAATTTTGTTTTCTACTTTTTCGAAATCTTTTTCCGAGAAAACTTCATCGCCGAAATCTATATCGTAATAAAATCCATTTTCAATGGGAGGCCCGATGGTTAATTTTGCATTGGGATAAAATTCTAAAATGGCTTGTGCTAGCAAATGAGCAGAAGAATGCCAAAATGCTTTTTTACCTAAATCATCTTCCCAAGTAAGTAATTGAATGTGAGTGTCGTGCTCGATAGGTGTGGTAATTTCTATTTGTTTTTTATCTGCCAAAGCCGAAATTACATTTCTTGCCAATCCTTCGCTTATAGATTGTGCAATCTGCAAAGGAGTAACACCACTTTTGTATTCTCTTATAGTACCGTCGGGAAGCGTTATTTTAATCATAGTTGAAATTGCTTGCAAATTTAATAAAATCCTTCTAATTTTAATCCATGCTAATACAAAAATCGAATCTTTATTGCATTTTATGGTTTTGCGGTAAATTTGTCAGTTTTTTTAATTTAAAATAGGAGTTAGTTGATTGGTTTTGTCTTCTATTGTGTAATGTAAGGCTTTGGCCAATATGAAAATATCGTTCAGATTTTTCATAAGTTGCTCGCGCCCTTTTTGCTCTAACATTTTTCGGTCGATGCTTTTTACCATATTTTGTTTTGCGGAATTTATGACACTTTTCAGGGTGGCACCATCATAACGATTGAGTATATAATCGTCCATAAAATGGATGTTGGCTTCTGGAAAAATTTGGATTTCTGCTTTAGGTAATTCTTTAATTATCAGTTTTTTATCGATAGAATCTACCTCGATTTTCATTTTATTCAAATCGTAAGAAATCTGTGCTTTTGCGGTGGTGTAAAGTACCATTTCTTTGGGTAAAAAATCGTAACCACCAACTTGAAAAGCGGCATCTTTATGGGTTTGAAAACTGGAAAATTTTTGTTCCAAGACCACCATTTTATTCATTTTTTGAATTTGATTGGTAATTAAATAGTAGTCTTGGTTGATGATTTGTGATTTTTCTTGGTGGCAATTTCGCCAAATAAAAACCACCAAAAGCGTTAGCATAACGCCTATAGAAAATGAAATATACTTGGGTGTATTACTCAATTTCTTCTGTTTCTTTAGAATTTTTTTCCTTTTTAGAATGTCTCTGAGCTTCTAAAATCCCCAATAAATCTTTTTCTAAATAACCGCTTTCCGGACTTTCTACAATTCGGCCAAGCTCGTTATTGTATCTTTTGATTATAAACGTAGGAACGTTTTTTAAATGAGCTGCAACTTCTTCGCCTTCGGGGCTTTCTTTTCGTCGGCTTACAGCTATAATTTCCAATTTGTTTGTCGGGTATTTTAAGGCTTCCAATATTTTTATAAAACGTGGAAATTCGCGGTGTGTATCGGGGCACCAAGATCCTACAAATGCTGTAATTTGGTAGCGCGAAAGTTTTGCTTTTTTAAGCTCTTTCAAAGTAGGTTCATCCAATACATAACTGTCGTATTCTTCCTGAAACCAATTGCTGTAAGGCTCTTTGTGAAATTGATCTAAAGTCTGTTTTCCCAGCAACATTTTTCCACCGTTTTGCAATTCTACTTCGCGATTGACAACAGTTTTTTGAGCTTTTAAATTGGATAAAAATATCCCTACAAAACTTCCTATAATGGCTCCGAGTAATATTCTTTTTTTCATGTTTGAATTTTATTTTTCTATTATTGATTTTAAATCCACAGGGGAATAATTAATGCTTTTTAAAACTTTATTATCGGCTTTTCTGTACACGTTGAATTTTTCGCCGGAAGCTTCGTAGTAAACTTCAATTCCGTTTTTTTTATATTTCTCGGCAGTTGCTTTGGCTTCTTCTTCAGTGGAACAGGCTTTCGACATATTCGAGCGTTGTACTTCATTAAATAACGCTACAAATTTGTTGCCAAAACCAAATTCTAAAACAGCGCCACTCAATACATACTGAAGATCGCAAAGCGCATCTGCAACTTCTACCAAATCGTTTTCGGAAATGGCTTTTTTTAGCTCATTCAATTCTTCTTGAAGTAAACTTACACGCAGTTCGCAGCGCTCTTTAGATGGAATTTGTGGTGTCTCTAAAATGGGCGCCTTAAAAGTTTTGTGAAATTCGGCTACTTGATTTAAGCTGTCTATTTTTTCCAATGTATTATTATTTTTAGCAAAGATACAGATTCAAAATTTAGAGTAAAAATAGAAACATTAATTTCTCATCTATTTGTTCGAATAAAATTGGGATGCTTTAAAATTCTTCATCGATCATATTCTCAAAATATTTAAAGTATAGAAAAGGCAATTGAAGATAGTTAAAAATTAAGAGCAATGATTTGTAATTCTTTATATCGTGTATAATGTGTATGAATTGTTAAAATTAAAATAATTATGTATTTGTTATCATAAATTATTTTAATTATTTAAATAATATTTGTATATTTACGAAAATTAATGAAAAATATAAAATGATTGATGTGACCAAAATCAAATTATTTGAATAAATTTTACTCATTTCTTTCCTGTTGTTACAATCGCTTGGAGCGATAATATTGTAAAAACATAATAATTTGCACCACATTGTTTAGCGAAAAAAAAGCAATAAGTGTTTGTTTTTGAGTGATTTATTCAATTGAATTTTGGGAAATAAACCAAAATGAAAGTGTAATAAAATAAAGCTTAAAAACCAAATTTAAAATGTAAATGTTATGAAAAAATGTTACTTTTTATTCGCGACTGTATTTTTGGCGTTGTTTATACAAGCGCAAACAGTAGAGACTTTTGACAATTTAGAGTTAAGTGGAAGCTCATATAGAGATGGTTCATTTATCGGAGTAAACGGAATAGAATGGACTTATACCCAAGCAAGAGCTTCTAACGCTTATTCTATCGACGGTAAAGGAATTATGTTGAAATCCGGTACTGTTTCGGGAACCATTACCGGAGGAGTAGGAACTTTATCTTTTGAATATCGAAAAGCATTTACCGGGCAAGGAAATAGGATAATTGAGTTGTTTGTAAATGGAGAAAGTGTAAAAATTACAGATCCTTTCGGGAATTTCAGTGGGGAAGATGAAACAATATATACGCTTTCTTATGATTTAAATACGGACGATGATATTTCAATTAAGATTGAAACCAACGCTGCGCAAACCACAATAGACAATATCACGTGGACGCCAAATGACGATCTGAGAATTTCCGATATAGATTTACAGAAAAATATATTGGTAAAAAATACGCTGGTTTCCGATGAAATTGTATTTGGAGATTCCGCCGAAATTCAGATTATAAATATGAGCGGACAATTGATTAAAAGTGCTAAGGTTCGCAAAAACGTGAGGATGAATGTTTCCTCATTAACGCCCGGAATTTATATTGTAACAGCCGAACTGAATGGCAAAAAAGTTTCGCAAAAGATAGTGAAGGAATAAAATCGTTTTTTAAGTTTAACTACAGAAAAACTCCGAAAATATCGGAGTTTTATTTTTTGTGAAAAGAAATTATTTTTCAAAAAAGCTGAAACTCACATTTCCATATTTTCGGGTTTCGGTTTTTTTAGGATGTTCCCAACTTCTTTTCGATTGATGTTCCACTATCAAAACCCCGTTTTCTGCAAGGAAATCGTTTTTCAAAACTTCTTCAAACAATATTTCGTAATCTTCGTCCGAAAAGGAAAAAGGAGGATCTGCAAATATTATGTTAAAAGTTTTTCCGTGGTTTTTTCCTTTTTTTAAATAATCGAACGCATTATAATTGAGGAGGTTAATTTGGTTTTCAACCTCCAGTTCCTTCATTGTTTTATGAATGAAAGTGCAATGTTTTCGGTCCAATTCCACAGCGGTAATATCCTTGCAATTCCTCGAAGCAAATTCCAGAGAAATAGAACCCAAGCCGGCGAAAAGATCCAAAACCGAGATAAATTCCAAATCGAAACGATGAACCAAAATGCTGAAAAGAGCTTCTTTTGCGTAATCGGTGGTGGGGCGAACTTCCAGATTTTTAGGAGCCGAAATTCGTTTTCCCTTCCATTTTCCCGAGATAATTCTGTACATTATTGAAGGATGAAATTAAATTGATTTTTAATGTTTTCGCGAATTATTTTTACATTCGACGAAAATTTTTGCAACTCGCTGAGGAAAGTTTCGTTTTCACGAACATTTCCATAAATGTAAAATTGCGTTTTCTCCATAGGAAAGTTCAGTTTGGAAACCGAAAACATAATAAAGTACAGAAAATCTACTTCAGCAGAAGAATCTAAATTATTGTAAAGCAATATTTTACTTTCTTTTATGGCAAAAAATTCGCATTGATTTTCATACAAATGAATGTGAATTTGTGGTGTGTTTTTTTTAATAGAAATTTGACTTAAAAATTTTTCTCCCGAGAAATTGAAAAGTACATTTAGCTTGGTCTTTTTTATTCGGGAATAAATATTTTTCGGCAAAGTATAATAAAACTGCACATGATGATTTTTATTGATGGCCAACATTAATTCTTCATGATTTTCATCCACCGTCGAATTGTAGGAAATCAATGGATAAGCTAAATTATGTTGATCGAAGCCATACGGCATCATAGCAAAGTGATTCAATGCGCAAATTACTTCGATTCTGGAGATTTTTTTCTCTTGTAAAGCTTCTTCCAGTTTCTCTAAAATGAAATTTTCCGAAGCATTTTCGTCTTTAAAATAAGATTTTTCTGTGGCGGAAGATTTTTTTCCAACCTTCCACTGCAAACCGCCTTTGGTAAAAAGTAAAGAGAGTTTCGACATCGATTTTTTTAACTGAAACGCAAAGGTAAGTAATTAATATAAAATGAAAAATCCTCGATAATTGCCTGAAATAAAGTGTTTTAAAAATAAACCTGTATCGATCCCGATTGGTTTTTAAATAAATTTTGGTTTTCGTACTCAATATTTATTTCTCCTTTCAGCACTTCCAGCACCATTTCCTGAACCACACCATCGCCCAATCCATGAATGATTTCCAATTGTTTTATTTTATTTTTTCTGCAAAATTCAAGCATTTCTTGCAATTTTTCTTTCTGGATAAAAAGTCGTTCCCAAGAATTGTATTTTTTGGGATTTTCGACCAGATTTTCAAAATGCAAATCCAAAGTCATGATCTTTTGTTTGTTTTTTAAAGATCGTTTAGGAGCAGGTTCTTTCTTTTTAATAATGGAAATATCTTCATAAAGTTTAGTGTCCAAAGGAACTACTTCTTCAGGCGAAATGCTTCTTTCAAACCCGAATTCGTCTAAAATCAATAATTCTTTTTTATTGATTTTCAGTATTTTACCTTTCAAGTTTTCGTTGATAAAAGAAATCTTATCTCCGATTTTCATAATTTATTTTTTGCCTAATTCTATCACTTCCAAATCCTTTATTTCTTCTCCATCGATGGTAAATCTTAAAAGTGTTCTTACTTTGTGCCAACCCACTTTTCCTGCTGCTCCGGGGTTCATGTGCAGCAAGTTGAGTTTTTTATCCATCATTACTTTCAAAATATGGGAATGCCCCGAAATGAACAAGTTGGGTTTTTCCTTTTCTATTTCTTGCTTGGTAAGCGCAGAATATCTCCCCGGGTAACCACCAATGTGAATCATTAAAACTTTTATTTTTTCGCATTTAAAATGCAGAACCTCGGGAAATTCTTTTCTTATTTTTGCATCATCTATATTGCCATATACACCTCTTAAAGGTTTTATCTTTTCCAGCGCTTCTATTACTTCCCAATTGCCAAAATCTCCACAATGCCATATTTCATCGCATTCTTCGGCATAATGTAAAATGCGGCTGTCCATATAAGAGTGAGTATCGGAAAGTAATAATATTTTCGTCATAATAAAGGAACTTCCTTAGAATCTTCGTAAATTTGTAAGATAATAATTTATGCAAAAATACAAACAAATTGCGCTATTTTATAGAGTTTTCCTATAACGGTGCTCCTTATTTCGGATTTCAAATTCAGCCTCGTGAGGTTTCCGTTCAGGAAACTTTAGAGAAAGCTTTGAGTTTACTCCTGAAGGAAAATATTAAAATTGTGGGAGCAGGGCGTACCGATACTGGAGTTCACGCCAAGAAAATGTATGCGCATTTTGAAACAGAACAAAATTTGCCAACAGATTTGGTAAAAAGGTTGAACAGTTTTTTGCCGCAAAGTGTCGCCATCCGAAGTGTATTTTCTGTTCCGGAAGATTTACATGCCCGTTTTAGTGCAACTTACAGAACTTATCAATATATTATTTCGACTTCTAAAAATCCGTTTACGGAAAAATCCGCTTGGCAGTTTTGGAGAAAACCTTTGGATATAAAAGCGATGAACGAAGCTTGTATTTATTTAAAAAAGCACGAAGATTTTACAAGTTTTGCCAAGTTGCATACCGATAACAAAACCAATATTTGTAAACTTCAACACGCCGAATGGCATCGGGAAAATACAGAATTGATTTTTACCATTACTTCCGATCGTTTTTTGCGAAATATGGTAAGATCTATTGTGGGAACTTTGGTAGAAGTGGGCGTAGGGAAAATAAGCCCCGAATCGATAAACGATATTATTAACAAAAAAAACAGAAACGAGGCGGGAATATCGGCGCCGGCGCATGGTTTGTATTTGGTAGATGTTGGTTATTCTTTTGGGAAGAAAGAAATTTTGTTAAAAGAATAGTATTTTTGCAAATCGTAATTTCAAGATAAAAAATTAGAAAGGATTGTCCATGAGGAAAATGAGTACTTGGGAAATTATCACTCGTTTGTTTCGTTTCGGAATGAAGTTTAAAGCGTGGTTTATTACCGCTTTTATTATTTCTATTCTGGTAGCAATCGTTTCGATATATCGTCCCATTTTATCGATGAATATTGTAGATAAAGACATTATCGGTGCTAAAAATTACGATTTTCTGGTGCGCGATGTTTTATTTCTTTTGGGACTTGTAGTGGTAGAAACTTTGCTCAATTTTGGTTTGGTTTATTTGTCCAAATTTATTTCCCAGTTTGTTATTCGGGATATTAGAGAAAGATTGTATGCCAAATTGATCTATTTTAAAACAGAATTTTTCGATAAAACGGCTATCGGGAATTTGGTTACACGTACAGTAGGCGATGTAGAAACCATTGCGGTGGTTTATACAGATGGTTTCCTTATGGTTTTTGGCGATATATTGAAGGTTGTTTTGGTGCTGGGAGCCATGTTCAGCGTGAATGTTCGCCTAAGTTTTATTGCTCTTGGTATTTTGCCTGTAATGTTGGTGGTTACTCGTTTTTTCCAAAAAAGATTGAGAAAAGCATTTTCCGACGAGCGTATGTGGACAGCCACACAAAACAGTTTCGTACAGGAACGTTTGGGAGGAATGTCCTTAATTCAAGTATTCAATCGCCAAGATCACGAGTTTAAAAAATTCGACAGTATAAACGAGCAGTTAAAATCGGCATTATTACGAACAGTATTTTATTTCTCATTATTTTTCCCCGTGGTGGAATTAATTACTTCCGTTTCCATTGGTTTAATAATTTTATACGGAGGTTATGAAGCCATCAATTCACAAAATGTAACTCCGGGACAAGTAATTGCTTTTATACAATTTATCAGTATGTTGGTAAGACCTTTGCGCCAAATTGCCGATCGGTTTAATAATATCCAAAGAGGTTTGGTGGGAGCAGAGCGTGTTCTCGGTGTAATGGATGAATCCAGCGATATGCCCAACGAAGGAACTTATAAAAAAGAAAAATTATCCGGAAAAATAGAATTCCGCGATGTGCATTTCTCTTACAACGATAAAGAAGAAGTATTAAAAGGAATTAATTTCACGGTAAATCCGGGAGAATCCATTGCAATTGTAGGTGCCACAGGAGCAGGAAAATCGACCATTATTACTTTGATTACAAGATTTTACGATATCAATTCGGGGGGAATTCTTATCGATGATGTAGAAGTCCGCGATTACGATTTGTACGATCTTCGCAGCCATATTGGTGTGGTGTTGCAAGATGTTTTCCTGTTCCACGGTTCTATTTACGAGAATCTTACATTTGGCGAAAATATACCTTTGGAAAAAGTAAGAGAAGCCGCAAAAGAAATTGATGTGGACGATTTTATACAAAAACTTCCGGGAGGTTATAACTATGTTGTGGGCGAAAGAGGATCTTCCGTTTCGTTGGGACAGCGGCAGTTACTTTCCTTTTTAAGAGTCTATCTTACCAATCCCAACATTCTTATTTTAGATGAAGCCACTTCTTCTATCGATCAGGAATCGGAGAAACTTATTCAGCGAGCTACCGATAAAATGACCAAAGACAGAACCTCCATTATTATTGCCCACCGACTTTCCACTATTGTAAATGCCGATAAAATAATGGTAATGGACAATGGTAAAATTGTAGAAGTAGGCGCTCACGATGAATTGCTGAGCAAAAACGGATATTATGCCAATCTCTACAAAGCTCAGTTGCAAAAAGAGACCATAGAATAACAAATTTGTCTTTCTCAGTTTTCAGAAAAAACCTAACTTTAACTAAATAAAAGGTTAAAAATGCTTACGCGCGAATACGAAAAAAGTAAGATTAGAAGTTTTGTAATCCATATCATTTCGGATAAAATAAGCACTTTGGAGAAATTTATAAATTTTACCAGAGAGGCAGCGCGTGAAATTAAAAAAACACCTAAATACGATACTTTTCGCGAAGAAGCTCACGAAGAAATTTTCCACATGGAGCGCCAGTTGAACGAACTTAATAAACTCAATCGGAAAATGTCGCGAGTGCTCAATACCAAAACCACTTTTGTGCAATTAGGTTCTTTGGTAATTACCAACAAAGCGCGGTTTTATATTTCGGTCTCTTTAGGGCAGTTTTTTTATGAAGGCGACCGCATGTATGCTATTTCCGAAGAAAGTCCCATGGCACAAACCATGTTGGGAAAAACCATAGGCGATGAGTTTGTTCTCAACAATATTCAACAGAAAATAGTAGAAATTTTCTGATAAAACTTATTGTTTAAAATTCTGTTTCTAAAATTTTAATTCATTTTCCCGAATTTATAAAAACACTTTTTCTCTTGAAAATAAATGGCTAAATTGTGCTTTATTAAAAAAATTAAAACATATGAAAATTCACAAGCACCTTTTATTCTCAGCTCTGGTGGTGGGAGCGCAGTTAAGTTTTGCACAACCGGCTCATTCGCAGGAGCAAACAGATCCTGTAATTCAGAAAATAACCGATGAAGCGCTAAACAATTCTCAATTAGAAGATTTGGCTTTTGAACTATTAGACGTTATAGGTCCTCGTTTGGTGGGAACTCCAGGAATGGAAAATGCCAATAATTGGACGGTAGAAAAATTTAAAAGTTGGGGAATTGATGCCGAAAAGCAACAATTCGGACAATGGGATTCCTGGCAAAGAGGAGTAACTCATGTGGACATGATTGCTCCCAGAGTAAAAAGTTTGGAATCTCAACAATTGGGATGGTCGCCGGCAACTAAAAAACCGGTGGAAGCAGAAGTAGTGGTTTTACCCAAAGTAAATAATCCTCAGGAATTCGAGGCTTGGTTGAAGACTGTGAAAGGCAAATTTGTATTAATAGATCAATACCAAAGATGGGGAAGATCAGATGAGCAAATGAAGGAATTTGCCACACCGGAATATTATGAAAAAATAAAAGAACAGCGCGCGAAAGATAGACAAGAGTATTTAAGCAATCTTAAAAATATGGGATATAATTCAGGTTCTATTTATTTTAATTCAGAACTTCCCGCCGATTTGGAAGAAGCAGGCGCAGCAGGAATTGCGGTTTCCAACTGGACAGGAATTATGGGCGCCAACCGTATTTTTGGAGCTTTTACCAAAAATATTCCCACTATTGATATCGGTTTGGAAGATTATGGAACTTTATATCGATTGGCAACACACGGGAAAAAACCTAAAATTCGCGTATTTACAGATTCTGAAAAACTCGGAAAAGCCAAATCTTTCAACACCATAGCTACCATTAAAGGAAAAGAAAAACCAAACGAATATGTGGTACTTTCGGCGCATTTAGATTCTTGGGACGGTTCTGAAGGAGCTACAGATAACGGCACAGGAACGATTACTATGATGGAAGCAGCAAGAATTCTAAAAAAATATTATCCCAATAATAAAAGAACCATCATCATCGGATTGTGGGGGAGCGAAGAGCAAGGCTTAAATGGTTCCCGTGGATTTGTAAAAGACAATCCGGAAATTGTAAAAAACATTCAAGTAGCTTTAAATCAAGACAATGGAACAGGAAGAATTGTAAATATTTCGGGGCAAGGTTTTGTGGATTCTTATGAATATTTGGGAAGATGGATTTCGGAAATACCAAGAGAACAAAGACAACATATTAAGACTACTTTTCCCGGAATGCCCAGCGGTGGCGGCTCCGATAACGCTTCCTTTGTTGCAGCCGGAATTCCCGGAATTAGCTTGGGGGCTTTAAATTGGGATTATTTTGGATATACTTGGCATACCAACCGCGATTCTTACGACAAAATTATGTTCGATGAGGTGAAGAATAATGTAATTGTTACGGCAGTTTTGGCTTATTTGGCTTCTGAAGAACCGGAATTGGTAAGCAGAAAGAAAAGAGTTTTACCAAAAGGACAAGAATGGCCAAAAGTGGTGGAACCTAAGCGCGATGGCAACTAAAATCTAAAAAACAAAATTTAGAATTAAAGCGGACTTCTTTTAAAGTTCGCTTTTTTATAAAGATAAAATCGGGAGAATTTGATCCATTGTATAAAATTCATTTTCCGGAGGACGCATGGCATTAATCAGTTGAAATCCCTCGAAATCGGAAAGGTTTTCCTGGTGAATTTCGGTTTCGGAAATTTGTTTTTCATTCAATAAAAATTGTCGCATTACGCCATTAAGCAAATAAGTTGTGGGCGTGTACCAATGGTTTTTTCTAAGAAAAATTAAATTGGAAAAAGTGGTATCGGTAATATTTCCTTTTTGCAAAATAATAGGTTCGTGAGGAGCTGAATTTTGCTTTAAATCTAAAAAAGTTTGGCGGTTTTTATATTTAAATTTATAGTCAATGTCATCGCAATTTATTAATTTAAAATTATTGATAATCAATTTGTTGTATAAAATAATTTCCTGATGAAAGTTCCCTTCCAAATCGTATTCTATTCTCCATTTATAAAGTCCTTTTTTCGGAATTGAAAGTTGGCGAGTGAGCTGCTCCAAATCTAAAAAAGGAGTGCTTTTAAAGTTTTCAAAAACTCCGTTCATCCTTTTTTGGTGAAGAGGAAGCAAATGGATTTTTCCGTTTTCTATCCGAATCGATTCAATAAATTGGCACATAAATTTTATGGATTACTTCTTCGTATTCTTTTCGGGGATTACTTTTTGCCGTAATTCCGCCGCCACTTTTGAAAAACAACTTTCCGTTTTCGTTTTCCACAAACCGAATTAATACTCCCGAATCCAAATTTTCTCCATCGAAATAGCCGCATATTCCCGAATAAAATCCGCGAGAATAATCCTCACTTTCAAGAATAATTTTCAGAGATTCTTCTTTGGGATTTCCTAAAATGGAACCCGCCGGAAGCAATCGATTGAGGATACTTCCTATTTTTCCTTCCCATTCCGGAAGTATTTTTCCAACAATTTCGGAGCTTGTGGTATAAAGATTTTTGCGGTTGGTTTGCAGATAATCTACCCTGCGAAAATCACTCACTTGGATGTTTTGTGCCACTTTCTTTAGATCGTGAATAAGTAAATCTACGGATTTTTGGTGTTCTTCTTTTTCTTTTGGATCGTTCAGCAATGTGTTTTTTGCATCGGGCAGATTCGCATCGATGGTTCCTTTCATTGGGTAAGTATAAATGTTTCCTTGCTTGATCTCGATAAAAGTTTCCGGAGAAAAACACACCCATTCATTTCGGAAAAAGACTTTGTACTTTGCTTTTGAGCGATAAAAAATTTCTTTTAAACTCAAATTGCTTTCTACGCGGGTTTTGCAAGTGAAATTGATGAGATCTATTTTCCCCGATTCTATGGCAGTGGAAATTTTTTGAAAACGTTTTTGGTAATCTTCAAAACTTTCGGGTAAAGGTAAAAACAAGAAATCTTTTTCGGCAGAAATCTTCGGAGGTTGAAAGTTTTTATAAGTTCCTATTTGCACCAAAACATCGGGATTTTTAGACAAATCTTCTTCTGTAAATATTGCAAAATCATTTTTTAAAAAATCGATAAAAAAAACAAAAGGCGTTTTTTTTATGCCGAGAGAATCGGCTTTGGCAACTTGGGAATCGAATTTTTTATTCATTTTCAAATATAATAACAATTTAGGTTTTTTGCACAAAGGGAATAAAAATACCCAATGTTTGTATTGGGTATTTTTGTGGTTTTTTATTTGTTGTACATTTTAAATGTTCATGCCTGCTATTCCGAAGAAGTATTTTTATGCGAAATTTCCATATTTAAGTTTCTCTTTTTTTATTCCTGCATTTTCAGAAAACCATTCTAAAATAACAGTTTTAAATTCTGATTTATTTATTGAGTTTTCAGCATTTCTAATTTGAAAGTAATTTTGGGCGGTTGTTTTTTCGATTAATTCTCTGATAGTTTTTTTATCCAATCTGTTTGTAAATTTAGTTAGGTAAAAACCTGTAAATGAAATTAAAATCCCAAAAATTGCAATTTTCCAAACAAAGAATAAACTAATTATTGAAAGAATTAAGAGGAAGAACAGAAAATTAATTGTCATTTGGCTTGGTTTTAATGCTTCTAATTTATAACCCAAGTGCTTTTCGACTTTTCTTATGTTCCTGATTCTGTTCTTTTTCGGGAAAATAATTTTTAAATCTGTATTTGGCGATATACTTGTTGAATTTATTATATTTTCAGTTTTTAATGCTTTTCTAAATTGATAAAAAGCTCTTTGACTTGTACATAAATTATTGCTTTCAGCCTTAAATTTTGAAATAATCAAATCACAAAATTCATCAAAGTTTTTCAACTTTTGAGTTTCCGTGTTTTCAAGTTTTATATTGAAAGTTTTTTCAAACAATGCTAAAGAATCTTCAAGATCTTCAATTTCAAACCGATCTAATTTATTTACTTTCATTTTAGATTTTTTACATATTCAATAGCTTCGTCAATATTTTCTTTAAAATTTTTGATTGAATATTTTACTTCAATATCTGGTTTTAACGCTCCGTTATAACCTTTCCAAATTTCCCAATATTTTGTGGAATATCCGACTATGATTTTTGAGTTTGGAAGTCTGAAACCTCTCGTTTCTCCATAATGATTAACATTTCCGCTTGTTGGTTGCCCGACAAGAATTGATTTGTAATTTCTTTTTAAATCAACGGCATTCATCAATGCAGAAGAAAAAGTATTTTTTCCAATCAGAACATACAACGAACCATTTTTATTAAGATAACTTTTGCTTAGTTTATTCAAAAACGGGTCTAAAATTGCAGAATTTCCTCCGCTGTTATTTCGTAAATCAATGATTATCTTTTGTGGTTTCTTGGTTTCAATAACGCTGAACAATTCATTGATGAAAGGTTCAAAAGGTTTGTTGTCTTGTTCGGAACAATCTTGATAATTGAAATATAAAATTTTACTGTTGTCAATCAATTTATACCAATAATTATCATTGTTGCTGTATCTTAAAAGGTCGGATGTTGGTTTTGATGAAAATTTTTCTTTTTCGACAGATAAAAGTTGATGCTTTTCATTATTTAAAATGAAGTTAGCTATTGAGTCCGATTGTGTAATATCCAAACCTTTTAATATTCTCGGATTATTAACGAAACGTTGAAAATAAATGTCAAAATATGATTGATTATCAGTCTTTATTATTTTTTTGAAATCTTCAGTTATTTCTTTGAATGTACTGTTTTCAATCCCGTTCAACTTTTTATATAGTAAATCGGAATGCGCTGTATCTGTACTTATGACAAATGTTCCTTCTTCAAAAAAATCAAAATTTATGGGATAAACTGTTTTGTATATTGGTTCAATTCTTGTGTGTTCATCGCCAATTTCTTTAATGAGTTTGTAAAGTTCAATTTCAAAACTTTCATTGTTTAATGAATTTCTTTTTTGCTCGATTTCTGCAATTCTATTATTAAATGTCTTTTCAGAAATTTTAGCGAACAAATTTTTATGTTTTTCAGGTAATTCACTTTTCAAAAATTGTAAATCTTCGGCAAATTGTTGTGGTGTCAAATTTTGACTTTTGACCTCTGCAAAACAAAAAAGTAAAAGAATAAAAGGTAAATAAAATCGGGATACTTTTTTGTCAGGAATTGAAAAAATCATACTCAATTTATATAAATGGTTGTTATTATCGTTTAATTACCGCCAATCCCCAAATATACGAAATCAGGGATTTGATAAAGTTTTATTGAAAAATTACTATGGGTATTTTTCCTACTTTTTATCCGTGAAATTGCAAGTTGAACAAATCGGGATAAACACCGTATGCAATAATTAAAAGTATCAGCACCACAGATAATATATTGTAAGTGGAGCTTACTTTTTCATTGGTTTTAAAGGTAGATTCTTTAAAGAAAAACATAGCTATAATGGGACGAAGATAATACCCTATGCTCATAATAGAACCCAAAATAGCAATCAGCACCAAGAAAGCAGCGCCATTCATCGCCTGAGTGAAAAGGCTGAATTTCCCGATAAATCCGGCAGTAAGCGGAATTCCCGCCATAGAAAGCAATGAAACTGCCGCCACAACAGCCAACAACGGCTCGGATTTAGCAAGACCTTTGAAAGCGTGATAAGAAGTTTCTCTTTTCACTTTTTCCACCCAAATAAGTGTAATGAAAACTCCTACAATAGCCAGTGAATAAGCGAACAGATAATAAGCTAAATTCTGAAGAGAAAAATCGTTTATTCCGAAAAATACCAATCCTATATATCCTGCATGCGATATACTGGAGTAAGCCAACATTCTTTTTATGTCCGTTTGTGCAAGTCCCATACAGTTGGCAAGTAGCAAACTGATAATTACAAAAGAACCCACAATATTCATCCAATTGTCGTACGAACCGCCAAATCCCATTATCATCAACTTAAAGAGCGCTCCGAAAGCAGCTATTTTTACCACTGTTGCCATAAAAGCCATAACAATGGAAGGCGAACCTTGATAAACATCCGGACTCCACATGTGGAAAGGAGCTAAAGAGGATTTAAAAGCCAGCGCGCAAAGCATTAATATAAAACCGAGAATATACATCGGGTTGCTTCCGGAAGTGATTCCGAAATTGCGAATGACATAAATATCGAAACTTCCTGTACTTCCGTAAATCATAGCAATTCCGAAGAGTAAAAATCCGGTAGCAAAAGCACCGATTAAGAAATATTTTAAAGCTGCTTCAGTAGATTTTAAATTGGTTTTGTTGGCTCCTGCCATTACATAAAGAGGTATCGACAAGAGTTCTATCCCGATAAAAAGAGAAACCAAATTGTTGAATCCAAACAAAACAAAAGCACCACATAAAGAAAGCAACATAAGAGCATACAATTCCGATTGGTGGCTTCTGTGGTTGTTAAAAGCAAATCCTGCAATAAAGAAAATCAATAGAGTGATAAATATGGATATTTGTGAAAACAGCCGCGCGGGACTATCGTAAATATACATATTTTCATATCGGAAGAAGAAATCGCTATCCGGCATAAAGCTAACTAGAAATGCGATAAGCAATCCTAACAAACCGATGTATCTGGACCATTTTCCCAAGTTAAAAAGTCCGGCATATAGTGCGAGAATTGCTGTTATAAAAACTATAATTAATACTGTCATTTTTCCTTTCTATTAATTAATCATTGATTTGAAGATAAACTCTAAAGAGTGGTGTGCCATATCCAATATAGTATTGGGGAAAAGTCCTAAAAATAGGATATAAACAGCCAGTGAAGCCAAAACGGTAAATTCTGTGGTAGAAAGGTCGCGCAAATTGGCTAACACTTCCGGATTTCCTTTTCCATACATGGCCTTTCCATAAAGACGAAGCATATAAACGGTACACAAAATAAGCGTAAGTCCGGCGATAATTACTGCAGCAATGCTGTAATCGGCTAAGGATTTAAGCAAAATAAATTCGCCAATAAAACCATTCATGGCAGGAACTGCCATAGTTCCGAAAACCACAATCATAAACAGAATAGCAAATTGTGGTGCCACACGAACCAAACCTCCCATTTGTTGGAGATTTCTGGTTTGGAATCTTCGGATTAAAATATCGGCGCAATAAAAAAGCCCTACCACATTAATACCGTGTGCAAAAGATTGAATAATAGCACCTTCGCCACCTTCTATGGTAAAATAACCATTGAGCGTTAAAATAGCCGAAGCAAAAACTCCCGCGGTAATCAACCCGATATGGGAAAGGGAAGAAAAAGTGATAATTCTTTTTACATCATTATCCACAATCGCAATTACAGCGCCATAAACCACGCCGAAAATAGCCAATATTAAAACGATTTTTCCCGAAATTCCCATAATGGCAATCGGAGCTATCGGAAGTAAATACCTTAATAAACCAAATATTGCCATTTTTACCATAATTCCCGAAAGCAACATAGAGCCTTCTGTGGACGAATAAGTATAAGTGTCGGGCTGCCAAGAGTGGAATGGAAATAAGGGAAGTTTTACCGCAAATGCAGCAAATATAAACCAGAAAACTACATTTTGTTGGCTGGTGGTTAAAACAGCATTGTACATATCTACCAAAGCAAAAGAAGCTGCGTGATTGTACACATAAATTAATCCGCCCAACATAAACATAGAACCTAAAAAGGTGTAAATGAAAAACTTAGTGGTAAATTTTATACGTTGATCTTCTTGCCCCCAAAGTCCACAAATAAACCAAATCGGGATAAGAGTAATTTCCCAGAAAGCATAAAACATTAATCCGTCTAAAGTGGAAAAAACACCAATTAACCCAAATTGCATCAATAAAATTAATCCGTAATAGGAATTTTTGTAGTTTACTTTTTGGCTAAAAGAAGATAAAATAATCAGAGCTGTTAAAATGGTGGTAAGCGAAATAAAAACCATAGAAAGTCCATCTACTCCTAAATGGAAAGAAGTTCTTAAAAAGGAAGATTCCGGACTTATGATTTGGTATTTCAAATCCTCGTTTACCGTGGTGGAAAAATCCATATTTGCGACCATATAAAAGGAAACCGCCATTTCGAGGAGCGCAATTCCGAATGCTAAATATTTGGAATTTTTATTTCTCCAAGCGAAAACCAGTCCCGAGCCGATTATGGGTATTAGTAATAGAGCTAATAACATCTTACTTAGTCAATATAAAGTTAACAATTAATATAATCCCTATGGCCAATGACATCACCAACACATAAGTTTCTACATTTCCATTTTGAAATTTCTTAAAGCTTTCTCCCGATTCTTCGGCGCCTTCTCCTACAAATTCTGCAAAATTGTTGAGGATATTTTTATCAAAATATTTAGATAATTTTCCTAAACTTTCTACGGTGCCTACAAATAGTAAATTATAAATCTCGTCTAATTTTAATTTAGCAGCAGAAAGTTTTTCCCAACCTGTATATTCGGTTTCGGGAAGTGCCATTTTGTTTTTCGATACATAAGAATTTCTTACCCAAAGCCACACCACAAAGAACATCAATAAAGTGGCGGCAATAAGAATCATTTCTGTATTGAAGCTAACTTCGGGAAGTTCGATAGGTGCCACAATCACTTTGTTCAACCAATGACTTAAATGTTCCCAATTTCCGTGATCGACATAATGTGGTAAATTTAAAAAACCACCAATTACCGACAGAATGGCCAATATCACCAAAGGAAGCGTCATATTGAGCGGACTTTCGTGAATGTGTTTTTCTTGTTCTTCACTTCCTCGGTAAGTGCCGAAGAAAGTGAGATAAAGCAATCGGAACATATAAACCACCGTAATGGCAGCACTAATAAAGGTAAGAAACCACAATATCGGATGTTGTGCAAAAGTAGCGCCTAAAATTTCATCTTTAGAAATCATTCCCGAAAAGAAAGGAAATCCTGTAATGGCAAATGTAGCTATGAGGAAAGTCCAAAAAGTAACGGGAATTTTTTTACGCAAACCTCCCATAAAACGCATATCCTGTTCTCCGTTTAAAGAATGAATTACCGAACCGGAACCCAAGAAAAGCAAAGCTTTAAAGAAAGCGTGCGTCATCAAGTGAAACATGGCGATTACATAAGCGCCGGAACCTACAGCGATAAACATAAATCCAAGTTGCGAAACAGTAGAGTAGGCCAAAACCTTTTTAATATCGTTTTGTCGCAAGGCGATAAATCCGGAAACCAAAGAAGTGATAAGACCTACGTACAGAATAATATCCATAGTAACAGGAGCCAACGTAAAAATAAAGTTGGAACGAACCACCAAATAAATTCCGGCGGTAACCATTGTAGCTGCGTGAATTAAAGCAGAAACAGGTGTAGGACCGGCCATCGCATCGGGCAACCAAGTGAAAAGCGGGATTTGAGCGGATTTTCCTGTAGCTCCTATAAATAAAGACAATGTAATAAAAATGAGCATTCCGTTGCTAAGATTTGCTTTGGAAACGTTTTCCGAAACCGTTAGATAATCAACAGCGTGTAAATGGAAAGCAATGAGAAATACCCCAATGAGAAGTCCCAAATCCCCGATACGGTTCATAATAAAAGCTTTACGAGCTGCTTTGCCATATTCTTCATTATTGTACCAAAATCCGATTAATAGGTAAGAAGCTACAGCAACACCTTCCCATCCGATATAAAGGATAAGATAATTGGCTCCCAAAACCAAAAGAAGCATCGCAAATACGAAGAGATTTAAATAACTAAAAAATCGTTGAAAACCGGAATCTCCATGCATATATCCGATAGAATAAAGATGAATGAGCGATCCGATACCGGTTATAATCAATACCATCATCAGTGAGAGTTGATCCAACTGCAAATCGAAATTTACAGCAACACCATCCACCACAAACCAGTTGAATAAATGGGTAATGTGAACCGTGCTTTCGGAATTGAAGTTGAGAAAAATATAGCCTGCTACACAAAAGGAAGCAAAAACCACAAGCGTTGATATCGCTCCGGCAAGAATTTTTGGCATATATTTCCCAAACATTCCTGTAATTAAAAATCCTGCCAAAGGGAGGGCGAGTATAGTTAAAATCAAATTATCCATGCACTAACCTTTTAGTTTATTAAGAACACTTACATCTACGGAATGTGTGTTTCGGTACATCATTGTAATAATTGCCAAGCCTACAGCAACTTCCGCAGCAGCCACCACCATAATGAAAAACACCATTACTTGACCGTGCCCGTCGCCCTTGTATGCGGCAAAAGCTGCCAATAAAAGATTTACGGAATTTAGCATAAGCTCTACACATCCAAGAATGATGATGGCATTTTTTCTTATTAAAACTCCTACCACACCCAAACAAAACAGTACACTACACAGAATAATGTAATGACTTATTGGGATAGCTTGCAACATCGAGTTGGTTAATTCTTCCATCTTAAATATCTTTTTTCCCGATTAAAACTGCACTGATGATGGCCGTTAATATTAAAACACTGGCCAGCTCAAAAGGCAACACATATTCGTTAAACAATAATTTTCCTAAATTTTTAGTAAGCCCAACACCATTATCGCCCATAGGATAAAGTGCAGTTCCTTGGATGCCTTTATAAGCACCTAATAATCCCACTAACAATATTCCGGCAGAGATAATACCGATGAGTTTAAGATAATTTTTCTTTTGTGGTTCGTCTTTAGCGCTTAAATTCAGCATCATAAGTATGTATAAAAACAAAACCATGATAGCTCCTGTATAAACGATGATTTGTACAATTCCTAAAAATTGTGCATTCAATAAAACGAACATTCCTGCAATAGAAAAGAAAGTAATAATGAGCGACAAAATACTGTACAGCGCATTGCGCGCGCAAATCATGTAAACGGCGCTCGACAAAGCTAATAAGGCTACAAAATAAAAAATAAATTGTTCCATTTATTGGGGTTGTTTATATGATTTTTTTTGACGTTCAGAAACATCAATTCTATTATTTATATCTTCTACCAAACGGTCTTTTCCATAAATGAACGAGCCTCTGTTGGTTTGTACATCCACCAAACGATCGGTAAGGAAAATAGCTTCTTTGGGGCAGGCTTCTTCGCAAAGTCCGCAGAAAATGCAACGCAACATATCTATTTCGTAAACGGCGGCATATTTCTCTTCCCGATAAAGGTTTTCTTCTCCTTTTTCGCGTTCTGCGGCAGTCATAGTAATCGCTTCTGCGGGACAAGCCAAAGCACATAATCCACAAGCGGTGCAACGCTCTCTGCCTTCATCGTCTCTTTTTAAAACATGTTGCCCTCTCCAAACTTTTGCAAAAACCCTTTTCTCCTCAGGATAACTTATGGTATTATTTTTTCTGAAAGCATGTTTCAAAGTAACGCCCATTCCCTTAAAAGCCATAGGTAAATAAATCTTTTCGGCGAATGTCATTTTTTTATTTGAAACCACTTTCGAGCGGTTGGTCAATTTTAATTTTTCCATACTTTTAAATTTAAACAAATAATAGCACAGCGCCTGTTGCCAATAAATTGAGCAAAGCCAAAGGAATGAAAACCCTCCATCCCAAGTGCATTAATTGATCGTAACGGAATCTTGGTAAAGTCCAACGAATCCACATAAAAATGAATACGAAGATGAATGTTTTCAGTAAAAAGATTACAATACTCAAGACACCGGCAATATTTTCTCCCCAATGTGCTGTGGCAGCTTCAATCCACGGGAAATTGTATCCTCCGAAGAATAAGGTAACAATCAGTGCAGATGATATAAACATGTTTACATATTCTGCAAATAAGAAAAGTCCAAATTTCATGGAAGAATATTCCGTGTGGAAACCGTTTACCAATTCGGATTCACATTCGGCTAAATCAAAAGGAGCGCGGTTACATTCAGCCATTGCACAAGTGAAAAATATAATAAACGCTAAGGGTTGGAACAGAATATTCCATTTCATCCCATGCCAAGCTCCTTGTGTTTCTGTGATAACTTGCAAATCCAAAGAACCATTCATCAAAATAATGGAAAGAAGTGAAAGTCCCATGGCAAGTTCGTAAGAAATCATTTGCGAAGAGGCCCGAACGGCAGAAATCAACGAGAATTTATTGTTCGAAGCCCAGCCGCTAATCATCATACTATAAACGCTTATAGACGACATTCCGATAAGGAAAAGTACGCCTACATCTACATTTGCAATTTGAATTCTGAGAGATTCTCCTCCAATGTTTAAACTTTGTCCCCAAGGAATAACTGCTCCGATAATAAGGGAAATAAACATTAAAATTCCCGGTGCCAATATGAAGAGGAATTTTTCCGCATTTTGAGGGATAAATTCTTCTTTAAAAAATAGTTTTCCTCCATCTGCTAAAGGTTGCAGCAATCCGAATGGACCGGCACGATTGGGACCAATTCTGTCTTGCATAACGGCGGCAACTTTACGCTCTGCCCATGTAGAATAGGCAGCCACCGCGATGCATAATACAAAGAGGCAAAGAATCAATATCGTAGTAAAAAGTACGTTTGTCATGATTTAATTTTCTTTTTTATCTTCAATTTGAAGTTTTTCGCTGGAATCGATTTGAATCTGATGTTTCGAAATATTTCTCTTGTAGGAGTTTTGTTGCAATCCGTATTTATTTACCGAAATCACCGAATGGCGGTCGATTAATCTTGGACCTTCGATATTCCAATCGCTTACTTCTTTTTTCTCGAATCTACATTCGTTGCAAATATATTCTTCCACTTCACCGTAAATTCCTTTGCGAGCGGTAACTCTTAATATCTTATCGCCTTTCATCCAAACAACAGCTTTTCCGCAGCATTTATCGCAATCTCTGTGGGCATTCATAGGCTTGGTAAACCACACTCTGCTGGCGAAACGCGAAGTTCTGTCGGTAAGTGCTCCTACAGGGCAAACATCGATAATGTTTCCGATAAAATCGTTTTCTAAAGCTTTGTTTAAATAAGTGGAAATCTCCGCTTCCCATCCTCGGTTTAATATTCCGTGTTGTCGCTTGGAAGTAAGTTGGTCTGCCAACAAAACACAACGTGCACATAAAATGCAGCGATTCATGTTCAATTTAATTAGAGGACCAATATCGTCAGCTTCAAAAGTTCTTCTCGAAAATTCTGTGCGGGTACTTGCCAATCCATGTTGATAAGTTAAATCCTGAAGATCGCATTCTCCTGCTTGGTCGCAAATAGGGCAATCGAGTGGGTGATTTATTAATAAAAATTCTGTTACCGCATGCTGTGAAGTTTGCGCGCGATCGGAGGTAAGGACTTTTACTTCCATTCCATCTTGCACTTCGGTTCTGCAACTTGCCATCATTTTGGGCATAGGGCGAGGATCTCTATCGGAACCTTTGGAAACTTCCACAAGGCAAGTTCTGCATCGGCCACCACTTCCTTCTAAGCTGGAATAATAGCACATAGCAGGAGGTACGGATTTTCCACCCAATTGGCGCGCTGCGTTCAAAATGGTAGTTCCGGGCTCTACTTCTATGCTTTGCCCATCGATGGTTATTTTAAATTTTTTATTTTCTTCGCTCATTCTTTTTCTACTTTAAAAAGGTATTTTTCGAATTAGGATTTCTTGGTTTGAAATAAATACCCAATTCCAAAATTAATTTGTCCGAAAGCAAAATCGTGTGATGCTTTATCCGGACGGTTGTTCAATGTAGTTTTTACGTCGGGCATATTGATGTATCCTGCTTTAACTTCAATTCTCGCCATTATATGATTCCAAAATATAAAGTTGATATTGGTTCTTGCATCCAACCCAAATCCTGCTATATGAAAGCGATCGCTTCTTTCGTTATCGAATAATTTTACATTGCTTTTAGGAAATAAAACTCCCAATCCGGCACCATAAGCCCAAAGGATATCTATTTTTTTACTGTTTAAAATGTTCTTATATTTTTCCGCACCTATGTTGATGTAATTTAAACCATCGGTATGCTCAAAGGTTAGGAAGTTTTTATCGCTTAAATCAATTTGGTTGTTTTTAATCATTGCTGCATAGGTAGGATCGGAAATATGACCTTTAAAATCTACCGTTTGGTTTTGATCCATTACATATTTCATGTGATCTAGTGCCAAAACCAATGCTATATCATCTTTTATAAAATATCCAATGCGGGCGTTGGTTTGGGGAATAGTAACTTTTGTGGGATTAAAATATTTTAAACTGAAAGGCGTTTGGCGATCGTGGGCTGCTACTTTTTTTAAGGTAAAATCGTAATCAGCTCCTTTAAAGTGAATATCGGATTTTGTAAATGCAGCCCGATTCCAACCCCAAAAGGCAAATATGACTCCCTTTTTTGTGAGTTCATTATCATGAGAAGATGTGGTGCTTTGGCTGTAGGCAAAACATCCTATAATAAGTGATAATAATGTAACTAATCTTTTCATCCTCTTCTTCATAGATATTAACTTTCAAGAGTTGTGGCAGGTAGAGGATCGGCATAATGCGCCAAGCCAAAAGTTTGAGTTTTTGCCAATTCGGGATGATTGATGTGCCATTCGAATTCATCTCTAAAGTGGCGAATAGCAGCGGCTACCGGCCAAGCGGCGGCATCACCTAAAGGACAAATGGTATTGCCTTCAATTTTCCTTTGTATATCCCACAGCAAATCGATGTCTTCAATGGTTCCTTGATGGTTCATTACTTTATCGAATATTTTGCGCATCCATCCTGTACCTTCTCTGCAAGGAGTACATTGTCCGCAGCTTTCGTGAGCAAAGAATTTGCTGATGGTCATGGTGTGTTTTACAATCGATTGATCTTCATCAAAAACGATGAAACCTCCGGAGCCCAACATAGTTCCTGTTTCGAAACCACCTTCTGAAAGGGATTCGTAATTCATATATCGGGTTTTCCCTTCTATGGTTTTTAATAATAAATTAGCAGGTAAAATAGGTACTGATATTCCTCCCGGAATGCAGGCTTTTAATCTTTTTCCATTGGCAATTCCTCCACAATATTCATCTGAATAAATGAATTCTTCCACACTTTGCGTCATATCTATTTCATAAACTCCCGGACGATTGATATTTCCACAAGCGGAAATTAATTTGGTTCCGGTAGATCTTCCTACACCTATTTTTGCATATTCAGCTCCTGTAAGATTAATTACAGGAACTACAGAAGCAATAGTTTCTACATTGTTTACTACAGTAGGGCGTTGCCACGCTCCTTTTGCTGCGGGAAAAGGTGGTTTTATTCTTGGGTTACCACGTTTGCCTTCTAAGGATTCTAATAATGCAGTTTCTTCTCCACAAATATATGCTCCTGCACCGGAGTGAACGTAAATTTCTAAATCGTATCCTGAGCCTAAAATGTTTTTTCCTAAAAATCCAGCGTTTCGGGCTTCTTCAATGGCTTCTTCCAAAATGTCGGGAATCCAAGCGTATTCTCCGCGAATGTAAATGTAAGATACATTGGCTCCTAAGCAATAGGAAGAAATAATCATCCCCTCAATTAACAGGTGGGGAAGATATTCCATCAAAAATCGGTCTTTGAAGGTTCCGGGTTCGGATTCATCGGCATTTACTACCAAATGGCGGGGAATGCCTTCGGGTTTGGAAATGAAACTCCATTTTAAACCTGTGGGAAAACCTGCACCTCCACGTCCACGAAGTCCGGAAGTTTTTACTTCTTCTAGAACTTCATCGGTGGACATCTTTAATGCTTTTTCCAATGCTTGATATCCGCCATGATCGCGGTAAGCTTTTATATAGCGGATGCCCTCTACATTTATATTTTCAAGTAAAAGTTTTTTACTCATTTTAGTTTTATTAATCTATTTCTAAAGCGCCTTGGCGACATAGTTCTAATATTTCATCTACTTTTTCTTTGGTAAGGTGTTCGTGATAAAACTTACCAATTTGCATCATGGGAGCATAGCCGCATGCGCCCAAGCATTCTGCAGGTTTTAAAGTGAACAATCCGTCTTCTGTGGTTTCGCCGTCTTTTATGTTTAAAGTGGTGCGGATGTGATCTAAAATCTCATCACTTCCACAAAGCATACAAGGACCTGTGTGGCAAACTTCTAAAATGTATTTTCCAACGGGTTGCATGTTGAACATGGTGTAGAAGGTGGCGACTTCGTAAACTTCAATAGGTTGAATGTCTAAAACCTGGGCTACATAATCCATTACCGGAACATCCAGCCAACCGCCAAATTCTTTTTGGGCTAATTTTAATACCGGTATAAGCGCAGATTTTTGTTTGCCTTCGGGGTATCTTTTTATTATTTTTTGAACCAGTTCTAATGTTTCGGGTTTAAAAGCTATTGTATCGCTCATCTTTTTATATTCTATCTAAAATTATACATGCAAAAACATGTATTTAAATTTTAATCATTTTATGCATCTAATTCTCCTGCAATAACATTTATACTACTTAAAGTAATAATGGCATCCGACAGCAGAGAACCTCTGATCATTTCCGGAAACGCTTGGTAATAAATAAAACTAGGTCTTCGGAAGTGTAATCTATAAGGAGTTCTTCCGCCATCGCTTACCAGATAAAATCCTAATTCTCCATTGGCACCTTCCACACAATTGTAAACTTCACCTTTGGGGATTTCTCTTTCGCCCATTACGATTTTAAAATGATAAATCAAGGCTTCCATTTTGGTATAAACATCCGGCTTGTTGGGTAAATAAAAATCGGGTAAGTCGGCGTGAAAAGGACCATCAGGAAGATTGGCATAGGCGGTTTTAATGATTTTAAAACTTTCTATCATTTCATAAATACGAACCATATAACGATCGTAGGTATCTCCTGAAGTTCCTACGGGAACTTCGAAATCGAAATCTTCGTAAGAGCAATAAGGGTGGGCAATTCTGCAATCGTAATCTACGCCTGTTGCCCGAAGATTAGGACCTGTAAATCCGTAGTTTAAAGCGCGTTCTGCATTTATGGTACCTACATTTACTGTACGGTCCATGAATATTCTGTTTCTGTCGAGAAGTGCTCGGAAATCGTCTAAAGTTTTAGGGAAAGTTTTGATAAAGTTCTTTAGAAGTTCATGAAATTTCGGGCTTAGATCTCTTTCAAAACCACCGATTCTTCCCATATTGGTATTCATTCGGTAGCCGCAAATTTGTTCATAAATATCATAAATTTGCTCCCGTACCTGAAACATATAAGTAAAACCGGTTAATGCACCACAATCCACTCCCATAACGCCATCGCAAACAAGGTGATCTGAAATACGAGCTAATTCCATAAGGATAACTCTCATATAATCTACTCGCTTGGGAATGATATCTTCACAACCCAATAGTTTTTCTACAGTAAGATGCCACCCAAAGTTGTTGATGGGAGAGGAACAGTAATTTAGTCGATCGGTAAGAGGTGTAATCTGCTCAAAAGTTCTTCTCTCGGCAATTTTTTCAAAAGCCCTGTGGATGTAGCCCACTGTCTGCTCATCGTGTACAATACGTTCTCCATCCATAGTAAGCACGTTTTGGAAAATTCCATGTGTTGCCGGGTGGGTAGGGCCAAGATTGAGCGTGTAGAGTTGGTCGTCTATCTGCTCTTTTGGCTCGTATTGGTTTAATATATTTGATAAATTATTGTCTTTCATAATTTCTTTTTTAATTTGAATGTTAAATCCAAATTTTATCTCCCGAACATTGCATTGTTTTTATCTTCACGGGTGCCATCTTCCAGAGGGTATTCTTTTAATAAAGGATGGTAACCCAAATCTTCCATATTTAAAATAGCGCGCATATCGGGATGTCCTTTAAAATCGATTCCGTAAAAGTCGAAAGTTTCTCGCTCCATCCAATTGGCTCCTGAAAAAAGATCGGTTAAAGAATCTACAACCGCCTTATCTCTGGGCATGAATACTTTTAAGCGAAGTCTGTAATTATTGACCATACTATAAAGATGATAAATAACCCCCAATTCTTTTTCTTTTTGGTCCGGAAAATGAATACCGCAAATATCGGTAAGGAATATAAACTGAAAATTGGAATCTTTAAGGTAATGAACGATTTTCTTGATATCCGATTTTTTTACCTCTACGGTAAGTAAACCATAGGGTTCTGAAGATTCTATAATGGAATCGGAAAATTCACGAGTGAGGGCTTCCAATACAAGTTCGTTATTTAATTCCATGTTTATTTTATATTGTAAGATTCTAACAATTCTTTGTATTCGAGAAGATCTCTTCTTCTTAAACTTTCACTTTTTGCCAAAGCCTGAACTTGCATAAAGCCGTCTAATATTTGTTCCGGACGAGGTGGACATCCGGGAACGTAAACATCCACCGGAATTACTTTGTCTATTCCCTGAAGAACAGAATAGGTGTCGAAAATTCCACCGCTTGCAGCACAAGCTCCCACGGCAACTACCCATCTGGGTTCTGCCATTTGGGTGTAAACGGTTTTTAATATGGGTGCCAACTTTTTGGCAATCGTTCCGCAAACCAATAATATATCCGCTTGGCGAGGCGAAAATACCATTCTTTCTCCTCCGAAACGTGCCAAATCGTAAGTAGGATTCATCATCGCCATAAATTCAATTCCACAGCACGAAGTTGCGAAAGGCAATGGCCAAAGAGAATTTGCTCTTGCCATACCGATTAAATCGTCCAAACGCGTGGCATAATATCCTTGTCCGCCCAATCCTGGGGGTGGTGTATCTAATATTTTAATTTCTTTTGACATTTCAATTTCTTTTTTTATTACTAAAGTTAAAGTAATATTCTTTATTTATCCCAATCTAATGCGCCTCTTTTCCACACGTAAAAAAATGCGAGAAAGAAAATGGCTACAAATGTTACAATGGCTAAAAATCCTTCGACTCCAAATTCTTTAAAATTTACCGCATAAGGGTAAAAAAATACAATTTCTATATCGAATAAAACAAAGAGAATTGCAGTAAGAAAATACTTTACAGAAAAGGGAGTTCGGGCATTTCCTACGGATTGATATCCACTTTCGAAAGCTTGGTCTTTTTGAGCACCCCTCACTTTGGGGCCGAGTAAGTTGGATGCAATGATGGTTACCACAACGAAAGCTAATGCTACACCCGCTTGTATAAGTATTGGGATATAATTTTCCGGTAAGTTCATATTCTATCGCCTAAATTAAAGGACAAAAGTACAAAAATATAGTGAATTTGAAAACGATTGCTCTCGTGTTAATCTTTGATTATCAATGGATATTACAATTTAGAATTATTAAAAATAACACAATGTAAAATTAGGTATAAAAACATTCCAAATATGCTTGAAAACGATTTTTGTAAGAGATTTTATAATGATAAAATTAAAGTGTATTTCATTCATATTTAGAAATATATATGCCAAATATTGAGAATGAAATTACAATGTAAATGTAAGGGCGGTTGGCTCAAGTTTTAGAAACATCCATATTCATTTAAAATAGAAAGAAGATTATAAATGTAAAGGAATTTTCTAATTTAGATTTTATCTATATAAATTATGCAATCGTGATAAATCGGCAGTAAATTCATATATTGCGTAAACTTTTAACAAACTAAATCTATTTTATAATTATGGAAAATGAAATATTAGGGCCAATAAAATTAGGTCCACTAACTCCTTTGGTAGGAGAATGGGAAGGAAACGTAGGCGTAGATTTATCTTATCATAATAAAGATGACATTACCCGCAAAACTTCGTATTTTGAAAAAGCATGGTTTAGGCCAATTCCCATTCAGGAAAATGGTTTGCAATCGATGGAAGGATTGGCTTACAAATCTACAGCATGGCGCCATGGAGAAGAAGCAATGGATCCTTTTCACGATGAAGTGGGATATCTTCTTTGGGATAAAGAAAACGGACAAGTGCTTCGTTCCGTAGTATTTGGGCGCGGTATTGCCATATTGGCAGGCGCAGATGCCCAACTTCGGGATAAAGAAATCCATTTTAAAGCCACTCCCGGAGATCCGAGTTATGGGATTTTACAGAATAAATATTTGCTGGGAAGAGCCGAATTGAAGAGTTTTGAAAGTACATTTAAATTCAATGATGATGGAACATTTACGCATTCTTCCGATATTATTTTAAAATTAGGTGCTTTAGGAGGGCAGGAAATGCACCATACAGATGTTAATACTTTACATCGAGTGAAAAGATATCACCCGAGTGTAGAATTTCAGTAAAGCATATTTTTAATTTTAAACAAAACCATCTTCTTTTTTGGAGATGGTTTTTTTATTGAAAAATTCTTCGAAAGAAAAAACTATTTATTCAAAGTTTGTAACAAAATGCTCGTTTGTATTTACTTATAGAAAAATAACAATATGGAAACGATATTGGAAATTAAAGATTTAACCAAGAAATTCGGGAAACTTACTGCCGTAAACAACCTGAATTTTCAAGTGGAAAAAGGAAATGTTTACGGCTTACTTGGTCCCAATGGAAGTGGGAAATCCACTACTTTGGGAATGATTCTTACCACCATAAATCCTACTTCCGGAAGTTGGACTTGGTTTGGAAATCAGTTTTCCACCTCTCAAGTTTTGAAAAAAATAGGAGCTACTATTGAGCGCCCTAATTTTTATCCTTATCTCAGCGCTCAAAAGAATTTGGAAATTGTGGCGGCGATAAAAGAAACTTCCAAAAACAATATTGAAGAAGCCCTCAAGTTGGTGGGATTGTATGAAAGAAAAGATGATAAATTTTCCACTTATTCTTTGGGAATGAAGCAACGCTTGGCAATTGCCGCAGCAATGTTGAACCATCCTGAGGTTTTGATTTTAGACGAACCCACCAATGGATTAGATCCTCAAGGAATTATTCAGATTAGGGAAATCATCAATAATATTGCCAAAAAAGGAACCACGATTATTTTGGCCAGTCATTTATTGGACGAAGTGGAAAAAGTTTGTTCCCACGTTATTATTCTCCGAAACGGAAAATCGCTTTACAGCGGTCCTGTGGATGCAATTTCCGAAGAAGGCGATGTATTTAGCATTAAAGCTTCCGATGTGGATTTGTTGAAAAAGACATTGTTGGATTTTCCCGATTTTAAAATTTTACAAGAATTTAAAGACGGAATAGAAATCGCTACCCGCGAAAATATCGAGGGAGATACTTTGAATAAAATGTTTGCCGAAAAAGGAATTTACTTGAAATATTTGGTAAAAAAGAAAGCCAATTTAGAAGAACAATTTTTAGAATTGATAAAAAAATAAAACCATGAAAAGACTTTTATATATAGAATGGCAAAAGCTGTACAATTATAGATTGGCACGCATTTTCCTCATTATTTATTTTCTTTTGTTGTTGGGGGTAAGTATCGGTTTGTATCAGGAATTTTCCCTTTTCGGGAAGGAAATCCGGCTGAAAGACCAAGGATTTTATTCCTTTCCGTTGGTGTATAATTTTCTGACTTACGCCAATTCGTTTTTAAAGATATTTTTAGCTTTTATTATTATTTCCACGGTGGTAAGCGAGTTTACCAATCGTACATTTAAACAAAACTTAATCGATGGACTTACCAGAAAAGAATGGCTGATTTCCAAACTTGCCATGATTTTTCTTCTCTGTTTGTTTTCCACTTTTGTAGTGGGAATTTTGTGTGCGTTTTTTGGATGGGTAAATCCTTCGAAACCGCCAGTGGGAATGGGAGTTCAAATGGAATTTCTGATATTTTATTTCTTAGAAAATTTTGCATTTCTTGTTTTCGCATTCTTTATTTCGGTTATTTTGCGCAAAGCCATTTTTGCATTTCTTTTCCTTTTCGTTTGGAAATTTATAGAACCGGTAATTATGGTCATCTTGAATTTTGCACTGAAAGGCGGAGATAAAACAAATGTCAAAAAGATAATAGAATTTCTTCCTTTGGATGTGCAAAGTAATATGATTACAAATCCCGTACGACGAACCGAATTTGCCAAATCTTTGAATATCGGTTTAGAATATCAATTTCCCACCATCAGTCTTATTTTAACCATTGTTTACACCCTTCTTTTCATTTATCTTACTTATCGGATTATTATGAAAAAGGACTGGTAATTTTCTTATTAGCTATTTAATGGAGTACAAATCGGTTTTTAACTTTTTTGTTCTAAATTTGTACTCCATTTAATAAAGAAGTTATGAAGAAAATTCAGATGGTCGATCTTCAAGGCCAATATCAAAAAATAAAATCGGAAGTGGACGAAGCAGTAATTCAAGTAATGGAATCTGCAGCTTTTGTTAATGGTCCTGAAGTAAAATCCTTTCAGAGCGATCTTGAAAATTATTTGGGGATAAAACACGTAATTCCTTGTGCCAACGGTACCGATGCTTTGCAAATCGCTTTGATGGCTTTAGATTTAAAAGAAGGAGACGAGGTAATTACCGCCGATTTCACTTTTGCCGCAACAGTGGAAGTTATTCATTTGTTAAAGCTAAAAGCAGTTTTAATAGATGTGGATTACGACACTTTTACAATAAATATAGATCAACTGAAAGCGGCCATTACTCCTAAAACCAAAGCAATTATTCCCGTTCATTTATTTGGGCAATGTACCAATATGGAAGAAGTTCTGAAAATCGCCAAAGAACACAATCTTTATGTGATAGAAGACAATGCACAAGCCATTGGTGCCGATTATACTTTTAGCGATGGTACGAAAAAGAAATCCGGAACTATGGGAAATATAGGATGTACTTCTTTCTTTCCGTCTAAAAATTTAGGAGCGTATGGAGACGGCGGTGCTATTTTTACCGATAGCGACGAACTCGATTATAAAATAAGAGGGATTGTAAACCACGGAATGTATAAAAGATATTACCACGATGAAGTGGGCGTTAATTCCCGTTTAGACAGTATTCAAGCGGCTATTCTCAGGATAAAACTTCGCCATCTCGACGAATATGCACAAGCCAGAAATAAAGCTGCAAATTATTATGATGAAGCTTTTAAAAACAACGAAAATCTTCTGATTCCAAGTCGCACAAATTATTCCACACACGTTTTTCATCAATATACATTGCGCGTGTTGAACGGAAAAAGAAATGAGTTGCAAACTTATTTAAATGAAAAAGGAATTCCTGCCATGATTTATTATCCGGTGGCGCTTCGCAAACAAAAAGCCTATTTTCAGGAAAGTAGCGATGCCGATTTCAAAAATACCGACAAACTTTTAGATCAGGTGATTTCATTGCCCATGCATACGGAGTTAGACAAAGAACAATTGAAATATATTACCGAAACTGTAAACGAATTTTTTAGAAACTAAAAAGCAGATTTTTCATTATTTCTTAAAATACAGAAATTAAAAAAGTTTTAAAAATATAAAATGACCATATTAGTAACCGGCGGACTTGGATATATCGGCTCCCACACTGTGGTAGAACTGTTACAAAACGATTTCGAGGTGGTAATTATCGACGATTTATCCAACACCGAAAAAAAGGTTCTAAACGGAATAGAAGAAATTACAGGAAAAAAGCCCGCTTTTTATCCCTTCGATCTCAAACGTTCGGAACTTTTATCTCAAGTTTTGGATGCTCACAAAATAGAAGGATGTATCCATTTTGCAGCTTTTAAAGCCGTAGGAGAAAGTCAGGAAAAACCAATTGATTATTACGAAAACAATCTTTTTTCTTTAATTAATATTTTAAAAGAATTTAAAAAAAGAAACATTTCCAATTTTATTTTCAGTTCCTCTTGCACCGTTTATGGACAAGCCGATGAAATGCCCATTAGTGAAGAAACTCCTTTAAAAATGCCCGAATCGGTTTATGGGAAAACCAAACAAATGGGCGAAGAAATCATCAAGGATTTTGCCGAAGGTTATCATAAAAAAATTGCATTGTTGCGGTATTTCAATCCTATAGGAGCGCATCCTTCTGCACTTATCGGAGAATTGCCTATTGGCATTCCCAATAATTTGGTGCCTTTTGTTATGCAAACAGCTGCCGGAATACGCCAGGAATTGAGCATTTTCGGAAACGATTATCCCACTCCCGACGGAACGGCTATTCGCGATTATATTTATGTGGTGGATTTGGCTAAAGCACATGTAGCAGCGCTTAAAAAACTAATTCGCAGCGAAGAAGAAACGGTGGTGGATGTTTATAATTTAGGAACAGGAAAAGGTTCTTCTGTTTTAGAAATTGTGCAGGGATTTGAGGAAGCAAATAATGTAAAAGTAAAATATAAATTTGTCGATCGTCGTCCCGGCGACATTACTATTGCCTATGCCAACACAGATAAAGCAGAAAAAGAATTGGGTTGGAAAGCGGCAACTCCGCTAAAGGAGGCTTTAAAAACAGCTTGGAAGTGGCAAGAATATCTGAAAATCAGAGGTTAAAATATATTTGGATTAAAATTTAAAAATCTGATAAATCAAAGAAAAAGTTCTATGCGAAAAATAGCGAACTTTTTACTATTTTTGTAAATGCTTTGGAGGTTCCATTAAGCATTCTTTTTTGAATAAAAAATAATACATGAAAGAGTTTTCAAAAGAAGTTTACCTACAATGGTACAAAGACATGACGATGTGGAGACGCTTCGAGGATAAGTGTCGCTCGGTATATTACAAACAAAAAATCAGAGGATTTTTACACCTGTACAATGGTCAAGAAGCCATTCCTGCAGGATTTACTCACGCCATGGATATGGAAAAAGACAACATGATTACAGCTTATAGATGTCATGTTCTTGCCATGTCGATGGGAGTAGATCCCAAAAGAATTATGGCGGAAATGTTTGGAAAAGTTACCGGAACATCTCATGGTTTGGGAGGTTCTATGCACATTTTCAGTCGCGAACACAATTTTTATGGAGGGCACGCCATTGTGGGCGGTCAAATTCCCTTAGGCGCCGGAATTGGTTTTGCCAATAAATATTTTAAAAGAGAAGGAGTTTCTGTATGTTTCTTTGGAGATGGTGCTGCGCGCCAAGGTTCTTTGCACGAGACATTTAATATGGCCATGAACTGGAAACTTCCCGTGGTTTTTGTTATTGAAAACAATCAATATGCAATGGGTACTTCGGTAAAGAGAACCGCCAATCACGAAGATATTTACAAATTAGGTTTGGGATACGAAATGCCCAGTATGCCTGTGGATGCAATGGATCCTGAAAAAGTAGCCGAAGCCGCTTATGAAGCATTAGAAAGAGCTAGAAGAGGCGAAGGTCCCACTTTATTGGAAGCAAGAACTTATCGATACAGAGGGCATTCTATGTCTGATGCAGAACCTTACAGAAGTAAAGAAGAAGTAAGCAATGTTCAAGCTCATGAAGATCCTATTGAATTGGTGAAAACCAGAATTTTGCAAAATCAGTGGGCTACGGAAGAGGAGTTAAAGGAAATGGACGAAAATTCTAAATCATTTGTTCAGGAATGTGTAGATTTTGCAGAGGAATCCGATTTTCCCGATTCGGAGCAAATTTATCAATACGTTTATTCCGAAGGAAATTATCCTTTTCTCGATAAATACGAAAATAAACGCTAAATTATAGTTTGGGATAATAAGCGTTATCCGATTTTAATTTAAATAATTACAAAAATATACTATGGCTGAAGTAATAAGAATGCCGCGTTTGTCCGATACTATGGAAGAAGGCAAGGTAGCCAAATGGCACAAAAATGTAGGCGACAAAGTAGAAGAAGGTGATGTATTAGCAGAAATAGAAACCGATAAAGCCGTTCAGGATTTCGAATCCGAATTCGATGGAGTTCTTTTATACCAAGGAGTTCAGGAAGGAGAAAGCACTGTTGTAGAAGGCATTTTAGCAATTATAGGAGAAGAAGGAGAAGATATTTCCGGTTTAAAAGATGGAAATTCGGAAAGTGAAAAACCCGAAGAAAAGCCATCGGAAAATGCCAAAGCAGATTCGAGTGAAGAAAGTGATTCTTCTGCCGAAATTCCCGATAATGTAGAAGTAATAAGAATGCCGCGTTTGTCCGATACTATGGAAGAAGGCAAGGTAGCCAAATGGCACAAAAATGTAGGCGACAAAGTAGAAGAAGGCGATGTATTAGCAGAAATAGAAACCGATAAAGCCGTTCAGGATTTCGAATCCGAATTCGATGGAGTTCTTTTATACCAAGGAGTTCAGGAAGGAGAAAGCACTGTTGTGGAAGGCATTTTAGCCATTGTTGGTCCTGAAGGAACAGACGTTTCCGGAATTACCTCAGGAAAACCTTTAGAAAATAAAAAGGAAAACAAGAAAGATTCCAACGTTTCCGAAAAGGAAAATAAAGAAAAACCAATGGCAGTAGTTGCTAAAGGTACTTCTGGAACTTCTATTTCAGATAGAATTGCAATTTCGCCTTTGGCTAAAAAAATGGCGGAAGACAGAGGAATAGACATTTCAACAATTGAAGGTTCTGGCGATGGCGGAAGAATTATAAAAAGAGATGTGGAAAATTATAAAGCTTCAGCAGCTACAAAATCTGCACCTTCTGAAGCTCCTAAAGCTGCCATTGCTGCTCCTGTAATAAATGTGGTAAAAGGAGAAGACACCGAAACGCCAAATTCTCAGGTTCGGAATATTATCGCCAAACGTTTGTCCGAAAGCAAATTTACTGCGCCGCATTATTATCTTATTATGGAGATTAATATGGACAAAGCAGTTGCCGCCCGAAAAGATATCAACAGTATCCCCGATACTAAGATATCTTTCAACGATATGGTGATTAAAGCCACTGCCATGGCGCTTCGCAAACATCCTATGGTAAATAGCACTTGGGCAGGTGATAAAATTATCCACCATGGAGATATAAATGTTGGTGTGGCTGTGGCTATTCCCGATGGATTGGTGGTACCGGTTCTGAAAAATACAGATTTCATGTCTTACAGTCAGATTTCTGCATCTGTAAAAGATTTGGCATCCAGAGCGCGCAATAAAGGACTGAAAGCCAACGAAATGGAAGGAAGTACTTTTACGGTTTCCAATCTTGGAATGTATGGAATTCAAACATTTACCAGTATCATAAATCAGCCCAACTCGGCTATACTTTCCGTGGGTGCAATTATAGAAAAACCGATTGTAAGAGACGGGCAAATTGTTCCGGGAAATGTGATGCAGGTATCTTTGGCATGCGATCATCGGGTAGTGGATGGAGCCACAGGTTCTGAGTTTTTACAAACTTTAAAAACCTATTTGGAAAATCCATTATCTATGTTTGTATAAGTTTAAAAAAAACAAAAAATAAAATGAAGCTGCTTTTGTTAGAGCAGCTTTTTTGTATCCCGAATAAAAAATTATTTAAATAGATACAAAAGGAATTTAGATTCAGAAAGTTTTTAATTTTCTTAAAAAAATTAATACATTTATCGGCAAATGATTCAAGCAAAAAATATATACAAATCCTTCGGAGCTTTGGAGGTGTTAAAAGGAGTGGACCTCGGAATTTCCACCGGAGAAATTGTTTCTATTGTGGGAGAATCCGGAGCAGGAAAATCTACCTTATTGCATATTTTGGGCACGCTGGACCGCCCCACGAATATTAGTCAAAACCAAACGAAATTGTTGCTCGATGGACAAACCTTTTTGGAAATGTCCGATAAAAAACTTTCAAAATTCCGAAACCAAAATATAGGATTTGTATTTCAGTTTCATCAATTGTTGCCCGAGTTTACCGCTTTAGAAAATGTACTTTTGCCCATTCGGATTTCAGAAGAACCCATAGAAAATGCAATGGATAAAGCTTATGAAATCTTCGAGGAGCTGAAAATTGCTCATCGCTTGCACCACAAACCAAAAGCTTTGTCGGGTGGGGAAGCACAAAGAGTGGCGGTAGCCAGAGCCTTGATTAACGATCCTAAAGTTATTTTCGCCGACGAACCTACGGGAAATTTAGACTCTAAAAATGCGGAAAGTCTGCATCAACTTTTTTTCGATTTGCGCGATAAATACAACCAAACTTTTGTAATCGTTACCCACAACCAGTCGTTGGCAGAAAGCACCGACCGAAAACTTACCATGGTCGATGGAAAAATTGTAGATGGTATTTAAACTTTTTTACATTAAACGATTTTTATGGTTAATTCTCAGATTTTTATAGATTATTACAACCAGATAGACGATTATTTGGAACAAACCGAAAATTTCAGTCCCAAAACAACCTATACGGATAAAATATATAAATCTAAAAATGAAATTGTAAAGAAATACCGTTACGATTTAATATCTTTCGGTAGATTGAGAAATGCCATTGTTCACGATCCCCGAATAGGAGATAAAGCCATTGCAGAACCACATGACGAAGTGGTAACCATGATAAAATTTATTTTCGGGCAGATTACAGAACCCAAAAAAGTAGCTCCGGAATTTTTACGAGAAGTAACATGTGTGTATGAAAACGATTTGCTGTCTACAGTTTTCACCAAGATTAAAAACCATTCTTATTCCCAATTTCCGGTACTTAATTCACGAGGCGAAGTTACAGAACTTCTTACCACCGATACAATTACCCGTTGGTTGGCTTCTGAAATTTCCGATAAAAATACTTTAAACATAGAGCAAATTATCGTAACAGATGTTTTGCAAGCCGTAGAATATCCCCACAATTACAAATTTATAAAAGAAGAAACCTCCATATATGAAGCCTTCAATTTGTTTAATGATTTTGTAGAAAAGGAAAAAAGAAATTTAGATGCGCTTTTAATTTCAGATTTTAAAAACAAAAAACTCCTCGGCTTGGTTACCATTGAAGATATTACTTTGGAAATGGACGATTTTGTTCAATAATATAAATATTTCATATCTTCGGGATAAAGTATTGAATATTTCTTGTAAAATCCAAAAATATTCTTTTCCCATGAGTATTAAATTTCTTGCAGAAGACGATCGCCCACGCGAAAAATTTTTATTAAAAGGTAAAAATTCTTTATCCGATGCAGAACTTTTGGCCATTATTATGGGTTCCGGAAATCGGCAAGAAAGCGCTGTGGAATTAGGAAGAAAAATTTTAGATTCGGTGGGGAATAATTGGCACCAGCTAAGTTTACTCAGTGTAAAGGATTTAATGAAATTTAAAGGAATAGGCGAGGCAAAAGCAATTGGAATTTCCGCAGCTTTGGAAATTGGCCGACGAAAATCCCGACAAGAATTGCCGGAACGTCCTAAAATATCCAGCAGCAAAGATGTTTTTCTGCTTTTACATCCCTATTTGGGAGATTTAAGGAAAGAAGAGTTCTGGTGCATTTATCTCAACCAAAGTAATCGAGTGATTCACAAGGAGCGACTTACACAAGGAGGTATCAATCAATCGGTTGTAGATGTGCGGGTTTTATTTTCTGTGGCGCTTTCGCATTTGGCAACTGCGGTTGTGGTGGCACACAATCATCCTTCCGGCAATTTAAAACCAAGTTCTCAGGATTTACAAATTACAAAAACCATTCGTAGCGCCGGAGAGATTTTACAAATTCAGTTGCTGGATCATTTGATTATCACTCAAAAATCTTATTTAAGTTTTTCCGACGAAGGTTTGTTATGAAGCTGAGAAAATTAACTTATTCCGAAATCGATTTTGATAAATATACAGCCTGCCTTCGAAGTTCGGAACAGTACATCACATACGCCGAAAAGGAATATTTAGATAGTGTAAGCACTTTGTGGGAAGTGGTGGTGTGGGAAGATTACCGCGCGATAATGCCGATTCCGTTCGTGATGAAAATGGGTTTTAAAATTGTAATAATGCCGATGCTTTGCCAACAATTGGGAGTGTTTTCAAATACCGATGAAGTGGAGATAAACGAAGCCTTTTTATCTTTTTTAAATAAGGAATATTATCTTTTGAATTACAATTTTAATGTTCAAAATAGATTTAAAACCAAACTAATTCTTCGCCCGAATTTTGTGATAAATAAAAACGACTATCAAGAAGTTTTAAAAAACTATCGTAAAAGTAGAAAACAAGCCATGCGGAATAAAGCGCGTGGTCGATTGATTTTAAAAACAGAATTTCTGGAGCAGGAATATTCGCAGTTTTTATTTAAAAATATAAAAGGAGCTAAGCATAAAAAGAAGAATAAGCTTTGGAATATAATTCAAAATTTAGTACAAAAAGGCTACTATTTGCCTTATGCTTTTTATATGGAAGAAAAGTTACAGACGCTACTTTTTGTACTTAAAGGAGAGCGCTCAGTTTATCAAATACTTCAGATAAACACAAAAGGATTAAGGCATAAAAACAATCCGGCTTTTGCCGTAGATACTGTAATTCAGCAATTTATTTGTGAGAAAAATTTCGATTTTGAAGGCAGTGCAATTCCCTCGGTTAGCAATTTTAATAGGAGTTTCGGGGCCACAGAATATTTCTATCCAGTGATATTAAATTCTAAAATAAAATTAATTAAATCCTTATTTTTTAAATAATTCGTAATTTTGCATCCCTTTCTTTTTTATGAATGTAGATGAGCTTTGGCGCTATGCCTTTATTTTGATTCTGGTTTTAGGAATTTTACTGTATATAAAGAAATATGCAGATATGTTTCTTTCCCTTAAAAGAAAGGAAATAGAATTATTGGCAAACCAAGTAAAACCTGCTCGAAATACAGAAGCCCACGAGAGAATGTTGTTGTTTTTAGAAAGGATAAAACCTTCATTTTTGGTTACAAAATTCGGGAAAGATTTGGCAGTGGGAGAATACATTTATCGGGTGGAGCAAGACATCCAAAAAGAATACGAATACAATGTTTCCCAACAATTGTACATTCAGCCCGAAGTATGGAGTAAAATTATGAATGCCAAAAACGATGTAATAAGAATGCTCCACGAAACACAAGAAAAAGAAAAGATAAATCTTCAGACCTTTAAAACCCAGTTTATAATGAAAGCCATGGCAGAAGACAACAAAATTGCCGATGCCATTATCGCTTTACAAAAAGAAATTAAATAAAAATAAAACATTAAATAGAATATGAATCCTAAATTTACAGCCCATCCTTGGCATGGAATTTCCGCCGGAGAAAACGCTCCGGAAAAAGTGAATGTTTATGTAGAAATTGTGCCTTCAGACACCATAAAATACGAAGTTGATAAATCCACCGGACTTTTAAAAGTAGATAGACCACAGAAATTTTCGAATGTAATTCCTGCGGCGTACGGATTTATTCCACAAACTTATTGTGAAGAAGAAGTGCGCGATTTGGCCATTTCCAATGGTTCTGTGGATGTAAAAGAAGGCGATAAAGATCCGTTGGATATTTTGGTATTAAGCAGCCACTATTTTCACGGAGGAAATTTTATTTGCGAAGCAATTCCTATCGGAGGATTTAAAATGATAGACAAAGGCGAAGCCGATGATAAAATAATTTCCGTTTTGGTAGACGACCAAATTTATGGAAAAATGAGAGACATTTCCGATCTTCCTGAAGCTCAAATTAAAAGGTTGCAACATTATTTTCTTTCTTATAAAAATTTAGCTACAGAAGAAGCGCTTGTAAGAATAGATGATATTTATGGCGCCGAACATGCCAAGAAAATAATCGAAGCATCTCGCCACGATTATGAAAAATATCTTTCCGAAAATAAATAAATTTTAACCCGACATTTATCCCAAAAGCGTTTCTTATAAGAAGCGCTTTTTTGTGAAAGAATGATTTAGTAATAAAAAAACTTTTTTAAAACAGATATCTTTAACTCACCGGCATTTTCCATCTATTATTTTATCGCCCGAAAGTAAATTTAAATCTACTATTATGTTAAAATTCAGTGTTTTACAAAATAATTGACACGTGAATTACCGTGATTTTACAATTTGTTTTAAATCAATATATTTGCAAATTGTTCATTTTAGCTAAAACTAAATACATTTATGGATTTTAGAAATTACAAAATACCTTTCGAGGTAAACCCCGATTATAAAAAGAAAGTAGCTTATTTTTGTATGGAATTCGGGATCGACCAACCTCTGAAAATTTATAGTGGAGGTTTGGGTTTTTTGGCAGGTTCGCACATGCGAAGTGTTTACAATTTAAAACAAGATTTAGTAGGAATCGGAATTCTTTGGAAGTACGGTTATTACGACCAAACGAGAAAACAAGACGGAACTTTGAATGTCTCTTGGGTAGAGAAAGATTATAATTTCTTGCAAGACACCGGAATAAAATTTCAAATCAAAATTCACAGTGCTTTGGTGTGGGTAAAAGCTTGGTATTTGGCGCCAGAGGTTTTCGATACAGCACCTATATTTTTACTTTCCACAGATCTTCCCGAGAACGATTATGTATCGCAAGTTATTTCGCATCGCCTTTACGACGCCAATGAATCCACCAAAATTGCACAATATATTTTATTAGGAAAAGGTGGAGCTAAATTATTGGACGAACTTAATTTAGATAGAGAAATCTACCATTTGAACGAAGCACACGGATTGCCGGCAGCTTTTTATTTGTTAGATAAATACAAGGATTTAAATAAAGTAAAAGAAAAACTCGTATTTACAACTCACACACCGGAAGAAGCCGGAAACGAAAAACACGATTTCCATTTGTGTCGAGACATGGATTATTTTTCAGGTTTGGACGAGAATGTGGTTCGTGAAATTTCAGGTTTGGAAGATAATATGTTCAATCATTCGCTGTGCGCTCTCAGAATGTCGCACTTGGCAAATGGTGTTTCCAAACTTCATGGTGAGGTTTCTCGCGAAATGTGGGGAAAATATCCCAATATTTGCGAAATAAAATCGATTACCAACGCACAGGATTTTAAATTCTGGGCAGACGAAAAGCTGTACCGCGCAAAAGACAGAAACGATAACGACGATTTCGATAAGCGAAAAGCCGTTATGAAGCGCAGAGGCTTTAAAATTGTAGCAGACCAAACGGGAAAAATGTTCGATACAGGGATTTTTACTATTGTATGGGCAAGGAGATTTGCCGGCTACAAACGTGCAGATTTATTGTTGGAAGATCAGGAACGTTTCGAGAAATTAATGACCAACAAGCAATATCCGGTACAAATTATTTGGGCAGGAAAACCTTATCCTTTAGATTATCCCGCAATTTCTGTTTTCGATAAATTGGTACACGAAAGCAAAAAATATCCCAATATGGCGGTATTAATGGGTTATGAAATCTATTTAAGTAAAAGATTGAAGCGTATGGCAGATTTGTGGTTAAACAATCCACGCGTACCACGCGAAGCTTCCGGAACCAGCGGAATGACAGCCACAATGAATGGTGCGGTTAATTTTTCTACCGACGATGGATGGATTCCCGAATTTGCCAAAACCGGAATCAACTCTTTTGTGGTTCCACAAGCGGATTATAAAAACCTAACGATACACGAACAAGATAAGTACGATTTGTCTAAATTATACGATATTTTAGAAAACGAAATTTTACCGACTTATTACGATCGCCCCGATGAGTGGAGAAAAATATCCCAACAAGGAATGGACGATGTTCGCTATAAATTTGCAAGCGATCGCATGGCAGATGAATATTATAAAGTTCTGTATGTTTAAAATCAGAGCTTCATTATACAAAAACCACGGAAATTTTCCGTGGTTTTTATTTATCATATGAAAAGAAATGCCAAAAAAACTGAAAGTTTTAGATTATATTTGTGAAAACATCGATAATGACAAGGTTAAAATCTTTTCTACTGGCTGGAATAATAAGTATTTCAGGAGCTGTATCTGCCCAAAAAATATTCATTCCCAAACCTCAAAAATTAGTTGTGGAAAACGGAAGTTATCCATTGGGAAAAGAAATAAAAATACAAGAGAATAATATTCCTGAAGCAGAATATTTATCTAAGCAACTGCAAGCCATAACACAAAGAAAAGTAATTTTAAACACAGGAAAATCCGATATTCATTTTAATTTTATTCCTCAACAAAAAAATGGAGTAGAAGGTTACTATAAATTGGAAGTAAACGCAGAAGGCGTTCATATTTCAGCACCGGACAACTTGGGACTTTTCTATGGAATACAAACACTTCTTCAGTTGGTAGAAGAACATAAAAACGATTTAAATTTACCTTATCTTAAAATTGAAGATTATCCTAAATTCGCTTATCGAGGAATGCATTTGGATGTAGGTCGCCATTTTTTCAGTACAGAAGAAGTAAAGAATTATTTAGATTATTTAGCTGCTTATAAATACAATAAATTTCATTGGCATTTAACCGAAGATCAAGGTTGGCGAATTGAAATAAAAAAATATCCCAAATTAATGTCGGTGGCAGCTTGGCGAAAAGGTTCTCAAGTGGGACCTTATTCCGATATGAAATTCGATACCATTCGTTATGGAGGATATTATACTCAGGATGAAATTCGCGATGTAGTAGCGTATGCACAAAAACTACATATCGATGTAATTCCCGAAATAGAAATGCCGGGACATGCTCAGGCTGCCATTGCTGCTTATCCCGAGTTGGGTTGCACCGACCAAAAATTAGATGTTTGGACTCGATGGGGAGTTTCGGAAAATATTTTTTGTCCTAAAGAAGAAACCTTCAAGTTTTTAGAAAATGTAATTGATGAGGTTGTAGAACTTTTTCCTTATGAATATACACACATCGGCGGAGATGAAGCACCTAAGAAAACATGGAAAGAAAGCCAATTTGTACAAAATTTAATGAAGACACTTGGGCTTAAAAATGAAGAGGAAATGCAAAGTTATTTCATTACTCGCATGGAAAAATACATCAATTCCAAAGGAAAACAAATTATAGGTTGGGACGAAATTCTGGAAGGCGGTCTTGCTCCGAACGCCACAGTAATGAGTTGGACAGGAATAGAAGGCGGAATACATGCAGCGAAAACAGGGCATAAAGCTATTATGACGCCTACTTCCACCAATTATTTCGATTATTATCAAGGAAATCCCGAAACCGAACCTTTAGCAATCGGTGGAAATGTTCGTTTGAACAAAGTGTATCAATTTAATCCCATTCCTGAAAACCTTTCTGCGGAAGAATCCAAATACATTTGGGGAACACAAGGAAATCTTTGGACGGAATATATTTTAGATTTCAATCATGTGCAATATATGATTTTTCCAAGAATAATGGCGCTTTCGGAAGTTGCATGGGGAACATCCAATCCGGATCAATACAAGGAATTTGAAGATCGTGTAATTGCACAATTTCCAATTTTAGATAGAAAAGGAATTCATTATAGCCGTGCCATTTTTGAAGTGGAAGGGAAAATTACCAACGATAACGGAAATTTGTTTTATAATTTGTCTTCTGCCAAAAATCCCAAAAACATACATTATACCACAGATGGTTCAGAACCTACAATCCACTCAAAAACCTATCAATCTCCCATTCCCATAGAAAAAAGTGAAGTGGTAAAATCCGCTTATTTTGAAAATGGGAAAAAGGTAAGCGCAACCACTGTTCAGGAGTTTACTTTTACCAAATCTACGGGGAAAGAAATCGTTTTAACCTATCCTCCTGCCGATTCTTATAAAGCCAACGGCCCCGAAACTTTGGTAGATGCTATTCGGGGAAATGCCGGCAATCACGGAAAAGATTGGTTGGGATTTGATGGTAAAAATGTAGAAGCGATAATCGATTTTGGAGCTAAAACTAGATTTTCAAATGTAAGTTTTGCCAATGTGGACAGAAATGGAAGTTGGATTTATCTTCCCAAAGGAGCGGTGATTTCCGTATCTAACGATGGCAAAAACTTTAAAGAAATAAAAAAAATCGGTAGTAAAGAAATTGAAAAAAGCAAAGGAAATGTGAGCATTAATTTCGCCACACAAGAAGCCCGATATCTAAAAGTGGTAATTGAAAATCTGGGAATCATTCCCGATGGATTTCCGGGAGCAGGAAGTCCCGCTTGGCTTTTTGTAGATGAAATTTCGGTGAACTAATTTTATCTTTTTAAAGAAATCTTTTTACCTTTATTTCAGTTCAATTATAAAAATTTTCGAGGTAATTTTTTATAAAGTAAAAAAAAGCCTTGTGTTTTAAAAAATTAGAATAAAAAACTTTATTATATGAAAAACAATCGTCGGAGTTTTCTCAAAAAATTGGGAATATTGGGCGCTGCTGTGGCCATCAATCCTTTGGAAGCTAAATCTTTTTTAGAAGTACCAAAATCGAAAAACCTAAGACGTCCTGTGGTAATTTCCACATGGGATTTTGGGCTTAAAGCCAACGAAGCAGCTTGGACGGTTTTGGGAAATAGCGGAAAAGCTTTAGATGCGGTAGAAACTGGTGTAAAAATAACCGAAGCCGATCCTGCAGAACGAAGTGTTGGATATGGCGGGCGCCCCGATCGCGATGGAAAAGTAACTTTAGACGCTTGTATTATGGACGAAAATGCCAATATAGGTTCTGTAGCTTGTTTGGAGCATATTAAGCATCCTATTTCTGTGGCGCGTGCCGTTATGGAAAAAACGCCCCACGTGATGTTGGTAGGGGAAGGAGCCTTAGAATTTGCACTTTCTCAAGGATTTAAAAAAGAAAATCTGCTAACTCCCGAATCGGAGAAAGAATGGAAAGAATGGCTGAAAACCAGCGAGTATAGACCGGTGGTTAATATCGAAAACCACGATACTATCGGAATGTTGGCTTTGGATGAATTTGGCAATCTTTCCGGAGCGTGTACCACAAGTGGAATGGCTTACAAAATGCACGGCAGAGTAGGAGATTCGCCTATTATTGGTGCGGGACTTTTTGTGGATAATGAAGTGGGAGGCGCTACTTCTACAGGAGATGGAGAAGAAGTAATCCGTACTGTTGGCAGTCACATGGTAGTAGAATTGATGCGTTTGGGAAAATCTCCACAGGAAGCTTGTGAAGCCGCTGTAAAAAGGATTATAAAATTGGCGAAAAGCAGAAATAAAGATTTAAAAAATATGCAAGTAGGCTTTTTGGCATTGAGTAAAACCGGTGAGGTGGGCGCTTATTGCATTCAAAAAGGATTTACCTATGCAGTTCATGACCAAGTTGAAAATAAACTTTTCGACTCCGAATATGAACTTAAATAATACACTGAAATGGCAAAATTAGAAGTTGCGTGCTTCAACGAACAATCTGCAATTATTGCTGCCAAAGAGGGAGCAGACAGAATAGAACTGTGCGAAGATTATTCTTTGGGTGGAATTACTCCTCAACTGGAAACTTTGCAAGCCATAAAGAAGGAATCGGATATTCCGGTTTATACGATGATTCGCCCACGAGGAGGAGATTTTGTTTATACCGAAAAGGAATTCGAGATGATGAAATCGCATTTACTTCAATTAAAAGAAGCCGGCGCCGATGGATTTGTTTTTGGGATTCTTACAAAAGACCAAAAATTAGATTTGGATAAAAATAAAGAATTGGTAGAAATGACTTCAGGACTTCCGTGTACTTTCCACAGAGCGTTTGATAGAATTGAATATAAGCAGGAAGCATTGGAAGAAATCATTTCCTGTGGTTTTACAACACTTCTTACTTCTGGAGGCGAGCATTCTGCCATGGAAGGTTTGGAGAATTTAAAACTTCTAAAAGTGCAAGCCGGAAACCGATTAACCATTTTGGTTGGCGGTGGTGTGCGCTCTCATAATGTGTTGGTCTTTAAAAATGATTTCGATTTTGTTCATTCCGCCTGTATTCGTACCGGTACGCAAATTATAGATGTGAAGGAACTTAGGAATTTGAAAAAAAAATTAAACCCAAACTTTAATTAATTTGGGTTTAAATGTGTACTTTTTAAAATGCAATTTAATAATTAAAAAGATTTTTTAAATCAATTCTTCAAGCTCTGCATATCGATTACAAAGCGATATTTTACATCACTTTTAAGCATTCTTTCATAAGCATTATTGATATCTTGGATGTTGATGACCTCTATTTCGGGCAAAATATTGTGTTCTCCGCAGAAATCCAACATCTCTTGTGTCTCGGCAATACCGCCAATGAGCGAACCTGCAACGGAACGACGTTGATAAATCATCGGTTTGGTGCTAACAAAGTTCTCGTCAAAATCGCCGATGAAGCCCACCAAAACCAATGTTCCGTCTAATGCAACCGTTTGCATATATGGGTTGATGTCGTGCTGATAAGGCACTGTGTCGATGATAAGTTCGAATTTATTTTTGACAGCTTGCATTTCTTCTTCGTTGGTTGAAATCACAACATGGTCTGCACCCAACTTTTTGGCGTCCTCGATTTTGCTGATGCTTCTGGAAAACAACGTTACCTCTGCACCCAAACCTTTCGCTAATTTGATGGCCATGTGTCCTAATCCGCCCAAACCGATAACGGCAACTTTGCTACCTTTTTGCACATTCCAATGGCGGAGAGGCGACCAAGTGGTGATGCCGGCACAAAGCAAAGGTGCAACCGCAGCGGTATCTAAGTTCTCCGGAACGCGTAGAACGAAGTCCTGGTCCACGACAATTTTTTCGGAATATCCGCCAAAAGTGCGTCCGCCCAAGTGTTTGTCTGGAGCATTGTAAGTTCCGGTAGAACCATTTAGACAGTATTGTTCCAAGTCTTTTTGGCAATTTTCGCAAGTTCTGCAAGAGTCCACCAAGCAACCTACGCCCACCAAATCTCCGGCTTTGAATTTGGTAACCTCGTTACCAACCGAAATCACTCGCCCTATGATTTCGTGTCCGGGCACGACAGGATACTGCGAACCGCCCCAGTCGTTACGTGCTGTGTGCAAATCTGAGTGGCATACGCCGCAATAAAGGATGTCTATTTCTACGTCATTTGGAAGAGCCATTCGGCGGTCGATGTGTAATTCTTTTAAGTCTGCATCGGGAGCCGTTGTTCCGAATGCTTTTATGTTTTGTGTATTCATTAAAAATCTTTTGTACAAAAATAAGGATTTTAAAGCCTTTTTTGTGTTAAAGAAATGTTACTTTTTGTTTTTGTCGCGGATTGCAAATTAGAGGTTAAAGGAAATGGTAATCCTTTATTCTTCTTTCAATTGTTTGTTTACCGATTCAAATTTATTGATTAATTCATTCAGTTTTATTTTTTGTTTTTTGATTGTTTTTGGTCGGATGTAGAACCAATTGAAACCTATCCACGCCAAAGTAATTAAATAGGAGAAAATTGCCCAACCAATGGGCATCATTGAAGTATATTCGTACAAAAACAAACAAATACCTAAGGACAATAAAATGAAATATAACCCCAATATTGTCGTTTGCATAAATTTTTGTTTGGTCTTAATTGAAGACAAATTTTTCAGGTATTCAATGTTGCTTTGGGTGTTGTCGATTTTATTGAAAACAGAAAATAGTTTGCTGTTGGAAAATACAAATATGACCATTGCCGAAATAATCAATACAATTCCTATTTTTGTGGTAATGAATTGAGGTTTAAATATATACAAAATAAAAACGATAAAACAACTTGTTACTATAAGCGAAATATTTACGAAAATTAGCTTTAGCAAATTTGATTTTTTGAATTGTTTTAATTTAATCAGCAAATCTTCCATATCGGGTTGATTTACTTTTTGCTGCTTCCAAATAGTGGAAAAATCTATATTATCGTTGTTCATTGTCTTTAAATTTTTGTGTTAATTTTTCTTTTATTCTATGAATTTTCACCCTCACGTTTACTTCCGAAAGCCCGACAATACTGGCTATTTCGGCTTGTTTTATTTCTTCTAATTCCAATGAAATGATGATACGGTCGGTTTCCGGCAATTCAGAAATAAATTTGTAAAGCAATTTAATTTGCGGTTCAATAGATTCCTGATTTTCTTCATTCAAATTCGTGGGCAATTCTTTTTTTATAAATCGTTTTTCTTTTTCAATCTGCCTTAAACAATGATTGGAAGCGATTCTGAAAATCCAGGTTCCGATATTGGATTCGTTTCTGAATTTAGGCAGTTGTTGCCACACAATGATAAAAGTTTCTTGTGCCAAATCTTGTGCAATGTCATAGTCATTTACATAACCCATACACAAACGAAATATTTTTTGCCAGTAGGATTGATATATTTCCTCAAAATCCATTATTTGATAGCTAAGAAATTAGTTAATTGGCTAAAATACCATTCTTTATCGTCATACATTATAAAATGCAAACCTTTATTTGCATATTGTAAATCAGCTGTTTGTAAATTTTTATATTGTTCCTCGATACTTGGTTTCAGGTTCACAAAATAGGATTCTAACAGAACAAGAGTCGGACATTTTATCGATTTAATTTTCTCTCTCAAATCCGTATTTGAAAAATCACAAAACATTTTCGCAAAAGTTTTTCTGTCCGATTTTACGCTCCAATTCATTACTTTTTCCTGCATAGTTGCATCTGCCAAAAGACTTGGTATGCTCATTTTTTGCATTTGGTAAAATTGCTCATCAGTCATCGCAGTCATTTGATTGATGATTTCGGAACAGTCATTATCTGGTTTCGATGTAAATCCCGGATTTGAAAGTGCCTGCAAAAATGGAAGAGCATCTACTACAATAATTTTACTCACCAAATCAGGATAATCCGAAGCGATAGCCAACGCCAAAGCACCGCCCATGCTGTGCCCGATTAAAATAGGATTCTCAATTTTGTTGTCTTTAATAAAGTTTACAATCGAAGTTTCCCAGTGATTAAAACTCGGATTGATTTGCGGTTCAACACCTGCAAAACCTGCCATTGTTAAAGCATAACAAGTATATTCGTCTTGAAATTTCGCTATTGTTTCGTCCCAAACTTCACCCGAAGAAGCAAAACCCGGAATAAAAATAATACTTTGGTTTCCTTGCCCTGTTTTTTTCACTTCAAAAGCATAGTTTTTTGTTTGCCCAAATACATTTACACATAAAAATGTAAATAAGAAGATAATCATCGTGATTTTGCACTTGCTCATTTTTCTAAATTTTAAATTGTTAATTTACCCTTTAGATACAAGTGCTTTTAAAATGTTACAAATAGCTTGAAATCTTTATTTTAATTTGAATTTTCAATTCAGACATTCAAGTCCGCTATGTTTACAATAATTTTGGTGAAAATTACAGTTTCGGGTAAAATTAAACAAAATATGTAAAGTTTCTTGGAAAAGAGAGAGATTCTAAAATTTGGGAAAATCTTCGTATTTTCGGGCAAAATTATGAACATGAACAAAATATTTTTATTGTCTTTGTCGCTGTTTTCAAGCATCGCAATTTATGCCCAGCGCAATGGGGGAATGTGGATTCCCACAGAATTAAATGAAACGGAAATGAAAGAACTCGGGATGAAAATTTCTGCTAAAGATATTTTTAATCCCAACCAACCCAGCATTAAAGATGCAGTGGTACATTTTAACGGAGGATGTACAGCCGAAGTAATTTCTCCCAAAGGACTTTTGCTTACCAATCATCACTGTGGTTACAGGCAAATACAAAGTCATTCTACGGTGGAAAATGATTTATTGTCCAATGGATTTTGGGCGCAAAATGAAACCGAAGAATTACCCAATCCGGGAATGGTAGTAGATTTTATTGTAGATATTCAGGAAGTATCCGATAGAATTTTACCCGGAACAGAAAATTTAACTCCACAAGAAGCTCAAGCCGCAATACAAAGAAATATCGAAGAGGCTAAAAAATCATTCAAGCTTACTCCCGATCAAAAAATAGCCATCAGATCTATGTACGATGGCAATAAATATTATGCATTTATTATAGAAACATTTAAAGACATTCGATTGGTTGGCGCTCCGCCACAATCTATCGGGAAATTCGGTTCCGATACAGACAATTGGGTGTGGCCACGCCATGTAGGCGATTTTTCACTTTTTAGAATTTATGCCAATAAAAAAAACAATCAGCCTGCAGAATATTCGCCGGAAAATGTACCTTATAAACCCAAATACTATTTGCCGATTTCTGTGAGGGATTTAAAAGAAGACGATTTTACGTTTGTTTTCGGATTTCCGGGAAAAACCGAAGAATATCTGCCTTCCATTGCTGTACAGAAAATTGTAGAAGATATCGATCCTGCAAGAATATCGGTACGAAATGTTGCTTTAAATATTCTGGATGAAAAAATGCGCGCCGACGATGCAACGAGAATTAAATATGCTTCTAAATACGCTTCTATTGCCAATTATCGCAAAAAATGGCAAGGAGAGGTAGAAGGTTTAACAAAATCTAAAGCGGTGCAAAAAAAGCAAGCTTATGAAAATAGCTTAGCTGCGAAAAATCCCGAAATTAAAACCACCATTTCTACATTCAATCGGCTTTACAACGAGCAAGCGCCTTATGCTTTAAATGCAGCTTATTATTCAGAAGTGATGGGAAATGCAGAAACTTTAAGGCTGGCAAATTTTTATATCAATTATGTAAGATCTGCCGAAAGTGGAAATAGAGATTCTAAATATTTAGAGAATTTAAAGTCTTATTTAAAAGATTTTTACAAAAATTACGATGCGGATATTGATGCCAAAGTTACGGCGCATTTGCTTTCTTTGTTTGCAGAAAAATCTCCCGAAGAATTTTTGCCTTCCGGATTTTCTAAATTTAAAAATGTAGAAGAAAATTTAAAAACTATTAGCGAGTGGTCCAAAAATTCCATTATTACAGGAGGTAAAGATTTAAATGGCGCCAATGTAAATAAAGATATCGATCAATTTTTCAACGAATATCAATTGGTTGCCACTTTAAAAGAAGATCCTTTTTATCAGTTGGCATTATCGATGAAGGAAGTTTATACCCAGAAAGTAGAACCCCAAAACAGAAATTTACAACTCGAAATCAATGCGCTTCAAAAGAAATATATGAAGCAACAGATGTATACTGATAAAGAAAAACAATTCTTTCCCGATGCCAATTCTACTTTGCGTGTAACTTATGGTGTGGTAAAAGGCTCCAATCCAAGAGATGCTGTGGAATACGATTATCAAACGCATTTGAGTGGCGTGATAGAAAAATACATTCCCGGAGATTATGAGTTCGATGTTCCTCAAAGATTATTGGATTTGTACCAAGCCAAAGATTATGGAATTTATAAAGATGCCACGGGAGAAGTTCCTGTTAATTTTACGGCAACCAACCATACGACTGGCGGAAATTCTGGAAGTCCCGTAATAGATGCTTATGGAAATTTAATCGGACTTAATTTCGACAGACAGTGGGAGGGAACCATGAGCGATATTAACTACGATCCCGAACTTTGCAGAAATATCATGGTAAACACCCAATATATTTTGTTTGTTATCGATAAATACGCCAATGCCAAGTGGTTGCTGGATGAAATGAAAATTGTAAAAGATTGATAAAACCGCGATTTAAAACCTGTTTAAAATTGAGGATTTTAAATAAAAAGTCCTATTTTTTGAGTACCTTTACAAGAAATAATTAAACAAAAGTAAAATGGCAAATATTAAATTTCATGGTGATCCTGCCACAACAGTAGGCACCCTTCCACAACCGGGAGATCAACTAAAAGATTTCAATTTGGTAGGTTCGGATTTATCCGAAAAAAAACTATCGGATTATAAAGGGAAAAAAGTAGTTTTAAGTATATTTCCAAGTATCGATACCGGAGTATGTGCAGCTTCCGTAAGGCATTTTAACGAAGACGCAGCCAAAGTAGAAAATGCTAAAATTGTAAACATTTCCAAAGATTTACCTTTTGCATTAAGTCGTTTTTGCGCCGCAGAAGGAATTGAAAATGTAGATACACTTTCTGCTTTCCGAAGCACTTTTGGAGAAGATTACGGAGTAACTTTACAAGATTCCCCTTTGAAAGGTTTGTTGAGCAGAGCGGTAATTGTAGCCGATGAAAACGGAAAAATACTTTATTCCGAACAAGTACCCGAAATTACCCAAGAGCCCAATTATGAAGCCGCTCTTAACGCTTTGCAATAAGTTTTTTAAAATTTTAAACCGAAAACCTTGTCGAAATAAGACAAGGTTTTTTTATAACAGAAATTAAAAAAAACATTAATTTTGTACCACATTGCTCACGTGGTGAAATTGGTAAACACGCTATCTTCAGGCGGTAGTATTCGCAAGAATGTGCTGGTTCGAGTCCGGTCGTGAGCACAATTTTCCCAACACGATTTTATACCTTTGGAGCACAGAAAATAAATTTTGAAAGATTACTATTACTTTTTAGGGGTAAATCAAGACGATTCTGCGGAAGAAATTCGGAAAGCTTATCGGAAAATATCCATGCGGTGCCATCCCGACAAAACAGACAATGATCCTTTCTTTGAAAAAAGATTTCGCGAGTTGAGAGAAGCTTATGAAACCTTATCTGATGAAGATCGCAGAAGAATTTACGATTATATGTTGGAAAGGCATCAGACAAATTCCAAGTCGGAAATGCCGCCCGATATTCAAAATTTCCATTGCAATAAAATCTGCGCGATGAAAGGAGAAGAAATCATTTTATCGTGGAAAACCCAATATGCAGATGTGGTAAAAATCCATCCTTTCGGATTGCAAAAATCCTATGGCGAAAAGGTTTTTAGCATAAATGAATTCGATGAGAACGGAAAATATCATTTGATTTTAAACGCTACCAATACATTTTTAAATCAAACTGTGGCGCGCCGTATTACCATTACAGAAATGTATGAAACGAAGAAAGAGGATGTAATTTCAGAAAAAGATAATTTCGGTTCTGCCGATTCGCAAGAAGAGAAGTTTTTACCTGCGATTTTCAAATGGATTTTGCTGATTCTTGTTGCTCTTATTTTGATTATTTACTTTTTCTTTTTACAGAAATAAAAGCATTTTATACCTCGATGGAAAACAAAAAATCTCTGATATCATTATCAGAGATTTTTGTTTTGTAGTGTCCGTAAAATTAAATATTATCTTCTGATCCTTGAGGCATTAAATCATTATCATCGAAATTGTTTTCCATGTCTTTTTTGCGGTCTCTGCGCTCTACACTATCTCCTTGTCTGAAGTTATAAGTAAGCGATATGGAAAATTGGCGTGGCGACCATTTCATTTCACTTATCCTTGAAAACTGAGCGGTTTCCGAAATGTTTTTAAAACCTCGGGAATTAAAGACATCTCGCACGTTGAATGTAAGCGTTCCGTCGCCATTCCATATTTTTTGAGAAGCGCCAATATTTACGCCATACATACCTTTTCTGTCGGTGGTTGCGGTTTTTTGACCGGCACGATAAAAACTTTGAACTTGAACACTCAGGTCTTTCGTAGGACGGAAAGTATTGTTAAGGCGTAATCTGTAAGAAAATCCATTTCCTGAAAAGTCGTTTACAGTTTGAGGATTATCGGGAAACAGATTGTAAGATCCTTTATTGTCGTAGCCAAATAAATCCGCAGACATCATTATTTTCCACCAGCTGAAAGGATCGTAAGTTCCGTTTAAATCCAATCCGTAATAGGAATTGGATCCTGAGTTTACCGGAAGTGTATTAATGGCGCCGGTATCATCTACATATTGATAGCGGTTTTGCTCGTCTTCGGATTTTCGGTAATAAATTGTGGGGTTAAAGGTAACTTTGCTGGTCGATAAACTATATCCTACTTCGTAAGAATTGATATAAGAAGGATTTAAATCGGGGTTTCCTCTGAAATAATTTCGGTCGTCGTTAAACGAGAAAAACGGAATTAATGAAAAAGCCCGAGGGCGACGAATTCTTCTGGAATAATTGAGCAACAATTGGCTGGAGTCGCTTAAATTATAACTTAAAAATGCCGAAGGAAAAAGTTTGGTATATTCTTTTCTTACTTTTTCATTGTCGGGATTTCCGGCTTCATCGAAATTGTGGAAATCGATATCGATACCTGAAGTTTCGCTTCTTAAACCTAATTGATAAGCAAAATTCTCTCCGATTTTACTTCTGAATTGCGCATAAACTCCCAAGACATTTTCCGAATATTTGGTGTTGCTGGTAAAATCGTAACGTGTATAAACCGGCGCTCCATTATCGCTTTGGTTCACAAAATAATCGTAATTATTTTGGTTGTAATCGTAGCGAGCTCCGGCCTCAAATCTGGAATTATCGCCAATTGGCAATTCGTAATCGGCTTTTAATAAAACGGTTTTCGATTTGGAATCTGTATTTACATTATTGATGGAATTTCCATCGTCTTGCAAAATAGAATTGATATAAGATTCTTGAAGAATCTGTGTTTTTCCATCGGAATTCCAAGTTTGGTAACTTCCGGAAATTGAAATGTTTTGACCATTATCATCGAATTTATGATCCAAACCAACATCGAATTGAGTAGCGGTATTTTTGCTTAAACCGGAACTGTTACGTTCTCTGTAAATATCTTCGAAATCGGTAGTATTATGATATACCGTTTCATTGTAAGAATTTAAATTGTTGGTTTCTCTTTCGGAATACCGCATCATGGCTCCAAAATTCAGAAAAGTATTTTCATTGATATCATATACAAATCCGGTGTTGAAATTGTAATTGGATCTTTCGTTTCGATTATCTCCAACTTGATTGGAAGTTTGTGTAAAAGGAAAAGCATCACTTTTCAGACTGTTTAAATCGTCTTTTCGGATTAAACTGTTGGTGTCTTTGCTTTTGTTTTTATTGTATGATCCGCTGCCGTTTATGTACCAAATCCAATTTCCTCTTCTCCAGTTTAAGCTGGTATTTAAATTGGTTCTTGGGAGATAACCCAAACTACCGGTTACAGTTCCATTGAATCCCATTCTGCGGGATTTTTTCAGAATAATATTTAAAATACCTGCTGTTCCTGAAGCTTCAAATTTTGCAGAAGGATTGGTAATCACTTCTATTCTGTCGATTTCTTCGGAAGGAATGGCTTTTAAAGCATCTGCATCATCATCAATTCCTAAGAGTGAGGAAGGTTTTCCGTTGATTAAAAATCTGATATTGGAATTCCCTCTCATAGAAACAGCGCCATCGGGGTCTACAGAAATAGAAGGAACATTTTCCAAAACATCCTGAAGGTTACCGCCAATGGCAGTTATATCGCTTTTTACATCGTAAGTTCTTTTATCCAATTCTACTTGGTAAGGTTTTCTTACGGCATTAATGGTTACTTCCTGAATGTTCTGAATTCCGTCTTGTGAGTTGTTTCCGGCAGTCATAGGATCGTAAACTTCAATGTCTCCCATGTTTTCCGATGAGGTAATGGTTTTCTCCATTTCTAAAATTTCGAAACCGGGTGCATCGATTTTTATATTATAATCTCCGGGCGAAAGTTTAAGTGTATATTTTCCGTGTTCGTCGGTAAGAGCACCGTCGGACAGAGAGTTGTCAGTTTTATGTGTAAAGGTTACAGAAGCATAAGGAACTTCTTTGCCATCATTTGTTACTATTCTGCCTTCAATGGTTGCTTGTTGCTGTTGGGCAAATGAAAATGCAGCAGCTGAAAAAGCTAAGGTTAGTCCCAAGGTTTTCTTTAAGATGTGCTGTTGGATTTCAGTTTTTATCATTTATTTAATTTTATTTTTGTTAAGCCAGTTTCTATAAATATTTGCGTTTTTTTCGTGTATTGCAGGATCGTCAGTAAATTTATGCAAACCGGGTTTTTCGGGATCTGCTACCATGTAGAGAAAATTATTTTCTTCTGCGTTTAAAACATTTTCTACAGATGTTTTATCCACAACGCAAATAGGACCGGGAGGCAAACCCGAATACATATAAGTGTTGTAGGAAGAATTGGTTTTTAAATCCTTGTAATAAACTCTTTTTATCTTTTTTGTGAAATTGTTTTCCTTATTTATAGCATAAATTACGGTAGGATCACTTTGCAATTTCATTCCTTTGTGTAGGCGATTGAGGTAGAGTCCCGCAATTCTTTTTTGCTCGTCGGGTTTTCCGCCGGATTCTCTTAAAACAATGGAAGCCAAAGTGTACACTTGGATTCTATCGAGTCCTAAGTTTTTTTCTTTATTTATGTTTTCTTCGGTCCAAAAGTCGTTGTAAATATTTTCGAATTTTTTGAAAAAATCTTCGGGAGTTACCGTCCAGTAAAAATTATAAGTATCGGCGAAGAAATACGGTTTTAAATCTTCGGCAGATTTTAGGTTTTTCAGTCGGGCGATGGTGTTGAAATCTTTTACAAAAGTAAGGGAATCTGCTTCTGTTTTTCTTGCAACGCGACCAATCATTTGATAAACATCGTCGAAGTCTTTTATGCGGAAAGGTAAATCGGTTTGTAAACCTTGCCGAATTTTATTGATTAAAGTTTTATTTCCTTCTCCTTTTTTTATTTCGTAGCGACCGGCTTTAAAGTTTTTTTCTAAATTTTGCTTTGTGGCAAATTCCTGAAAGGATTCGGCATCTTTTAAATATGGGCGAATAGAATCCATTATTTGCTGCAAAGTAGCGGTGCGAGGAACAAGCAAAACGCCTTCTTCCTTTACATTGTCTTGCAAATTGTTTTTGTAAAATTTCCAACCAAAATATCCTCCTACCAAAAGCAGAATTAATAAAATTAAAGGAATGGTTTTTTTCATAACTTTTAAACTTCAGTATTTCCTTCAAATACTAATTTTGCAGGTCCTTCCAACCATACATTTTTAAATCCGTTTTCAGATTTTTCGGCATAAACTTTTAATTCTCCTCCCAAAGTTTTTACCGTTAAACTGTTTAGATAATGTTTTTGCATAAAAGTTAAAGCCGATGCTGTAACTCCTGTACCACAACTGTAGGTTTCGTCTTCCACACCTCTTTCGTAGGTTCTTACAAATATTTCATTATCAGATATTTCGGTTACGAAGTTTACGTTTATTCCTTCATTTTTAAAGATATTATTATTTCGAATTTTTTTTCCTTCGTTATAAACATCAATGGATTTTACATCTTCTACAAATTGTACATAATGCGGAGAACCGGTATTTAAAACACTGTAATTTTCGTGATTTTCAATATGGTGTACATCGCCCATTTTGAGTTTTACAATTTGACCGTTTATTTCTGCTTTGTGAATTCCATCGATGGCTTTAAATCGGGTTTTGCTACCTATTATATTGAGATGATGGGCAAAAGCCGCAATACATCTTCCGCCATTTCCGCACATGGTGCTTTCATTTCCATCGGCGTTGTAATAAACCATTTTAAAATCGGTCTCCGAATCGTTTTCTAAAAGGATTAAACCATCGGCGCCGATACCAAATCGTCTGTCGCATAATTGATGAATAAGGGAAGTAGAGTGTGAAAACGTTTCTGTGCGGTTATCGACCATAATAAAATCGTTTCCGGTTCCTTGGTATTTATAAAAATTCATGAGAAACTTTTTAAAAATTAAGGCTTACAAAGCTACTAATAAAAAAGGCAGTTGAAGAACAACTGCCTTTATTTAACAAATATTTAAAACTTTTATCTTCTTCCGCCGGAATTTACTCTTGTTGTTGAGGAAGGAGCGGTAGAAGTAGAAGGCGCTACACTTCTGATATTGGTAGAAGATCTTTGAGGTTGTTGTATACTTCTTGAAGGTTGTACACTTCTGGTAGTAGTAGATCCTTGGCTAAAACCATTGGCTCTACGTCCTGAGTTAATGCTCCGGTTGGGCATAGTGGTGGAAGTAGAAGGTCTGGTTTGAGTAGTATTTCTATTTTGGATAGGAGTACGAGAAGTGTTGGTTCTCGATTGAAATCCATTTGTTCTTCTTGTAGTATTACTTCTGGTATTGGCCTGACTGCGGGTACGGCTTAGGAATCCGTTGTCCGGTCTTTGGGAAACCACTCTTTTTTCTATATAAACTCTTTGTTTTTTATTGTTGTAAAAGTAAGGTCTTCCGCCATCGTAGTAATATTCTACACCTCTGCGGTAATAATAACCATCGTTGCCCCAATATCCACCGGGACTGTAATAATTATAAGAAGGTCCGCTATAATAGATGCCGTTCATATAATATCCTCCGGTATAATAGGGATAATTGTAAGCATAAGGGTTTTCATAATAACCATCATCATAAGCGTATGCGGTACAAGAAGCCAAGCTGCCGGCTACTAATATTCCGAATAATATTTTATATAAATTTTTCATAATGATATTGATTTTGAATTTTGTTTTAAACTTTTCATCCACTCAATGTAACCTATCACAGCTAAGATAGTAAAAACGGTGTACTGTACAGAAGTGATCCCTAATTGTTTGTAAATCATCATCGGAATACATATCAAATCTCCTATAATCCAAAAAATCCAGTTTTCCACTTTCTTTTCTGCCATCAGCCACATCCCGACCAAAAATATCGATGTGGTTACAATATCCATATAGTTGGCCCAATCTAAATGATTGAAATCCAAAACCGTGCCATTCATTGAAAAACCATTGTCAATATAAGGTTTAAAGTAATAAACCAAGCTTACAAGTCCCAAGCTAATAATGAAAAGCAAAGAAGATATCCACCAGTCCCGGCGTGTAGCACGCGAAACTTCCACATGTATATGGTCTTCTGTACTTTTAGCCCAAATAACCCATCCATAAACACTCATGGTTGTGTAATATACATTGATGAGCATATCTCCCAGCAAACCAAATTTAAAAAGAATATAAACATATAAAACGGTACTTATAATGCCCGTAGGATAGACCCAAATGTTTTTCCGCATGGAAAAATAAACACTAAGTAATCCAAAAAAAGCAGCTACGGCTTCTATAAAAATTTGCAGACCGGTGTATTCTCGATAAGGAGAAATCAGATAATCTAATATTTCCATGGGGCACAAAGTTAAGATTTCATTATTTTTAAAGCTTAGAAAAAGAATAAATTTTTTATTTCATACAATATTTTCTATTTTAGATTTCATTATGAAAAAACAATTCTTCCTATTATTTCTCTTTGTCTGCGGATTATTTTCTGCACAAAAACTTACAATAGACACCTTATTGACGGACGATATAAGCATTCGTGCCATTCAAATTTCGCAAGGTAAAGTGTGGTATGCCGGCACACAGTCGAAGTTTGGTTTTGTGGATGTTGAAAATCCCGATAACAAGCAACAAATCTCACTTTCCGAAGAAAATCTTCAATTTCGCACTTTGGCTCAAAACGAAGATTTCCTTTTTTGTATTTCTATCGAAAGTCCGGCTTATATGTTTAAAATCAATAAAAAAGATTTAAAATTTAAAAAAGTTTTTGTAGATGAAGAATCTTCGGCTTTTTACGATGCTTTTATTTTTATCAATAACGAGCGCGCTTTTGCTTTCAGCGATTCCGATAATGGAAAAATGAAACTTCTCGAAACTCAAGATGCAGGCGAAAAATGGAACTTTTCAACAGCTTTCGAAAATATTCCGATGATAAAAGGAGAAGCTGCTTTTGCCGCCAGCAATTCCAATATTGCTGCCCGAAATGGGAAATTGTGGATTGCCACCGGAGGAACAACTGCCAGAGTTTTTAAGTTCGATTTAAATAAAAACAAATCGGAAGTTTTTTCTACTCCCATTATTCAAGGTGGTTCTTCACGAGGAATTTATTCCATCGATTTTGCCGATGAAAATTTTGGTATCGCCGTGGGCGGCGATTATACAAAGCAAAAAGAAAATGTAAATAATATTGCAACTACACAAGATGGTGGAAAAACATGGCAAATCCAAGCCAGCGGCGAGAATGGCGGATATATGACGTGTGTAAAAATAAAACCCGAAAGCCAAGGAAAAGAAATCATCGCTTTGGGAGATCAGCAAATCAGCTATTCCAACGATTATGGAAAAACGTGGAAAGTAATTTCAAATGAAAAGAATTTATATGTTTGCGAATGGTTGAATTCTTCCACCCTGATAGTGGCGGGTAAAGACAGGATTTTAAAAATATCGATAGAATAAAATACAGACAAAACAAACAGTTTTTTTCTTGATAAAAATGTTTTGTTCATATTTTATAGGTTTAAAAATCAGCTTTTAAATCGATTTTAAATCGAATCAAAGGCTTTATCAATTCCATTTTGCCGTATATTTGAAAAAAAATCGAAAAAATGATTGATTGGATTACTGTAAAAGAATACGAAGATATCACGTACAAAAAATGCAATGGAGTGGCGCGCATTGCTTTCAACCGCCCGGAAGTGAGAAATGCTTTTCGTCCCAAAACAACTTCCGAATTATACGATGCTTTTTACGATGCTTATGAAGATTCCTCTATCGGAGTGGTTTTACTTTCCGGAGAAGGTCCCAGTCCCAAAGACGGAGGATGGGCATTTTGCAGTGGTGGAGATCAGAAATCTCGCGGACACAAAGGTTATGTGGGCGAAGATGGCCGACATCGCTTGAACATATTGGAAGTCCAAAGACTTATTCGTTTTATGCCGAAAGTGGTGATTGCTGTGGTTCCCGGTTGGGCTGTGGGTGGCGGACATTCGTTGCACGTAGTTTGCGATCTTACGCTTGCCAGTAAAGAACACGCTATTTTTAAACAAACCGATGCCGATGTTACCAGTTTCGATGGCGGTTATGGTTCGGCTTATTTAGCTAAAATGGTAGGGCAAAAGAAAGCGAGAGAAATTTTCTTTTTGGGAAGAAACTATTCGGCGCAAGAAGCCTTCGAAATGGGAATGGTAAATGCTGTGATTCCCCATGAAGAATTGGAAAATACTGCTTACGAGTGGGCGCAGGAAATATTGGCAAAATCCCCAACTTCTATACGTATGTTGAAATTTGCCATGAACTTAACCGATGATGGAATGGTGGGGCAGCAAGTATTTGCCGGTGAAGCCACTCGTTTGGCCTATATGACGGATGAAGCCAAAGAAGGAAGAAATGCCTTTTTGGAAAAAAGAAAACCCGATTTTGGAAAAGATCAATGGATTTCATAAATATCAGATATTAAAATAGAGGAATGCGAATTTTAAAATCCATTTCTCTATTCATTTTTATACATAAATATATTAAGCAACAATATGCCTAAAAATTCTTCTCAACCTAACCCTTGGATACACGCAGCAAGATTAAGAACTTTACCTTTATCGCTCAGTGGCGTAATATTAGGATCTCTTATTGCCCGCTGGAAATTGAAAACCATTACAGAAACTTGGGATATATGGGTTTTTGTATTGGCACTTCTTCTTACGGTCGTTTTTCAGGTAATTTCCAATTATGCAAATGATTATGGAGATGGAATTCGCGGAACGGATCATGCAAGAGCCGATGAGGCAGAAGCAAGAGTGGTAGCATCGGGAAGGGTAACTGCAAAACAAATGAAAATCGCTGTATTTATTTTATCCCTTTTGGCTTTGGTGCTGATTTTTGTATTGTTGTATCGAGCTTTTTTACCTTATTATAAAGAATCTTTTTACATTTTTATAGGATTGGGAATCGCTTGTATTTTGGCTGCTATAGGTTATACGGTAGGTAAAAAACCTTATGGATATTTGGGATTGGGAGATTTATTTGTATTTATATTTTTCGGCTGGGTATCGGTGTTGGGATCTTATTATTTATTTACCAAAACATTCGATCCCTGGTTGCTGCTTCCCGCATCGGCGGTTGGATTGTTCAGTATGGCTGTGCTCAATCTGAATAATATGCGCGATATAGAAAGCGATTCTTCCAGTGGAAAACGCACTTTGGCAGTAAGATTAGGTTTTAAAAAAGCGATGATCTACGAAATAATTTTGCTTCAACTTCCCTTATTGTTAATTCTGATTTATGTGCTGCACAATCGTGTGCAGGAATATTATGGATATATTTTCGTGATTCTGTTTTTTCCTTTAATCAATTTGCGGAGAAGAATCATGGAAATAAAAGAGCCAAAAGAACTGGATCCTTATTTAAAACAAGTTGCCATATTGTGCTTTATGACGGCCCTTTTGGTAGGTGTGGGATTGAATTTAACCCGATAAATTAAAGTTTTTAAAATTGTTTTACAAAGAAGATAAATAAGATTTTAAAATTAAAAATTCCACAACTAAAAATACAACGAGAGCCACAAGGTTCTCGTTTTTTATATCCTTTTAAACCAAAAAAAATCGTATTTTCGGGGTTTAATATTCACATGATTTTAAATAATATATAAATAATATTTTGTTATGAAAATCAAATTCTTAGCACAAAATTGTTTTTTAATGGAACATCGGGGAAAACATATTCTTACCGATCCTTTTTATAATTTTTCAAAAGAAAAGACAGGTTTCAGCATTGCCAATCAAAAAATAGATTATATACTTCTTACCCACGCTCATGGCGATCATATAGCCGATGTAGAAGAGGTTTTGGAAAATCATCCGGAAGCTGTTGTTATTTCCACTCCCGAAATTTGTGGCTATTACAAATCTGCAAAAAGTATAGATTATAACATTGGAGGAACAGTAAAAATAGACGATTTAAAAATTACCATGTTGCGTGCCGACCACACTTCCTCTTTTCCCGATGGAACTTATGGCGGTGTTCCTGTGGGATATCTTTTTCGCTTCGATGAAAAAGCACTTTATATGGCGGGAGATACAGGCGTTTTTTCCGAAATGGAACTTTTAGAACCGCTGTTCGGAAATATTACAGCCGCTATTCTTCCGGTGGGCGGGCATTATACCATGTGCGCGCGCCAAGCTGCTTTTGCCGCTAAAAATTTAATAAAAACCAAAAAAGTAATTGGCTGCCATTTTGATACTTTTCCGCCGATAACCATCGACCACGAATGGGCAGAAAAACAGTTTTCCGAAAAAGAAATTGAACTTGTTTTACCCGAATGGGGAGAAGAATTTGAGATTTAAAAAGTTTTAAGAAATTCAAAAAAAGCAATAAAAAAATGGCAAGCTACCTACATCACACCGCTACAACCGATTACCTTTGCTGTGTTCCCACCCTGGAGGATTTTCAGGAGCTGGTTGTGTAGGACTTGCCGCTGCAAAGATAAAAAATTAATGAGAATTTAAAAAAATTAGCAAGTAAGTTTTCCATCAGATACTTACCTTCCACATTTATAGATGTATAGATTTTAGATAAACTTTTTTTATGACCAAAAACCCTTTCAAGTTTAGTTTAGTTTTGTTTGCCATTACTTTGTTGCTCTTTCTGGGAGTGTATTATTTTTTTGCGAACGAAAATTATTGGCAAACGAGCGTAAGTATCAATTCTTTTGTTTTGCCCATTTTATATGCTGTTGTGACGTTTTTAGCCGTAAAATCTTATCGTGATGATTTGGGAGGAAGAATTACTTTTCGCCAAGCTTTTCAGCGGAGTTTTCTCACGCTTTTTGTGGGTGGATTTCTCTCTTTATTTTCGATATTTTTATTTTTAAATTATGTGGATTCCAATGCCAGAGATTTGTTGAATTACCAATTTGTGCAAATCCAAGAAAACAAGTTGGAAGAAGCAAAAGCCACGCAGTTAAGCGATATTGAGAAAATGCAAGATGCTTCTAAAAAAGAAGAATTTTTACAGAAATACAAAGATTATAAATTGGGAATTGAAGCTGCCAAAAAAAATAAAACCAATTATTTTTCTTTGCGATATCTCTCGGGAATTTTTGGGGTTTTCATCTTGTTTTATCTATTTTTGTCTATTGCAATCGCCGCTTTTTTAAAGAATAAAAAACGCTACGAGGAATTAGAAAATTAAAACAATGGATTTATCAATAATAATTCCGCTTTTAAACGAAGAAGAATCTTTAGAAGAGCTGTTCCAAAGAATTCATTCCGTGTGTACGGAAGCCAATTATTCTTACGAAATATGGTTTGTAGATGATGGTTCTACGGATAGTTCGTGGGAAATTATTCGTTTGCTTTCCTCCACGCATCCCCAAATTCATGCGCTTCGGTTTAGCAAAAATTATGGAAAATCTCAGGCTTTACATGCCGCTTTCGAAAGGGTAAATGGCGATATAGTAATTACTATGGATGCCGATTTACAAGACTTTCCCGAAGAAATTCCTCATTTGGTAGAGAAATTAAAAGAAGGAAACTACGATATTGTAAGTGGCTGGAAAAAAAAGCGACACGATAATGTATTAACGAAAAATCTGCCTTCTAAGATTTTTAATTCTGCGGCGAGAAAAGTTTCGGGAATTCCTTTGCACGATTTTAATTGCGGATTAAAAGCTTACCGAAAAAAAGTGGTGAAATCTATTGATGTGTACGGCGATATGCATCGATATATTCCTGTGTTGGCGGCTCAGGCAGGATTTAAAAACATTACGGAAAAAGAAGTACAACATCAGGCTCGGCCGTATGGGAAATCCAAATTTGGGAGCAATCGTTTTATTCGCGGGTTTTTAGATTTAATTACCTTGTGGTTTGTTAGCCGATTTGGTGGCCGTCCCATGCATTTTTTTGGCGCTGTAGGAACGCTTATGTTTTGCATTGGTTTTCTCGCTGTAATTGCTTTAATCGTTATGAAAATCATAGACCTTAGCCATAAAAATTACGGAAGTTTGTTGGCGCTTAATCCTTTGTTTTACATTGCTTTAACAATGATGATTTTAGGAACCCAGCTTTTTGTTGCCGGCTTTTTAGGAGAAATGTTGATCCGCTCTAATCGTGAAAACAAAAACTTTTTTATAGAAGAAACTTTGTAAAATTCGGGCGGAAAGATTCCTTTAATTACAAGAAATAGCTTACCTTAGAAAATTATAAAAATGAAAATGAAGAACCTTTTATACCTATTTTTAATCGCCGGCGTTGTCTCTTGTGGAAAATTAAAGCCGGAAGGCGAAATAACCACCAACGAAGTGGAATTACAGGATTTTAATAAAGTAGATTTAAAGGGGAATTTCCGAGTTTTCTATGTGAAAGATACCCTGAATATGGTTTCCGTAGATACTTATCCCAATATTTTTAAAAATTTAGAATTTAAAGTAAAAGACCAAACGTTGTCGATTTCCGAGAAAAAGAAAACCGAAGGAGTGGATATGAATAACATTACCCTTTATTCCAAAAACAGCCTGAGCCAAATTGCCATGAGAGATTCCGCCGATATGACGATTTCTACGCAAATGTCGGAAACGGAATTCGAGCTTTCACTTATGGATAATGCAAAATTCAGCGGTTCTATTTTAGCCAACAAAGCCAAAATTACCATGGACGATAAATCTCGAGCCAACTTATTGGGAAGAACCATCGACGCCGATGTTGCAATAAGAGATACCGCAAGTATTATTGCACCTTATTGGTATGTAGAAAATCTTAATTTAGATTCTAAAAATGAAAATTATACCGAAATTTCTATAGGTAAAAACCTTCAGGGGAAAATTTCCAATACTTCAAAACTGCTTTATTATGGAGATCCTATAAAGAAAATAGAAGTAAAAGACAAAGCCAATATAGAACAGAAAAAACAACCTTAAACAATATGAAAGCACAAGAAAGAGCCCAAGAATGGTTATCCGAAGGCTTCGATGAAGAAACCAGAACCAAAGTACAAAAGCTTTTAGATGAAAACCCTTCCGAAGTAGAAGAAGCTTTTTATAAAGATTTGGAATTTGGAACAGGAGGAATGCGCGGAATTATGGGCGTAGGAACTAATAGATTAAATAAATATACTTTAGGGCAAGCCACACAAGGTTTGGCCAACTATTTACTTCAGCAATTTCCGAATGAAGAAATAAAAGTGGCCATTGCTTACGATGTACGCCACAATTCCAAAGAATTCGGGAAATTGGTAGCCGATGTACTTACTGCCAATGGCATAAAAGTTCTTTTGTTTAAAGAACATCGCCCCACGCCGGAGCTTTCTTTTACGGTAAGAAATAAAAAATGTAATGCCGGAATTGTACTCACGGCATCGCATAATCCGCCGGAATACAACGGCTATAAAGTTTATTGGAACGATGGTGCACAAGTAGTTCCACCACACGATACAGGAATTATTTCCGAAGTACGAAAAACACTTTTTTCCGAAATAAAATTCAACGGAAACGATAATCTTATCGAATGGATTGGCCCTGAACAAGATGAGGTTTATATCGATGCATGTATTGAAAATTCGCTTTATCAAAATGTAGGAAGAGAAGATTTAAACATCGTTTTTACTTCCATTCACGGAACAACTTATACAACAGTTCCCAAAGCACTGAAAAAAGCAGGCTTTACCGAAGTGAATCTGGTAAAAGAACAAATGATTCCCAGCGGAAATTTTCCTACGGTAGATTCTCCCAATCCTGAAAATCCCGAAGCTCTTGCTATGGCAATGGATTTGGCCAGATATAAAAATGCAGATATCGTAATCGGAACCGATCCCGATGGAGATAGATTGGGAATTGCAGTTCGTAATTTGGAAGGAGAAATGCAGCTTTTAAACGGAAACCAAACTAATACCATTCTCACTTATTACATTTTGGATCAGTGGAAAAAGCAAGGCAGAATTACCGGAAAAGAATTTATAGGTTCCACCATTGTAACTTCGGATATATTTTTCGACATAGCCCGAAAATTTGGAATAAAATGTAAAGCCGGACTTACTGGTTTTAAATGGATTGGAAAAATGATTCGCGAAGCCGAAGGAACCGAAAAATTTGTTTGCGGAGGCGAAGAAAGTTTCGGATTTATGACCGGAGATTTTGTCCGCGATAAAGATTCTTGCGGAAGTATTTTGGTCGCCTGCGAAATTGCGGCGTGGTGTAAAGCAAACGGAAAAACCATGTACCAATATTTAACAGAAATTTATAAAGATGTGGGAATGTATTATGAAGGTTTGGTAAACGTGGTAAGAGAAGGAAAAGAAGGCGAAGCCGAAATAAAACAAATGATGAATGATTTCAGAAATCATCCGCCCAAAATGTTGGCGGGATCCGAAATTGAAGTGATTAAAGATTATAAAACGCAAACTTGCAAATACGTGCTCGAAGATAAAACGAGCGTTATGGACGATATTCCTACATCCGATGTATTGATTTATTATACTACCGATGGAACTAAAGTTTGCGTTCGCCCTTCAGGAACCGAGCCCAAAATAAAATTTTATTTCAGTGTAAAAACCGAGTTGGAATCTGAAAAAGATTTTCCCGAGAAATTACAATCTTTAGAAAATAAAATTATTGAAATAAAGAAAAATTTAAATCTATAACGAATTGAGTACCAACGAAGAAAATGCCGATATCGTTCGTTTTGCACTTGTAGGGTGTGGTAATATAGGTGAAAAATATCTGGAAGTAATTCACAACAATCCACGTGCGCAAATGGTGGCTGTGGTGGATGAACAACCATTAGAAAATCTTAAAAATTTTGTGGGAAACCTCCCTTATTTCAGGAGTTTAGAAGATTTTTTCAATTCCGATATTCAGGCAGATGTTGTTACTATTGCAACGCCCAATTATTTGCATGCCAAGCAGTCTATTTCTTGTTTGGAAAAAGGTTTTCATGTGGTAATTGAAAAACCTTTAGCACTTAAATTAAAAGATGCATTGGCTGTTCAAAAAGTAGAAAAGAAAACCGGAAAGAAAGTATTTGTGGTACTTCAAAACCGATATTCCGAATTATCGCAATGGGCGAAAAATTTGGTTGATTCCGGAATTTTGGGTAAAATTTTCATGGTACAAATCAATTGTTTTTGGAATCGCGACGAGCGGTATTATTTAACCAGCAATTGGAAAGGCGATTTGGAAAAAGATGGAGGATCTTTGTTTACCCAATATTCACATTTTCTGGATATTATGTATTGGTTGTTTGGCGATATTCAAAATATAAAAGGAGATTTTTTCGATTTTTCCCATCAGCATATTACCGATTTTGAAGATAGTGGAATTATCACTTTCGATTTTGTAAATGGAGGAAGTGGCGTTTTCAATTTTTCTACCGCAGCTTGGGATCAGAATATGGAAAGTTCTCTTACGATATTGGCGGAAAATGGCGCGGTGAAAATTGCCGGACAATATATGCAACGTTTGGAATATTGCCATATAAAAAATTATAAATGTCCCAAAATTGAAGAAAAAAATGCATTCAACGATTATGGAAATTATTGTGGTTCCGCAAGCAATCATTCTTACTTGATTGATAATGTGATAGATGTATTAAAAAACAATGCCGAAATTTCGGTGAGTTCACAATGCGGAGTAGATTTGGTTCGTGTTATTGAGAGAATTTACACTTTTAGAAAAGATCTGATAAAAATAAAACAAGGAAAATTAACCCGAGAAGAAATGGATTTTTAAGCAATCCGAAAAAATATAAATAGAAAATAGAATGAAAATTTCAAAACTAACAACCCATCTCAAAGGATCTGAAATTATTAAAATAGCAGGAGAAGTAAACGATTTAAAATCCAAAGGAGCTACAATTGCCAACTTAACCATCGGCGATTTAAATTCGGAAATTTATCCCATTCCAGAGCGGTTAAAAGAAGAAATATCAAAATCTTACCAAGAAAATCTTACCAATTATCCAGTAGCTCAGGGGCAGCTACAATTAAGAAAATCTATATCTGCGGATTTAAAAACACGTTGGGGATTGGAATATTCTCCCGAAGAAATTCTCATTACTGCCGGCGCTCGTCCTGTGATATTTTCTATTTATAAAACCATTGTAGATCCCGGCGAAAAAGTGATTTATCCTGTTCCTTCTTGGAATAACAATCACTATTGCTATTTATCTTCGGCAAACGGCGTAGAAGTAGAAACAAAGGCTGAAAACAATTTTTTGCCCACTGCGGAAGATTTAAAACCACATTTAAAAGGTGCCGTTTTGTTGGCTTTGTGTTCGCCTTTAAATCCTACTGGAACCACATTTTCTAAAGATCAGCTACTGGAAATCTGCCAATTGATTTTGGAAGAAAACAATAAAAGAGGCGAAAACGAAAAACCTTTATATTTATTGTTCGACCAGATTTATTGCAATCTCACTTTTGGAGCGCAGCATTTTACGCCCGTTTCTCTTATTCCCGAAATGAAATCCTACACTATTTTTGTAGATGGAATTTCTAAATGTCTTGCTGCTACGGGAGTTCGTGTAGGTTGGGGATTTGGTCCTAAAGAAATCATCAATAGAATGGCGGCTTTGCTTACACATGTAGGCGCTTGGGCCCCCAAACCGGAACAGGAAGCTGTGGCTGAATTTTATAAAAATCCCGAAAATGTAAATGATTTTGTAAAAGATTTTAAACCTAAAATAAAGGAAAGTTTAGAAGTTCTTCATCAAGGAATACAAAACCTGAAAAACAAAGGTTTTGCAGTAGAAAGTATGCCGCCGATGGGAGCATTTTATTTAACCATTCAGTTGGATTATGTGGGCAAAACCAAACCCGATGGAAAGAAAATTGAAACTTCTACCGATTTGGCATTTTACCTTATTCAGGAAGGAGGAGTTGCCTTTGTTCCTTTTTCCGCATTTGGAAGAAATGCTCAAGATCCGTGGTTTCGCGCTTCAGTAGGAGGTTTATCTTTGCAAGAAATAAAGGAAATGTTGCCCCGAATGGAAAAAGCATTATCTGAACTGAAATAAACTTAAACCACCCGAATGAAGATTATCGCTGTTATACCGGCACGTTACGATTCCACACGATTTCCGGGAAAATTGATGGAAATGTTGGGGGATAAGACCATTATTTCCACCACTTATCAATCGGTAAAAAACACCCAATTGTTCGATGATGTTTTTGTGGCCACCGATTCGGAAATTATTTTCAATGAAATTATAAAAGAAGGTGGAAAGGCGGTAATGACGGGAATTCACGAGACCGGAAGCGACAGAATTGCAGAAGCTGTTCGAAATATAGATTGCGATATTGTGATAAATGTTCAGGGAGATGAACCTTTTTTAGATGTAAAACCACTTCGGCAGTTGATAGAAGTTTTTGAGGAAGATACTTTAAAGGAAATTTCATTGGCTTCTTTAAAAATAGAAATCGATGATTTGGAAAAAGTTAAAAACCCGAACAATGTAAAAGTAATTACGGACAACAATGATTTTGCACTTTATTTTAGTCGCTCGGTGATTCCTTTTCCTCGGGAAAAAACTTCTGATACAAAATTTTTCAAGCATATAGGCGTTTATGCTTTTAGAAAAGAAGCTTTGTTGCAGTTTTCTACTTTGCCCCAGAAAAGTTTGGAATTGGCGGAAAAAATCGAGTGTATTCGCTATTTGGAATACGGCATGAAAATTAAAATGCTGGAAACCCATTTCGTGGGAATAGGTATCGATACAAAAGAAGATTTGGAAAAAGCGAGAAAATTGATAAAGAAAAAGTAACTTGCAAAAAGTATCTTTTTAAGGAGAAAAGATTTATGAAAAAAATATTTTTATTTACCCTTTTTACGTTTTTTCATTTTGCTTTTGCACAAACGGCAGATGAAATTATAAAGAAGAATATTGAAAATTCAGGAGGATTAACTCAATGGAAGTTGCTCAATTCCATTTTGTTACAAGGAAAAGTTGTTTTGGGAGTAAAAGAAGAATATCCTATAAAAATTCTTCAGGAGCGGCCCAATCTTACCAAAACCATTTTCACGATCAGAGGGAAAGATTTTATAATAGAAGGTTACGACGGAAAAGCGGGTTACTCGATGAATTTTGCCACCAATAAATTGATGAAAGTGGAAGACTATCAACCCGAAAGTTTCGATACAGATTTTATAGATTACGATGCCAAGGGATTTAAAGCCAATTATATAGGAAAAGAAAAAGTGGGCAACCAAGAATGTTTCGTGGTGGAATTGATAAAAAATGTAAATAAAAATGTTTATTACTTCGATGTAGAAAATTATATGCTCATTCGGGAACAGAAAAAGGACGAAACCCTTACTTATTCCGATTTCAGAAAGACAGGAAATTTTATCATGCCTTTTAGAATTACAGCTTCTTCCAAAAACCAAGAAGGAGATTATATGTTGATTTTTAACAAGATAGAACTTAATAAAGCGTTTCCGGAAGATACGTTTAAATTTTAATAATTATGAAAAAAATAATTTTGCTTATGTTGTCTGTTTTAGGTTTTGCATTGGCTTCGGCACAAAACCATTCCATATACCAGTTTAAAAAAGTAGAAGGATTAACCGGGGAAAACATCGATTTTTCTCAATTTAAAGGAAAGAAAATACTTGTTGTAAATACCGCTTCCAAATGTGGTTTCACCCCACAATACGAAGATTTGGAAACCATTTCCAAAAAATATAAAGACAAGTTGGTGGTGGTAGGTTTTCCTTCGAACGATTTTGGAAATCAGGAACCGGGAAGCAATGAAGAAATTCGCGCTTTTTGCAGTGCTACTTACGGCGTGGAATTTCCAATGGCAGCCAAAACCAAAGTGGTGGGCGAGGAGCAATCTCCCGTGTTTAAATTCCTTACACAAAAGAAATTAAACGGAGTAAAAGATTCTTCTGTCGAGTGGAATTTCACTAAATTCTTATTGGATGAAAACGGGAAACTTATCGATTCTTTTCCCAGCCAAGTAAAACCCACAGATGAAAAAATAACGAAATACTTTAAATAAAAAACTCGATAAAAAGCAGAAAGTGACCCTTGGATTAGTAGGAACGGGACTCATTGGCGGTTCCATGGCGTTGAAATTAAAAGAAAAGAATTTCGCACAAAAAATATTAGGCTACGATAAAAATCCCGAACATGCACAAAAAGCGGTAAGTTTAGGAATTATTGATGAGGCTTCCGATTTGGAAAACATTTTGGATAATGCCGATTTAATAATTGTAGCAATTCCTGTAGATGCGGCTCATAAAGCAATTCCGCTATTATTGGACAAAGTGAATTCTCACCAGGTTGTGATGGATGTAGGTTCTACCAAGAAAGGTATTTTACAGTCGGTGGAAAGCCATCCTCATCGCGAGCGGTTTGTGGCTTCTCACCCCATGTGGGGAACTGAAAACAGCGGTCCCGAAGCCGCTACCATAGAGTCTTTTTCCGGTAAAGCTGCCGTACTTTGTAATGTGGAAAATTCTGCCGAAGATGCAGTGAAAAAAGTGGAGGAGTTGTACGCAGTTTTGGGGATGCATCTTCTTTATATGGATGGAGAAGCGCACGATGTGCATACTGCCTATATCAGCCATGTTTCTCATATTACTTCTTATGCTTTGGCGAATACGGTTTTGGAAAAGGAACGGGAAGAAGATACCATTTTTCAGTTGGCGAGTTCCGGATTTTCGAGTACGGTGCGTTTGGCAAAATCCAGCCCCGAAATGTGGGTACCCATTTTTAAGCAAAATAAAGAAAATGTGTTGGATGTTTTAAACGAACATATTAGCCAGCTGAGGAAATTTAAATCTGCTTTGGAGAAAGAAAACTACGATTTTTTAAGAGAATTAATCGACCGCGCCAATGAAATCCGAAGGATTTTGAAGTAGGTTTTTTTATTATTTTATAGGTTTTCCGTCATTAGTTCGCTAAAGTCGATTTTAAATTCATTTTCTAAAAAATCTCTCGTTTTGAGTTGGGTTTGTAATGATGCTTTTATCAATTGAGATGTAAAAAGCCCGCTTTTAGATTTCCATTTTGCATTTTTTTTGTCGACAGCTCTTATCCACTCTATTTTTACAAGAAACTCAGAGTTTAGATTATCGGAGTTCTCATAAATATTTATTTGTTTTAAATTATAAGTGTTTAAAAGTTTTCCATTAACTTTAAAATCATTAACTCTTACAGCTTTCTCAAGGACTTTACCAATTCCTACATAACCGTGTCTTTTTAAATAAGCGACTACAATATCTCCTTCTACCAATGTTTTAATTGGATCGCTAAATTTCGGATGTTGCCCTGCTGAAAGAAAACCGTATTTTTTGCAATCTTCCCAACATCTGTGTTTTCCTTCTCCTACATTTACATAATAGAGTCCGTTTTCAAAATCAAAATGAGCTAAGTCTAAATGTAAAGTATCATGTGGTCTAAATTTATCGGCGAAATGTCCAGAAGACTTATTTGTGAGATTTTTGCCCAATTTCCAAATTAATGTTTTTTCAATTAGAAAGGCTTGTTCTTCTGTTAAATCCTTGGCAATTACTTTTATTATAGGCTTCAGTCCAGCTTTTTTTATTAAGTTAATTCGTTTGGTTTTTTCGGTGTCGGAATCATCTAATAAATGAGCGAATTTTCTTGAAGCTTTGCCCTTTCCATAATAGAATTCTTCAAAATTTCTCGGATCAATATAGACGTATACGTAATATTGGTTTTGTTGTTTTTTCAATTTTTTAATTCATTATTAAAGGATTATATTTTAATTTCAAAATAGCAAACTTCTGCGTTGTGGTAATGTTCCGGTAATTGGGAGCCATCTTTTAGGCGTTTCATTCCGAGGAAATCGAAACCACATTTTTTATAATGGTTTATGAGTCGCATATTATTTCCGCAAGTATCCATCCTGATATATTTTTTGTTTTTGTTTGTGGCATAATCTTTAGCCCAATCTACAATTTTCTGAACGAAATTTTGCCCCCGAAAATCCGGATGAGTCGCTATTCTGTGTATGTACAGGGAAACCTGATTTTCTTTTTCTTCCCAAATTTGTTCGTCGTTAAATGCAATTGCCCATATACAGGCAATTTTATTATCGATCGTTAATTTGAATTGCCTTTTTTCTCTTATTTCTGTGTTAATCAATTCTTTGTCGAATACAGGCCATTGATTTCCCGGAAATTTAAGTTTTTGATAATCGGTGGCCAATTTATATAGTTTAAAGATGCCTGAAACATCGTTTAAATCGCTATTGAGGATTGTTGTAGGAGTTGCCATGTTTTTGGTTTTAAAAATGTTTATTCAATCTTTTTATAACTATAAGATTTTTGATGGTTTTTATGGTCTAAAAATCCTACAAATAATAAATATTATTTTGATTTATAGGTATTTATTTCTTAGCTTTAAAATGGTTTTTTGTCATTTTGAAGATGGCAATTGCACTCGTTAAAATCATAAAATACAAGATGATATATTTTGAATCAAAAGGAGATTGGGAAAAGAAATCCGACATAGCCAAAATAAGCAAGCTAATTGATACGAGCCATACAAAAAGGAAAATAAAAAATGATTTTTTTGAGGGATTTTTTATCCAATTGGTTTTACTATTTCTCATCGTGGTTGCTTTTAATAAAATTGATGTTCTACGAAAAACATTATATCAAATTTACGGATAAAGTTTTAAATTTTCACAACCTTTGTTTTTGCCAACAAGTCGCCAAGTCTTTGGTTTTCGCTTGAATTTTTTATGATAATAATAGCTACAAGTCCTAAAAATTGCATATCAATAATATCAACAATGTGCCTTAGAAATGATTGTTTAAAAGTAATATTTCTTCCGGTTTTCAGATCGATAGGTTTAAGTTTTACAATATAGTTTCCCAGTGTAGAATTTAATATAGTTTCGATTCCACAAATGTAAATTAGCCAAAATAAAAATACAGGTATGGTTTTTATTCCATTTACCGAATAGGCTCCTTCTGAATTTAGTTCACCGAATTGAGAAATATATATAAATGTGGCAGAAAAAATAACTGTATAGTCGATTATTCCTGCAATTATTCTTTTTGTTATGAATTTATTGGGATTCAATTCTTTAATAGTTTGGTTTTGAGGTGGTTATTTTACTTAATACGGTTATAGAATTTTATTTAGTAATCTGCTGCAAATCCTCTAAAAGACCCTCTTGGCTAAATTCACCAAAATGGCTAGTATATTTATTATTGAAAATAATAACGTAGCTACAGCAGGGATAGTTATATTTGAAGAAACTTTTCTCAATCAGTCCTTTGGGATCTTTGTGCCAAGAATTTTTTTTAACGTGTTTTAAACCTTCTTCTGTTTTATAAATAAAAAGAAAATTGGTAGGAGTTATTTTGTTCGACTTTCTGATTACTTCATTGTTCCATTGATATCTTGAGCCTATTGTAGGTGCTCTTGAAATAAATGGATCTTTTCCGGGATAATATATAATTACTAAAGGTTTATTTTCTTCAAGGTTGAGGTTTAGATTTGCATTGATTAAATTATATAATTTCGATCCATTTAATGTGCCAATTTCAGTTGTGCTTGGCATAATTTTGCCTGTCTTCAAAGAGTCGCTATAAACCCTAAATTCTCCGGGGTTTAAATCCTGATTTAAAAATTGATATTCGGAAATCTCATTATCATTTATATCCAAATATCTATTTTGTGCATTTATAAAAAATGGGAATAGAATGGTAATTATTAAAGTTGTTAATTTCATGAATGTGATTTTAAAATTGCTATCAATATAGCATTTTTAGCACAATTATTTTTATAATTCAGGATATTTTTTGTCGAATTCTATGTTTTCGATATTTAGTTTTTTGCGTAAACTATCGAATTGATTTTTATTTAGTGGACCGAATACATTTTCATTTGAATATAAAGAACTTTTTGATGCATCAATAATATAATAATTTGTAATCGAGGTATTTATCTGAAATCCGTTTTCAGCCCCATTTGTGGGATGTTGTTTGGCGATGATGTATTTTTCATTATTTCCAACTTCAAAAACATATTCGGGAACAACACCAATAGAACTCGACGAATTTTTTTCGATTCTTTCAGAAATAGATCTGCTTTCTTCCAAATCTATCCAGCCGACTATATAATTTCCGATAATTTCATCGGAATCGCTGTCCCAAAGTCCAAAACAGCTGGTAATTAGCAGGAGAGAAAATAATGATAAAAATAGTTTCTTCATTTTTATCTGGTTACCCAAATTTTAAACGCCATAATTACTCGGCTCGAAAACTCGTTCCAACTCATTTCTTGCCTTGAAGGATTTCCCGGCCAAGGATCTCTTAAAACCACTTTGTGAGGAATGGTATTGTTGTACATATCTGTTGAATAATAAATTGCAGTCAGTACATAAGCGTGCCCGACTCCATTTGGATTGCTCGGATTGCTTAAACCTACAATTAGCGGCCATTTGTAGGCAAGATTGCTCGTTATTTCGTTGATGTTTGTTATTTCGTTTTGACAATAAATTTGTGAATATCTTCCTTGGTAATTGGGCATCCAACCGCTAAGCGCTTCCATTATTTGTTGTTCTCCTGCGGGTTGATCGACTAAATTTCCATAAATTTTTTGTACGATTTGTTCTTGGGTAACATAAAGTCCGTGATAGTTAAGAACCATCTGAATGCAAGCTGCCCAGCACCAATTTGTTTGTCGTTGTCTGCCGTTGTGTTGCGCGGCAGAATAAAACTCGAATTCTTGCGAAGGGATTCCTGCAGAAAAATAGTTGCGATCGAGCTGAACGATGCTTTGCCCAAAAGTGAAGTTCGACAGCGAAATGCTAAGGCAAAGAATAAATAGTCGGAGGGTTTTCATGTACGCCTGTTTTTAAAATGAGCCAAAACGAATTTATGTAATTTAAATTTATTAATAAAAACGAATATACTTCATTTTAGCGCAATTTTATTTTTAATTTTGGGTTTTTTACAAATATTTGGCGGCAGGTTTTATTCTATATCAATAAAATTATTAAACTTCTTTATTTTATCGATTCTGTCTTTTTCAATTTCTTTAATTATTTCTGGGCTAATTCCTCCATTACCAAAATTTATTTTTATACCGCTATCATCGACAAAAACACCGTTTCGTAGTTGTTTTGCGGGATCTAAAGTATATGCTTTGTATGCTTTCTTGTATTTATCGGATGTAATTTCTATGCTTTTTGAAAAAATACTTGGGAAATAGTTTTCGGTTAAATTGCTTTTTTGTAGGGAAAGAAGATTAAATTCAAAATCTCCGGAATTATCACGAGCAAGAAAAACCAATCCGGGTAAATCTTTAAAAAGATAAGGACCATCAGAAACCGGAATTTCATCTGAAAACCAAACCGTCCAATATCGACCAAGGATTTTTGTGGTGGCTTTTTGTAAAGTGTAATTTTTCCAAGGTTTTTTTTCACTGCTTATTTTCCAAGTAGGTTTGTTCTGACTAATTTTATAAGAATCGCCATCTAAAGTTTTGATTAAATAAAGGTTTTTAGTGTTTTTTATAACACCTAAAGGATAGTTTGCTTTTTTGAAATTTTCAGTATCAATAATAAAATCTCCTTGCATGTTTTTATCTTCAATGGAAGTCATTAGCGAATCACTATAATAATAGTTGTAATTGTAGAAATTGCTATGTCTGGTTTTAGGATTTATCATCAAAACAAAATTTTCTGTAACAATAGAATCTTTGCCTTTTGTGGGTTTAAATTTCATTTCATATACCACTTTATAATGCTGTGCAAAAGAAAAATTGATGACCAGAGTGGCTAAAATTTTCAACAGTAATTTCATTGTAAAACTTTGTTTTTTTTGATTTCGACCAACGAAAAAAAGTGTTACTAAAGTATAAAAAAAGATAAAACTAAAATCAATTTAAAGATAAAAAATGTTCCGAATGGTTTAATTTAGTTATAATTTCCGAATTTTATAATTTTCCCATTTCGATATGGATTTTGGCTAACACAAAAATTATAAAACTGATGTTAGCAGTAAATATAGTTATTTTACGACACTTCTAAAATATCCTTTCGAGGAATAAATGGAATGGTCGGGTTTAAATTCTATTTGCAATTCAATTTTCCCATAAATGCTGTCTCCTTTGTTGTATTCGGATTTGTTTAAGGTTAATTTTTGCGTTTTTATAGCATATTTATCGGAATTTAAAAAATCGAAAGTACCAACTACATCGGAATACGATTTTATTGAGCTGTGAAAGAATTTTTTGTATTTGGTTACATTTACATTCACACCCGAAAATCCATCGCCGCTATTGAAATTCAGGAAAGTTGTATTGGGGAATTTAGAGCTTTTATTTACATCGAAATTGAAAGTAACCGTATTGCTTTTATTTTCGAAAATCTCGAAATCTGTATTTACTTTCGTTGAATCGAAAATCAGAAAAAGCGAATCGAAGTTTTTTTTATCGAGCTGTTTTATTTCTGCGGATTTGCCGATGTTTTCATCAATATTTACTTTTTTCCATTTCGATAGAAAATAAACAATTCCAAGAATGAAAATCAATAATATGCTCGGAAAAATAAATTTTAAAACTTTCTTCATTCCATTTTTCTCTTATGATGCTGCTGTAACCATAATGGTAACATAATAATTTATGCAGTGTAAAATTGTGAGCAGTAATATTTCCTTATGGCTTAATTGGTCGAAGTTTTCGGTGGTTTCAATATGATAAGCAAGTTTTAGTTTGCTCCATTTAAAATCGGTTTCAGCTACCATAAATTCTTCATTGTTCTTGTCGATCAGGACAAACTTATTACTCAAAATTCCTTTTAATTTCAGTAAAAAATGTTTTTCTTCATTGTCGAAATGTGTTTTGATGATAATCCCTTTCCATCCCATTTTAAATTCCAGCAAAATTTTATTTCCATCTTTTAATTCGATATTCGAATCCCAAAATCCTTTTGGTTCAAGCTGATATTTTTTTCCACCGGTTATTGAAATTTCAGCGGCAAAAGAATACCATTTTTTATAAGTTAATTCACCCATTTTCTGGTTGTCGAATGTTAAACTGAAAGTTTTTGAGTTTATTGAATCTGCTTTGTATTGTCCCATTTTAAAATAAATTTTTCTTGTGGTTGTAAAATTTTCTATTCAATTGATTAACGTTTTATGGATTTGTGTTTTATGAAATTTAGGAAAACCCGAATTTAAAACAACATTTTTCTGCAACTAAATTAATGAAAAAAGTGAAAAGCAAGTGGTTTTTCGGTAATGGAAACACAAATTTTATTGAAGCACTTAATCTGCTATTTTGTAAAATTATTGTTGGATACATATTATTTTAATTTTCTATATCTAAAGATGTACAACTATTTGAATATTTGCCCAATATAATGGATAATGGCGATTGGAATAGAGCCTATTAATTCTAATAAAAAGCCGAATGGAATTACAAGTAAATATGCCCAAATAGGAAATTTAAATTTAGTGGATGTTCCCTTCAGAAGGATTTGTAAAGTAGATATGATTTTGTCTTTATAGTGAAGTATAATTAATATGGTTAAGAGTAAATAAAATGTAATTCTTATAGTAAAACCGGTATATAATCCCATAAATGACATGTCCCATACTAAGATATTTGCCCAAATCGGAATAGACATAAAAGCTGCTACAATAATTGTGCGCTCATAAATAAGCAAACCTGCGGTTACTATTTGGGAAATGCCTATAAATGAATTAAACGGTTCATGGTCTGCCAAATACCATGAAACTCTTAATAGATCTATTTGCTTGAGAGGTGAGTTCAGGGTTTCTTCAGTTACATAAAATTGCCCTCCGATGAGTTTACTCCATCCGTACCTAAGTAATGTAAATGCTAACCAAATTCTGGCAATTAAAATAAAATAGTCCCAAATTAATGCTTTATTAAATTTCCCTGTTTTGTTTTCCGTCATTTTAAGAGTTGTTAGTTTTTTGAAAATTATTGTTTGTTGCAGACAGTGCTTTCCAAGTTTTGTGTGAAGAAAATTCCGAGCGAGCAATAAAACCCAAATTTACGAAAAACTGTCGAACGGAGACGTTCGCCCCGCCTGACGCCAAGCCCTTGTTAGCAGTAGTAGTTTTAGTCTTTGAACTCATTTCCGCCTACATAAAGGTCAAAATTTATTGATAATCTTAAGTTACTCATTCTTTTAATGTCTTCTGCGTCAATATTATGTCCGCCAATCATTCCATTTGCGTTATGAAAATCCATTGCAACTTGAATATAGCCATTTGCATTATCCACAAGCATTTTAATTCCGTCTTTGTCTTGTTCCAAAATGTCAAGTAGCTTTTTCAGTTTGTCTTCAAATTCGTCAGGTTCTGGGTTAGGTAAAAGTGTGAAGTTGCTAAATTTATACTTTAAATTTCCTGACTTTCTTAAGTCTCCTTTATTCCAAAATTCAGTTGGGGTTAATTTAGCCATTGATTTTAGTTCGTCCGCAGTTAAAGTTTCAGATGTCGCTCTAAAATAAACTCTATGAAACGCTTCTGTTCCAACACCTGTTACTTCATTAGTTTTCGTGTCAATATAAACTGCAAAATAAAATTTCTCGTCAAGAACAGGTAAGTAAGTAATAATCAGTTCGTCTGTCCTGTCACGGTCAATACGGCTAACTTTTAATTTATTGTCAGCGTAAATTGGACAGTGAATTTCAAGATATTGTTCTGTCACTCCAAGTGTCTTTTCCTTGAATTCTTTTTCTATAAGTTCTATTGCTTGTTGGTCGGTCATACTATTACTGCTAACGTGACGTTAAACGGGTTTGCGATGGCGGGAGAGCCGAAGCACTTCCGTTCGACTAAAATACAAAAGTTAATAAAAGCACACAAGTTTAATTTGAATGTGTCAGCCCCGCTATTGCAAAACCGATGTTGGCGGTTCGGCTTTTATTTTACGGTTTAATTTTTCTGTTTTTCAAAATTAAAATTGACACAATATATACTATAACAATTGCTATTGGAATTATTATAAATCTGCCAGAAGGGAATAAATACCAAAGAACTAAAATTAAAACAGTCCTCACAATTGAGTGAAAGAGTCCAACCCAATGGTCAATAATCCAAGTTAATGGGACCCACATCAATCCTGTCAAAATTCCAACAGCTAATGGAAGAGAGGTATAGTCTTCAAGGAAAAAGGGTATTGCAATTGAATAGACTAAAATAGCTTGTACCACTGTAAGAAAAAACAAATTATCAAAAGTGTTTTTAGGCTTACTTTTATCAAGATAATTTTCACCTGTCAATTTTGAAATTCCCATAGCTAAATAGGCTATAGACCCTGTAGCAATAAACAAAACCCAAACTGTAATAATATCAGGAAAAAAAATGCCCGAAATAGCTACTATAGACCACGCAATTAAACCTGCGATTGGGGAAGCTATAAGTTTCTTTCGTTTAAATTCTTCTTTTTGTTCTTCAAGCGTTCTTTGATTTCCTTTCATTTCTATTATAAAATATTTCGTTCGGTGTCGTTTTTAAGCTGACCGCTAACGGTTCACGTATTGGCGATGGGCGGGATTTTTAGCACAAAAGTTCAATCGAAGAACGAATGTTGAATTTTGCACTTCCGTTGATACGAAGCCGTTCGCCCCGCCTATTGCCAATACGATGTTATGCGGTCGCTTTTCTGTTTTCAATTATTTGTTTCTTTAAGTTGTTATCAATGTTTATCCAAATAGTTCGATGTGTCAGTATAAGTTTACTGTTACATTCTTTGTCTGCCACGTCTATTATATGTCTAAACCAATCGTAATAACTCCATTCTCTTGGTTTTGGCGAATACAGGAAAAGTCCGTTATTGTCCCAATGAACTTCCGTTGCAGTTCTATAAATAAGGTTAAAGCGTTCGTTTTTAGGTCGAATAAAAAGTCGTTCGTCTTTGTCAATACCAACTTCAACTATTTCGTCTTGTCTCTTTCCGATTTCTTTAGTCTTTATATGGTCGAAAATAATCCTGCCGATATAATTTTTAAGTTTTGGAAATTTTCGTCTATAATATTCATTCCAATAACTTATCATTCGGCTTTCTGTCTGCTGATAATATTTTGGATTTTCATTTACAAACCGCTTATAATGTTCCAGCTTTTGGTCGTCAAGTTGTTTGTCCAATACTTCTAATATTTCAAAAACATATTCTCCTAAAAGTTGAAAAGTAAAAGGTGTAATCCAATATTCGTTATTTTCAATTTTCTCCAAACGCTTTTGTCTTATATAACCGTTATGGTGTCGAAGAAAAATACAATTTAGAATTGATTTTTGTAGGTCTGTAAGAGTTTGTTCCTTTTCTATTTCAGGTTCATTAAAATAAACTCTATAAGGTATAGTCAAAAATTCTCCATTAAGATTGACTATTAGATTATCTGGATGAATTAGGTTTTCTACTTTGTGGGTGTGTCCGTCAGATAATTTTATATTATTCATTTCAAAGGGTAAAATATCCAATACACTTTCAACGTCTTTTTTCAAAGTCCGTGGAAAAGCATTGAGAAGGATTTCTCGATATTTTGAATATTTATGTCTCTTGAGCCAATTTAGCATTTTTGGTCTGTCGTTTTAAAGTGCCGCATAACGTTTTTCGGCTTTTTGTTTGCACGGGAAAAGAGAAGCCGAAACTTCGATAAATCCCAAACGCAACAAAAACCGTTTTTCTGGAACTAAGTTAAATTAAAAAGTGGAAGAAAACGGTTTTTGTGTGAAATTTCTTCCGAATGTACGCCTGTGGCACTTTCGCCCGTGTAACACAAAGCCGATGTTACCTGCAGTATTTTTAGACTTTGATTTGTCTTCCTTCAATTGCGTTTTCTTCAAATTGGTCATAATCGTCGAGGGCAAAACCGAGATTTAATAATTCTTCATCGCTTATTAAATTTCCGTTCGTCAAGTCAATGATGTGAATATTTCCATATTTACAAAAGTAAAAACAGAATTTTTCGTTTTTGTCAAACCAAAAAACGTATTCAGGAATGCTTGGGTCGCAACGCTCCAACCAAAATAAAATTTCCACAAAATCAGCGATTTCAGATTTGTTGATTTCAATTGATTCTTTGAAACTCTTGTTAGGAAAGTATTTTGCTAATTTTTTATAAGCATTGGCAACTTTAGGATAATCGTGTTCTATATTTCCAAAGAAATCAAGTTTTAAATGTGAGATAATTATTAATTCATCTGCTTTTAGGAAATCAATTAGTTTTTTAATTTTATCGCTTGATTTCTCTGCGTGTTTTTCAAGATTTTTATTGGGAACTCTAATACAGAAGTTTTCGGTTTCAATCTTATTTTCAAAATTTATTGCGTCAAATATTTCATCTTCTTTTGAGTCATATTCCTCGTCAAAGAATGCACTTTGAAAATTTGCTATTAATGTTCTTATTTTCGGGAAATTTTCAAAAACTTCATTTCGATTTATAGCTTTCATCTCTTTATGATATTCTGTTTGGTAAAATGTCGCACAACGTTTCGGGGCTTGGCCTTTACTTTGTTTTCATTAATTTTATACTGAAACAATGATTTTAAATATTGAAAAGGAAAGCAGAAGTGAACTATGGGCTTGGCAGGACTTCAGGTCCAACGAACGCAT
>Ga0206106_100170_pt1 | contig 103273 bp, 109 predicted proteins | sample 1B1ome_FD_148677 | JGI IMG/M metagenome (GOLD analysis project Ga0206106, IMG submission 148677) | Enriched microbial communities from leaf-cutter ant dump, University of Wisconsin, Madison, United States - 1B110A | ecosystem: Environmental > Terrestrial > Nest > Insects nest > Nest dump...
ATTGGAAAGAAAGCGGAGTTGAACAATCAGATGAATTTGCCATGCTTACCAATATCATTCATCAGGAGTGGACAGGCTTGACCGTAAAGAAACACAAAGATTTGAAAGGTCTGAAATCACAAAATCTACGTGACCACATGAGCGAAGCTGAACTTATTTTTACCGCATTAGCCGAACTTTCAACCCGACAAATTGCAGAAGCTGAAAAAGCAAAAGGCATTCAACAAAATGCAATAGCAGGAAAAAAAGGGGGAGCTGTAGCGAAAAATGCAAGGAAAGAACTGGAAAGCAAAACAGGACAAAGGGTAATCACTTCCGATAACTTTTTACCACCTGCGACAGAAAAGAAAAAACTAAACAAGAAGAAATAGATAGCCCACTCGCCGGTCGTTCGGCATTCTCCAGACTACGTCCCGGCGGCTGCGGTCTCATGACCGCATGAGCTGCAACAGGCATAAACGACAAAGCTCTTACCAACAATAGATACAGCCTGAAAGTATGGGCAACAGAGCTTCTATCGTTTATGCGTTTGTGGGGGAAACATGAATTAAGGGGCAGCAGCCTTTATAAAGAAGGGGGTCAGCATGCTCCGGAATATCCAAGTGTTCCTAAACAATATTGGTATGACCTGAAAAAGAAACTGACCAAAGAAGGAAGTCAGTTATACGAAGAAATTGTACAACTGAAATTTGAAGCAGTTGTATCTTTGTAGCCATATTAATGCTTATGGCAAAAGGAAGGATTTTACAAGTAAAGCAATCTGCAATTACGGTTATTACCGAAAACAAAACCGATTTTATCAGTTTGACTGATATGACCGCAGGTTTCAGCGAAGGAAGCGGTTTAATCGGCAAATGGATAACCAATAAAAATACATTGGAGTATTTGGGTGTTTGGGAAAACATCAAAAACCCTAATTTTAATTACCCCGAATTCGGGGTAATTAACCAAGAAGCAGGTGTAAACCGTTTCATAATGTCTGTAGGACAATGGATTGGCCGCACAAAAGCAGTTGGGCTGATTGTGAAAGCAGGTCGTTATGGTGGAACTTATGCTCACAAAGACATTGCTTTTCACTTTGCAATGTGGTTAAGCCCGGAATTTCAAATTTACTTAATCAACGAGTTTCAACGCTTAAAAGACGATGAAAACAACCGATTGAAATTAGAATGGAATTTGCAACGGACACTGGCAAAAGTTAATTACCACATTCACACAGACGCAATCAAAGAAAATCTGATACCGAAAGAAATCACGAAACAACAAGCAAGTTTTGTTTATGCCAACGAAGCAGATTTATTGAATGTTGCTTTGTTCGGAATTACAGCCAAAGAGTGGCGGGACAACAATACTGATAAAACAGGAAACATCAGAGATTATGCGACATTAGAACAGTTGGTTGTGTTGAGCAATATGGAAAGCATAAACGCCCTACTCATTCAACAAGATTTGACACAAAGCGAACGACTAAAACAACTCAACAAAACCGCAATAACGCAAATGAAATCCTTACTTGAAAGTAACGCAATTAAAAAACTGAAATAAAAAACGAACCGCCAACAACAACTAAGGCTTCGTGGCGCACGTAGTGCAAGCCCCAAGCGGCTGCGGTCTCATGACCGCATGAGCTGCAAAAGACATAAACGACAAAGCCCTTACCAACAATAGAGACAGCCTGAAAGTATGGACAACAGTAGCTTCTACTGTTTATGCTTTTAAAGAAAAAACTAAACAAGAAGAAATAGATAACCGGCTCTCCGGTCGTTCGGCATTCTCCAGACTATGTCGCAGCGGCTGCGGTTTCCTTACCGCATGAGCATGACAGCACAGTCAACTACAGAAAATAATCCATAGATTTTTCCGGAAAATACCGGCTTCTGTTTATTCTTTGGGGTGATACATTCCTTTTGAAATGGGTTAAAACCCATTTCTATTGAAAGCGTTTGGGATTGGGATGGGCGGTTTTCCATGACTACATACCAAAGACGGACTAATATGATCGCTATATTTGTCCCCGACAATAGCAATGTTTGCAACTGCTATATGCCAGGCACAATAGATGGTAACATCGAACAATTATCGAAACTTATACTTGAATTAATATCGCAAACGGACGAATAGCCACAGCTTGAACATGGATTTCACATCAGGTGATGCTGGCAGCTTTTCTATACGGCAATCCGCATCTCAAAAACATTCGTACTTTCGCAGCCACAAAAATTCAAACAAGACGACATGTAAAATTTAATTTCTTTCAGACAAACCCTAACGACAACCACAGCACAGTGGTTGCATTGTTTCATCTTTTAACGAAAGAAATTATGTTGATTTTACAAAACCTTTCCTATATACATCCTAACAAGGATGTACTGTTGAGCAATATCTGCCTTACCGTAAGCCATCACGAAAAAATCGCTTTAATAGGTAACAACGGGGCGGGAAAATCCATCTTACTGAAAATTATTGCAAAAGAACTGTACCCCTCAAACGGACAAATAATCGTTGAAAGCAAGCCCTGGTATGTTCCGCAAATTTTCGGACAATTTAATCATTTAACCATCGCACAAGCATTAGGAATTGAAGACAAACTGAAGGCTTTAAAAGAAATCCTGAACGGAAATACCGGCGAAGAAAATTTCAACCTGCTCAATGACGACTGGACAATAGAAGACCGTTGTAATGAAGCATTAAGCTATTGGCAACTGAACGAATTGAGTTGGTCACAAAAGATGGACACATTGAGCGGCGGGCAAAAAACAAAAGTTTTCCTTGCAGGGATTTCCATTCACCAACCCGAATTGATTTTATTGGACGAACCCAGCAATCATTTGGACACAGCAAGCCGGCAGCTTTTGTATGACTTCATTCAAACTACTAAAAGCGTATTGATTGTGGTAAGCCACGACAGAAAATTACTTCAGTTGACCGGCACAGTTTGTGAACTCAGCAAAAACGGAATTACTGTCTATGGCGGCAATTATGATTTTTATAAAGAACAAAAGCAAATACAAAACAATGCTTTAAGCCAGGATATTCAAACCAAAGAAAAAGCATTACGGAAAGCTAAGGAAAAAGAACGGGAAACACTGGAACGACAACAGAAATCAGACAGTCGCGGCAAAGGAAAACAAGAAAAAGCGGGTATTGCCAAAATAATGATGAACACTTTACGAAACAATGCAGAAAACAGCACTTCAAAATTAAAAACTGTTCATGCTGAAAAAATCAGCGGTATTTCACAAGATTTACAGGAACTCCGTTCTTCCCTGCCCGATATAGATAAGATGAAATTTGGCTTTGATCATTCCACCTTGCACAAAGGGAAAATCTTATTTACGGCAACAGATCTTAACTTTGGCTACGACAACCTGCTTTGGAAAGGCAACTTAAATTTTCAGATTACAAGTGGCGAACGTATTGCGTTGAAAGGACAAAACGGCTCAGGAAAAACAACTTTAATCAACCTGATTTTAGGAAATTTAGAACCGCAAACAGGGACAATTTACCGGGCAGACAACAAACCGGTTTATATTGACCAGGATTATTCTTTGCTTGACAGCAAACTCAAAGTTTATGAACAAGCCCAACAGTTTAATAGCACTGCATTGCAGGAACACGAAATTAAAATCCGCTTAAATCGCCTGCTGTTTACAAAAGAAGATTGGGACAAACCTTGCAGTGCATTGAGCGGTGGCGAAAGGATGCGGTTACTGCTTTGCTGCCTGACCATCAACAGTAAGTCACCTGATATTATTATCCTTGATGAACCGACAAACAATTTAGACATTCAGAATGTGGAAATACTCACGGCAGCCATAAACGAATATCAGGGCACTTTAATTGTGGTATCGCATGATGAAACATTTTTAGAGGAGATCAACATAAAACGGACAATGGAGCTTTGACAAATACCGCAGGTAACCATACGAACAGTCATGCTTTTTTCCATTCTGTTGTTCTTTATTGCGCAGGCGTATAAGCCACTGGCAAACTATCTTTCCTTTAACGAAAACCGGCATCGTCAAAGGGATTAAAAAACAAAGCGCTACATTTGAACTGGCTCATGAAGGCTCATGATTTTAAAGAAGAGGTATAGCAAATGGTAGTCAGAAGCTTACCGACCAATCATTCTATTATAACTTAAACTCAAAAAGATGAAAAACTTTAAACCAAACAAATACAATTCCGTTTCACCCTATTTTATGGTGGACGATGCAAAAAGATTAATCAGGTTACTGGCAGATATATTTGATGCAAAAACCCTCAGAAGATACGATAAGCCTGATGGGAAAATCATGCATATAGAACTTCAGATTGATGATTCCATCATCATGATGAGCGATGCCACCCCTCAATATCCTGCGAATCAATATTGGATGCACGTATATGTCCCGGATGTGGATGCCACTTTCCAAAAAGCCGTTGCATCGGGATGTGCAATTGTTGACGAACCTCAGACAAAAGAAAACGACCCCGACAGGCGGGGAACATTTAAAGATTTTGCCGGCAATATGTGGTCGGTGGCTACGCAAAATACAATCAGCCAAAAAGAAAAAAATCAGTAGCAATTCATCCATACCATACAATAAAAGAAAAAATGACAAAGAATAAATCTGCAACACCCTTTGTGCAAACCTACTTTCATGGAACAAAGGCTAACCTGGGGTTAGGCGATTTAATTGAACCGGGTTACCATTCAAACTACGGACAGCGAAAGGCAAAATACATTTTTCTGGCAGCCACATTAGACGCGGCTATCTGGGGCGCCGAGCTTGCGGAAGGAGAAGGGAAAGGAAGAATTTACCTGGTAGAACCAACGGGGAAAATTGAAAATGACCCCGACCTGACCGACAGAAAATTCGCGGGCAACCCGACTATGTCCTATCGCTCTACTGAATCTTTTAGAGTTGTAGGCGAAGTAACAATTTGGCAAGGACATACGGATGAACAAATAAAGACAATGAAAGCACATCTTGACAAGCTTAAAGAACAAGGTATTAACTCGTTAAATGACGAATAAATGTTTTTGAGCAAACAGAAGATTGTCTTGTCCTGAGGACACCGACCACAGCGGCTCCGGTTGGCGTCCTTACGGGCCGGCGAAAAGTTGAAATGCTCCCGGATATTTTTTAAAATATGAAGAAGTAGTGTATATTTGAGCATGAGCAGAAATATTATGAAACACATCTCATTCTTATTCGGCACAGTCATGAGTTGTCTGGCGTTAACGATGCATGCACAGAACAACAACCCGGAACTTCACCGGCTTTTCGACCGGTACTACAAAGAGTCGAATGCATTAAATCCGCTTAATGCCACCTTTAACGGGATTGATGGTTTTAACGACCAGCTTCCTGCCGATGATACAGCTCAGCTTAAAAAAGTTCACAGCTTCTATGTAAAATACCTGAAGCAATTACAGGCTTTTTCAACAACAACATTGAACAAAGAGGACAACATCAGTTATGCCATTTTGGAAAACGATTTGAAAACAGCCTTGCTATTTGAAAAATACCATACTGAATACATGCCGGTTAACCAGTTTGATAATCTCCCGATGTATATGGCCATGCTCGGTTCAGGAACTTCGGCACAACCTTTCAAAACAGTAAAAGATTACGACAACTGGCTGAAACGCTGCAAGGCCTTTACGGTATGGACAGACGTAGCCATCGAAAATATGCGGAAAGGAATAACAACAGGCATGGTATTGCCGAAAACTTTGGCTATAAAAGTTATTCCGCAAATGCAGACTCTGGCAAAAAATGAAGAGAACTCCTCTTTTTATGAACCCATAAAAAATTTTCCAAACGATTTTTCCGAAAGCGATAAGAACCGGTTAAGTGCAGAATTTAAAGAAATTATCCCGGAAAATATTTTTGCTTCGATGCAAAAGTTAGCCGATTTTTTTCAAAATGAATACCTACCGAAAGCACGTCTTACATCGGGAATAAACGCCTTGCCAAACGGAGCGGAGCTATACAGGGATTATATTTTTTTAAACACCACAACCCATAAAAACCCTGAAGAAATTTACCGGTTGGGACTATCGGAAGTCGCCAGAATTACTTCCGAAATGGAGCAGATAAAAACTTCAATTGGCTTTAACGGAACGCTTCCCGAATTGTTCGGGTTTATGAAAACCGATAAGCAGTTTATGCCTTTCAAAACCGATAAGGAAGTGCTGGATGCCTATCAAACAATTTATGCTATCATAAAGCCTCATCTTCCGGAATATTTCGGGATTGCTCCGCAAACTCCTTTTGAAATCCGCAAAACGGAAGATTTCCGGGCCGCTTCTGCCGCTCCGGCGCAATATATTCCGGGAGATTTGCCTACAAACCGCCCGGGGATTTTCTATGTTACCATTCTTGATCCTGCGAAAATCAATATTACCAATATGGATATGGAAAGTTTGTTCCTGCACGAAGCCATTCCCGGGCATCATTACCAGGCAAGCCTGCAATACGAGCATACATCCGTTCCCAAATTTCGCCAGAAATATTTCTGCAATGCCTTTATGGAAGGCTGGGCCTTATACACCGAATCTTTGGGGAAAGATTTAGGCCTTTATACCAATCCCTACCATCAGTTAGGGGCTTTTGGTGCAGAAATGCACAGGGCAATCCGTTTGGTTGTAGATGCGGGATTACACACCGGGAAAATGACACGGGAAGATGCCATACAATACATGACTGATCATGAAGCCATATCCGAACAGGTAGCCACCGCCGAAATTGAACGGTATATGGCAATGCCTGGGCAAGCCCTGGGCTACAAAATCGGCGAGCTGAAAATATTGGAGCTGCGGGACAAATACCAAAAACAATTGGGCGATAAATTCAATATCCGCGATTTTAACGATGCCATCCTGGAAGGCGGCGCAATGCCCTTAACCGTTTTTGAAATGTATATGAATGATTGGGCAAAGGGAATTAAATAAAAGACAGTGCTAAAATGTCGCTACTACGCATAGTCGTAAACCTTTAACGGAAAGTATAACTAACGCCCTGCACTAACCCGGTGCGACAGGCAAAAAATCCAGTCTCATCCATTACCTATTTTGGACTTCTCAACAAAACAAATTTGGACTTTTCAACAAAGTAACCTGAAAATTTTATACTCATTTTTGCAGTGTAAAATTTTTATATAATGGAAATTAAAGAAACAGTTTTGGTAACAGGCGGGACGGGTTTTGTCGGCGTGCATTGCATTTTGCAGCTCTTACAAAAAGATTACAACGTAAAAACGACAGTCCGCAATTTGAAACGAAAAGACGAAGTTTTTGAAATGCTGAAAAATGGCGGCATCACTTCGTTTGACAAACTTGAATTTGTTGCGGCTGACTTGACAAAAGATGATAATTGGGATGAACTCATGAAAGGTTGCACTTACGTTTTACACGTTGCATCGCCTATTTTTCTTGCAATACCAAAAGACGAAAATGAAATGATACGTCCGGCGGTGGGCGGTACTTTGCGAGTTTTAAAAGCAGCACGAAACGCAGGTGTGAAACGAGTTATAATGACTTCAAACTTTGGTGCTATTGGTTACAGTCATAAAAATCCGAATACCATGATTACTGAAAATGAATGGACAGACCCGAACGAAAAAGGGCTGTCTTATTACAACAAATCAAAAGTATTAGCAGAAAAAGCAGCTTGGGATTTCATAAAAAGCGAAGGCGGAAATTTGGAATTTACAACGATCAACCCGACTGCAATTTTTGGCCCCGCTTTGGGCAAAGATTTGTCAGGCGGTTTTGAGTTGCTGAAAAATTTATTGGATGGAAAAATGAAAGCCATTCCCAATTTGTATATGAATATCATTGACGTTCGGGACGTTGCCGATTTGCACATTCGTGCAATGACAAATCCAAACGCAAACGGACAACGCTTTTTAGGATTAGCAGGCGGAAAAATGTCATTACCCGAAATCGCAGTTTTACTAAAAGAAAAACTGCCTGAAGCAAGTCAAAAAGTTTCTACTAAAAAAGCACCTGATTGGGTTGTTAAGGTTGGTGGTTTGTTCAGCCCGAAACTAAAAAATGTGGCTTCTATGATGAAAACGCATCGCAATACAAGTAACGAAAAAGCGAAACGAATCTTGGATTGGACACCAATCGCAACAAACGAAGAAGCGGTAATTGAAAGTGTAAAAAGTATGATTAAATTCGGGAACATTTAAAAATAAGACAATGAAAGTAATTATTACAGGTGCGACAGGAATGGTTGGCGAAGGCGTTTTATTGGAATGTCTGCAAAACAACAAAGTTTCGGAAGTATTAAGCATTTCAAGAAAACCGAGTGGAATTAAAAACCCGAAATTAAAAGAATTGCTTGTAGTCGATTTTTTGGGAATCGGAAATTATTCTGAAAACTTAAAAGGCTACGATGCTTGTTTTTATTGTGTCGGAAAAACTTCGGCAGGAATGACGGAAGCCGAATACACAAAACTTACTTATGACACCACTATTCATTTTGCAAATATGCTGAAACAAGTAAATCCAAATATTGTGTTCAATTTTGTTTCGGGCCGAAGCACCGACAACACCGAAAAAGGAAAAGTAATGTGGGCAAGAGTGAAGGGAAAGACAGAAAACGAATTGACGCAACTATTTTCAAAAAAAGCATTTCATTTTCGTCCTGCATTGATGAAACCGACCAAAGGACAACAACATCTTTACAGTTACAATCGTATAGCTCATAAAATTTTATTTCCCGTATTAAGCATTTTATTTCCATCTTCCACAATTCAGGATATTGGAAAAGCAATGATAAACACAGCGACAAAAGGTTTTTCAAAAAATATTTTGGAAGTAAAAGACATTAACGAAGCAGCCAAACAATGAAACGATTTTTGAAAATACTAAAACGAACAATGATAATTTTATTTTCCATTATTACGATACTTTCTGTAACAACGTATTTTTATATGAGCCAACCTCAATTCGGAGCATTGCCCAAAGGGGCAAGATTAGAATTAGTAAAAAAATCGCCCAATTATAAAAATGGCGAGTTTAGAAACTATGTAGAAAAACCCACGATTAGTGAGGGTTACAGCATTTGGAATGAAGCGTACAAAACATTATTCAAAGAATTCCCAAACAGAACGCCAATAGATAGTTTGCCGTCTGTAAAAACAGATTTAAAAGCTATTCCAAAAGATAGCAACGCAATAATCTGGTTCGGACATTCATCATTCTTTTTACAGTTAGACGGCATTAAGATTTTGGTTGACCCTGTTTTTAGTGGCAAGGCTTCACCTTTGCCCTGGGGTGTAAAATCTTACAAAGGCAGTGATATTTATACCGCAGACGATATGCCTGAAATTGATTATATGCTTTTATCACACGACCATTACGACCACTTAGATTACGAAACAGCAAAGGCATTGCAACCAAAAGTGAAATTTGTGATTTGCGGCCTGGGTGCAGGTGCTCATTATGAAAAATGGGGTTACACGCCACAACAGATTTTAGAAAAAGACTGGGGCGACAAAACAACAATAAAACGCGACTTTGTGATCTATACAGAATCAACGCACCACGCTTCGGGCAGAGGATTTAAAAGAGGACAAAGTTTGTGGATTTCGTTCGTCATTCAATCGCCAACACTCAACATCTATTACAGCGGAGACGGTGGTTATAGCGAAAGATTTAAGCAGGTAGCCGAAAAATACGGAGCTATGGATTGGGCAATTATGGAGTGTGGACAGTATAACAAAGCATGGCAATCTGTCCACGAATTGCCCGGGAAAGTTGCATTGGCAACAACAGAATTAAAAGCAAAAAATTTACTTACTGTTCATCATTCCAAATTTACATTAGCTCAGCACCCCTGGAATGAGCCATTGGAACAGATAAGTCAGTTATCACAATCAAAACCTTACAAATTGGCAACGCCAATGATTGGCGAAACAGTAAGACTAAACGACAGCACACAAACATTTACGCAATGGTGGAAAAGCATACAGTAGGCAACATGAAAGTAACTGAAATTAAATCGTGTTATATCGGACCTGAAATTTCGCCCGAACAATTCATTTCGGAACATTTCTTTTTGTATCTGGCAAAAGGGAAAATAAACGGCTATGACGGCAACAAAAAACAAACGCTCCATGCAGGCGAATACTGTTTGGTTATCAAAAACCGTTTGGCGAGCTACAACAAGGAAAAAACGGAAAATGAATTTGAAAAAGTAGTAATCATTTTTGACGAAGTGTTTCTCAAAAATTTTCAGCAAAAGCATAAAACGACAGTTACAAAATTCAAATCGGAAAAAGCATTTTTGAAATTAGATAAAAGCGAACTGATACCAAGTTTTATTCAATCACTTTCGCCCTACTACAATCATTCGGGAAAAATTGACAAAAGTTTTGCGGACATAAAACGAGAAGAATTACTGATCATTTTGTTGCGTAATCAACCCGAATTGGCTGGAATACTTTTTGATTATGGCATACCCGAAAAAATCAACCTGGAAGCCTTTATGAATAAGAATTTCAGATTCAATGTAAGCATACAACGATTTGCGTATATGACAGGGCGAAGTTTGTCAGCTTTCAAACGAGATTTCAAAATAATTTTCAACGATACACCAAATCGTTGGTTGGTGCATAAACGGCTTCAAGAAGCATATTTTCTCATTGACAGGAAAAACAAAAAGCCGTCAGAAATTTACCGTGACTTAGGCTTTGAAGACTTATCGCATTTTTCATTTGCGTTTAAAAAACAGTTCGGACAGGCACCGACAGAACTTGCTGGCCGAAAAAAGAATAGCAGCGGCTAATCAGCTATGATTTCGCAGCGTACAAATGCAAGCCACGAAGACCTTGTCGTTTTGTTTGTTCTCAAGTTCCCGAAGATGTAAAAAATCTACGCTTGTCTAAATACACCACAAGCATAAGGGCAAACGAAAAAACGAAACACAATGGAAGCAAACGAAAATCAAGAAGCTGCTCTGCGGCTATAATCTATACCTGACCAATACGCCTGAAAACGCATTGCCGGAGAATGTCGTTTTTGATATTTATGGTTTACGCTGGCAGATAGCACTATTGTTCAAGATATGGAAATCGCTGTTGTGCATAGATAAGGCAGGCAAAATGAATATCTTCCGGTTCGGGAGTTACCTGTATGGACGATTACTGTTTATCCTGTTGAGTACAGAGTTGGTAGCATTTATCAAAGAAACGCTGGTGGATAATGAAATAGATGTAGAGCTTAGCGAATGGAAAACTGTCAAGCTAATAAAAAAACGCTATAAGATTGTGTCTGCCTGCATTAAAGGTCCGAAGCAGTTAAAAAAGATATTGAGCCAACTTATCAAAATCATTATCAAAACCTGTAAAAAGGAACGAAAGGAAACAGGCAAAAACAAGGACAGACCTACACCGGCACAAAAACTAAAATCATTAGCCTGACGGCTATGGTGAAAAATATCAACCGAAGCAAAACCCACCGTAGCTGGCATCCTCACCGACCACATATAACCCGGCAATGTGAAAATTTAAATGCTCCTAAATACACCTGGCAGAACAGTAGCAATACGAACGGGTAAACATCTCCAATAAAAAAAGCTACCTGCACGGTAGCTTTTTTCAACAATATTCACCTTTAAAAAATCAACAAGAAACAAAGTCTTTATTCTGCAGTATTTCCGTCTTTCAGATCATCCGTAGCAGGAGCTGCTGTGGCCTCAGGAGCAGGAGTAGTATCCTGTTGTACAGGAGTTGCTTCCTGTGCTTCAGCCGTGTTGGCCTTAGGAGCGTTTCCGCCACCGCGACGGCTACGACGTGTTTTCTTCGCACCATCCTTAGCATCTTTCACATACAGCGTATTGAAATCCACTAATTCGATCATAGCCATATCTGCCGCATCACCCATACGCGGTTGAGTTTTGATAATGCGGGTATAGCCGCCGGGACGATCAGCCACTTTATCGCTCACAACGGTAAACAATTCCGTAACGGCGCTTTTATCCTGAAGATGACTGAATACCAAACGACGATTGTGGGTATTGTCTTTTTTGGAGCGGGTAATCATCGGCTCTACATAAGTGCGCAATGATTTTGCCTTTGCCAGAGTGGTAAAGATCCTTTTGTGTTCGATCAACTGGCAGGCCAGGTTCGACAATAATGCTTTACGATGTGCCGTAGTACGGCCTAAGTTATTAATTTTATCTCCGTGACGCATGATGTTTAATTTTACCACTGTACCGTGTCAAGGCATACAGTGTTTGATTATTTTTAAATAAAAATTTAGTTTTAATTAGCTTTCGCTGAACTTCAGGCGGCTGATATCCATACCAAACTGCAGACCGCGGTCGTTGAGCATTTGCTCAATTTCCGTAAGGGATTTTTGTCCGAAATTGCGGAATTTCATCAGCTCATCCTGGGTATATTGTACTAATTCGCTCAGGGAATTGATCTTTGCAGCTTTCAGGCAGTTGAATGCCCGAACGGACAGTTCCAGGTCTTCCAAAGGCGTGTTCAGTACTTTGCGCAATTGCAGCATGCCTTCATCCACGGTATCTTCTTTTTCCTCTTTCTTATTATCTAAGGAAATGTTTTCATCCGTAATGATCATCAGGTGCTGGATCAGAATCCGGGAAGCTTCTTTAACGGCTTCTTCGGGGTGAATGGTGCCATCGGTGGTAACGTCCATAACTAATTTTTCATAATCGGTATGTTGTTCCACACGGGTATTTTCGATGGTATATTTTACATTCTTAATTGGGGTAAAGATGGAGTCAATCGCGATAAAATTCACGGGAGCATCTTTCTGTTGGTTTTCTTCCGAAGGACGATATCCGCGGCCTTTTCCGATATGGATTTCTATCTCTACAACTGCAGTGGAATCCATATTGCAAATTACCAGGTCGGGGTTCATGACTTCGAAGCTGGCCAGTGCATTCCCGATCATTTCTGCTGTAAACTGATCCTTACCTTTGATCACCAATTCTACTTTTTCTGCATTGATATCGTTGTCACCGCTTTTCTTCAGGCGAACCTGTTTAAGGTTCAGAATAATTTCGGTAACATCTTCTATCACGCCTTTGATGGTATCAAATTCATGATCTACTCCGGCAATTTTTATACCGGTAATAGCATAGCCTTCTAAAGAAGAAAGCAATACCCTGCGCAGGGCATTACCGATTGTAACGCCATAACCGGGTTCCAATGGGCGAAATTCAAACTGAGCTTCAAAATCGGTTGCTTTTTGCAAAACGATTTTATCCGGTTTTTGGAAATTTAAAATGGCCATTATTTGTATTATTTTAAAATTTTGAGCTTTAATAAATAAAAAAATCAAGCCTGCTGTGCTTACTGGCACAACAGGCCGGAGATTATTTGGAGTACAATTCTACAATCAGTTGCTCCCTAATATTTTCAGGAACATGCTCCCGTTCCGGAGCAGCGATGAAGGTACCTTTAAACTCTTTTTCATTATATTCCAACCAGTTGATCGCAGGATTTTTTCCTCCGGCCAAGGTGGTGATGGTTTCGTTAACCTTTGATTTTTGTTTCAGTTCGATCACATCGCCGGGTTGCAACTGATAAGAAGGAATATTTACGATATTGCCGTTCACCATAATATGCTTATGCGAAACCAACTGGCGGGCAGCCGGGCGCGTAGGCGCTATACCTAAGCGATAGACGGTATTGTCCAAACGGCTTTCCAACAGTTTCATCAGGTTTTCACCGGATGCACCCTTACGGCGGGCGGCTTCCTTATAGGTATTGTGGAACTGACGCTCCAATACCATATAAGTATATTTGGCTTTTTGCTTTTCCTTCAACTGGATGGCATATTCGCTTTGCGTCTTGCGACGACGGGAATTACCATGCATTCCGGGAGGAAAACTGTTTTTCTTCAGGCTTTTTCCGGAGCCTAAAATCGGTTCGCCGAATTTGCGACAGATTTTGTTTTTTGGGCCAGTATAACGTGCCATGTGTTAATTGTTCAATCGATTTTTGATTAAAAAGCTTTTCCGTTTCATTTAAAAATCGTAAAACCGGAAACGGAAAAACATATTACATAGTTGAAAGCCGGAAACAGGCCGGCTTATAATGATCGTATTTTATACACGACGTTTTTTAGGCGGACGGCAACCGTTGTGCGGCAGCGGGGTAATGTCCTTAATCAGGGTCACTTCAATACCGGAGTTGGAAATAGAGCGGATAGCGCCTTCTCTTCCGGAGCCGGGACCTTTTACAAATACGTCCGCTTTTTTCATGCCGGCATCAATAGCTACTTTGGCAGCGTCTGCGGCTGCTAACTGAGCGGCATAAGGGGTGTTCTTTTTAGATCCTCTGAATCCCATTTTACCGGCGGAGGACCAGGAAATCACCTGACCTTGTTTGTTGGTAATGCTGATAATGATGTTGTTAAAGGTAGCGCTGATGTGCACATCTCCGTGGACGTCCACTTTTACTACCCGTTTTTTTGCGGCGGCTTTGGCCGAATTTGCTTTTCCTTTAGCCATTGTTTTTTAAAAAGGTAATCTGTTACATAATACACTTAGCCTGTTATAGCTAAGCTGCGCATTTCCTAACCGGCCAAGAAGTACAAAAAGCGGCTCCGGTAAATGCACAGAAAAAATACATTTTTACTTCTTTGGCGCTTTTTTCTTTCCTGCAACGGTTTTACGCTTGCCCTTACGGGTGCGGCTGTTGGTGCGGGTGCGCTGACCACGCAAAGGCAGTCCTTTACGATGACGGAGGCCACGGTAACAGGCAATATCCATCAGGCGCTTGATATTCATCTGCACCTCGGAACGCAATTGTCCTTCTACCTTGAACTCGCCATTGATAATATTACGGATAGCGCCCTGCTCCTCATCGTTCCACTCGCCTACTTTCTTATTGAAATCAATGCCTGATTTGTCTAAGATGTAGCGGGCAGTACTGCGGCCTATACCAAAGATATAGGTCAGGCCTATTTCGCCACGTTTGTTTTTAGGAAGATCAATACCAGCTATACGAGCCATTCTTTAATTATAAATTTTAAATTATGAATTTTGAGTTTTATTACTGATTATATCCCGGAAAGCAGATTTTAAATTCATTCAAAACCCGGTATCCAAAATCAATATTATCCCTGGCGCTGTTTAAAGCGGGGATTCTTTTTATTGATCACATACAATTTTCCGCCACGGCGAACAATCTTGCAATCGGCACTGCGTTTTTTAATAGATGCGCGAACTTTCATGTTATTTTATATTATTAAGAAGCTTAGAAATTATTGTTTAATATGATATTATCTGTACCGGTAGATAATTCTTCCTCTTGACAGATCATAGGGGCTCATCTCCACACCTACCCGATCGCCCGGCAAAATCCTGATATAGTGCATCCGCATTTTACCCGAGATGGTAGCCAATATTTCGTGCCCGTTTTCCAACCGTACACGGAACATGGCGTTGGAAAGGGCTTCCACTATGGTTCCATCCTGTTTTATCAATGCTTGTTTCGCCATACTTTTTTCAAAAGGACTGCAAAGGTAGGAATATTTTTTTTAAGTACCTGCATAAGTGGTATATAAGAAAGAATGCAAACTGTTAATATTATTGTAAATATTCATAAAAGGATCGGCAGGAAGGAACCGTATCAATGGGCCTGGTGCTGTCCATGCCAACAGCAAAGAAATCTCCGCCTATACGAACACAACTTACATCTGTGCTGAAACCATAATCAGCTTTCTTAAACAACTCAAAGAACAGTACAATGGTAAGCCTATTATTATTGTTTAGATAATGCCCCGTTATCAGCATTGCTTTGTAGTAAAAGCTATTGCCGCCGGGATGGGGATACATCAGCAATTAATAATTGATATCCACCCGCAGCCTTCCTGGTGTTCAATAGAAATGGGGTTTTAACCCATTTCAAAAAACGATGCGCCATTCAAAAATAAATAAAAGCTGAATTTTTCCGGGAAAATCTATCGATCATATCCCATTAATAGAGCACATCGGCGAATATGGATGCTATCGGCTCTATAACATAGCAGCGATATGCCGCAATTTTTATACTTTAGCGGCCATAAAAAATATTTATCAGAATGAAACAGGCCTATATTTTTCCAGGACAGGGCGCCCAGTTTCCCGGAATGGGAAAAGACCTTTATGAAAACAACACCCAGGCAAAAGACTTATTTGAGCAGGCTAATGAGCTGGCCGGCTTCCGGATTTCAGACGTGATGTTTACGGGATCGGATGAAGAGCTGAAGCAAACCGATGTAACCCAACCGGCGGTTTTCCTGCATGCTGTCATCACTATACTCACCCGCCCGGGCTTAAAGCCCGACATGACCGCCGGACATTCCTTAGGCGAATTTTCCGCATTGGTAGCTGTAGGTGCGCTGCAGTTTGAGGATGCTTTTAAATTGGTCATGCAAAGGGCAAGAGCCATGCAAAGAGCCTGTGTCATGAATCCTTCTACCATGGCCGCCATCATTGGTCTGGACGATGAAAAAGTGGAAGCGGTTTGCAGCGAAATAACGGACGAAGTAGTTGTGCCGGCCAATTATAATTGTCCGGGGCAATTAGTCATCAGTGGCAGCATAAAAGGTATTGAACTGGCTTGTGAAGCCATGAAAGCTGCAGGCGCGCGGCGCGCATTACCCCTGCAGGTAGGCGGCGCATTTCATTCTCCTTTAATGGAACCTGCCCGCTTGGATTTGCAGGCTGCTATTGAACAAACGACATTCCAAACACCGTGCTGCCCGGTTTATCAGAATGTGGACGGACTACCGCATACCGATCCCGAAACCATCAAGACCAACCTGATCAATCAGCTGACCTCACCCGTCCGTTGGACACAATGTGTGCAAAATATGATCGCTGACGGGGCAACGCAGTTTACCGAATCCGGACCGGGAAATGTATTGCAGGGATTAGTCAAAAAAATAAATCGTGAAGTGAGCACGGCAGGTATAGGATAACGATTGACGGCCTGGCGATGTGACGGGATTTTAGCACAGAAATTCAATTAAAACCGGAGGACGAAATAGCAAAGCATCAGAACTCACAGAAAAGTTAGCAAAGCACCTATGGTGTAGCGACAAGCCCATAGTGGTATAGTGGCAGTCGTTTTTTTATATTTACGCTTTCTTCCCCAGTGATATAAGGTATGGTTTTTTCTTTTTATGGACATCATGGCACAAGTCTTGAATCAGCTAAAAAGATTCTCGCGTCAAATTATGAATTATCAATAGGTGATGATGAGTGGTTAGGGGATGGAGTGTATTTTTTTGTTAATGGTGTTAGTACTAAGACTTTAGACTTGGCTGAAAAATGGGCTATAACTCAATCTTGGAGTAAAGAAGACAAAATATTAAAATACAGTGAATATTGTGTATTGCAGTCAAATATACAGGTTGATGAATTTGAATTTTTAGATTTAACTACTGAAGATGGAGTAGAAATATTGTCATATTTAGTTGATAAATATAAGGAAAAGGCTGAGGCTATTGGGAAGAAAATGCGATTCTTGGATGGTCTTTTATTAAATCTGGCTCGAGGTGAGGGATTTTTACCTTTAGAGGTTGTCAAAGGGAATTTTTATATTAAATTTGCAAAAGAAAGAATTGAAAGAATTAATCTCAGAACAAGTAATTGTACCATTTGTACAGTTTATAATCCTTCTAAGAATATATTTTCAAATTCAATAATTAAAACAGGGCATATAAAATGAAACTACAAGATGTAAAACAACGCATTGATGATTTTTTCGATAACATCACTGCGGAAAAATTATATGAAATTTCTGTTTTAAAATATAGTTTTTCTGAGATTACAGTTGATTTAGAAAACAAGCATTTTGAAACGGGAAAAGTTTCTTATTATTCATCATCAGCAAAATCTGTTTTTAATAACAAAAATAGTAAAGCAGATAGTAATCTGGCTTTAGCAGCATAGGATGAGAATTCAATTAAAAAACTGGAAGATTTCTAATTTAAATTTCGCTCTATTAAATGAAAAGATTAAGAGAGATGAAAGTTCATTTGATTTAGAAACAGGCAATTATTTTTCAGAAGAAAAGGATAGCAATGTTTTTGGCGTTGAATTTAAGATTACAATAAACGACAAGTTATTTGATTTAGCAGTTGAGGCTTTATTCTATTTTGAATTATTAGACGATAAAATCACCGATGAATTCAAATTGTCTTCGTTCCCTAAAGTTAATGCACCTGCAATTGCCTTTCCATACTTGAGAGCTTTTATTTCAACTCTAACATTACAATCAGGATTAGAAGCTGTGATATTGCCTTCTATAAATTTTGTTCAATTAGCAAATAAAGAATCTAACGAAGACCAATTATTGTAGTGTTAAGTTAATCATATTGTTGTTGGTGAAAAACACCAACAACAGCGTTTCAGCTTCATTTTTTTATGTCATTTTACTGCTAACGTAACACTAGCATTGTTTTAAAAATCACACCTCCAGCGGCTCTTTCACTCCCGCATTGCGCATGGAGATGCTTCTGGCTACGCGCTGTGCAATTTCTGTAAAGATTTTCTTAGAAACCGGCTCATCATTGATTACTGCCGGAATGCCGCAATCGCCGCCTTCACGGATGCTTTGAATCAAAGGCACTTCGCCTAAGAAAGGCACTTCAAACTGCTCGGCTAATTGCTTACCGCCGTTTTTCCCGAACAGGTAATATTTATTTTCCGGTAATTCCGCCGGGGTAAAGTAAGCCATATTTTCCACGATGCCTAAGATCGGCACATTGATCTGCCCCTGCTTAAACATCATCATGCCCTTTTTGGCATCCGCCATAGCCACATGCTGCGGCGTGGTAACGATAACCGCTCCCGTAATGGGCAGGGTCTGTACTAAGGTCAGGTGTACGTCGCCGGTACCCGGCGGCAAATCCACCACAAGATAATCTAATTCGTCCCAATAGACATCGGAAATAAACTGCCGCAATGCCGAGGTAGCCATCGGACCCCGCCAGATAACTGCCTGCTTTTCGTCCACTAACAAACCGATAGACATCACCTTCATGCCATAACGGTCTATCGGCTCAATCATACCTTTTTCGCCCACATTACGCATCATGGGCCGCTCGCCCTGAATGCCGAGCATCAATGGTATGGAAGGGCCGTAAATATCCGCATCTAAAATACCCACACGCGCACCTTCTTCAGCCAGAGCCAGCGCCAAATTAGTAGAAACCGTTGACTTCCCTACCCCGCCTTTCCCGGATGCTACGGCAATGATATTTTTCACTTTCGGCAAAACTGATCCGCTGTCTTTTCTGTTGGAATTAACGCGGGCGCTCATATTGACCGTCACCAAAGCCGCCTTGTCCACAAAAATCCGGACGGCATTAATGCAGGCCTTTTGAATCATATCTTTTACAGGGCATGCCGGCGTAGTGAGTTCTACGGTAAAAGTTACCTGCTTACCGTCAATCTTTATATCCTTAACCATGTTCAGGGTGACGATATCCTTGCCCAAATCCGGATCATCCACCTGCCGTAATGCGTTTAAAACCGCTTCTTCTGTTATTCTGTTTTCAGCCATATTAATATACTTAATCTAAAAATTTGCACAAAGGTAGGTAACAAATAAAAGACCGGCCTCAATAAAAACTTATAGGGCAATAAGGGAAGCAGATGGGCTCATTTCAAATTCGTCCTGCCGAACTACATGTGGGCAGTGAGGACACCACCCACGGCGGTTGCCCCGGTTGGTGTCTTCACCAACCGGCGAAAAATTGAAATACACCCAAGCAGATTCATGATTTCTATGAATAAAATTTTTACATTTGCTGTCACTTATGTCCGTTCTGATAAAAAGCGCCACCGTAATTGATTCCCAATCTGCATATCACGGGAAAAAGGTGGATATTTTGCTGGATCAGGGTAAAATTGCCGGCATCGGCAGATCCCTTAAATCCACCGCACAGCAAATCATTAAAGGTAAAAACCTGATGGTAAGTCCCGGTTGGGTGGACGTGTTTGCAGACTACTGCGATCCCGGTCATGAACAGAAGGAAACCATTATTTCCGGTCTGAAAGCAGCAGCAGCAGGTGGTTTCACCGATGTACTGATTGCGCCGAACACTGTTCCCGCAATCAGCAATAAAGCTGCGGTGGAATATGCTCAGCAAAAAAGTACCGGCAGTAAAACCACCCTTCATGTCATGGGCGCCGTCAGTAAAAATACGGAAGGTAAAGAGCTGGCGGAGATGATGGATATGTATGCCCAGGGCGCCGTAGCCTTTACCGATGGATGGCTTCCGCTGCAACATGCAGGACTGCTGCTGAAAGCCTTGGAGTATATTAAAGCCTTTGACGGCGTATTGGTACAGCTCCCGATTTATCAGTCGCTGGCCGCCGGCGGGTTGATGCACGAAGGCGCTCAAAGTGTCAGGCTGGGCATGAGCGGCATACCGGCCATAGCCGAGCCGATGATGATTCACCGCGATTTGGAGTTGCTTCGTTATACGCAGTCACGGCTGCATATTTCCGGTGTCAGCAGCGCCGAAGGACTGCAATTGATTCGCCGCGCTAAAAAAGAAGGTCTGCGGGTAACCTGCTCCGTTACGCCTTATCATCTGCTTTATACCGATAAAGATTTAAGCGATTATAACAGTATATTCAAAACGGAACCGGCGCTGCGCACAGAGGCCGACCGTAAGGCTTTAATCAAAGGATTAGAAGACGGTACGGTGGATTGTATCGCTACCCACCACCGTCCGCAGGACTGGGATGCAAAAGAAAAGGAATTTGAATATGCCCAGCCCGGCATGATCAGCCAGGAAACCTGCTGGAGCATGTTGCTCAGGGCTGCGCCCCGCATCAGTATGGAAAGATGGGTGCAGTTGCTTTCGGTAAATCCGCGGAATATTTTTAAACTACCATCAGCTGCTGTGCAAAAAGGTGTTAAGGCTAATATCACTATCTTTGATACCGACACGACATGGGTCTATACGCCGGAAAACAAACAATCTCTTGCCGTCAATTCCCCGGTATTCCACCAGGAACTGAAAGGCAAAATTTTTCAAACTAATTAAATAAAACAAAATGGAACAGACTGCACCACCACCACAGGATACCCGGAATTTGCCCATGACCTACGGGCTTATCGTATCCATAATTTTAATTGTAGTGTCCTTAGCGATTCATTTTACCAGTATAGCTTATGAAAGCTGGGTACAGTACATCCTGGCACTGATTCATATTGTCGGCATCATATTAATGTGTGTGGCATACAGCAATCAGCAGCAGGGTATGGTTACCTTCGGAAAGGTTTTCGGAAAGGCGTTTCAGATGATAGCGCTCATTACGGTTATCATGATTGCATGGGGCATTCTGTCCAATTATATTTTCCCGGAAATAAGAGAACATGCTATGGAGATTGCACGGGCGGAGATGGAGCGTAAAGATATGGATGAGGAAATGATTGATAATGCATTGAACATTACTCAGAAATTTTACGCCCTTTTCATGGTTGCCGGAACCATTTTTGCTTTTGTCTTCTGGGGTTTACTGGGCGCATTAGTCGGTTCTTTAGCAGCCAAAAAAAATAAAAATCCACAGCCCTTTTAATATGCATTTTTACAGAAGTATTATTTGAATTTAAAAACGTGAATCAGCATACAGACCTGTCTATTGTAGTGCCTTTATTGAATGAGTCGGAATCCTTGCCGGAGCTGACCGAATGGATAGACCGCGTTGCAGTAGAAAACGGCTACCGCTATGAAATTATCTATATTGACGACGGCAGCAGCGACAATAGCTGGGAGGTTATTCAACAATTATCACAGCGATATCCGGGTATCAAAGCCATAAAATTTCAACGTAATTACGGAAAAAGCGCTGCCCTGAATGAAGGGTTCAAGGCGGCATCCGGCCAGGTGGTCATTACTATGGATGCCGACCTACAGGACAGCCCGGATGAACTGCCGGAGCTGTACAGAATGATTATGGAGGATCACTATGATTTAGTAAGCGGCTGGAAAAAGAAGCGCTATGATAATACGCTCACCAAAAATCTGCCTTCCCGTTTTTTTAATGCCGTTACCCGCAGCATGAGCGGCATCCGGCTACATGATTTCAATTGCGGGCTGAAAGCATACCATCATCGTGTGGTAAAAAGTATTGAGATTTATGGGGAAATGCACCGCTATATTCCTGTACTGGCAAAGAATGCCGGCTTTAAGAAAATAGGGGAAAAAGTAGTGCAGCACCGTGCCCGGAAATACGGCGTATCCAAATTCGGATGGGAGCGTTTTGTAAACGGCCTGCTGGATTTAATGACCGTGCAGTTTGTAGGGAAATTCGGGAAAAAACCGATGCACTTTTTCGGCCCCGTAGGGCTGCTGATGTTTATCGCAGGCTTTTTCATTACGGCCTATATGGTCTTTGCCAAATTTTATTTTGATGATTATTATTTAAGCAACCGGCCGGTGCTGATGCTGGCACTGATTTGCATGGTGATCGGCTGTATGTTTTTCCTGTCGGGATTTATAGCGGAACTGGTCGTGCGCAATGCCCCGGAACGCAATCAATATCTGATAGAAGAAAAATTAAAGCTGCATTAGCCTTAGTGTTATTTTAGCAGTAAAATGACATAAAAATAAAGTCGAACCGCCGTTGTTGGTGTTTTCACCAACAACAAAACAATTTTAATCTTTACCGGTATGATGCGAAAACTCTGGCTTCTTTTAATGATAGGTATGACTGCCGCCCCCTTATTGCGGGCACAGGATTATGGCGATGATGTACAACTGTTTGACGGCAACCATCCTTTTATCGGCGGCTTTTTGGTTGGATTAAATGCCGCCCAGGTGGATGGCGACAATTATGGCGGATACCATCGTGCCGGCCTGAATGCCGGCGGTATTGTATATGCTAATTTTGCACAAAAAGCCGGAGCCAGCTTAGAACTCCTTTTTTCGCAAAAAGGCAGTGTGGGAGTACATAATTCCTCCAACGGGCAAGCCGGTTCTTTCTTTGAAAAATACAGCATGAAGCTGAACTATGCCGAAGCGGCCGTCATGCTGCATTATTACCTCAGTCCGCAGTTGCATGTGAATGCCGGCGCATCTTATAATGCCCTGATCAGTACTAAGGAATATTTCGATACCTATTTTCCCTATTATATTGACGAAACGCTTTTTCCTTTTAAGAAATGGACGGTGGATGGCATGGTAGGCTTTTCCTATGTTTGGCGGCATCTTATTTTCGATGCCCGGTATCAATACAGCATCACACCCGTAAGGCTGGCTTTTTATGCGCCGGAAGTAGCTCGCAACGGCCGCAATCAGCGCAATAACATCTTTACTTTCCGCTTAGGCTATCTTTTCTGATTTTGAATTTTGGATTATGAATTTTGTTTAGCCGGAATGTCAGGAGTTGAGTTTTTCAATTTTTCATTTTCCCGCATCCCGGATAAAAGGTTAATATCCGTATTTCTCTTTCCAGCAGCGGCGTAGATATTCCCGTTGCCTTTGCTCCGCCGGGTTATCGCCCGGATCATATAAACGGCTGCCGGCTATACTGTCCGGTAAATATTCCATCTCTACGAAATTATTTTCAAAATCATGCGCGTAACGGTAATCTTTATGATAGCCCAAATCTTTCATCAGCCGGGTTGGTGCGTTTCGTATGGATAAGGGTACCGGCAGGTCGCCGGTTTTTTTCACTACATCCTGCGCTTGACTAATGGCCATATAAGCCGCATTACTTTTTGCAGAAGCGGCTAAATAAGTGGCTGTTTGCGACAGGATGATCCTGCATTCCGGATAACCAATCATGGATACGGCCTGAAAGCAGGAAGTGGCCAGTAACAGGGCGTTAGGATTAGCGTTCCCGATATCTTCACTGGCGAGGATGATCATGCGGCGTGCAATAAATTTCGGATCTTCTCCGCCGGCAATCATTCTGGCCAGGTAATATACTGCGGCATTCGGATCGCTGCCCCGGATAGATTTGATAAAAGCAGAGATGATATCATAATGCTGTTCGCCGGTTTTATCATATCCCGCCATTCTTTGTTGCACAATATGCTGCACTTTTTCATTGGTAATCATTTTCGGCGACTCCTCCTGCATGGATTGCACAACTAATTCCAACAGGTTTAAAATTCTGCGGCCATCTCCACCACTCAGGCGCAGCAAGGCTTCCCATTCCTGCAATTCCACTTGTTGTTGCTGCAACCAGTCATCGTTTTGGAGCGCCTGTATAACGATCGCTTTCAGTTCATCTGTATGAAAGGGTTCCAGCACATATACCTGGCAACGGCTCAGCAACGCGCCAATCACTTCAAAAGACGGATTTTCCGTAGTAGCACCAATAAGCGTGAGCAGTCCTTTTTCCACAGCACCCAACAGGCTGTCCTGCTGGCTTTTATTGAAACGATGAATCTCATCTATAAACAACAATGCCTTACCGGCCCTTCTGGCATTTTCTATAACCGAGCGTATTTCTTTTACTCCACTTTCAATAGCGCTGAGCTGAAAGAAGAGCATACCGCATTCCTCTGCGATTATTTGCGCCAGTGTAGTCTTACCTACACCCGGTGGTCCCCAGAAAATAAGGGAGTGCGGCTGAGCGCTTTTAATCATATTGTATAATACCCGACCTTCGCCTACTAAATGCTTTTGCCCGATGAAGGCTTCCAGCGTTTTGGGGCGCATGCGTTCCGCCAGAGGTATGTTTTTGTTTTGTGAAGACATCAGGACTTATTAATTCTTTATTTACTTTTGAAACTAAAGTTCGGTTTCTTTTTATTAAAATAAAATTTGTCAATGAAAAAATTAGTCGTTTTCCCATTATTCCTGTTAGTGCTGCTAAGTAAAGGATTATTTGCCCAGGAAAAGCCGCAGGAATCCTACAAAGAAATGGGAAGCCCGCTGCCGCCTTTTCTGATTGTGGACAAAGCGGGCAACAGTCATACGGAAGCTGAATTTAAAAAAGAAGGCACCTTGTTTTTATTTATGTTCAATCCAACCTGCGAGCATTGTATCAATATGGCTAAAATACTGGGCGCCCATGAAGAAGAATTCGGAAGCAGTAATATTTATTTTGTTGCCGTTCCGGATATGCGGGAGCAGCTTGGTTTTTTCTATGAACAAACCGGTGCAGATTCTTTCAAACATATCACTATCGGCACAGACAGTTTAGACGTGATACGTAAGCTGTATAATTTTGTATTGCTGCCCCAGCTTAATATTTACAGCAGGGATGAGCGAAAACTGATTAAAGTATTATCGGGTGATATTGAATTGGACACCTTAAAATCTTATATCGGGGAATAAAACGTGTCCGTTATTATTTACCTTCCCGCTCCATCTTATAAGCTTTAATAGCACGATATAGCGCCATGGCCAACTGTTGCTGGCCTTTTTCCGAATTCATATAAGCCTCTTCCTCCGGGTTGTTGATAAATCCCAGTTCCGTCAGCACACCCGGCATAGCGCTGCCGGCCAGCACTTCTAATCCTTTTTGTTTTACACCATAATTATTGCGACCAATGCCTGTAAACTGTTCCTGGATTTTCCCCGCCAGGCTTACGCTGCGCGCGAGGAAACGCTGACTATACTGGGTAACGATAATAGCAGTGGTGGGATCTTTCTCATCTAACATGCCTGGCTCTTCGGTTACATTATCTCCGTAATTTTCAATTGCTGCCTCTTTCTGGGAATTACGATGCAGTCCCAGCACATAGGTTTCCGTTCCGGATGCCGAGGTTTCTCTGTGATACACGGTTCTGTAAGTAGGCACCTTACGTCTTTTTTTTCCTTTACCTACATAATGATACCCGGTTTTAATCTGTTGCTTGCGTGGAGCAGTGGAATTGATATGGATGGAAATAAACAAATCAGCATTAGCCTGGTTGGCTATCTCATGACGTTCTTTCAGGTTGGGATAAAAATCATAAGTCCGTGTATAGATGACTTTCACGTCCGGAAGGCTATCTGATATGATTTTTCCTAATTTCAGAGTTACGGCTAAGGCAATATCTTTTTCTTTGGAATATTTCCCGACAGCACCGGGATCACTGCCGCCATGCCCGGCATCAATGACAATTTTGCCGACCTTATTCTGCGCAAAAAGCGCAAAGCCCGGTAAGCAAAACAGGGCACTGGTGAGCAGGGTGATAAAAAAGCGATGTTTCATAAACGATAATATGCGCCGATGCTGCATGATGTAATAAATACGAAAATAATAACCGGAAACCCAAATAATACCGGACAAGCCGGCATTAATAAGCGGCAAAGATAAATTAAAAAGATTTTTCGGGTGAATGTCCTATCAGATAAAACGTATTTTTGCCGGGATAAATGAACATAGCGTTTCGGTATTTACGGGATTATCGTTGGAGGCATTGCCGCCGGTTGACGGCAGCGCTTGTTTTATTATTATTTTTTTATCCGCTGCAGGCACAAATTATGCCCGCAGGTATTCCTGCACAAAATACCCTTGTTCCTGAAAGTGATAGCGCGAAAACATTACCGCTCAGCGATAGTATAGCTATGGCGGACAGCAGTATGAGCGATTCTGCCCGGATAAAGCTAAAGGAAGAAAAATTAGGTATTAAAATTTCCGAAAGCGCTTTAGACCATAAAATTATCTCTACATCAAGAGACTCAATGGTGTTGGAAGTACCCGAAGGTATTTATAAAATGTATGGCGATGTGGACATACAGTATAACGATATTGAATTAAAATCGGGAGATGTGAGTTACCTTCAAAAAGACAATACGCTCACCGCCACACCCATCCGGGACACCAACAACCGCATCATCTCCATTCAGGAATTTAAACAGGGAGCAGAACGGTTTACCTACGATTCTTTAAAATACAATTTCGTAAGTCAACGGGCTATCGTGCGCAATGCCAAGTCGCAGTACGGCGAGGGATTTATCAACAGTCAGCAGGTAAAGCGCAATGCAGACGGCAGTGTTTACGGATGGAAAAACGGCTATACCACCTGCGACTTAGACACGCCCCACTTTTCCATCCGTGCCCGGCGCATTAAGATGGTACCTAACCGTATCGTGGCTACAGGCCCGGCCAACCTTGAAATTCAGCATGTGCCTACTCCTTTGTTTCTCCCCTTTGGCATCTTCCCAATCAATGACAAACAGCGGTCGGGCTTCATTCTACCCTCTTATACGTTGGAGGAACAGCGCGGATTAGGCTTGCAACGCGGCGGATACTATTTTGTCCTGAATGATTACATGGGTGTTACTACTCAATTTGATATTTTTTCCAAAGGAAGCTGGGGCTTTCTGGGCAGAGCGGATTATGCCAAACGATATCATTATAGCGGCAATCTGCAGATCGGGTATAATTACACTAAAATAGGCGAAGTATATGAACCTTCGGGAAGCGTTTCCAAAGATTTCAATATTACACTCAGCCATCAGCAGGATGCCAAAGCCCGTCCGGGAACCACTTTTGGGGCATCAGTAAATATTACTACCCGTAATTACAACAAGCTGAACGGCGTTGATGCCTTACAAATGCTGAATAATACTTTCAGCTCCTCCATATCCTATTCCAAAAACTGGATCGGCAAGCCTTATTCTTTTTCCGCTGCATTGCGGCACAGCCAAAACACCCAGACCGGTGAAGTGAACGTAACGCTCCCGGAAATCTATTTTTCTATTGCCCAGATTACACCTTTTCAACGTAAAAATGCTACGGGCGCCCCCCGCTGGTATGAACGCATATCCGGCAGCTATAATATACGTGCCGTCAATGAATGGAACTTTTATGATTCTACCTTCAACATCAATAATATTGCACTGTCTGATTTTAATAACGGCATTGTTCAAAATGCCACTATCAGTGCAGCTTATAACATTTTTCGTTTCTTCAACCTGAGCTTTAGCGTACCTTACACGGAATTCTGGAATACCAAACAGGTATTCCGGAATTATGATTCTGTAACGGATAAAACGGATACCATTATCAATAAAGGCTTTTTTGCCACACGCAGTTTCAGCGCCAACTCTTCAATCAGTACCAGGTTATACGGATTAATGATGTTCAAAAAAGGCAGGGTTATGGGTGTCAGACATGTGCTGACACCGAATATCGGATTTTCCTATCAGCCGGGTTTTGCCTTTCCACCCTTTGAATATTTTTACCGGACACAAACGGATCCCAACTATCCTTACACTTATGAATCACCTTACGTAAGCCCCTACTCTCCTGTCGGAGGACCCGGCAATCCGGAGCCCAGTGGCTCCATTACATTCGGGCTAAGTAATAATCTTCAGATGAAAGTGCGTTCCCGGGATTCTGCCGGCAGCAAAAATATTGCCCTGCTTGATGCCTTCAGCATTAATTCCTCTTATAATTTATTTGCAGATTCTCTGAATCTGGCTCCTTTTAATATGCGTGCCCAAACATCTATCCTGAAGATATTCAATGTAACCGGCAGCGCTGTTTTTGATCCTTATAAATGGGATAAAAATATCCGAACGAATCAGTTGCTTATTCGATCGGGGGCAGGGCTGGCGGATTTCAGGCGAGCCAACCTTGCCGTAGGTTTTAATTACAGCGCCCAGAAGAAAAATGCCAGTCAGCAAAGCGATTCCATGAATAATAATGACCAGGTAAACCGGCTGTTGGGCAACGGCGGCTATGATGATTATTATGATTTCAATATTCCCTGGAACATCAGCGCCAATTACAGCCTTAATGCTTCAAAGTCATATTACAGTTCGCTCAACAAAGACTCCATAGCCATAACGCACAGCCTGATGTTCAGCGGCAGTCTCAGCCTGACTAACCGCTGGCAGATCAATTTGCAAAGCGGCTATAATTTTACCAATAAAGAAGTGGGGTTAACATCAATCAATATCAGTCGCGATTTGCATTGCTGGCAGATGAGCCTGAACCTGATTCCGTTCGGTAATTACCGGAGTTTTAATTTTCTGCTACAGGTAAAATCTTCCGTATTGCAAGACCTCAAGCTGATCCGGCGGAAAACTTATTTAGATAATTATTAGCGGCGTTGTTCAGATGCATTCCGGGTCACTTCCATTTATATTTTCTGCTGTTCGGCTTGATCTCTAACTCTGCAAATCCGCTCCTTCTAATCGAAGTAAATGACTAATAATCATTTTTTTATAAAGCTATAAACAACCTAAGCAATGCTCTATCATTTCGATATAAACAATTTAACATCATACAAATATAGTGAATAGACTACCTAAAGTAGCGGAGTTAGGGCTTAAATATTTATATTATTTATTATTACCTCCTTGTTGTTTGATCAGTAAATTCACTAAATTTGGGCTGACTACTCAAAAGTAAATTTTTACAACTACCTGATCATAATTGCCGTAAAAAAGCATTAGTCAAAACATTTAGGCGACATAACATTTAACAAGTAGGTGATATTTTTTTTACTAAAATACTCTTCTCCTTATGAATATAGAAAAATATATAGGGACTTTAAATGATACTGCAATTAAGGCACTCTGCTCAGAAGGAATTTTAGTTTCAAAGAATTATAAGGCAGAAAATGTAAATCAGGCATGTTATGAATTGTCTGCCGGAAATATTTATTATGACATTACTCAAAATTTTCAAAGGATTGATATAACAGAGGAAGGTTTCGGATATATTCTCATCAAACCAAAGCAATCAGTTGTTATTATCACGAAAGAAGAATTAAATATTCCTGATAATGTAATCGGCAGGGTTCTTACAAAAGGAAAACTTTTTTCAATTGGTTTACTTCCAGTAAATACCTATGCAGACCCGGGCTTTCAAGGAAATCTTGGCATCATTCTTCACAATAATTCCATTAATTACCTGAAAATTAATGAAGATGAATTGATTGCTAAGATTGAGTTTTCCGCATTACAAGAGCCTGTTACTAAAAGATACAATGGTCAACATGGTTACAAAACAAAAATATGGCCTATACCTGTGGAGTATTCTTTGACAGAAGATGAGATAAAAATGGACACCCGAATTGGAGCAGCGGAAGATGAGATTGGGCAGATATATGGGAGCAGGTATTCAACAGTGATTAAAAGATTGCTTGGTGTGGAAAAAAAACTTTTACTAGCTTCTATTATATATTTTTTCTTTAGCATTTTGCTAATCACTGCATTGGTTTATATGGATAAATCCGATTGGATTACGAATTTGATTGCCATTGTTTTAGGACTGATCTCAAATGTTCTTAGCTTCTTTTTTATTTACCGAATTGAAAAATCAAAATGGTTTAATGGAAAATAATAACTCCATAAGGATTAAAGATATTGAGTTAAAGAGCAAATTTTTCTTTGCTCCGATAAACACAGGACTTGCATTGAATGGAAACCCAACTGACGAACTTATTAGCTTCCATAGCTTACGTTCAAACGAATACACGGGCATTAATTATGTAGGAAATGTTGCGATTGATATAGAAACTATAACTAACAAGAATACCTTGTTCATTAATTCGTCAATGGAGAAATATAGTGCACTGGCATCTGAAATCAAGAAGAAAGGTAGTGTTGCCGGAGTACAAATTGCTTGTTTCAAATCTAAATTTCAGGCACAGAGAAATTGGAAAAACACACTCCCAAATGACTATATTGAGTTCATGAAAACAGAAGTAAAAAAATTATCACTCTCAAATATAAAAGAAGTAATAAAGTCATTTCAAAATGGAATTAGGAAACTTGTAGAATTAGGTTTTGAAGCAATCCAAATACACGGTGCACACGGGTATTTTCTAAACAATTTTCTAAGCGAAACATTTAATTCCAGAACTGACGAGTTTGGCAAAGACAGAACGCTAATTTTAAAGGAGATTTTATACGGGGTTGATTCTCTTCTTGGTCAAATCATTGTTGACTTAAGGATTTCAGTTTTTGAAGGATCATTTGAAACCGAATTAACCTCAAAGCAATTTTTCTTTTTAGAAAGCATTTATAAAGTTGCCGGAATTGATATCATCAGCGTTTCAAATGGCATATATAATCTTGACAAGAAGCTTATTTATCCAGTTAAAACAAAAGGTACTTCATTTATGTTGGAAATTTTATCTGACTTTATTAGGACACACGATGAAAAAATATGGAATCTTAGTGGCAATGTCAGAAATATTTCTGAGCTGAAAGAACAGAATAATGGAGTTACCTTCTCAATTGGGAGGTCAATAATTGCAGACCCAGATTTTCTGAAAAAGCATTTTGAGAACAGAACACAGGAAATAATTGAATGTGATTTTAAGAATAAGTGCCATTACTTTACTTTACAAAAAGAATTTATTGAATGTGGTGTAAATAAGCAATTATATTAACCTAATCTTTGAGAACAAAAAATAATGACAAAGAACATAAAGCAATCGTAATAAAATGAAAAAGAGTTTATTTATCGCCTTTGAAGGCATTGATGGAAGCGGCAAAAGCACACAAGTAAAACTTTTAAGCGAAAAGTTGAAAAAGGCAGGTCATAAAGTGTATTGCACCTTTGAGCCAACCGATAGCCCGATTGGTTCTATTATCAGAAATATTTTCAAACACAGAATTGAAGCAGACCACAAAACTATTGCTGGGCTTTTTGTGGCTGACAGGTTAGACCATTTGCTCAACAAAACAAATGGAATTCTAAAAAAAATGGAGGAGGGGTACACTGTCATTACTGACCGTTACTATTTTTCATCGTATGCTTATCACGGAGCCCATATGCCTTTAGATTGGGTAATTGAAGCGAACTCGTTAAGTGCAGATTTGCTTAGGCCAGACCTGAATATATACATTGATATCACTTCAGACATTAGTATGATGCGACTAGCCAATGGCAGAAGTTCAATGGAACTATACGAAACAAAAGAGAATTTAAAAAATGTTCGTGAGAAATATTTAGAAACAATTGACCACTTAAAGTTCAAAGAGAATGTTTTTATTACTGACGGAAATAGGAAAGCAGAAGATATTTCAGCGGATATTTGGAATGAAATTGTACATCTAGGAGTGGCAACAAAAATCTACTAATATAATGACAGAAATTTTTAAAACAGTCAGGGATTCATTCTCTGCTGAACTTAAGAAAGAAGGCGATACATGGAGAATTCTACGCAAAGGGACTCTCGTAGATTTAATTAAACTTAGTTTCTATCATTTTCAAAGAGATAAAGATAAGAAACATTTGGTTGATGTTCTAAATAATTGCATGAAAATCAAATTGCTTTCAAGAATTAAAGCAATTGAAGTAAAAGAAACATTGGAAGAAATGTCAAAACAATTTAGCAAGGAAGATGACTTCATTCTCAATCAGTATGATACGATATACAACGAGATTGAACCAAGTTTTAAAAACTATTCAGCTTCGAATCTTTATGACTTGAATGGGAAAATTCAATACATCAAAGTAGTGAATGAACTTGAAATTGATTCTTATACTGATGATGTTTTTGAAGAAATTATTGGCATTACATACAATATTTTGAAAAGTGAATGAACATGAAAAACCCCCAAGAAATACGCTCTCATATTAAGAGAAAATTTACCAATAATACAAGAAGAACAAATCCCGCCAATCAGTCAAAACTGATTTCCTTCACCTGATCGGATATGCTCAACCGTCCGGCTGTTTTGGATTTGATCTCATCAATACTTACACCCGGGGCGTATTCCGTACAAAGGAATCCGTTTTCCGTAATTTCAAAAACACCCAGATCGGACACTATCTTTTTTACACATTTCAAACCGGTAATCGGCAGGCTGCAACGGGATAATAATTTCGAATTACCCGCCCTGTCGGTATGTTGCATAGCCACGATAATATTTTTGGCGGAAGCCACTAAATCCATAGCACCGCCCATACCTTTCACCATCTTACCCGGAACTTTCCAGTTGGCAATATCTCCGTTTTCTGCAACTTCCATAGCGCCTAATACCGTCAGATCCACCTTGCCGGCACGGATCATTCCGAAGCTCAGGGCGCTGTCAAAATAACTGCCGCCTTTAAGCAGGGTTACCGTTTGTTTGCCTGCATTGATCAAATCCGCATCCACTTCATCTTCAGCAGGAAAAGGACCGATGCCTAACATCCCGTTTTCACTTTGCAAAACGATTTCAATATTGTCCGGTACGTAATTGGCTACTAATGTCGGAATTCCGATGCCTAAATTAACATACATACCGTCCTGAAGTTCCCGGGAAATACGCCGGGCTATCTGATTTTTATCTAATGCCATTGTGATGGTTTTTTTGCTGAATAGCGATACAAAATAAAATAAAATTCTCAGCAAAACAATATATTTCTTTCTGCTAAGCCAACCGAATGTCTTGCGCATTGCATTGGGTGCATTTCATCTTTTCGCATTGCCGAGTTATATGTGGTCGGTAAGAACACCGACCGGCGAAAATTTGGAATACGCCCCATTGCATCAACGACGAATATTTTTCATCAGGGTATGCAGCATCCGGAATGAAAACAAACCGCAGGCAAACATACTGACCAGGGCGCCCCCCGCAATCCACAGCATTGCCGGGAAAAATGCATCCACATAACCATGCACCGCACGGACAACAAACAACATAATGAAGGCAAACAATACCACCCGGGCTATCCACACCCCGTCTTTTTTTAGTCTGAAATACCGGGTAGCCGCAATAATATTGAGCAGCGCTACGCTCAAATGTACACAACAGGCCGTAATGGCCGCACCTAACGCACCGTAACGGGGAATCAGCAACAGATTGCCACACAAACTGATGATGACACCTAATACCGAGATAAAGATGAGGATGCGGATATTACCGTTTGCAGTAAGCAATGTGGCATACACATAGGAAATACAATAAGCCGGGAAAGTAATCATCAGCACGGAAAATACCCTGCTGTCGTATGGTGTGGCATTCCTGTGCTGCAGCAGCATGATTTCATTTCCGAAAAACCAGGCGGTAATACATACCGTCAGCGCCACCGGCAGCAGCAGATTTATACCGGTGCGTATAATCGGCGCTATGGGGCTGCGCTCCGCCAAGAGTCTTCCAAACAAAGGCAAGAGAATACCTGCAAATAAAACACCTGTTACATTATTGGACACATCCAGCAAACGGAATGCTGCTGCATAAACGCCGGTTTCATGTGCGCCGTCTGGCAGCAGCCGCTCAATGAGCAAGGCATCGGAACGAATATAAACCGACATAAAAAAAATGAGCGTGGCATAAGGCAAACTCTTCCGGCAGATAGCCAGCATGCGCCGGTAATCAAAATGTTTCCAGTCGAAATGTGTATGGCGCAGCGTAAGCAAAAAGGCTGCCGTTGCCGTGAATAAATAAGCCGCCATCTGAGCAAAAACAAACCATTCAATCTTAAAAGTACCGGTGGTCAGTCTGCTGCCATACAGCAATGCCGAACAAATGGCAATCATCATCAGCTTGTCGGTTACAGACAATATACTGTCGGTCTTGAAGTGCTGCATACCGGCTATATTACTGCGCAAATACAATACAAAGGAGTTGAGTATCTGTACGGCACATAAGGCCAGCAGTATCCATAAGGCCTTGTCACGAAAACCTGCCAGCATACCCAAAAGCATTACTACGGCAAGGTAAATCACCGACAATAATAATTTGGCAATTATCATATTCGGAAACAGGTGCTTCAGCCGCTGCGGCGATTGTGCAATGATGCGGGTATTATAGCTTTGCATACCGAAATCGAGCAAAATCTGAAACATCATGCTGAAATTCAGCAGCGCCACATATTGTCCGTAGGTAGCGTAGCCCACGGTGTTTTGTACCTTCAGATCAATGGCAAATATCCAGACCGGCTTAACGATCAGGTTGACCAATAAGAGGAAAAAGATATTTTGTACAAATGACTTACGCACAGAGCATATTGCATTATTTACCGAAAATCAGGAATAAAAATGTAAAAACCTAAAACAACCCGCCATGATGGGTATCCTCACCCACCACACAGCATTTTTCCCCGCCGTGGTGGGTGTCCTCACCCACCACACATCATTTTTTTCCCAACAAAAACATTAATCCATATTCTTCTTAATAGCCAGCAGCGAAAGGTCGCTGTCCGCTTTCTGAATGGTATTGCTCAGCGTGCCTAATCCGTCAATAACCATTTCCACCACATCGCCGGGCTGCAGCCATTGCTCGGCATAATCCGGGTTGTTGAGCTTGCCCGTACCGTTCAGCTCTAAGAAGCAGCCGGTGCCTACCGTACCGCTACCGATTACATCTCCCGGTAAAATATCGGTTCCGTAAGCACAGCGTTCCAGGATTTCGGCAAAAGTCCAGTCCATATCTCCTGTATTGCCGGCGCTCACCTGTATGCCGTTCACGCTACAGGTCATCTTCAGGTTGTAATTATTGCCGGTATGATCCTTTTTAGCCGGTATCTTATAAGGCTCCAGCTCATCGGGCGTTACTAACCAGGGGCCGATTACCGTAGAAAAATCCTTGCCTTTTGCGGGGCCGAGATTCAGCATCATCTCCTCCATCTGAAGCCGGCGAGCGCTCATATCATTCATGATACAATAGCCGGCAATATAATCATCCGCTTCGGCGGCAGTGATATTCCTGCCTTTTTTTCCAACTACAGCGGCTATCTCCAATTCGAAATCTAATTTTTCAAAATGATCGGGCATACATTCAATATTGCCCGGCCCCTGTATGGCATTATGATTGGTAAAATAAAAGATAGGATACTGGTCAAACTGCGGAATCATCTCCACCTTACGATTGCGGCGTGCCGCAGCCACATGCTGCCGAAAGGCATACCCGTCGCGGCAGGATGCAGGACGAGGCACCGGCGCCAGAAGCTGCACATGCGCTATACCTATAGAAGACACCTTCAGCTTGCCGCTTTTAACCGCTGCTTCGGCTTCAAGCGCGATAGGCAGGTATTTTTCCCAGTTGTTCAGCATCGGCAGGATGGAGGAAGGCAACTGACTGTCCAACGCATGGGTGTCGTACAGGTTATCGTCAATAAGGATGGCTAATTGCTCCTGGGCATTTTTGAGATAGGTAACTAATTTCATGTATTGTGTTTTTAAAAATATGAAATAAAAATAACGATTGAAATAAGGTACAAAAGTAATACAGATTATTCTATCGGTTTCGGCGCATGAAATTCCGTATTGTTTTTGCCCGTGGGCAGGGTAATGCCTATGCTCAGAATAAGCTCATAAGTAGCAAAAGCCTGCTTAGCTTTTCCCTTATATACGCTCAGACCGCTGTATCGGGCATAATCGGCTTTTTGCGCCAATTCCAAATAAGCATATTTCATTACAGTAGCGCGCAAAGCCGTTTCCACGCCCGCATTCCAGCCGCCCAACTGGAAGCCGTCATCATTTTTTTGCCCGAACAGGCAGTTTTCCACATGGGGGATCACCGGCCCGATACCGGCTTTGGCTAAGGCGTCTATCCTGAATTTTTTATTGTTGTTATGAAAAACGGGAAATCTTTTCACTAAATTAAACAGTAAAAAATTAGCGCCGTTATTGAGGTAATAATAAAATCCGCTGTCGTAGGTAAAGGGAATCAATCCATCGAAAGCGGCGCCGTGTAAGGTACCCTGAAGGCGGATATACTGATGCTGACGGATAATATATTTGGTATGGTCAAAATTGATCTCAAAAGCCCAGTCCTGCTTTTTGTTAAAGAAATAGCCTAAGCGATAATTGTATTGCGGCACCGTAAGCGGCTTATTAAAAACACCTGTGTTCCATCCCGGATGATCCTGAGCTTTCACTTGTTTCAGGGTATAATCATTTCCCAAACTTTCCTGCCGGACATGCACATTGGATGGGGAATACCATTCCTTATTATAGCCCCAGCTAAAATAAATACCGCCGTTTGATACTAAGGGAAACCACTGCCCGGACTGCGCTTTTGCAGGGTTAGCCGTCAGCAGGAACAATAAAAAAAGGAGGATGTTTTTTCGGGAAACAGACAAATGGAACACCGGAATATTTCTTTGGTACGGAGGGCGAAGATACGATGTACGGTAGATTTCGTTTAGGTTTTTACTTTTTACCCAAATTGAAGCCCTGCACCATAAATATTAAACCCTTTCATCGTTTTTGTTTCCCGGTTATTTATGCTGCTATGCAGTTTAACCATAATCAATTTGCAGTGGATTTTTATTTTTCCAGCAGCGACATTAGCCTTGCTATTTGTTCGTTTTTTTCTTTAAGTTCCTGACGAAGCATTTCTATAAGTGAGCTGTCAGTAGAATTATTTTGTGTGCTATATAATTGTCCGCTATAAGGGCTGTTGTGGAAAGTCATAATAATGGGTGTGGGGCTTTTTATATCTTCGGCAGATACGCCCAATGCGCCGGCAATTTTTTCCAACAAATCATCATCTACTTTTACCTTTTCATCCTTTTCTATTTTGGAATAGGTACGCTGGTCTATACCTATTTTCTTAGCGACATAATCCTGCGTATAGCCGCGTGCCAATCGGATAGAAGCAATTTTAGAACCGTACATATTGTAAATATTTGCGGCTAAAGTACAGAAATATTTCTACAATTCTGCGGGGCTGAAATACCCTGATTTCAGAGTAGAGTACCACGCTGGTTTCTTCGGCAGGAAAAATTTGCTGAATACTTTTGCAGGCTAACAAAATAAAATTCAATTACAATGAAGAAAATTATCCTTTCCGTAGTGGCTGGGTTGGCAGTAAGTTTTTCCTTTGGACAGATAACCTTGGAGCATACTTATGGAGATAATGCTGCTCCTGTTCAATTATTCCATACAAAACTTTCCACAGGTTACAAATATTGGACACTGCAACAGGATGACAATTCGGATGAAAGAACGCTGAAAGTGTATAATCTTGACCATTCATTATATAAAGAAATAAATTTTCAATCGTATACTTATTTTAAGGTCGGCTATGTTTCTGATAAATTATTTGATACTGATACCGGATTGGAATTTATGTATTACGCCAACGGTGGTGACAGTACCGCTATAATTGATGAAGATGGTAGTGTAATTTTCAGTGCAAATCAAACCGCTTATCGTGTAGATGATTATATTGCAGACCAAGCTTCGCTAGACCCAGTTATAGCCACCCCAAACGGAACTAAAATGATTTTAAAGGATAATTACAAAGGCTATGTATATAGCCTTCCCGGCAGCTTGCCTACGGCATTAGTAACGCCGAATCAGGACAAATACAATATCAATCTCTATCCTAATCCTTCCAGTGATTATATAAAAATAAATTACTCACTGCCACCAGATGTGAAAATAGCGCAGGTAGATGTATATGATATGAATGGCAAAGTGGTAAAAACGTACAAAGTGGATAACACTTTCAACGATATTTTAATTGATACCAACGCACTGAGCAGCGGTAGTTATGTATGCCGTATTTATTCCAAATCACAAGTACTTTCGGAAACAAAATTTGTAGTAACGAAGTGAAAAAGTAAAGTTATGCAGGAGCAAAGTCAAATAAGCAGGGTAAAACAAATCTTTAAACATGTGAGTATTGAGACATTTGTCAAATACTATGACGTGTTTCGGGAAAATAAAGATTTCAGGTCAAACGCTGCCATTATTGATGTATTTCAAAAGAACAATGAAAACTGGGGAGAAAAATCACAACGGACAAGGGCAAGTAAGGGAAAATCAATATTCAGGCATAATCTCGAAATCACTGCTTTAAAGTACATCATATATCATGCTCAAAAGACATCGAACGAGGCATCAGGAAAGGCCAAAAAGATACTTGCCGGGCTAAGTCCCGGAGACTGATATCCCCATTTCCGCCGTGTTGGTGCTATCACCAACGACACGAGAATGATAAAAGTAACCAACGTAAAACCCGTAAGCAACTATTGTCTGGAACTCAGTTTCAGCAATAACGAGGTGCGCTTATTTGACGTAAAACCCTACATAGGCAAAGGTATTTTTACGGAACTGAAGAACGAAGATTACTTTAAACAAGTTACCCTGCAATTAGGTAGCATCGCGTGGAAAAACGGGCAGGATTTCAGTCCTGAAACGCTATATCTAAAAAGCGTTGTATTGCCCAAATAATCAATCAGGGCATTGGTGTCAATTAAATACTGCGGCTATTCCCTTCTTTGCGGCTTTGTAATTTGTTTGTATAGAACGACACAAATTTAAGGTTTTTCTTTTCCACCTTATTCTCGTCTCATCTTCTTGAAATACAACAATATCAGCACGCACATAAATATTTCCCCCGGAATACAATATGCCGTTTTCAATTACAAATTACGAATTTTAAATTAATAAAAACACAAAATATAATTTGTATTTTTGCCTTATACTTCAATTTCACAAACTATGATTTTAAATATTAAGCCAAGAGATGCTCTTTTAAAATCAGTAAAGGATTTTAAAGACCTGATAATCACAAAAAATGGTCATTACACAACGACTTGAAAGTCAAACGGAAATTGACGGTATCCCGATTGTTAATATTTACGACTGGCTTTTGGAGGCAATGGATTAGATATAGTTATTAAGTAAAAAGTAAAAATATAAAACAATAAAACATTAATAATCAATGTAGTAAAACATCAAGTAAGCAGACAATATCTTCCTGACTTAGCACCAGTCAATATCAAAGAACAACGATATATCTTTTCTTTCAAATGGATTGAAAGCTATAGTTATCCGAATCTAATATAGGATGGATATTCAACAGTTCTGTACCTGATAAGTAATTTCCAATAAACTTTGTAGATTTGAATACTGTGCAAACCCTATAAGCACGGGCAGTGCAACAAAAAATAAACCTAAAAGTTGATTTCATGAAAATAATCCGTATCTTTACAAATCAATTATTCGCCTTTCACTACGACAATGAACCGGGCAATGAATATGACCGATTAATGGATTTATGGACCGATGTGGCCTATTTAAAACGCTTTGCCAATAAAAACAATATAAGTGATGTTGCCACCTTTATCTATAACATATTACAAGATGTCGAACAGATACAGGATTTTCTGGAACAACTTCGCTATAATAACAAGCCCTTTGAATTTTATTTTGAGCCTTTACAAGAATCAGAAAATAACAAACTGCTGGCATTTCAAAAAGGGAAAATCAGAAAAAACAAACTGCGATACTATGCCATTAAATTGGATACAAATTGTTTTGTAATAACCGGAGGCGCAATTAAGATGAGTCAGACCATGCAAGAGCACCCTGATACATACAAAGAATTATCTAAACTGAAAATAGCCAGAGCGTACCTCAATAAAAACGGCGTATTTGACGAAGGCTCCTTTTACGAACTCTTAATCGAACAGCAATGACTAATAAAGAAAAGTTTTTGGACTTAGTGTCTGGCGAAAAAACAGATACTTTAAAGCGGAATACAAAACGCATCAGGGATCGCGCCATGTTACGCGAATCGCAACACATCGCCATTAAGGTACTCATGAAATTAGACGAATCCGGCTGGTCGCAAAAAGACCTTGCAAAGGCTATGGGGGTAACTCCGCAGCAAATTTCCAAAATCGTAAGCGGGCGGGAAAACCTAACTATCGAAACACAAATAAAACTGCAAAACATCCTGGATATCCCGATATTGGCCAGTTATTACGAAAATAATATGCCGGAAAAAGGACGAGTGGTTGCTGACCTTTGAAAAGGCGACAACAGCTATTCAGAGCGGCAGCAGTTAGCGGGAGCAATAGTAACAAAAGATATTTCGTTCGACAGGTTGGTATAATGGGTGTCCGTTAACCCACAAGTGATTACCAGAGATAAATAGTTGCATAAGAGTAGTTTAAAAATTGAAAAGCTATTGTCTTATTATTTATTGTATCAACATTTTCATAGCCTCTTGCATAATACACTCGAATTCTTTCATACTTACTAAATTCACTTAATTCACTATTTGTAAATATTATTGAAGTTAGATTTGAAGTTGGAATCTTATATATTAATTTTTAATTTTCATCATTAGCATCTGCCCCATAAATAATAACAATTGAATTTAAGGGAACGTGATCATTATCATTTGTCCAGTTTATTGTAAGATTATTACTCCGTGGCAATTTATTGTTTACAATACCATCAAATGTCAGTAAGGTCGTATTGGGGGAATAATATTGTTTGGTAAAATGGGGAAATTCATTTGTATCTTTTGAAGAAAAGTCATATTCATTTATTTTTCCAATAAAATCCGAAGCTAACAACGTACTATCAGACTGAAGAAAATAATGGGTTGATTCAAAAGGGATACTGATATTATTTACTATTAAAGAACCCATATCTTTAAAGTCCTTTTCATAAGCCGTAACAACGGTTGATGTTTTGTCTAAGGAATTTGTCGTTAACAAAGATATTCCCAATGAACTCGTTACTAAAACGGTAAAATCACTTTCATCTTTGTCAAGCAGCGTTTGAGTAATTAAGCTAATGGGATCATTATTGGAATTATCAGGTGTTATTGCTTCTTTATTACAAGAAATGATGGAAACGGTTAATAGCGCAATTATCGTTAACAATCCGTATTTCATGTTTTTTACTTTTCAAGCCAACAAGGCATTTTCAAAATTACGATAAAAGAATGATTCGTATAATTGATAAAATCATTCGGGTGCATTTCAGACTTTCACACCCATATACTCCTTCTTGTCAATCTCGTAGGAATCTAAAGGATGTGTATTAGATGCTTTCAGCATGACAGGGGGGGGATTGCAGGGATGTTCTGTTAGCGAAAAAATGAAATGCGCCCAATCATTCCATCTTCAAACACCTCTGTCCGGTAAAAAGGCATCAATCAAAAAGTAAGGAAGCCCAACTGAAGTTGATAAAAGTATAATCAATCTTTTTACCTGAAACGGTCTGAAGTGTGCTGTAACCTCTTCCATAAAACACATCAAGCGTGAAATAATCTCTAAATTTCGACAACTCTCCGGCTGAAATGGTCAAAGATCCGTCAGTATCTTTTACTACAATTGCTGAAGAAGCATATACGCTCGTATTATTGGGATCAACGGCATACAAAACCACAACTCCCTCATCCTTTGGGATTCCAGAGTCGGGAGTCTAGGTTAGTGTAAAGCCATTTGTACTGCTGATTTTATTATTGACCAAACCACTAAAAGCCAAATCCGTAGTTGCCGGTGAATACAGATGATTTTGAAAAGAAGGGAAAGAGCCTTTTGTAGTAAAGGTGTAATAGTTATATACTCCTGTAAAATCAGCAGAAGCGATGTTGCTGTCTGTTTGTAAAAAATAAGTCAATCCTGTATAAGGTATCGGTGTATTGTTAACCGAAAGATCACCTTCATTTTTAGTTGCACTGCTATAGGCTTGTATTATTGTCGTAGAACGAGTCAGGGAATAGTTTTCATACAGAGATACGGGATGTGAGGTAGAAGTCAGCATATTAAAATCCCAGGTTGTGATGGTGTCCGGTATTAATGATGCCATTATTATTGAAACAGGAGAAGGCGCGGTAGGGCTTTCCGGCTTTGAATCTTTCTTCCGGCAGCCTGAAATAGTGATGATCAACAATAGAATGGCTGTAGTTATTGTCTTATTCATGTTTTTTATTGAAGCACGTTTCAATTGATTTCAAAATCACACGGACACATCGCATTAAGTCAAAAGTAAATAAAAATTAAAAACAGATGGCAGGATAATCAATTTTATTTAATTTGAAAATATTATCAAAACACACTATAATATGCCTATGCTTCATGTAAATTATACATCCCTTATGCCCAATATTTTTATACTATCACTTCTTTGCCGGGACTGATGTCCTCCGTAAATAACATTCCCGCCTTTGGATAGGTTCATCTTATTCCAGAATTCAATGCCTTTGGTGTATTCGCTCGTAATCGTCTGGCTGGATTTTACTTCATAAGGGATCAGTTCATTGGGCATTTCCTGTATGATGTCCACTTCATTGCCGACATTATCCCGCCAGAAAAACAGGTTATTGCTTTTAGCCGCATTATAGCGTTTTTTCAACAGTTCCAGCAGAGCCAGATTTTCAAAAAGCCCGCCGCGAAAGGGATGAATCATCAACTGTCCCGGTTCTTCAATACCCATTAAAGCACAGGCCAGTCCGGTATCATAAAAATAGAGCTTGGGCATTTTCACAATCCGCTTATTGAAATTTTTGTGGTAAGGCTGTAGACGGAATACAATAAAACTCGTTTCCAGGATGTTTATCCATGCGCCGATAGTCTTGGAATCCACGCCCGTTTCCATGGCCAGATTGCTCATATTGAGCAGTTGTCCCGTTCTGCCTGCACATAATCTCAGAAAGCGTTCAAATAAGGGCAGGTCGGTGATATTTTTTATCAACCGTACATCACGTTCCACATAAGTACGGATGTAGTTGGCATACCACAGGTCGGTGCGGATTTGATTTTGATAAAGTGCAGGATATCCTCCTTTAAACAGTAAGGTATTGATATTGGTTTCCAACGCGCCGATTTCTTTCAGGCTCAGGGGTAAAAGATGGATATACCCCACTCTTCCGGCTAAAGTCTGAGCGATATTTTCCTGTAGCAAAAAATGGTTTGAGCCGGTTAAAATAAATTTTCCCGTTTCCCCTGATTCATCAAGAATCTCCTGCAGGTAGGAAAAAAGAGGCGGAACGCGCTGAATTTCATCCAAAATTGCACCATCGGGATAGGCAGATAAAAAACCCCTCGGATCTTCCGTGGCAAAAGTGCGGATGTCGGGATTTTCTAAACTTACATAGGCCTTTTGGGGGAAAGTTACTTTTACAAGCGTTGTTTTCCCTGACTGACGAGGCCCCACTACCGCAACAGCTTTAAACTGTCCGGCTAAGTCCATAAGCGTTTCTTGTGCCGTTCGCTTTATCATGATGCAAATTTACAATTTCGGAATCAGATTCCGAAATTGTAAGAATATTAAACGAAATTACAAATTTTGAATTTTTACTTGATTAATTATCATTGAAGTAAAATCTTCTGCATGCCGGTATCTCCCGATTTGTTCATCACCTGAAGTACGTATAAGCCCTTTGCTAAACCTGCGAGGTTGAATCGTGTGGCATTCAGAAAATTTCCGGATAATATTACCATACCCTTACTATTGTACAGTCTGTAGTCATATTTTTCAGTTGAGGTAGCGGCTGTTTTAATATAAACAATATCCGTAGCCGGATTAGGAAACACCTCGAATACCAGTCCGCCTTGCTTCATTTCCTCAACATCCACCGGAACACATCCCATACGCCAGTATGGGGTCCACGCCGACTGAGCAGTACTGTCTAAAGTAACCATACATCCGGGATATACGGAATAATACCAGCTTTTGTAGAAATTACACCCCATTGGACAATCACTCCAACCCATTTTAAATAAGTACCTCAATGTGTCACCGTTACTGCTTACATGTATAATCATATCTGAATACATAGCCGGGACATTTTTGAAATAAATATCCGGATAAAAGTAGCTTAGGCTGTCTTTAAAAATATTCACATTGATAATCTGAGGAGAAGCAAAATGTGCCCAGCCCCAGTTGTATTCATAGTTGGAAGACGGAACCCCTCCCTCTGTAATTTGAAAACCATATTGGCCGGATAATGTGGTGATATTGGTATCTGTAGTCCAGGCTAAATCATAATCTCCGTTTAGCTTAGCTTCAACAACAGAACTATCCGGAAGTTGTCCATCAGGCAAAAAGTCAATAAACATATTATTGTGGAAGCAATACCATGTAAATATAGAATCGGCCTCTATCTGGGTTCCGGTATTATATATAGCCGCTAAGCCATTCATGATGGTATCCTGCCAGGACTGCGGCGGGATAATCTGATTCGTGTCGGGCAACTGTAGCTCATATATGTACCCTAAGGCCAGGTACTCCACGTCCTTTTTATATTCCGCCTTAAATTCTTCAGAAGCCGTACAATCAGACTGCACCTGTGCAAAAGTGCATGTACTGATTAATAAAGTACTCAAAACAGAGAAGAAAAACTTAGTCATAACAACAGAAAATTAAGATGAATAAATATTTTATAGGCACAATGCTAAATCAGAAACAGATTGGCTGTACGGTTAAATGCGGCCAATAGCATTTATTTATTGCAAGGAAAAGGTTGTTTTTTGAATTTGCATTTTTATCTAATGATATGCTAAGGTACATATTTTTAGAACTGGTATTACAGAAAAATTTATCGTAAGATTTTAATCCGTGATTTTACCATCACGCTACACTCATCCGCGAACAGCAGGTCATCAACCCCAGCTATTTTTAATTTTGCATTTTGCATTTTGACTTAACACTCCCTTTTTTAATTTATCTTTGCTCCCGCAACTGGTATTTCAGTCATTACATCATGCTGAAATGAAAAGGGAACCCGGTGTAAATCCGGGACAGTACCCGCTGCTGTAAGCGCTTTTGTTGTCAATTTTTTTGCAACGAAATTTCAAAAATACCCCAGCCACTGTTTTTAAAACAGGAAGGCATTTTTTGAAAAAGCGTAAGTCAGAAGACCTGCCTGTAGCACAATTCCGATAATGGCTTTCGGGAATAAAAGCCGGGGATGACAAGGGTCAGGCGCTGGCATAAAATTATCGTACAACAACGCCATACACTGCATTCATTCTTCCGGCCTTTCCTGAACAGTAAAGCCTTACGGGCGTATTTTATTGTTCACAATTTAAAACACATATACAATGCAATCAAAATTACAGCTTTTATTTACCGCAGCGCTGCTGGCCGGCGGTATGGCAACTTCCGCCCAAACGGTTTCCACATTTGAAGATGTCAGCCTTCCCGGCGCAGATACCACTTTTTTAGATACCCAGATTCCCAACGGCGATGGTGTCTATACCTTTGAAAGCGGAAACGCCACTTTTTACGGTAATGTTTCCTGGGGATCGCTCCTCGGTGAATTCAACTGCTCCAATCATACCGATAATGTAACGCCGGGATTTACCAACCAGTATTCCAATATTACCGGCAGCGGCTATGATGGTTCGGACAATTTCGGTCTGGCATTCGTCCCGACGGATTTTACCACCTACCAAACCATCCCTGTAGGGCTGCGACTGAATAATGAGGCAGAGGGAAATATGGTAGCCGGATTTTATGTAACCAATACTACTTATGCTTATTATTATATCCAGGATAATTATGCAGCCGGCGCGTTCTGGCTGAAACTGATCGTGCGCGGCTATAATGCCGGAGTACCTTCCACCGACAGTGTGGTATTTATTTTAGCCGATTATTCCGGAGGCAATACTTTTGCATTGGATACCTGGCAATGGGTGAACCTTGCCGCTTTAGGCAATGTGGACAGCCTTACTTTCGATCTTAGCTCCAATGATACCGCAGGCGGCTGGGGGATTAATACGCCTGCCTATTTTGCGATGGACAACCTGACCACCTTAGACGGCAATTGCTCCGGCCCGGCTATGATTGCAATAACTGATATTACGGATAACAACGCCCTGATTAACTGGGTTAACAGCAGCCTGCTGAACATTGTTTTTGATTATGAAATTGCCATTGACGAATCCGCCACCTTAGAACCGGTAGCCACTCCTGTTATATCCAATGGCGTTGATTTTCTGGCAGAAGGTCTAAGCGCCAATACCCTCTACTATGCGCATATCCGTACGAAATGCAGCGACAACAGCTATTCAGCATGGGATACCGCTTCCTTTACCACAGCTCCGGGGACGGGCATTGCCGGCATAGCAGACATCAACATCAGCATACATCCTAATCCGGTGAGCGATATCTTATACATTCATACGGATTATCCTGTTGATGCACGGGTATTTAATATTCAGGGCCGGGAAGTATTACACAGCGCCCAAACCCAATCCATAGATGTTCGTAATTTAGCCTCCGGCGTTTATTCTTTACAGGTTTATGATGTGCATAGCCATAAGCAGGGTGGGATTACCTTTATAAAGGAATAAGATGTAAGGCATAAGGCATAAGTAAAAACGAGCATTCAATTCCAAATGTTCAGGACATAATCCATAATCCATAATTCATAATCCATAATCCATAATTCATAATCCATAATTCATAATCCATAATTCATAATTCATAATTCATAAGAGGGTTTTATGAAAAAAACAGGCTTCACTTTCCTAACCGTTTTGCTGGCAGGGCTGGCGCATGCACAGTTTCCGCCGCAAGCCAACCTGCCCGGTTCCGATGCTATTGCTGCGGATGACCCCCGCATCATTGCCTGGGCAAACGGTTGCAGTTTTCAAAGAGGCTGGTTAGATATTGCGGATAAAAGTCTCGGTCAGCCGGAATTAGGCGATGCCGCAGCGGCAACCGGGCCTTACGATTTATCTCTGCTCAGCTTAGGCGACAGCGGAGTGGCCGTACTCACTTTCGGGGATGCCATCAGAAATGGCGAGGGACCGGATTTTGTCGTGTTTGAAAACGGGTTTGCCAATCCCCTGAATCCGGCGGAAGCCTATTTAGAGCTGGCATTCGTGGAGGTAAGCTCTGACGGGGAACATTTTGTTCGTTTCCCGGCTATCAGCCATACGCAGGATACGGTACAGGTGGACAATTTTACTTATTCCGATGCTTCGCTGCTGCATAATTTAGCAGGGAAATACATTGCAGGCTACGGCACACCTTTCGACCTGGGAGATCTTGCAGACAGCACGGGTATTGACCTGAGCAGGATCACGCATATCCGCATTGTGGATGTTATCGGTACGCTTGACACTGCCTTTGCTAACTACGATAGCGAAGGCCATATCATCAATGAGGCCTACCCCACTCCCTACCCCAGCGGCGGTTTTGACCTGAATGCCGTTGGCGTAATCAATAATACAGCGGCTATATCCATAACGCCGGTTTGGGCCGGCAATTTTCAATACTACCCCAACCCGTCGCAGGATATGCTTTATCTGAAAGCAGGCGACCACAACGCATATACCTATTACCTGAGCGATGTCACCGGGCGCATACTACTACAGGGCAATATGAAAGATCAAGCAGCTCTTGATATCAGCTCATTGATCTCTGGCCTTTACCTGCTGCATATCCGTTCCGGCGGCCACAGCATGACGTATAAGGTCAGTAAGATGTAAAGGACTACTAGTGCTAAGTCAAAAGTAAAAAGTAAAAATGCAAAATAATAAAAATCTGATAATCAATACAATAAAGTCTTGAACATACAGACAATATCTTCTTGACTTAGCACTAGCCTTTAGCTATTCTAATTATACACAGCCGGGAGAAAGCCCCGGCTGTGTATTTAGCAGAAATGCTGCCCTATCCTGTTGCTCCACTTGCATAATTGCGTATTACAAAAAATCCGCTTTTTTAGTTTGTTCAAAAATAAATGGCGGCCTAAGGGTGCTTTGAAACAAACATATAGAAATAAATGACTAAAAACAGCCTGCCAATATCCGATTTGCATATATTTGTCCATTGCTTAAAAAGAAAACAATTTATATAATGAAAAAGACGCTCCTTACTGTAGCCATTATGATAATGGCAGGCATAATATATGCCCAAAACGTGTATATATCCGATGCCAACTTCAAAAGCTACCTGTTAGGCAACCCGGAAATCAATACCGACGGCGATAACGAAATCTCCGTAAGTGAGGCGGCAGGGTTTACAGGAACGATAGAATATGAGGGAGGTTTTCTTGATAATTATGCAATATGGAATGAAGATAACCCAATTAATGATTTAACTGGTATTGAAGCATTTACGGCTATAACAGGTTTAATCATACCGGGTAATCATTTAATTTCCATAGACCTGAGTACCAATACAGCTTTGACCACATTAAATTGCTATCACAATCAATTAAACATCTTAGATTTAAGTGCTAATTCGGCAATAACTGCATTAGATTGTAGTAATAATCAAATAAGCACATTAGATATAAGTAACAATACAGCTTTGACACACCTAACATGCAATAATAATCAAATAAGCACGTTAGGGCTTAGTTCAAACACTAATTTAACTCATTTAACATGTTATATTAATGAAATAAATTCCATGGATCTAAGCGCTAATACAGCATTAGCTTATTTATATTGTGGTTCCAATCAAATAAGCACTTTAAATTTGAATACGAATGTGGCTTTAATCCAACTATGGTGTGACGGTAATCAAATAAGTGTGTTAGACCTAAGTGCAAATACAGCATTGACCGGCTTAATTTGTTCCAACAATCAACTAACATCTCTGAATTTAAAAAATGGCAATAATTATGCAATGGGCGACTACTGTTATGTACACAACAATCCCAACCTTACCTGTATTCAAGTAGATGATACTGCCTATGCTATTGCTACATGGTCGTCAAATGTTGATACTACTGCAAGTTTTAGTGAAGATTGCAACTATACTGCAGTTAATGAGCTTGTAAATAACCATACCGCCATAGCGGCTTACCCCAATCCTACCACAGATCTTATTCATTTCTCTGAACCTGCCGATGTACAGGTTTGGAATATTACCGGACAGATGGTGGCTCAATACAGTCATGCGGAGGTGATAGCTATTACCGGGCAACCCACCGGCATGTATTTTCTGTCGTTTACCGATAAAAGCGGGCAGGTTGTGCAACGAAGTAAAATCGTAAAAAAATAAAGATAGTTAAAGGCATTTTTGGAGATTTAAGCGTAAGTAAAAAATAAAACTTAGCGCTCAATCAAAAAGGTATTGTTTGCATTATCACAACTTTATTAAATTGATTGTCATTTTCAATTTTTCATTTTTCATTTTGATTGCACATCTGTCTTTGCTTTTCCGGCTCCGGCCATTACCTTTGCGGTTCAACACAAAACACAAATTCTGATGAAAGTATTAATTATAATGGGCTCCAAAACTGACGAGGCCGTTATGCAGGAAAGCAGCAACTGGCTCAACTGGTTTGGCATTGAAAACGAAACATTCATAGCTTCGGCGCACCGCACACCCGACCTGGTACGGGAAATCATGATGACGGCTCGTGAAAAAGGCTTCGGCGCCGTTATCGCAGCGGCAGGAATGGCTGCGGCATTGCCCGGTGTCTGCGCGGCATACACTTCACTCCCCGTGCTGGGCGTTCCTTTAGATGGCGGTCTGCCCGGCGGTATTGACGCGCTGTACTCTATTGTTCAGATGCCTGCAGGTCTGCCGGTGGGCACCTTAGCCGTAGGAAAAGCCGGTGCACGAAATGCCGCCGTACTTTGCGCAAGGATGTTTGCTTTGTCTGATGAAAAAGTAGCCGAACGTGTAGAAGCCTTTAAAGCGCAATCCTACAAAATGTAGTGCTCAGTCAAAATGCAAAATAGCCTGAAGTGTGTGCCATCAATTTAATAAGGTTTAGAGCATGCAGATCATATCAATAGCAATGGGTTTTAACCCATTTTAAAAAAGAGTTAGCAGTAGATTAAAATAGTAAATGGCGCATAAGTTTTTTGCAACTTATGCGCCATTTATTTGAGGATGTTCAATGAAAAGCACCAGGGCTTCGCTTTTAAAAATAAAAGCCTGTAAGGCTGACATGATTATAGAAAGAACACAATATAACTCTATTTTTCACTCCGCACATGCGGGATGAAATAATATCACCCCTTCGGGATCGTGTTCGTTGGCTTTATGCTATTGCTATAATCATTTCACTCCTTCGGGGTTAAATGCAATTTCCCTGCTAAAAGCACAACCCCACACTTGTTAGGATCATCCACCTCCTGCCTCCTGCTATTTTTACTTTTGCATTTTGACTTAAATAGAATAAAGAACAGACCCAGCCATAAAATTGGCCGGGTCTGTTGCTTTTATTTCTTGCAGGCAATTATGCGATTGCGCTAATCTTTTTAGCCAGTTTGGATTTCAGGTTGCTGGCTTTGTTCTTGTGAATTACTTTTCTTTTGGCCAGTTTATCAATCATAGCAATTACCTTAGGCAGTTCCGCCTGAGCCGCATCTTTTTCTGTTATTTTCAAAATACCACGAATCGCATTACGAGTGGTTTTGCCGTAATAACGGTTGTGTTCACGTCTTTTTGTGCTTTGGCGCACATCCTTTTTGGTAGCTTTATGATTTGCCATTTTTTACTATTCTGTTTTTCGGTGGGCAAAGGTATGTTTTTTTTCTTAGAAAGAAAATTTTTATTCAAAATAAAAATCCGCTTTCAGGATACTAAAACAACACCTGTTTACATGTGTAATTTTGCGGTCTGGCGCTCTAAATAGTCTTTCTTCTCAATAAAAGCATCTAACTTATCTTTGGGAATGCGAAGATTATAAGTGCTGCCGGGTTTGAAATTATCAAGGAAATCGTAATAATCATAGTTCCAGCGCCCGATCTGGCGACGGTCTAACAGCAGCATATTGGACAGTAAATCCAGGTCAATCGGGTTTTTAATGCGCACCATAGCCATTGTTTTCAACTCCTCCTCGCTGAACTTTACCAATAAAGGATTAATGGGAGCAGCTACACTCGGAACAGCATTATTATTCAAAGAAGCCCAGTTAAAATCATCCGGCAGCCCTGTTTCCAGATAGGCGCCTAATTGCTCCATAATTGTAGCAGTAGCCACAAAGGCAAGAACGTGATTTTGTGTTTCGCGGGGCAAATATTTCTTTATTGCCCAGTAATCGCTTTTACCGGTACGGCTGATCGCATTAATCACCGGACGGGGGCCACTGTTATAAGCAGCGATCACCAACAGCCAGTCATCAAACTGATCATAAAGATAGTTCAGGTATTTACACGCAGCCTTCGTGGATTTATACCAATCCCGGCGGTCGTCACGACTCTTGTTGACCGAAAGCCCCATGTGTCTTGCTGTGGCTGCCATAAATTGCCAGGGGCCAACAGCGCCTACAGGAGAAACGGCTTTATTGTTCAGTGCAGATTCAATGACGGCGAGGTATTTCAACTCCCGCGGCATTTGCTGCTCATCCATGATCTTATCAATAACCGGAAAATACCGTCCGCCACGATCAGTCGAAGTCATGTTATACAGGCGCTTTTGCTGGCTTTTCATGTATTGCCGGGTATAATCCAGCATCTGCTTGTGATTTTTACCGAAATAGCCAACATCACCCAACAACGGCACCTTCTTATAAGGAGAAGCGGAAGGCTTGACAGCAGCCGGGAAAGTATTTATTTTCGTATTAACCTCAGCGAGCGCAAGTTTTGCCGCAGCCGGGGAAGACAATGCTTCATGAGCTTTCGTATCAACTACGGAACTGTCATTTACTACTTTTACGCCTGGGGTAAGTACCATATTTTCGGTAGCCCTGGCGGGAGTATGTGCATTGTTTAGATTAATGTTCTGAGCAGCTACAGTAAGCGGAAAACTCATTGCCACCACACCAAAAATTTGCTTCAATTGCATAATTAATCGTACTGATTTTGCGGTTAAATATGCAACCGGAAATTGCTGATTTTTATCCAATAACCGGCCGTATAGTTTTAGTTCATGCAAGGCCTCATATACGGTAGGCGCCGGCACATTTAATTAAGTATCTGGTCGTTGGGTCGGGAAACACAGATGAGTGCCGGAGATTTGCCGGCAATACTTCATTCAGGACTTTTGCTGATTGGTGTTAGAAGCGGAAGCTTCTTTGGCACCATTTTCAATTTCCTTTTTAATACCATCTTTGGCATCATTGAATTCCCGGATGCCTTTTCCTAAGCCTTTAGCCAGCTCAGGTATTTTACGTCCGCCGAATAATATTACGATAGCCAGGATGATCCACAACCACTCCCCGCCACTTGGCATGGAAAGTAATAATATTGAATTTAAAATCATCACGATTGTTTTTTTAAATTTGAATAAACCTTCCTTTCGGAGGATGGACAAAGATAGTTTATTTTTGAACCGGACAAAGATATTGTCTTTATAATTATGTTTTTTAACCGCCCCTTAGTATTTTAATTAACATTTAAAGGACACTCTGCGTTTCTGCAAAAATGATATGCAGTACCTTTGAAGGTTTTTAAAACATTTTCAAAACGATATTCCTTCATGAATTCAGCGGTAAAAGCAGTACTGCTTACAGTAGCCACCCTGTCTTTATTTGTCATTGCCCTGATTGAGATCAGCGGAATCAGTCAGCGCGCACTGTTCAACCGCTATCAGCCGGAAAAGCCGGCGCTCAGCGATGCCGCCAGTGCTTCGCTTCAGCATATTTACCGGGAAGATTCCGCCCGCCTCGCGGCGAACAAACAAAGACCCAAAACAACCATTTCCTTTAAAGAACAGGATGTGGATCTGGGTACAATAAAGGAAGGCGATACCATACACCATACCTTTATCTTCAACAATACCGGCAACCATCCGCTGATTATTGCGGATGTGCGAGCCAGTTGCGGCTGTACAGTACCCTCCTACTCCAAAGAGCCGGTGCTTCCGGGGCAATTCGGGCAAATTGACATTCGCTTTGATTCACGGAACCGCGAAGGCAAACAGCGCAAATCCATTTTTATAACGGCTAATACGCAACCGGAAACTACTACACTCAAGTTTCAGGCGAAAGTATTATCCCAGAAATAAACAGGAAAATGACCACAATCAGAATAAACCAGGGAAAAAAGAACAGTTCGGCGATAACGAAATATTTATCCCTGATCAAATTCAGCCATACCGTATTTGCCCTGCCCTTTGCCCTCATCGGATTCCTGCTGGGGGTAACTTATGCCGATCACACTTTTCAATGGCATTTGTTACTGCTGATGCTGCTGTGCATGGTCTTTGCCCGCAGCGCGGCAATGGCTTTCAACCGTTATCTCGACCGGCGTTATGACGCGCTGAACCCGCGCACAGCCATCCGGGAAATTCCCGCCGGAAAAATCAGCCCCCGAAATGCCCTGATTTTTACAATAATCAACTGCATCCTGTTCATTGCCGTTACCCGGTTTATCAATCCTATCTGCTTTTACCTGTCGCCGGTTGCTTTATTTGTGATCCTTTTTTACAGTTATACCAAACGCTTCACCGCCTTATGCCATTTAGTGTTGGGGGTTGGTTTGGGATTAGCGCCCATCGGGGCGTACTTAGCAGTAACTGGCGTGTTTAATATCATTCCCCTGCTGTTTTCTTTTGCCGTATTTTGCTGGACTTCCGGCTTCGATATCATATACGCGCTACAGGATGAAGCATTTGACAAAAGTCAGCAATTGCATTCTATTCCGGCAAAATTAGGCGCCCGCCGTGCCCTGTGGGTTTCTAATATTTTACATCTTTGTGCGGCAGGATTTGTCATTGCAGCCGGCCTGCTGGCGCCTTTAGGCTGGCTGTACTGGATTGGAGCCGCCTGCTTTATCGGGCTGCTTATTTATCAGCATCTATTGGTAAAGCCCAATGATCTGAGCAAGGTTAATATCGCATTTGCACATACTAACGGCGTGGCCAGTATCGTACTGGCAGTATGTACCATTCTGGATCGTATATTATTCGTTTAGGTAAAATATTTTTTCCTTGATAAAAAAAATCCTTCAGGAGTACTGGCAGTTCGATGCTTTTCGCCCGATGCAGGAAGATATTATCCGGGCGGTACTTTCCGGTAAAGATGTGCTGGGTATTCTGCCTACCGGCGGAGGAAAATCATTATGCTACCAGGTTCCCGGAATGGCGCGGGAAGGGCTGTGCCTTATCATCAGCCCGCTGATAGCCTTAATGCAGGATCAGGTACAAAGACTGCAACACATGGGCATTCCCGCTGCGGCAATTTACACCGGTATGCCTGCCGGAGCATTATCCCGTATAGTCCGGGATGCGGATAACGGCGAATTAAAACTGCTTTATGTGTCGCCGGAGCGGATTCAATCGGAAAAATTTCAGGAATATTTGTCGCAATGGAAGGCGCATCTGATTGCCATAGACGAAGCGCATTGCATTTCCCAATGGGGACATGATTTTCGTCCGGCTTACCGTAAGATTGCGCTTTTGAAAGAGTTTTTTCCACAGGCCAATATGATTGCGCTTACCGCCACCGCTACACCGGCAGTGCAGCAGGATATCATCAATCAGTTGCAACTTTCCGCGCCCGAAGTATTTCGCAAAACCGTTACGCGGCCTAATCTTTTTTACCATAATCATTTCAGTGAAAACAAAGCGACTGTTATCAGCGACTGGCTTCAGGATCATCAGGGCAGCGGTATCCTGTATGCCCGCAGCCGAAGGCGAAGCGAGGAAATGGCTATGCAGCTCCGCCAATCCGGGATTGACACAGGCGTGTATCATGCAGGAATGAATGCGGCGCAAAGAGCGCAGGCGCAGAAGTTATGGATGCAAAGCAATGCCGGAATCATGTGCGCCACCACGGCTTTCGGCATGGGCATTGACAAAGCCAATGTACGTGTTGTAGCGCATTATGATGTTCCGGAAAGTATTGAAGAATATTACCAGGAGGCCGGGCGTGCAGGACGTGACGGCAAACAAGCCTTTGCATTATTGTACTACAACAACACCGACATACAACGGCTGGAAAATTCCACCGAGCTTAATTTTCCTCCGGAGCAATTTATCCGGAAAATATACGGCATGGTCGGCGATTATCTGCAATTGCCCATAGGCAGCGGCGCGGAAATTTTATTTCGTTTTGATGCGATCCGCTTTATTAAAAATTTCGGATTAACGCTGCAACCGGCATTAAATACCCTGCGCTTAATAGAGCGGGAAGGCATCTGGCAATGGAATGAGGACAGCCATACCCGGACTACCGTCCGTTTTATTACTAACCAATCCGAACTGAGGTACCTGGAACAGGCTGAGCCGGCACTCCACAGGACGGCCATACAAATGTTACGGATGTACGGCAGCATTTATCATTTTGCCACTGCCATTGACGAATTTGACCTGGCCAAAGCGCTCCGCATAGACCAGCCTATGGTCGCCCAACAACTCCACCGGTTAGATGCGCTGCAAATTATAAGCTATCAGCCGGCATTAACGGGTGGAAGTATTTACTGGCTACACAACCGGGTAAATGCTGCACATGTACCATTGCAATTAAAAACCATAGGCACCCTGCGTGAAGCACACCGGGAGCGATGCCGGCAAATGATCCGCTATCTGAACGAGCGGTCGGTTTGCCGCAATGTACTGCTTGCCCGTTATTTCGGGGAAAAAGACACTCCGGATTGCGGCGGCTGTGATGTTTGTCTGCAGAAAAACAGTAAGCCGCCGGGTATGGATTTAAAAAAAGAAATTCTGGCTTTTATCCGGGAACGGCAACAAATTTCAATTCAAGCGCTAACTTCGCATTTTGCCGGTAACGATGCGGAAAGTATGATTGACCTCATCCGGAATCTCAATGAGGAAGGAGTCTGCCGCATCACAAAGTCCGGTGTAATTTTTTCAGTATGATCCATTTTGCCATCACAGGCTTCGGCCATATCGGACGCCGGCATGCCGAGCATATTATCAACAACCCGAACGCTGTATTAGCAGCGGTATGCGATACGGATGAAGCGGTGCGGCAATACCTGCCGGAAGGCATTCCTTTTTATCATGATCATCATGAATTACTGGCGCATACGCCGGTTGATGTAGTGAGTATTTGTACGCCGAATTATCTGCACTGTGAGCATACCATAGCCACATTGCATGCCGGGCGTCATGCCATTGTGGAAAAGCCTATGGCCTTGAGCGTATCGGAATGTGATGCAATGATAGCAGCGGCTTCTGCAACCGGCAAAACTATCTTTGCCGTAAAACAAAACCGTTATAATCCGCCGGTGCAGGCATTGAAACATTTGATAGAACAGGGTACGCTGGGAAAAATATTTATGATTCAGGTTAATTGTTTCTGGAATCGTGGTGATGCTTATTATGCGCAAAGCAACTGGCGAGGCAGCAAAGAAAAAGATGGCGGTTGTCTCTTTACCCAGTTCAGCCATTTTGTGGATATTCTTTATTACCTCAATGGCAACATAGTCTCGGCAGAAGGCGCCTTAGCCAATTTTTCCCATAAGCATAATACGGAATTTGAAGATACCGGTTCTTTTGTGCTGAAGGCTGCAAACGACGCCATCATCAATTTTAATTTCAGCACCTGTGCTTATGAAAAAAACATGGAAGGCTCCATCACAATATTTGCCGAACACGGTACGGTAAAGATCGGAGGACAATACCTCAATACCCTCGAATACCAGTGCATTAAAGACACCGAATTACCCATGATTAATATTGCAGCCAGGGAAAATGACTATGGTCTGTATAAAGGTTCGATGAGCAATCATGACAAGGTTATACAAAACGTAGTGGACGTATTGCAGGGGCTTCAACCTGTAATGACCCCTGCGGCAGAAGGCCGGGAAGTGGTGCGCATCATAGAATTGATGTATGCCGGCAGCCGGTAATCTTATCCCTTATCATAACGTTCTTCAAACTGCCGCATTACAACCGCCGTGGTGGGTGTCCTCACCCACCACATGCCGACAAAGGAAAGTCTGAAATGCACCCAATCTATCCCTTATCACAACGTTCTTCAAACTGCCGCATTACCGCTGCCAGTTGTTCTACATCAGATAGGGTTATGGCGTGGCTCGCCGTGGTGGGTGTCCTCACCCACCACATGCCGGCAAAGGAAAGTCTGAAATGCACCCAATCTACCTCTTATCATATTTTTTTTCAAACTGCCGCATTACCGCTGTCAGTTGTTCCACATCAGACAGGGTTATGGCATTGTACAATGAAACCCGGAAGCCACCCGTGCTGCGATGTCCGCTAATACCTTGTATTCCTGCCGAGGCGGCATAGTCCAGAAAATACCCGGTTGCCTGTTCATCTTTCATTTGAAAACATACGTTCATATTGCTTCTGGAGCCGGTTGGTACTAAGCATTTAAACAAGTTGCTCTCATCCAGGAAAGCATACATCAGGGCGGCTTTATTTCGATTGAGCTGATCTAATTTATCCAAACCCATACTATCCATCCAGCGCAAGGTAAGCAGGCAGGAATAAATAGCAAAGACCGGCGGCGTATTGACCAAAGAATTTTTAGCCGCCATTTCCCGGTAGGAAAGAATGCCCGGTAAATTATCCGCAGCCTGCTGCAGCAAAGATTTTTTAACAACTACCATCGTTACGCCGGCAATACCTATATTTTTCTGCGCCACGGCATAGATCAGGTCAAAGCGGGAAAAGTTGATCCGGCGACTAAAGATATCGGAGCTCATATCGGCAACTAAAGGCGCCGGGCTATTCGGAAAATCATGAAATTGGGTACCGTAAATGGTGTTATTGGTCGTGATATGCAGGTAAGCCCAATCCTCCGGTATGGCTTCATGGATTACCGGAAGTGAGTGATAATGCTGTTCTCGCGAAGAAGCCGGCACCATTATTGTTCCGTAATGGCGGGCATAACGGATGGCTTCCGATGCCCAGTGTCCGCTGTCTATATAACCTGCGCTGCGACCGGAATGCAAAAGATTCATGGGTAATACGGCAAACTGCATTCTGCCGCCACCCTGCATCCATAGCACCTCATAATCATCATTAAGCTGCATCAGCTTCTTCACTAAGGCATTGGCTTCGGACAATATTTTGCCAAAGGCTTCCCCCCGGTGCGGCAGTTCTAATATAGAAAGTCCGGTTTGCTGATATTCGATGATATCCTGTGATAATTGCCGGGTGACTTCAAGAGGAAGCCTGGCCGGCCCGGCACCAAAGTTGAGCATGGCGTATTTATTTTTATACGCAAAAGTAAGCACCTTTATGATAGGAAAGGATTCATGCGTTGGCGGGTGAAGTGACCCCGAAGGTTTTGAAAACCTTCGAGGTCTTTCGTTTGTGCGCCGACAGGTATCCATAGCTTTAATGTCCCTTTAACAAGATAATAATTCTACCTGACAAGATTGTCTTTCTACCTGACAAGATTAAGTTTCGATGTGCTTAGCATTAGTTTCGAATTAACAAGGTAAGACTTCGATGTGCTAAGATTAAGATTCTACCTGACAAGATTAAGTTTCGATATGCTTAGCATTAGTTTCGATTGATTATGATTTGAAACAGCAATAATAAAATGATACAATTTGATACTTAAAAATACGTTTATGATACGCTTTGCTCCAAAATGTAAAAGAGCCAGGCCCCCACCACTCAAAGCATTTGAGCTTCTCAACAAAACAACTTTGGAATTTTCAACAAAGCGACCTGAAAATTTTATGCTCAAATCATGGATAGGTCATTATACAAACTGGAAATCCCCCCTGCGTTTACAACAGTAAAACCCAGAAATTTTTACCCACGTAAGCTCCCAAAGCCCGAAAAATATTAAAAGTCCGATTGATAATTGGTAAAAAAAACTGCACCAAGCCAACCGGATTTGGGAATTTTCAGTAGTTTTCTTGCATCTATAAATGATTTGCAGGCAAAAATTTACCAACGGAACCCTAAAAATTTAGCTTATGAACAAAACATCAACAGGCTCATGCACATTGTGGCACATTGGCAAGGAACACAAAGCTAATGCTACAAAAACCAACCTTGCCAAAGAGCCACAATTTTTGCCGACACACAATCGAAACTCAACAAAAATTGTGATAAGCAAAAATTTTATTCTAACTTCAATTTTAAAAATTAACAACAAGTTAGGCATGAATAAAAGCTACCCTGCATACAAATACCAAACCGATGATAAAAGAAACTAAACAGTTCGTTTTGTACGTTTGGATAATCCTGAAAGCTATCCTTTCGACAATTAATGATATTGCCACATATTGGAATAGACGGACCTGTTATTTTAGAACCATTACCAAGTGATAGAGTTATAGAATGGAGGGCGAAATTGAATGATATTAAAGACCAAAATGGAACTTATGAATGGGAATATACCTTCTGACTGGGATGCCACACCTAATGGAAGTAAATTAGTATTAAACGGACATCGCAGCACAAATTCTCAATATCTTTCAGTTATTTATACAGCATCAGACAATTCAAAATATTACGATACAATTGTAGTTCACTTTAGCGATGTAGAATGGACACCAACTAATAACATGCCTGATCAAACTATGTATAGGCATTTTGAAGAAAAAGCAGATGTAAATAATGGATTTACTTTAAGCCCTAATCCTGCTGCTCAAAATGTGCAAATTACATTTGACCATTTTGAAAGTAATGCAAAAATTGAAATTTTTGACATTAATGGTAGGCTGGTAAAAACTTATGACTGTACGAATCCCCAATTTGAAATTAATGTTTCAAATCTTCTCAATGGTTTGTATATAATTAGAGCAAAAATGGGTGACCAAACATTTACTCAAAAACTTTCCGTAATTCACTAATTTTTTATTCGTAAACCGCCCTCTTCAAATTGAGGAGTGCGGTTTTAAAATAATAGCTATATGAAACAAAGTGTATTTATACTAATTTTAGTATTCTGTTTTAATAATCTATTGGCGCAAAAAAACAGGGTTGAAATGGGACTAGGTGGATATAAATTTTCAAATGTCATTATGCAACAAAATAGCCTAATCAACACCTTCAATATTCAATATTCAAGAAAGGTGACAGACAATTTATTTGCATACACTCAATATACAAAAGCTCCTATAAAAGGATGGCTCTTAGCTGAAGTTAATTTCAGCTTGGCTAAAGAATCAATAGGCAAACTAACCAACTTTATGAAATACAATTATTTTGACATAGGATTGCAATATCAATTAATACGATATAAAAATCATACGATTTCTAGCTTGGGAGCATTGTCCATAACATATGGAAAGAATAGATACTTAACACACGTAGTATGGTCAGACCCTGAGCCAGGAGAACCTTACGGACATCCCTTTCATTCTGACCAAGAATACAAAATAGAATGCTATTTCGGAGGTATTGCAGGCTTGAGGAATGATTATGCGTTCTGGAAAAACAGGATAAATATTGGTATTGATATTGCAGCCAGATATTATTTTGGTAAAAAAAATGCTAATTTAGATAATCCTCATCCTAACACACAAGTCCCCAATCCAAACATCAATGAAGGTCGCCATAATTTCCCTTTTCAGATAAATTATGGTGTACATCTTGGTTATAATTTCTAATTGAGCTTAATCCCCCGATCGCCGTAGTGTTCGAGCGGGTGTTGGACGTAGCCTCCAGACTACGTCCCGGTGGCTGCGGTCTCATGACCGCATGAGCTGCAAAAGGTATAAATGACAAAATGGATATTCCGGAGCATACTGACCCCTCGTTGCTCCTACTCTTTTTAAAGACGATTATCAAGAAGAACTGAACAAAACCAATAAGGTAGTTTAGAGGAAAATTCAACAGTATCTTTTGTTATCTTCACGGCCTAATTTACAGAGAAAAAAGTGAGCATAGAACAATCAAAATATACAACCCTAATCAATGAAATTGGCACTTTACTACAAAAAAACAGAGAACAAGTTGCTCATTCTGTAAACACAATTTTAGTGCAAACATATTGGTTAATCGGTAAACACATTGTTGAGTTTGAACAAGGTGGAAAAGAAAAAGCAGATTATGGTAGCCAGCTTTTAGACCAACTTGCCAAAGACCTTTCGGAACAATACGGAAAAGGGTTTAGCCGGTCCAATGTATTTCAAATCAGACAGTTTTATTTGCGTTTCTCAAAAATCCAGACACTGTCCGGACAATTTGAAAGCGTTGAAAATCAACCAAAATTAAGTTGGAGCCACTACATTGAAATTCTAAAAACAGATAGCGACCTTGAAGTTAGTTTTTACGTCAAACAATCCGAAAAAGAAAATTGGAGCGTTCGAGAACTCAAACGACAAATGAAAAGTATGTTGTTTCATCGTTTGGCTTATCCGCCACGAGGGAGAAGTTTTTTAAGTGCATTGTTGGAAAACATAAAAACACTAAGCGACTTAACAGCATTAAAAAAGAGTTTAAATCCGCTTTCTGAATACAAATACGGATTTGACAAAAAACAATTACCAACCGCAGAAAATTGGTATATAAAATGAGGTTACACGAAAACATATCGCTATACACAGATGCCGTTCGGTTTACGGCTCAACAAATGAATACCGCCTGAATATGTTGAAAAAGATTATTGGGTAACATTCGCTTTATTCAACATATTCAAAAACGAACGCTTTCGCTCACCGAAGATGTCGCTTGAACAGGCGTATTTGCAATTATTAACGACAGCGTGCAACCTTGAAACAATCAAAAAATACGAACAGCAATAAAGTAACAACATGAACCCGTATAAACTTAAAAATCCAATCTTCTCTTTTCTGTTGGTATCCATATTTTTTACCGCTTGTAACGGACAGACAAAAACAGAACAGCCAAACGAAACTGTTGTTGAACAACTATCATTTACAAGCAAAAATGCAAAGCTGTCCAAAACACAAGGCTCAACCGAACATCAAAACGTTCATTGTATCCTGCAAGACAAAAATGGCAATCTTTGGTTTGGTACAACAGGTGAAGGGGTTTATCGCTATGACGGAAAAGAATTTACACAATTCACAGAAAAAAACGGATTAAGCAATAATAAAATTTGGTCAATTTTAGAAGATAAGTCGGGAAATATTTGGTTTGGAACGGACGATGGTATTAGCCGGTATGACGGAAAAACAATTTCAAAAATCCCGATTATCATAAACAATTTCGGTGGTTTTGGAACGCCTTCAACAGGTATAAATGCAGTATGGAGTATGTGGCAAGACAAAAGCGGGATAATTTGGTTCGGAACATCACAGGATTTATATTGTTATGACGGGAAATTTTTTAGTCGCTTTTTAGACAAGCCGAATGTTGCCAACAATCAAAATCTTCAACTTAAATGGATACAATGTTTTTTAGAAGATAGTGACGGAGCAATTTGGATGGGTTCCGGACCTATCGCGGAAGAAGGGGTTATTCATTTTGACGGGAAGTCCATAACGGCTTCCAAACCCAATGGAGATGGTTGGATCAGGTATATGCTAAAAGATAAAAACGGAACCATTTGGTTTGGTGGCAGGAATCACGGAAACTTCATTTACAACGGAAAGGAATTTACAAATTTTACCGAAAAGGTTGGAATCGGCAATCCTGTTTTGATAGATAAATCAGGAAATATTTGGTTCAACGGAGAAGAAAAACTCACTACAATAGAAAGCGAAGGCGGAATTTGGCGTTACAATGGAACGACATTTAAAAATTACAATACCTATGACGGGCTGAGTAAATATTTTGTTTTCAGTATGCTTGAAGACCGGAATGGAAACATTTGGATGGGAACACGAAACTGCGGACTATATCGATACAATGGACAAACATTTGAAGCGTTTTCAGAATAACCAAAGACGCATTGAAAGTATGGCAGCAGTTAACATCATGATGTATAGCAGCAAGTTCTGAAGAAGCAAAAACCCTGAGCGTAAGATCTCAGGGTTTTTTGCTATACATTGTTCAGCAACGGTTGGCAACACTGCTATGGGGTCATGCAACTGATGTTTTTATTTAAAGCTGACTAAGTCAATATCAAACACCATAACCGCATTGGCCGGTATCTTAGGATTGGGGCTGCGCTGTCCGTAAGCCAGTCCGGAAGGAATCAGCAGCGTTACTTTTTCGCCTTCCTTCATTAAGGCTACTCCTTCATCCCAGCCTTTGATCACGCGGCCTTTTCCTAACTCAAACTCGAAGGGCGACACATGGCCGAATGCGGGATCCACATTGGAATCGAATTTGGTACCGTCCAGCAACATGCCGGTGTAGTTTACCGTTACTTTATTGCCTGCAACCGGGCTGGCGCCGGCGCCGGCTTCACGAACCACATAATAAAGACCGGACGCGGTACGGGTAGCTTTAAGCTTATTTTTAGCAACATATTCCTGAATCAGTTTTTCATCGGTCTGAACCTGTTGCTCCTGCGCTACAGACTGTTCCTTTTCCATAGCTTCTTTACTTTTCACCGTAACCATCTTCACTTCCCAGGTAGCATAATCGCCGGGTTTGGCAAAAGGAGGCGCCGGCTGACCGGCAAGCGCAAGGGTATCTAAACTTACGCGAAACACGGCACTGTCGCCTTCCTTCAGCAGGAGCAGTCCCTCGCTGAGATCGCCCCGAAAGCGGGACTCCTGGAATACATTCGGCACCGGTTTGTTGTCATTCATAGACGCCGTATTGATCAGAAGGCTATCACCAATTTTAAATATCACTGTCATTTCGGAATAATCACCGGCTTTGGGTGTATAGGTACCCTTACCCTGGGTAATGATTTTGTATTCCAATCCGCCGGGTGTAACAGCATATTCTTTATTGGAGCCGGCCTCTTGTTGGGCTGCTGTTTGTGCGCCTGCATTGCATCCTGTAGCAAAGGCTATTGCAACAGCACCTGCAAAGATGAGTTCTTTTTTCATTGAATTTAATATACTTGTTTTTGGTTTTCGGGATGGCCATAAGCACATCCGGTTTAAAAAATCAGATTAAGCCGTTAAAGATAAGTGATTTCAAAGCAGCAAGCGTATTTTCCATACTGTCTTTACTGCTTCCGCCGGCAGCATTAAAATGTCCGCCGCCATTAAAATATTTTCTTGCAAAAGCGCTGACGTCAACCTGGCCTTTGCTGCGGAACGATAATTTTATTTCATCTTTTCTTTCGATCAGCAGTACGGAAACTTTCACGCTTTCTAAAGTAAGCGGATAATTGACAATACCTTCCGTATCGCCGGTTATAACATGGAATCTTTCCAAATCGGCTTTGGACAGGGTGATGATACCGAGGCGATGTTCCGGAAAGATGTCCATTCTTTCATTCAGAGCAAAACCCAACAGCCTTAAGCGGGATTCTTTATCATTTTCAAAGACATTTTCATAGATAACCGTGTGGTCAAAATTTCTCCTTTTAAAATCTGCCGCCATCTCATGTACGGATGCCGTGGTAGCCGGGAAACGAAAGGAGCCGGTATCAGTAACTAATCCGGTATAAAGGCATTGCATCACATCCATAGTCCATACATTTTCCCTGCCGAAAGATTTAATGTAGTCGTACACCATTTCACAGGTAGAGCTTTTTTCAGGATTACAGATACCATATTCAAAAGCCTCCGTTTCGGGGTTCAGATGATGGTCAATCAGTATCCTGGTTTTTGCCGGATTGCGTAAATAAGGCTCTAATAATTTCACCCGATCCATACGGCTGAAATCAAGGCAAAAGATAAGGTCGGTATCTTCAATAATGCGAACAGATGCTTTTGTTTCCGCTTCAAAATTCAAAACGGTTTCAATGCCGGGCATCCATTGCAGGAAGTCCGGAATTTCGGATGGGGAAATGACTGTGGGAAAATGCCCGCATTGTTTCAGGAAATGATACAGGCCGAGCGAAGAGCCGATGGCATCTCCGTCGGGTTTATGGTGCGTAGTGATTACAATCTTTTTGGGCGTACTTAATAAAGGTAAAATCTGTTCAATCTGCTGCATAATGAATAACGCTGAATTCCGTTTTGGAACGCAAATGTATTGTTTTTCCGTTTACTTTTTCTTTTCGGATAAATGCTCCATTACATAATAAACCGCCGGGCATACGGTACTGTTTTTGAGGGTAAGACCGGGCTGCCGGAGCAATACGTCCTCATCCGTATAAGGATAGCGACGGCAATCGCGGGGACGATCTTCATAAATACTGCAAAAATTATCCGCTCCCAAAAAGGGACAGGGCTGCTGTCGTACCACATAATCGCCATCCTCATCCAAACGCAGGTAAGTATCCATAAAAACGGATTCTTTCATCTTTAACCGCTTAGCGATACGCCGGATGTCGGGCATCTTAAAGCGGGGTGAATAATGCTTACAGCAATTGGCACATTGCAGACAATCTATGGTTGAAAAAGCTGCTTCATGCAATGCTGGCAACTGTTTCAACGTTTTTGCCTTATCGGCTTTTTTTAAAAAACTGCGATACTGCCCGGCATGTTCCTGCGCTTTTTGTGCATAATCGGCAAAGAAGTCTTCATCGGAATTTTCCCTCATCCCTGTTTCTTTATTTCCTCAAAATAACCGGTCTTCCTGTTTTTCACCACATTATCCCAATGATAATAACGCCCGTTCATCACCACATACACGCCTACGGGAAGCGTTTGCAAAAAAGCCAATGCCGAACCCAGGTTAAAAAACCCGTCGGAGCTGCCGAACTTATAAGGAATCATAGCTCCGGTGATGACAATAACCTTTTGCAATTTTCCTGCGGCCAGGTAGGCGGCAGTCTGCTGCATCGTATCGGTACCATGCGTGATCAGAATTTTATCTTCGGGAGCATTGATACAATTATGCAGGATCACTTCCCGGTCGGTATCCGTCATTTCCAAGCTGTCAATCATCATCACCGTGCGCACCTCGGTCAGAATCGTACAACGACCAAGACGCAACATTTCCGGAACATGCGTTTCATCAAAATCAAGCTTACCGTTGATCATATCGTATTCCTTGTCGAAAGTGCCGCCGGTAACCAGAATGCGAATGGACATTTTTTATAATTATGGATTATGGATTATGGGTAATGGATTATGGGTAATGGATTATGAGTAATGGGAATAGTGCTAAGTCAAGAAGATATTGTCTGTATGTTCAAGACTTTGTTATATTGATTATCAAATTTTTATTGTTTTGCATTTTGACTTTTTACTTTTGGCTTAACAATAGTATATAAACAACCTGTGCAGCAGTTAAAGCTGCTTTAATTGTTCTTCTATTTTTGCCTGGAGTTCTGCTTCCGTAATCGGTTGTTTTATAAAGGAACGGCCGGTAACCTGCTCATATAATTCGATATAACGGTCAGAGATTTCATTGATCTTTTCGTCTGTCATTTCGGGAACCTGTTGTCCTTCTTTTCCCTGAAAACCATTTTCCATCAGCCATTCCCGGACAAATTCTTTGGACAATTGCTTTTGGGCTTCACCTTTTTGCTGGCGTTCCTCATATCCTTCACTATAAAAATAGCGGGAAGAATCAGGCGTATGGATTTCATCAATGAGGTAGATGGTATCGCCGATTTTTCCAAATTCATATTTGGTATCCACCAGGATCAGGCCGCGTTCCTTAGCGATTTGGCTGCCACGGGCAAATAATGCACGGGTATATTTTTCCAATTGTGCATAATCCGCTTCCGAAACCAATCCCTGACGAACAATCTCTTCTGCGGAGATATCTTCATCATGACCTTCGTGCGCCTTGGTAGTAGGCGTAATGATGGGTTCGGGAAAAAAATCATTTTCTTTCATACCTTCCGGAAGCGGCACGCCGCAAAGCTCGCGTTGTCCACTCTTATAAGTACGCCAGGCATGGCCGGTAAGGTTGCCGCGAATAACCATTTCCACGGGGAAAGTTTCACATTTTTTGCCGATGGTAGCATTCGGAATCGTGGTGCTGTCTATCACCCAGTTGGGTACGATATCGCGTGTAGCATCTAAAAATAAGGCCGCAATCTGGTTCAGCACCTGTCCCTTGTACGGAATAGGCCTGGGCAAAACAATATCAAAAGCCGATATGCGATCGCTCACGACCATCACTAAGATGTCGTTGCCGATAGTATATACATCGCGTACTTTTCCTTTATAGAAATTAGTTTGATCAGGTAATTGTAACATAAAACTATTTATTAAAATGAAGCAATAAAAAACGAGTGCAAAATTAGTGGTAAAAACAATGGCATCCGTTTCTGATATTAATGCAAAATTAAAAATGCAAAATTAAAAATAGTAAATGTTTTGATAATCAATTTTATGTAGCGTTAAGTTAACAGTATTGTTGTTGGTAAAAAAACACCAATAACGGCGGATCAATTTAATAAAACAGTAAATATACAGGCAATACCTTTTGACTTAGCGCTATAAATTCAGCACATCACTCATGGTAAATATCCCGGTTTTATCTTTGATGAATGCCGCAGCCAGCAGGGCACCTAAGGCAAAACCTTCCCTGCTGTATGCCGTATGTTTGATGGTTATGCTGTCCACCACTGATTGATACAACACTTTATGGGTGCCGGGTACGTCTGCAATTCTTTGGGAACAGACAGCGATATCCTGCGGCCGGTCTGCCTTGTCTTTCGTCCAGCCGGTTTTATGATCCAATATACTGACCACCTGTTCGGCAAGCGTTATAGCAGTACCGCTCGGAGCATCCTTTTTTTCGGTATGGTGTATTTCCTCCAGATGAACCTCATATTCCTTATGAGCATTCATCAGTTTAGCCAGATATTTGTTGAGTTGAAAAAACAAATTGACCCCCACACTAAAATTGGAAGCCCATATAAAGGCATTTTGATATTGCCTGCAAATATGCTGTGCTTCCTCCAAATGCTGCAACCAGCCGGTAGAGCCGCAAACTACGGGAACGCCGGCTTCCAAACATTTCCGGACATTGACAAATGCGGATGCAGGGCCGGAAAATTCGATGGCTACATCTGCTTCCTGCAGGTTTTCTTTTTGAAGCGCTTCGGGGTTTTTGCTGTTTATTTTCAGCACTATCGAATGGCCTTGCTGCAAGGCTAATGTTTCAATAGCCTTACCCATTTTCCCATAACCGATCAATGCAATTTTCATTGGAATATATTTTTATGAAACAGGATAATTAGGGTTCAATTTTACTCCAGCCTGCAATCCTATCTTATCGCATCAAAGTTACATCCCCTTTCTTCGACACCTTTTTCCCGTCCACAAAGCGAATTTCGATCAGGTAATGATACACATCCGGTTCGGCTTCTTTCCCGGCATTACCATAAGTACCATTCCACCCTACTTCACGTTTTCCGGCGGCAGTATATACTACATTTCCCCAACGGTTGTATATCCTGAACTGGCTCACAATATAACCGGATTTATTGTACAGCACGGGCCCAAAAAGATCATTGATGCCGTCACCGTTTGGAGAAAAAGCATTCGGCATCAGAAAATCAGGAACCAGCGTATCCACAAAAACGGAAACTATTGCCGTGTCAAGACAACCGATATCGCTCACGGCTATCACCTGGTAATCATGCGTATGATCAGGCTTAAAAGTCTGTTCAAGCAAATGCTGGTTTTCGAAAAGGTATGCAGGTTCCCAGGAGTAGGTACTGTAATTGACATTGGCTGAAGTACTGAGTACAAGATACTCCCCTTCCGCTATTGTATCAGCAGAAGGCGTAAGCTCAAGCTGGAAATCCTCCACATAAACATTTACAATACGGATCAGGCTGTCGCAACCATGAACATCTTTAAAAGTATCTACCCATGTAGTATCGTTCAGATAAGTTACGCCTTCAAATACGGTTTCATGACAACCATTGGCAGGCACCGTCAGCCATGCAGGCTCGTTGATATACACAATAATATTGGTGGTGAGATAAACACTGTCACAGCCAAACTGATTCAGGATAGTGTCGGTCACGGCGGCATCCTGAGTATAGGTCGTACCATGGAAATTTACATAACCACAACCGGAGGAGTCGGTTGACAGGCTTACCGGCGTTACGGGATTAACAATGACGTTAACCGCACGGTAAACACTATCGCAGCCAAGCGTAGTGGTAAAGGTGTCCAACAGCACAATGGACTGAGTATAGGTTATACCTTCAAATGTTACTTCACCGCAACCCGATGTATCAATTAGGGACTGTACAGGTGTCTGCACCGTCAGGTTCAATGTTACTACACTATCACAACCGGAAACTGTAGAAACTGTTGTATAAACCGCGGCATTTGCTCCACCCTGGGTCACATTAATACCGTTCCATACAAAAGGCAGATCATCGGCGCATTTTGTTATGGAAACGGTTTTGTAAATTGTAGGAATTACCGTCAGGTTAAGCGTTACGACAGAATCACAACCATTGGCTCCCGTTGTGGTAAATACCGCTGCAGCAGTGCCTCCCGCATATACCGTAATACCATTCCAGTAATAAGGCAGTTGCGACTGACAGATCGTTTGCGGTACCGTTGTGGTCTGTACGGGTTTTACATAAAGGTTAAGTGTAACAATACTATCACAACCTAAAGTTGTACTGCCATTATAAATTGCTGCTGTAGCTCCTCCGGAATTTACCGTAATGCCGTTCCACAGCAAGGGTAATTCACTAGCACAAACAGTATCATAAACAAGCGTAGCCTGAACGGGATTTACGGTCAGGTTTAATGTTACAAGGCTATCACATCCGGTAGCTGTTGTTGTGGTATATTGAGCTATATTATTGGTGGTTACCGATCCGGCGGGAATAGTTATCCCGTTCCAGGCAAAGGGTAATTCATTCGTGCATTTAGTAAGATTGACCGTTGCAGTCTGTATAGGCGTAACAGTTAGATTAAGCGTAACATTAGAATCGCAACCTGCTACAGATGTGGTATTAAAAACGGCAACACCCGTACCGGCTTCGGTAACGGTAATGCCGTTCCAGGCATAAGGCAACTGGTTGACACAAATTGTCTGATTTACAGTAACGTTAACCGGTTGCAATACGATCACATTGAGTGTAACATTGGAATCACAGCCCGCCGCAGTAGTTGTATTATAGGTAGCCACTCCGTTACCTCCGGCGGAAATGGTAAAACCGTTCCAGGTGAAGGGCATCTGATCCGCGCATTTCGTCAACGTAACGGTGGAGTTGATGGAAGGCGTAATGGTCAGGTTCAGTACGGTTACCGAATCACAATTGGCAGCACTGGATGTGGTATAGCTGGCGGCATTGGCTCCGCCGGAATTTACCGTGATGCCATTCCATACAAAAGGCAGTTGCGCTGTACATTTGGTCATATAAACGGTATCTTTCAGCTTGGGCACTTTAAAGCTGAGCTGTGCCGGTGTCTGTAAAGGATTATTACATAAATCGAGCAAGGTGTTGCCATCGCTGCCCTGCTGGGCATGTACAGCATAAGTACCAGGCTGAAGCGCCGGTGAGAAAGTCAGCTTTACCCGGTCTGTATATCCGTTGCTTCCGCTACAATTGATGCCGGAGGCAGAGGCAATATTACCGGATGGCGTCAGGTAAAAATCGCTGCCGTTGGCTGCAATAGAACTGCATTTCACTTCCTCGCTTAACTGGATGATAATTTCATTTTTATAATTACAAGCCGGCTTTTTCACACTATCCATGGTGGGATAACCGGTGCTGTTAAAAGTTGCGGTAGAGCCGGTAAAGTCAATGGTAAACCCGGAAGATGGACCGCCGGTACTGTAATTTCCAAAATTATTAATCATGATATAATAGGTCTGTCCGGCAACAGCATCAATATATCTACATTTGGAATTACCGAAGGTTCCTCCCTGTACATAATAATACGGTGATGCCATACTAAGACCAACCGCTCCGTTCAGGTTGCTGCCCGGTTCGTTATTATTAAAGTTGCATCGTACCACATTATCATTGCCGATATTATTACAGCTTACCCCCGTAGCATCAATCACGGCAAAATCATAATCGTCCTGGGCGGATACGGGCGTGATGGTAAAGATCATTGTTCCGCCGGTGCTTACCACTAACTTCATCCAGACGGAATTGGCTTCACCGCTACCGCATGGCGTGCCATCAATGTCAATGGTTGTGCCTGTTCCCTGATAACTATATGGTGAGCTGAATTGTGTGCCGCATAACTGCAGGGCATTACATACATTTTGCTCGGGTTGATTCGGCGTCAGTAATTGCGCCTGTGACCCGGTAGTAATCAGTACTAAGGCAATGGCAGTGAATAAGTATTTTTTTATACAATTCATATAGCTATAATAAGCGAAACAATATTTCAGGCTGATGTATTCTTTATAGTTTGACCAATCAGAGTTGAAATGCCGTCCAGCCCTGCGCAGTCAAAGCGTGTTTATTACCTTTTCGGGTAATCAGTTGAGCGCCTTCCCGGGCATCAGTCATGTATCCGATAACACTGATCTTTTCCGTCATGCGAATTTTATCATAGGCATCCTGATTGATGGTAAACAGGAGTTCATAATCTTCACCGCCGCTCAGCGCACATACCGTTGGATCCATATTGAACTTAAACGCCATTTCCCGGGTTTCATTGTGGAAAGGAATTTTATCTTCATACAACATACAACCCAGGTTGCTCTGTTTGCAGATATGCAGTATTTCGGAACTAAGTCCGTCACTGACATCAATCATCGCTGAAGGTCGGAGTTGTTCTGCTGCCAGCCAGTCCACAATATCCAATCTTGCTTCGGGCTTCAGAAAACGCCCGATGAGATAGGTATTACCTTCTAAGTCCGGCTGCACACCGGGATTTTCTAAAAAGATCTTTTTTTCCCGCTCCAATAACTGCAAACCCAGGTAAGCAGCCCCCAAATCGCCGCTGACGCATAATAAATCATTTTTTTGCGCAGCGCTCCGCGTTACATATTGATCGGGTGTTACTTCTCCTATAGCAGTAACACTGATAACAAAACCTTTTTGTGAAGTAGTGGTATCTCCTCCCACGAGATCAATTTGATAAGCTGCACAGGCCGCATACACCCCTTCATAAAATTCATCAATAGCTTCTACTGAAAAACGGTTACTGATACCAATGCTCAGGGTAATGTGCGTGGGGGTGGCATTCATGGCACAGATATCCGACACATTCACGGCTACGGCCTTATAGCCTAAATGCCGGAGCGGAGTGTACATCAGGTCAAAATGGATACCTTCTAAGAGCATATCAGTAGTGATAACGGATTGCTTCCCGAACTGATCAATCACGGCAGCATCATCCCCTACGCTCAGTATGGTGCCGGCGCGGCGGGTTTCATTATTCCGGGTCAGGTGTTCGATCAGTCCGAATTCTCCAAGCGTGCTGACTTCCGTTCTTTGATTATCCATGAGGTTGCTTTTGATTAATTTGCTGAATTTCCAGCAGGTAATTTTCTAATCGTGCGGCAATGGTGTCCCAGTCAAATTGTTCGTAAACCACTTCCTTTCCTTTTAGACCTATTGTTCTTCTTTGCGATTCCGACTCCAGCAATGCTATACAGCATTGTACAAATTCGCCCGAGGTACTGGCCAGCACCACGCCTTCGCCTGATTTTATATTTAAGCCGTTAAAGCCGATATTATGACTTACAACCGGCACGCCCATGGCCATAGCTTCAAGCACTTTGTTCTGCGTACCGGCGCCAAAGCGGAGCGGCGCTACCACAATGGAAGCCTTGCGGTACATTTCTCCAAGGTCTTTCACAAAGCCGGTTACCGTGATGTTATCCGATGCTAATTGCAATACTTTTTTAACCGGCCGCTGACCGGCAATGACGAAGCGGACATCCGGAAATTTTTCGAGAATCTGCGGAAAGATGTCCGTAGCAAAATAATCCACGGCATCCACATTAGGCGCATAATCCATATTTCCCGTAAATAAAATCACCTTATCCTGCTCATAGCGATGTTGTTCTCCGGAAAAAACAGTCAAGTCCACACCATTCGGGAGAATATTGACATTATACAGATGGTGTTCTTCCTGAAGATATTTACGATCTTCATTCGAGCATACTAAGGCTTTGTCAAAATCCCGGATGATCTGTTCATAATGATACACCCTTTTAAATTCCGTGTAAATAAAAGAACGTCTGAGGCCTTGCTTGGATTTTATCCGCCGGTGCCAGTATAAGGAATAAGCATCGGGCAAATCCAGCAATCGCGGTATGTGTTTCCGTTTATTCCAGAACTGCGCCATGCGTAAATGCTGTACGTGTACGGCATCAAACCGGTGCTGATCCAGCAGGGCATCAATCTTTCGGGACATGGCATCCGAAGCGAAATAACGCACCTGGAAGGGTTCATTTCTGAAAAATGCCGTAACACAATTCCAATAAGAACGCATTTTCGGCAGTGGAACCAGGTGAACTTCTTTAAAGATTTTCCGGAGCTGGGGCAGGTATTGCAGATCACTTTTATCCTCAATAAAAGTAATTAAATGCAATTCATGTTTTGCGGCCAACCTTTTTGCGAGATGATAAATCTTCAGTTTATCACCCCGGTATGGCGGGTAGGGAAATCTGTTGGCGGCAAACAATATCTTCATTTAAAGGGGTAAATTTCTCGTGAACGACGGCGCCGTCTGCAAGGCCTGTCTTTTTAATCAGATTTAGTCATCAAAGCTACTAACCTTATTTTAATATTTCATGATTCAGTTTATCTCTTTTGGTGCGCAGGTAAAATTCATTGTAGGGATTAGGCTTTACTTCAATAGGCACGGTTTCCACAATTTCAATTCCGTAGCCCAGCAATCCAGCTCTTTTCCGGGGATTATTGCTCATCAGTTTCAGCTTGGTAATATTCAGATAACGCAAAATCTGTGCGCCAACTCCGTAATCCCGTTCATCCATTTTAAAGCCCAAAGCCAGGTTAGCCTCTACGGTATCTTTTCCTTCTTCCTGCAATTTATATGCTTTCAGTTTATTGAGCAAACCAATACCGCGTCCTTCCTGATTCATATACAAAACACAACCTTTTCCTTCCCGTTCTACCATTTCCATAGACATCAACAACTGATCACCGCAATCGCAGCGCAACGAATGCAGGATATCACCGGTAAAGCAGGAGCTGTGTACGCGGGTCAGTATCGGTTCATCTTTTTCCCAGGTGCCTTTAATCAGCGCCAGATGAAGCTCCCCGGTATTTTTTTGCCGGAAAGCAATCAGGTCGAACATACCGTGTTTAGTGGGCATATTTACCCTTACTTCCTCTTCAATCAGGCTTTCTTTTTGTAAGCGGTATTCAATCAGGTCTTTGATCGAAATGATTTTCAGATCAAATTTTTCGGCAATAAGCATTAATTCCGGCAGGCGTGCCATAGTACCGTCGTCATTCATGATTTCTACCAAAACGCCTGCGGGTTTGAACCCGGCTAATCTGGCCAGATCTACCGTAGCTTCCGTATGGCCGGTGCGGCGCAATACCCCACCCTGTTTGGCTCGTAAAGGGAAAATATGACCAGGGCGACCTAAATCTTCCGGCCTGGTATCAGGATTCACCAAGGCCTGTACGGTATGGGCACGATCCTGGGCGGAAATGCCGGTGGTACATCCCTCTCCCAATAAATCCACGGAAACGGTAAAAGGCGTTTGGTGCAATACCGTATTGTTTTCCACCATCAGGTTCAGGTTTAGCTCAGCGGCACGAGCCTCCGTAATAGGTGCGCAAATCAAGCCCCGCCCGTGTTTCGACATAAAATTGATAATTTCAGGCGTCACATTTTCGGCGGCAGTTACAAAATCACCTTCGTTTTCCCGATCTTCATCATCTACTACAATAATGAGTTTTCCTTTCCTGAGATCTTCCAGCGCATCCTCAATCCTGTCCAACATAATATTTTTATTTTTAATAAGGAACTGTATTCAGGCGGCAAAGTTACGGGATTATTATGGCTTAGCGGGCAGTACGGGGCGGTTGATAAAATAATTTTATTGGCGGTTAATAAAAAAGAAATTATCTTTGCGCACCTGATTCGGGATAAGTCAAAAGTTAAGTTCTTTTGACTTTTTGTTTTCGTATCAATAAACGGGTATAGTTCAATGGTAGAATAGAGGTCTCCAAAACCTTTGATCTGGGTTCGAATCCTAGTACCCGTGCATAAATTGCCAATTCATTTATAAAAAAATCCATCCCGGGTATTATTTTTTCAACCGGATGAATACCTTTGAATTTTCTAAATTAATTATACAATGAGCAAATTCGGAAGTTACCTGCAAGAAGCCTATGACGAGCTGGTGCATAAAGTAACCTGGCCTACCTGGCCGGAATTGCAGCAAACCACAGGCATTGTGCTGATTGCGCTTTTGATCACTACACTGCTTATCCTCGGAATGGATACTGTTTCAGAACAGGTGATGAAGCTGATATACGGCATGGCGGGTTAATACTCAAACACTTCTTTCGACAATGAACCAAACAGAACAACATACACAAGCAACGGAAACGGAAACCAAATGGTACGTCCTGCGTATCGTAAGTGGTAAGGAAAAAAAGGTTAAAGAGCATCTTGACAAGGAAATCCGCCTCAGCGGATGGGGAAATGTCATTTTGCAGATTCTCTGCCCCGTTGAAAAAGTATTTAAAGTTCAAAACGGGAAAAAAGTACTGCGGGAAAAAACCCTGTTTCCCGGCTATATCATGCTGGAAGCTGTTGACGGTAAACTGAACGATACGATGATTCAAACCATTACCGGTGTGACCAATGTCATTCACTTTTTAGGTAAAGAACATCCCGTAGCATTGCGCAAAAGCGAAGTCAACAAGATGTTCGGCAAGATGGATGAGGTGAGCGAACAGGGCATCGGCTATGCAGAGCCTTATATCGTAGGCGAAACAGTGAAGATCATTGACGGGCCATTCAACGATTTCAATGGTACGGTTGAAGAGGTGAATGAAGAGAAGAAAAAATTAAGGGTTATTGTGAAGATATTCGGACGTGCTACTCCTGTAGAGCTGAACTATATGCAGGTAGAAAAGATTGCTTAACGAAGCAAAACAATTTTAAAAATCCCGGAGTGCATCATTGCTCCGGGATTTTTTTTATTTTATGGTTGAAGAAAAAGCAAACCTCCACCTAAGGCAAAAGCTGTGACTGCTTAAAACACAAGAGCATCGTCAAACAAAAACTAAAGCCTCACCGCCAATAATTCTGATCCTAATTGGTGTAAGGCAGTTTCTATTTTCTTTGCGGTTTCGGGGCGCGGACGGCGATGCCCGCTGGCGTAATGTGCAAGTTGTTTCTGATTGATACCCGTAATACGCTCCAATGCTGCGTTTTTGAAAATACCCTTAAAATATTTGAGCAATCCGAGTGTGTCGAACTGATACACTAATTCATATTCGCCTTTGAACTTATCGGGGATAGGATCGCTATCTTCAAGGCTCACTGTTATATGTCCGTCTATCGCTTCTTTGATGTTGCGTTTGATTTCTTCGGGCGTGTCACCCACACTCACACAACCGGGCAATTCGGGTGCGTGGGCAGAGAAATTTCCGCCTGTGTAGTAAATTTCTACGATTACTTTTTCCATATTACTTTATGTTCAGGACTTATTTCAGCCCCGCTTGTTTTAAAATTGAGCTGACTACGAAATGGTCTAAATCTTTGTTTTTTCCATGGTCGGGTATCGTTACTTTTCCTGCTTTGGTAGCGTGTTTATAATGCTTATGGCTTCCTATCTGTTTATAAAATTCCCAACCATCGGCTTCGATTAAGGCAATCATTTCTTTTACCTTTTTTATCATTCGGCTTATGTTATATTTGGCAGCACAAAGATAGTAAAACGGTTATCATTTCTCCTATATTTTTTATTTTTTACGTATGTCAATATCTTTTTCGCTCTTGCATTCTTGCGAAGCAGGATCATGGAAATGGTGATATATTCATTGGGTTGCTGATGAAAACAACAATAATGGTGAAAAACAGTTTTCCCTTCTTTTCTTTTTTGCTCCGCCAAAAAAGAAACAAAAAAGGCGGTCGAAAACCAATTGTTCCGCTGGTTTTCGATGGCTCGCGCACCGGTTGCCTCTGATGTCGGGATTTAAAGAACGAACATACGCGAGTTGATGACTCGTGCCTTTTCATCGGTTTATAACTTTAACAAAAGCGCCGCCCGTTCCGAATACGCAACATTCGTGGCTGTTTTGTATCTTTGGTATCATTAAAAACAAACAGTATGATTGCTTCTTCTGATAAATTAACACAACTTCAATTAGAATTGCTTAAAAGCTTTCGCTTCATTACCGATGAGCAACAATTGGCAGAAGTAAGGTCGTTGCTGAATTTTTATTTCCGTCACAAACTTGATACAGCCTTGTCACAGGAAGAAAACAAACGCGATTATACCGCCTCTGTATATCTTCAATGGCTTAATGCATCAGATAAATAGGCTATGAAAGTAGTCATTGATACCAACTGCCTGTTAAGTTGCGTTGGCAAACGCTCCCCATTCAGAAACGTGTTTAATGCTTTCTTAGAGCAACGCTACGAGTTGAGTGTTTCCACCGGAATCTTGTTGGAATACGAAGAAAAGTTCAGTGAGTTTTGGGGCGATGCCGTAACGCATAACTTGCTTGGCGTTTTTCTTACCGCCGACAATGTTTTACTGCACGATATTTTCTATTTCTTTCATCTTGTTGAAGGCGATGCCGATGACAATAAATTTGCCGACACCTACATTGTTGCCAATGCCGATATTTTAGTGTCCAATGACAGAAAGTTGCTTGCCCTCAATAATGTTGAATTTCCACCGCTGCGCGTGATACGTCTGGAAGAGTTTAGCGAAATGCTTAATATCGGGAAATAAATAAGCTCATATTACCCTGCTTTTCCAATTATGTCAGTGAAAATTTTTCTTTGGGTTGTTGATAAAAAACAACAATAATGACGAAAAACAGTCTTTCCCTTCTTTTCTTTTTTGCTCCACCAAAAAAGAAACAAAAAAGACGGTCGAAAACCAATTGCTCCGCTGGTTTTCGATGGCTCGCGCACCGGTTGCCTCTGATATTTGGGATTTAAAGAACCAACATTCGCGAGTTGATGACTCATGCCTTTTAAAACAACTACTGCTAAGTCAAGAAGACATTGTCTGTATGTTCTATACTTTGTTATATTGATTATCAGATTTTTATTGTTTTGCATTCTTGTCCCGATCATTCGGGGTTGACTTTTTACTTTTGACTTAACGCTACTTTCTATACTTCTTGCGTGGGCTGCGGCTTGTGTGGTACACCGCTAATATAACAACTCTTGTGAGCGGTTCATCAATGGAGTAAACAATCACGTAAGGATATTTGCTCAGCGGCGTTTCGTAATATGCTTTGTAAATGTTTTTATACCGTTTCGGATTTTTACTGATATTGTCCGGTTTTTCTTCCACCACAGCTATAAAATTTTCAGCCGCAAGTTTGCTTCTCCCGGCATACCATTCTATCGCTTCGGCATATTCTTCTGCCGCAATTTCTTTATACGTTATGGTGTACACCTATCTTATTTTGCTGCACTCAATATAGTTTTTATATGCTTGTTCATTGCAGCCCGGGTAATTACTTTTCCGTCTTTTTGATAGGTTTCATAGCGGTGGTCTAATTCCGCTTTAAATTCGGGCGCGTACATTATTTCCTCCTCAATATCATTTTGAAGCAGTGTGTATATTGCCTTTATTTTTTTGTCTTCCACACGGTCTATAAACCGGTGCATCTTTTCTCTGATTACTGTTGTGGTCATAGTAGTTTGTTTTATGACGTTACAAATTTAGGACATAAAATTCATTTCAACTGAGGCTGTCTTGGCCTCTTAACCTGAGTGCGTGGACGGAGCAATTTCCGCCTGTGTAGTAAATTTCTACGATTACTTTTTCCATATTACTTTATGTTCAGAGCTTTCTTTTCTTTTTTGCTCCGCCAAAAAAGAAACAAAAAAGGCGGTCGAAAACCAATTGCTCCGCTGGTTTTCGATGGCTCGCGCACCGGTTGCTTCTAATGTTGGGATTTATAGAACCAATATGCGCGAGTTGATAACCCGTATCTTTTTTTCATCGGCTTGTAACCGTAACAAAACCGCCACCGGCACCTTCGGATCGGACGGCTTTACAACTTCGTACTTCCTGATCTTTCGCAACTTTAAATTAAGGCATTTTTAAAAATAAGCTTTTAGTTCTGCCCACCGGGAAAATGGTTGCTGTTTCATTTAGGAGGGATCCTCATTTTCTGGCTGCTTCATTAATTCTGTTTGTAGATCAAGAATATCACTCCACCGTATCCATCACCGGCTGACTCACCGTAATATCTTTCCTGATTTCTTTATGACGGATTTCGCCGCCTGTGGTAGCGGTACGGGATCCAAAAAACAACAATACAGCGGCAAACAGGGTAGCCACTACGGAAAAAACTTCCTCGTATTTTTTGTCTTTATAGTTTACCCAGGCGCCAATAACAGACCAGGTACCCAGACCGTAGCTCATCCAGGCAAACAACTTCGCCGTTGCTGCATGATGTTTGACAAATGCATGTTCCGTCCAGGGCAAATCTTTGATCATACCGGCAGCCTTCCCTCCGCTTTCTATTGCAACAAAAGTGGCTATAGCGCTGAAGATAAAAATAAAATATGCGACCTGCTTAACAAGGTCTGACCGGAAGATAAATCCGAATATCATTACCAATAAACCTGCAACCGGGAGTATTACCGGAAAATGATTCACCATTAAATGAAAGTGTGCTGCATTCATAATATTTGATTTTATGGATTAACAATTATGGTTTCTGTCAACATTTCATATCCTTAAAATCACCCACATAAAGTAAACACGGCGTTACAGCATCACGATAATCAGTGCATGCGATACCCGCCATATACACGCCCTTCCCGCCGCTCAGGGTTCATACTGTTGCAGCCGGTTTTGCAACTGTACCATTTTTTGCTTCATATCCTGCACCTGATGCAACAGGTGAGCAATAGCTTCGATGCCCTCCATGTTTATTTCCAGGTCATAATAAAAGTCAATGTACTTTTCCAAAAGCTGTAATTCATCCTGGAGTATGTAGCCCGAGGCGTTTTCCTCATCCTGCACAATATGCAGAAGTCCGCGCTCCTGCAGGTTGTTCATGAACCATTGCTCCACTTCATAAACCGTGCAACATTCCCGGATGGATATCCTGTTGTTTTTCATCGCTGCATTTATTTAGTCGTTTTAGCTAATTCTTCAAACAAGGTTTTTTGTCTTGCAGTTAAATTTCGTGGCAACAGTACATTATAGGTAATATAAAGATCTCCGAATTGATTATCTTTCTTATAAACCGGGAAACCTTTTCCTTTCAACCGGACTTTGGTACCGTTTTGTGTTTCGGGTTTGACTTGCAGTTTTACGGCTCCGTCAAGCGTATTCAGGGTAACCGAACCGCCTAATACCGCTGTATATAAATCAATATCAACCTGTTTATGCAGATCATTTCCGCTTCTCATAAAACCGGTATCATTATTAATGACAAAAGTAATATACAAATCTCCGTTCGGGCCTCCGTTTACACCGGATCCTCCATAGCCTTTCAGCCGGATCTCCTGACCCTGTTCCACGCCGGCAGGTATGGTTATCCTGATATTTTTTCCGTTTACGGAAAAAGTACGGGGATGCGTAGTGTAGGCTTCCGAAAGACTGACCGGCATTTCGGCATGGATATCCTGTCCTTTGAAGCGGGCCGCTCTTCTTCTGCCGCCGCCTGCATTGCCGAAGATGGATGAAAAAAAATCGGAGAAGGCATCGTCATCACCAGAATAAGTAAAATGTTCCTGCCCCCAATCCTGTCCGAAAGCGCTGCCGCCTGCACCCTGCCCTGACTGCTGATATCGCGCTCTTGCCTGTTGCTGCTGATCGGCCTCTTTCCAGTTCGCACCGTACTGATCATATTTTTTTCTTTTTTCCGGATCGCTCAACACTTCATGTGCTTCGTTCAGTTGTTGAAATTTCCGGATAGCTTCTTTATCGTTAGGGTTCAGGTCGGGATGTAATTTGCGTGCCAGTTTGCGATAGGCTTTTTTGATATCTTCCGGCGATGCATTTTTGTCCACACCCAATACCTTGTAATAGTCTATAAATTCCATATTAACCGGTTAAATAATTTACACAGTATAAAGTTAAAAGTCAAAATGCAAAATGCAAAATAAATTGGGTACAAAGGTATCAAGACACTTTCGTATAAATTTGCTTTTTACTATCCGGCACAAGTTTATAACTTGCACCTATTAGTTTACCGTAATAAAGACCCAGTCCGATCCGAAGTCGCGGGTGACATCAATTCACATACTATATATAGCAGTACAGACAATAAGTTTTCGTACATTTGCAATAAGAATTCTAAATACGATTATGACCACGCTTACTTTAAAAATAAACGAGCGCAGCAAGGCCGGAAAAGCATTTCTGGAGTTTGCAAAAAACTTTTTCCAGGATAATACATCTGTTACTGTTGTAGAAGAAGAAAGTCCGTATAATCCTGAATTTGTGGAAATGGTTTTGGACTCTTACAAAAATGACAAAAGAACCGTTGTTGTTAATCCAAACGATATATGGGAAAGTTTAGGATTGAAATAACGGCAAAAGCCGGGAAAGATATGGAGGAACACTACCAATCCGGCAATAAAGCAAACATCCGAAAAATCGCCGTAATTTTTAATGAGCTTACCCAACATCCATACACCGGCACCGGAAAACCAGAACAGCTAAAATACAAATTATCGGGTTTTTGGTCGCGCCGTATTAACCATACAGACCGTCTTGTATATTCGTTTCTGAAAATACCGTAACTGTTGAAGTGGTATCTGCAATGGGACATTATGAGCAATAAGGTTTAGCGTTTTTTATATCGTTGCTAAAACAAATTTTATACGGCTAAAAAAACACCTGATTATCAATTGGAACATTTTAGTGTTAAGTAAAAAGTCAAAATGCAAAATGCAAAACAATAAAAATCTGATAATCAATATAACAAAGTCTTGAACATACAGACAAAAACTTCTTGACTTAGCATTCGCTACTCGCTCGTTTTTTATAAATGGAGCGTTTATCAGGTTAATCCCGAAAAACGGAAGTACAGGATCTATGAGCAGGAAAATCCTGATGATCTGAAAGTGTAACATCTCGTTTGACATGCGTGAGTGGAGCACCCATCCACATACTATATATAGCAGTACGGACAATAAGTTTTCGTACATTTGCAATAAGAATTATTAATACAATTATGACCACGCTTACCTTAAAAATAAACGAGCGCAGCAAAGCCGGAAAAGCATTTCTGGAGTTTGCAAAAAACTTTTTCCAGGATAATACATCTGTTACAGTTGTAGAAGAAGAAAGTCCGTATAATCCTGAATTTGTAAAGAAGATCAAGGAATCTAAAAGGCAAATTAAAGAGGGAAAATATACCGAAATAAACCCAAAAGACGTATGGGGCAGTTTAGGGTTATAGTTTCGGATATTGCCAAACATAAAAAGTCAGGCAATAAAGCATCTATATCTAAAATTGAAAAGATACTACAGGAATTAGCAAAGCACCCGTACACAGGTACAGGAAGGCCGGAACAATTAAAGTACAATTATTCGGGTTTTTGGTCAAGAAGAATTAACCTTACAGACCGTCTTATATATTCCGTTTCTGAAAATACCGTAACCGTTGAAGTGGTGTCTGCAATGGGACATTATGAGCAATGAGTACATGTGCTTTATTCACTCCACGGGGTTAAGTCCTGCATCGCAAACTTAAATCAATGAATAGTCCAACATGCAAAAGCATACCCATTTTACCGCTACAAGCAGTTTTCAAACCGACAAAAATGATCATTCCTCCATATTTATCAAAAGGCGATACCATAGCCATTACATGTCCTTCGGGTTATTTGGCACCTGAAAAAACCAAACTGGCACAGGCCACCTTAATGGCATGGGGATTTAAGGTGGTGGTTGGTAAAACAATCGGCAACGGGGAATATTATTTTGCCGGAACCGATGAGGAACGGCTTGATGAATTGCAGGCTTTTCTCAACGACAACCGGATACAAGCGATCCTGATGGGAAGGGGCGGTTACGGTCTGAGCAGGATTATTGACCGGCTGAATTTTGAACAATTTGTTGCCCGTCCCAAATGGATCTGCGGCTTTAGTGATATTACGGTGCTGCACAGTCATATTCATCAACAATTCGGCATAGCCACGCTGCACAGTCTGATGTGCGGAGCGTTTAAAGAAGATACTATAAACATGTCGCATATCCTGGCGCTGCGTGATGCATTAACCGGCAATGCCATTCATTACCCCGATACAGTTCACGCCTTAAACCGGCCCGGTCGGGCTGCCGGAATACTGACCGGCGGCAACCTGGCTATCCTGGCGCATCTCTGCGGCTCCGTTTCACAGGTGGATACTCAAGGGAAAATATTGTTTATTGAAGATATCGGCGAGCATCTTTACCAGATAGACAGAATGCTGATTACGCTCAAACGATCCGGCATGTTAGACCATTTAGCCGGACTGATATGCGGCGCCTTCACCGATACAGAAGACACGGAACGTCCTTTCGGTAAAACCGTTGAGGAAATTATCCTGAACCAGGTGAGCAAATATAACTATCCGGTTATGTTGAATTTTCCTGCCGGTCATGATGCGATAAATTATCCACTGGCACTCGGCATGCCTCATGAAATGCAGGTAAATAAGGACTCTTGTAATTTGTACAATACGGCATTTCATGCCTGAATGCACTTTTGAATTTACCAATAGAATGTCCTTATAGGCTATTCATTTTTAATTTCAGAGAAAATAAATACAGTACATTTTCTTTGCACAAAAATAATTAAATAGCTTATGAAGAAACTATCGTTGCTGTTTGCTGCAGGTGCGCTCCTATTAGCCACCTCCTGCAACAACTCCCAGGCTGACAAGGCGCAGACTACCGATGCACAGGAAGTAAGTGCCGCTACAGGAAAGCAATTCCTTGTGGACACCACCGGCAGTATCGTAAACTGGCGTGCCACACACAAAGGAGGCCTGGCACCGCGTTATGGCACCCTAAAGTTTAAAGAAGGCTCGTTTTCTTTTGAAGAAGGCAAGCTAAGTGGAGGATCGTTCAAAATAGACGTGCATTCCCTGATTGTGGATCCCGCATCCGTAACCGAGCCGGACAAGAAAGCTATCAACCTGCAAAACCACCTGAAAAGCCCGGATTTTTTTGAAGCGGATACTTATCCTGTTGCTGAATTTCATATCACTTCAGCAACACCATTTGATGCATCAAAAGATGAAAGCGTTTTAGCTGGTGCTACACACATGGTGAGCGGCAACCTGAACATTAAAGGCAAGAATGTGAACATTACCTTCCCCGCAATTATCCAGGTTAATGAGAACACAGCCGATGTGCAGGGTAAATTTACCGTAGATCGCACCACCTGGGGGCTCAACTTCGGAACCGAAGGTAATCCTGCTGATTGGGGTGTAAGCAAAGACTTTGAATTAGAAGTACGGGTAAAAGCTACGGCCGGATAACAGGATATCTCAACTACAAAATAACCAAAGGCTGCCTGTGTATCGGGCAGCCTTTTTTATGCACGCTACGATTGATAAAACACTTAGCTTTGCAGTTTATCCGATATGCAAACGATAACTATACAGGCCGGACGTTTTTTTGAATTGCTCAAACGGGACAACATCTCCATGTGGAGCATATTTGAGCAAATGATAGACGGTGAAGAAAAGATGCTGGTGTTTACAGATGAACAGGAGCAGGTACTGATGCGTTATGCGCTTCCTGCATCACCGGAAAAGCTCCAGGAAGACCAGGCTACATTTACCGGTTTGTTTGCAGAAAAATTAGCGAAGCAGTCATCTTGAATTTAAGTGCGGTGTCCCGCTGACCCGCTTATTATTGCGCAAAAATTATAGCCTTTTGATGCGGTCTGTCGTTCATTTTTATGTTCTTTAACCGCCTTTCCCGGAAAACTTATGAAGCATTATCTGTACATTTTTTTATGGGCTTTTATTTTTCCTGCTGTTTCCATAGCGCAATCAGAGCAGGGAAAGGTTCGTTCTGAAAAATTTTTTGTCGGTATAAAAGGCGGCTTAAGCATTCCCACGCTCCAGTCGGGAGAAAGTGAAAATGACTGGAATAAAGATTATGCATCTCGTTTGGGGCCGTATTTCGGCGGTTTGGTTGAAATGACATTATCCCTGCATTTTTCCTTTCAGGCGGAATTGGTATATGCTGCGGAGGGTGGAAAGCGGGATAACATACAACCTATGGCGATTCCGGAGGAATACTTAGACGCCTTTCAAAAGGCTTTTAAAACGGATCAGGATTACCTGTTTGCCAATCTTTATTCCGTATCCCGTATTAACTATATCCAAATGCCCTTAATGCTGAAATACCACTACCCTGTTGCGGCAGCCGGAAAATTGCAGATCTTTGCACAGGCCGGCCTTTGTCCGGGGTATATGGTGCAGGCGAAGCAAATCGTTAAGTCCGAAAAGCTAAGGGTATATTTTGACGGAGATGGTAAAGTCGAAATTCCTTCGAATTTAGTATATAGTTTTTTCGGCCCGTCTATTGATACCGTAATAGATGCGCGGGACGATCTGCATTCCTGGAATATCGGTTTTCAGGCGGCAATCGGTTTTTCCTATCAAACCGACAAGGGTAAATTTTTCATTGAGGGCGGAGGCAATTACGGTTTTGTTCCGGTTCAGAAAACAGATGCGCACGGCAAAAACAATATCGGCGCCGGCACCGTTTTATTAGGCTATGCGATCCAATTGTCTAAACGGTGATTTTTTTTGGATTTTGAATTTTAGATTACGAATTACGATTTTTCATTTTGACTTTTGCATTATAGCTCACAGATAGCACGGATATACACAGATGATAAGGAGAACTTTTGCATTTTGAATTAGCAACAAGCTTTATAACCTGAGTCATGCTGAAAGCATTTCTCTCCATACTGCACTCAAAGCATTTATAGATTCCTGCGGAATGACACTGAGGTGTAAGGCTTGGTGCCGGCATCGTTTTTGGGCGTTCTCACAAATGGCACAGTTGATAAGCCGGATGGATTTTTGCATTTTGAATTTTGCAAAATATACATTATTAAAACAATAATAATCAGTGTGGTAAAATTTACAACATATAAGTAATATCATTTGTATTAGCAGCGGAATTTCGGCGCGGGGTAAAAACAATTAAAAGGGAACATGTATAGGAGTACCCCCAGGGGAACGAAAGCGGAATCCGACTGCTTACTGTTTACCGAAATGCTCATCAGCAGACAACATCTTTTGCCTTCCTGTCCTTATTTATAATACCCGGTAGTAAGGCCGGCCGGTAAAAGGTGAAAATGCCCAGGGTATGGAAATGAAAATCAGTGCGAACCCAATCGAAAACCAGATGGCCATAGCCCGGAATTTGTCGCTATCCGTCCGGGCACGTTTGGCAATAACGGAGCCGGTAGTAATGAGGGTTACGGCTACCAGCATCATCACAATATGCTCCAATCCGAAGAAGCGTACATCGCGTATATGAATGCCCTCTTTCAGGTTATTTAAAAAATAACGGACAATGGGGCTTAAAGCATACAGCCATAGCCCGAGAATAAACTGAACCTGCACTATGGTTGTCGTCCAAAACCGGACAGCATCGGCATAAGGCGTATATTTTTTATCGGAAAACCAGGCACGGTATGCAAAGATCAGCGCAAAGACCAAAGCCGCCAGCACTAACCAGCGCATTAAAGAATGGATCGTTAATAAAACGGAATACATATTATGCCGGTATATTTTTTTGTTTATAAAAAAAATTCCGGCCCGAAAGCGGCAGCGTATTCAATCTGTCTTTAATTGTATAAAGCATCATCAGGCATTTACGACTGTTGTATCAATTCACCATCACCCAGTTGAAGCCAAAACGAATCATGGCATCAGGAGCAGGATAACCCACAAAGTTCAGGATATTGCGTTTATAAACCAATTGCTGAAGCTGATCACCGAGGATAAAGCAACGAAAGCTTTTTACTTTAAAATTAAAGAACAGCGTCAGTTCCACAGGATTGCTAATACGGGTTTGCTCCTGAAAATAAAACTGATTGAAATACGGAATATATCCTGACGCATAATAAGGTGTATGATACCGAGCTTCTATTCCCGTAGCAATTTGCAAGGCATTTTTAAACAGGCCGGCCTCCACACTCAACACATGCCGCAGCATAAATGCCGGAAGACGAAGCGGCGCGTTTCCCGTAGGCTGCTGCCATACCACTTCATTATCTAAGGAAAATATGCGGTAAACAAGCTGTTTGCGCCCGTAAATCTGCAATACAGAGAAGGGGGCGGCCTGCTGTTGCGGATTCCATGAGGTATCATAGTACAGGTAATTACCGACCACATAGTTGCGTATGCCGGCCTGCAAACGGTACCGGCTCACATCCAACTGCGCACCGATCCGTGTAATGCTGGTTTTTCCAAAAGAAAAACTCCGGCTGAAAAAATTAGTATTGAAGCTGGTAAAAGCATAAGGCGCATTGCTCAATGTTTGTTTCAATTCGCCGCCTATCCATCCTAAGGAACGGAAGTTTTTTGCTATCTGTGCTTCTATATTGAAGTTTCCGGCTGCCTGCCCGGAGAAAAATAATTCCGCCTGCGCGCCATATTGCCATTCTCCTTCCTGAAGCGCTTCTTTCTTAATAGTTCCGAAAATATAATTGCTGAAAAATGCATTTTTGTCGGACAGCAATGCACTGTCTGTTCCGAATTGATCCCAGCGAAAGCCAATACCCGCTTCGGCTGCCAACAGCTTATCTTTTTTACCGACATACCCGTTCAGGCTGAATTTATTGTCCACATAAAACCAGTTTTGCTCACTGCGCACCGTATCGGTAGTACCGAATGTCAGCGGAGCAATAAAGGCATAGCGGGAGGCCTCCGGGCCGACATCCTTAAACCGGTGGCGCTCACTGTGCAACTGCAACTGGTGCTTCAGGCGGAAACGAGGCGTGAAGGTAAATGTTGCCTTCGTAGAATCCTCGTTATAGGTCGTATCGCGTACGCCCCAGGCATAAGCATTCTGCACAAGCAGATGCGTATTGCGAAACCGGTTGGTTACCGCAGCCCGCTGACTGCCGTAGTTGCTTTCCGGCAGATTTACGGGTATCAGCAGCGGGTCGGGGTAATTATCGCTGGTAAGAAAACTATCCGATTGTATGCCTCCGTTTTCATCCTGACTGAAGCGGTTATAGGTAAAACCTACAATAGTATTGAAGCGCTGATTTTTGCTCCGGTAATTACTGCTCAGACTTCCTGAAATACCGGTACTGCGTTGAATGTAATAATAACCGGGTGTATTCACATTAGTAAAAGTGCCCGCCACATTCCAGTCGGGAGTGATATTTTGCGTATGCAAAATACTCACCCGCTGAGCGGCCTTACTGCCCAGGGTGAACTCAAAATCGGTATAAGGGCGGGTGGTATTATACAGCGCCAGGCTATCCGTTTTCAGGGTATAAAGATCCCAAACATGGTAGCCCAGATCAGGGCCGGCAGCCTGAAAGGGTGTAAAAAACAAATTGACCGATGGGGAATACATATTACCCAAATCACGTCCCCACCAGGGTTGTTCCGGCCGGAAATGATGGTAATTATGAATGGCAGTATCCGGCAGTCGTTTTACTTCGGATGTAATGCGGGTATAGTAAATTCTGGCCTGTTCATCGACCCATTTTTCATTACTCTTATTTTTCGTGGAATCATTTCCGAAGGTATCATTCTGATTCAGTATAGCGCCGGGCAAAGCAGGCATTCCGGGCAGACTACTTCCGCCACCGGTATTGACGGGCATCAACTGGGCATGTATTTCCCCGGGCATTAACCCGGCCAGCAGGAATACAATTATTAAAAGGGGCAGATTGAAATATGATTTGACCAATTCCGTGTTATTGATTCAGCGGTCAAAAATATTATCATTTTTGCCAACAGAAAAATAAAAACCGGCTACAGCCAGCGGTTTAACTTTACAGCATAGCCCACCATATTGTTGTTATGCCGTAATTGCCCCAGTCTTTCAATGACTTGGATAAGTCGCTTTCCAACTCCGCATAGGTAACCTTTTTACCCTTTTTACTTTCTTTCAATACCGGTTCTTCAAATTCCACCAGATCTACTTTAGTAGCAAACCATGTGGTATAAAGCCGGGGGATAGCCATTCCCAAAATCATACCCGGCAAGCCGTTGACAGATTCCGGGCCGCCGCTTACAACGATCTGATCGGTATAGAATGCCACGAGTACTACAGAATCACAGATGGTGGTAACCGCCTTCCGGCAGGGATAGCCGGCAATTACCCTGATCTCATCCTCAATCTTCCATTTCAACTTTCTTGTGCTGTCGGTAACCCAAAAATTGGTTTCATAAATTTTCTTTTCGGCAACAAAATTGTTTTCCTTAAAATTGGTCTTCACGATATTTTCCCGTGCCGGCCCTTTACCGCCGAACATCATAGGCATACCTTCTTCCGCATCTTTCACAAACCAATAGATGCTGTGATCCTGATCGAAATCCAGTGTAAAATAAGAGATCAGATGCTGCGGCAGCTTATCTATCATCAGCTTGAACCAGTCACTGCTTTTCTGCTCATCGGTCATCTCATAATTCAGCGACATGCGCAGATTGGTTTTACGTTCAAATTCAATTTTTCCGTTGCTGATATATTGTGCTCTGGCTGCGGTTCCTGCCGTTAAGGACAGCATGAGCATGCAAAGTATTTTTTTCACGATTAATTTTTTTTATTTAAAAATGACAGCGAAATAATGTTATTCTTCGGTTTCCGTTGTAGTAGTTTCTTCAGGTGTTCCTTTGCTTAATGCACCGGAGCGGGTGAAATTCCAGGTAAGACTGAGCATGCCGTAGCGACGAATAGTATTGTAGGAACTTTCTGTGATATAGTTATCATTAGCCGTCCGTACAAAGCCCACATTCTGATTCAGGATATCGTTCACATACAGTTTCAGTACTAAGGAGCGGTCTTTCAGGAATGACTTGGAAAGATAGGCATTCCATTTGAGCACACTGTTGTTTTGATCCAGCTCATCTATCTTCTGACGATAAAGCCAGTCTATGTCGGTACCCAGGATAAAATTGCCGGGAAAAAGATAGCTGCCGCCGAAGCTCTGGTTCACGCTCCAGTAGTCATTTATATAATCTGGTCGGATAGAAGTGGTACTCCGGTTATAATTGACGTTAATGCTGTAATTCAGATCCAGCAGGGTGTCTTTATTATAATAAAAGGAAAGTCCCGGCCCGTAGTTCTGGTTAATACTGGTACTTTTCAGCCCATTCAGGTAGGTATTATTATGAGAATAGCCGCCGTTCACATTCAGGTTGGTACGGAGATTAAGCGGTTTTATCTTAAATCCGTAACCGGCATATCCATATAGGTTATAGTTACCGTCCACATTGACATACTGGTAGGTGCGCTGACCGAGATCATTCAGATTCTGGCTCTGGCTGATGGCATTCTGGCTGAAATTCAAACCCAAACTGGCCCAGAGGTAGCGTTCCTGCAATACTTTGTAGTTACCGAAGTTCAGGTTAAGGTTATGCTGAAATTCCTGTTTGAGATCCGGATTACCAATCAGGATATTGAGCGGATCGGTATTTTCATGAATCGGCTGCAACTGGTTAATAGTCGGCTGATTGGTTCTTCCCGAATAGGAAAGCGTAAAATTGGTCTGGCGGTTCCGGTTATAACGGAATATGGCTCTGGGGAAAAAGTTGAGATAGTTATAACGCATGGTCGTATCGGCAATCTGGTCATACTGACGAAATGCCGCATTGGCTACAGCGCCGCCTAAGGTGATATTAATGCGTTCGTATTTCAGGCGTACATTACCGCCACCGGTATTGGTAAGGATATTCAGGGAATAATCGCTGCTGTAGAGCGGGTCATAGACATCGCTTACCGTACCGTCTTCCGCTTTATCATAGGAATAATTAGCAGACTGGTTATTATTGACATTCAGGGTGTAATTCAACTCCATGGCCACATGCTTACTGAGCTGTTCGGTATAGGAAGCCCTGCCCTCGAACTGGTTCGTAAGGCGGTTTTGAGTTTTCTGCTGGTTCACCGTATCGGTCATACCAAGTGCGGAGAAGCTGTTTAAAGCATTATAATTCCCCTTACTTTCATTTTCGGTATGCACTCCGTTGAAGTTCATGGAAAGGGTGCGGCCTTCCTTTTTGAATTTTTTTCTGAATAATAAATCAGCATTGAAGTTATTGCCGGTAGTGCTGACATCCTGTACCTTATGGCTGCTGTTGATCGGATTACCATCTAAGCTGACGATATCGCTTTGGTTGACCTGGCGGCTTTCGCTGCTGCGTACATAACCGCCCACATTCAGCTTGAGAGAAGTAGTAGAATCTATCTTATATTCCGAAACAATATTGGCATTATGTTTCTGGCGGGAATTATAGGAATTGGTATAGCTGGTATTGACATACTGCGTATCCGGCAGAATGTATTGGGTACGAACATTATTATCGGTTTCAATATCGAACTTGCCGTACTGGTAATTTCCGTTAAAGCTCAGCGCATCATCCAACCATTTATTGCTGTAATGCGCTCCGCCGTTCCAGGCTTTGGGCAAGCCCTGACCGTTGTACTGCCCGTTCCAACTGTCCAAATCAAATTCATCGCGGGTGATGGTGCGGGAAAAAGAACCGTCGTCTGACATCTCTAAAGTACCGCCACCACCGTTAGAATATTTTCTGCTGTCGTCCCAGTTTAAGCCGGTGGTGCTGGTATTGCTCATAGTACCGTAAACGGATACTTTTCGTTTGGCCTTAAAGGCATTCAGCATGGCCTGGCTTTCCCAGTAATCGGGCAGGCCTGCCCCTGCGGCAATTTTCCCGAAATAACCCTTTTTGGCATTTTCCTTCAGCTTCAGGTTGATGGTCTTTATTTTTTCACCATCATCAATACCGGTAAATTCTGCCTGATCGCTTTTTTTATCATATACTTGCACCTTATCCACAGCGCTTGCACGCAGGGTTTTAGCCACCATAGCCGGATCATCCGAGAAAAACTCCTCTCCGTCCACATACATCTTTTGCACCTTTTCTCCGTGGGCGGTGATGTTGCCATTTTTATCCACTTCAATACCCGGCAGTCTTTTCAGGAGTTCATCCACATTGGCAAACTCCCGCACTTTAAAGCTGTCGGCGGTGTATTCGGTGGTATCCCCCTTAATGGTAATGGCGCGGGAATCGCTGACGATGACTTCCTGGAGCAGGTTGGCTTTGGAAAACATCTGAATTTCGCCTAAGTCGGTCGGGTTTTCATTTACGGTAATCTGATCCTTAAAATCCGCAAACATGGGATGCGAAAGAATGATGGTATAGGTGCCTTTTTCCTGTACCGGCAGGGAAAATTCCCCATCTTCGTTGGTACGGGTAAAGCCCTCCATAACGGAATCGCTCTCCCTGACCAGCACCACGGAAGACTGGTACATGGCTACATAGCTCACCGTGTCCACCAATTTACCCTTTACGATATAAGGCTGCGCCTGTGCAGGCAGCGCGGAGAAGGCCATAAAAAGAAGAAGGAGCAAAACGGGTGTAACAGGAAAAAGTCGGCGCATTATGGTTATTTTTATTATGGTTGATTTTATGCAATACGGATATTAGAAAAAGTGTTATTTTTCGTAATAAAAAAAGCAAGGCAAAATTACCAGATAAATTCCAGCCCGTTAAGGGGAATTTTGGGGGGAGTTTTTTATATTAATGAGTAATAACGGCTTTTCCCGAGCCTGCTGATGCAAAAAGAAACGGGTCAAACTGTGTTTTATTGTATGATGCAAAATGAAAAAGGGCGTGCCGGTGTCGCTACCATTCACAAACCATCAGTGACGATGGCAAATCGCCCATACATTCCAAACGCTATCAACTTGTCAGTCAGTAATGCCTTTTTTATGTCTCCTATTTGTGTAAATTTGCATTTTAGGACAATTACAGGATATTGATATTTACTTTAAGCAATGAGTGCATTTCAATTTTTCGCTAACAGAACATCCCTACAATCCCCCCCTGTCATGCTGAAAGCATCTATACACGCCCTTTAGATTCCTACGGAATGATAAGAAGGAGTATATGGGTGCGAAAATTTGAAATGCAACGCTTAAGCAATAGAAACAGGCAACATAACTACAATTTTCCGTAAGGAGCGTGACTGATCGCAGGCAGAATTTGGCCACCTAAAGCGGTGTTTCCCCGGAGATGATTGATAAATAGGAACGGGGCAAAATTCTTCCCTCTATTTTGAGGCTACCTTAAAAAATTGCAGGTATTTTGCTTACCAAAAATAAAATGCAGGCTATTTTAAAATAATTTTCGGATATGAGATTACAGGTAATACAGGACAGCAAAGGAAAAGCCACAGGCGTATATATTCCTATAAACGAGTGGAATGCGCTCAAAAAACAATACAAGGATTTGGAAGCCCTGGAATATGAAGAGCCTACTAAAGAACAGATTTTGCAGGAACTCAAAGAAGCCGTTCAGGAACTTAATTTAGTGGAACAAGGAAAGCTGAAAGCCCGGCCTGCAAAAGAGTTGCTGAATGAGCTATAATATTTCCTCCATTCCGCTTTTTGACAAACAGGCTAAAAGACTGGCTAAAAAATACCCTTCGCTTAAAAAAGATTTGGAGCAACTGTTTGACAGCCTTGCCGATAATCCCGAGCAGGGAACAGCTCTTGGTAACAGCTTCTATAAAATACGCCTCGCTATTGCTTCCAAAGGTAAAGGCAAGTCACACGGAGCAAGGCTAATTACTTATGTGAAAATTACCGCCGACACCGTTTTCCTGACCTCCATTTACGATAAAGCCGAAAAAAGCACCATTACCGATAAAGAGCTTGAGCAGATTTTTAAATTTATTTCTAAACATAACTAAAGAAGCGATTAAATCGGGCTTTTGCTTTATAATTTTAGATTTACTTTTTGCCATTCACTTCATGTCGTTTCGAGAGAAAAAATCAGCGCCTTTATTAGAGATTGCCGCTAATACTTCTATTTCTTTCTTCCCTTGTTTTGGCATGGGATATATGTGACAACAGCTTACGGAATGCGCCTACAATAGGCTGTTAGTATATGTCCGCATATCAACCGGAAAATTATTTCAAAGAACTTTTACGCCTGTAAATCTAAGCTTTTTTAAAAGTATAAAGCACAGTTCCTCCACATATTTTTACCCCATCCACACATCTGATACATGAGACTACCATCTGTTGCATATCAGGCTGATTTTTGATTTAAAAAACAACGACATGAGATAATATACCCCTGCCGTTTTAAAAAGTAAAATTAAAAATTTATTGAGAAACAATGTGTTATGGTTGCAGAAAAGACCCACCCACACATCTGGTACATTACCCAACTTAGTTTCAAAGGCAACGGAATATTGAGTGCCTGAACCTGTCCCCTTAGCGACACTTTACGAAGTTGCTATTATTTCATCATACTCCAAATTTGGATTTAAAATCCTATCCTCATTGTCCCAATTATTTTTCCCTACTCGATAACCTGCAGCCACAACATAAAAAAAATCCCTTTCTGATTTAATTTCAAAAACTTTATACCCCAGAGAAGTAGAGTATTTGTGAAATTTTTCAGGTATATTTTCTATAATTTCTTTAACAGTAATCCCTTTAAGTATGTCAGGCAATTCCAAATAGGCTACTCCCCAAAACTCTATATCCACATTATAATTTGTTGCGTTGGAATACCCCTCTACATCTTCAAATAATTGCGGGCTTCTTAATAATAAAAAGCAATGGCTTACAGTATAAGCCCAAATTCTAAAAATTCTATTCGATAGGTAATTCATGATATTAAAATGGTTTAGGTACAGTTTGATAACTGCCGTTTAAAAATTTATAAAATGTTGTTCTTTGTAATGCGCCAGGCGTATTATAAATAGTGTGTAGTTCCCAATTTGTAATGTTCCCATGCGAAAGAGGCGCTGCTGGGTCAAACTTCAAATATTTATATCTTGAAAAATCCGTCAGATTAAAATGAAGATTATTACTTGAGTTTTCAATTGCAGCCTGAATCTCACCTTGTTGAAAACCACCACTTGTAAATTGTCTATAGTTCTTAAATCCCGTCGCTTGTGAGAACTCATTTAAATTACTTCTCAAGCCGAATGCAAGGTCTTCTCCCGTCTTAGCTGCATTGCTAAATTCATATACCGGTGCAGATGTTATGCTGGAAGTTCCCATTCCCAATGCCGCTCCCGTTATAAAATCTACAGTTGCCACAGTGCCGGGAGACATACCCGTTGCACTTAAACTCTGCTGATAATAAGTAGGTGTTGAAGTGCCGGAAACCATCTGGCTGAAGCCTGATGCTGCAACATCTGAAAAATAAACTACGCCTGCTCCGCCAACTAAAGGACCTATACCGGTTGGTGAAGACGCTCCGGCAAATGTGGCACTTGCTGCTGCACCAAGAGCACCTAACAAAAATTTTCCTCCGCCTTCGATATGCCTCATCGCTGTTCTTACCGAAGATTCCGGGAGTTGAGGAAGTGTATTAAGCGCGTCATTCACAAAATGTGATGAATTGGTAGCACTATAATACCCAATAAATTTACCGGAGTCCTCAAACTGAGCTAAATAAGATTCTCCCTGGTAACTAAATGTCCACACGGAGCCCGGTACAGCCTGCCCAAGCATTATGCCATCAGACAAAAGCGGGCTTTCATCGAATGTTCCGGTAACTTCTGCAGTTGAGGGTAAATATATATATCCACCCGTAGGCGTAAGATAGGGGAATTGATTATCTATTGTCTGTATGTCAATCTTATTGTTGTCATTTGTAGCCAAGGCCGGAGGTAAATCATCTCCTGGCCCCATCCCGCTCAAATCATTCCAAACAACAGGGTTATTAAAAGAGTAATTATACGGGCTCATCCCAGCATACTTACTCTCCAAAGGATCACTCGCACTCCACCTCGCTAACCATGGTATGTAATACCTCGCTCCATGATAATACAATCCACTTTCCTCATCTCTTTCTTTACCCGTATATCTATATCTTTTTGCTACTGCATTAATAGTAGTACTCATGGCTTGGTACGAAGTTGTGCCGTAAGGATGGTACTCCTCGTAAGAGATAATAGCAGCGTTATCATTTAATTCCAAGCTGGCGCTTTGTAAGTGGTTGCTGTAAATATATCTTGTCAATGAAGCAGGGCCTGGGTCTGTACCAAATGTTCTCACTTCAAGCATGGCTATCCTTCCCGTATCATCGCTTACATGCACAGTGCTGCGCTCTATAATAAGCGTATCGGTATTGTCGTATTTTCTATAAATTTCATAATTACCCAAGTATATCCGTTCTTCCTTTTCGCTGCCATAATCTCTATATTTTCGTATTCTTTGCCCACTACTGTACTGGTAATCCGTTATACTGGTACCTCGTTCTATATGGTGCAGCTCATTCTGAACATTCCAAAGCATTATATCTAAATGAGGCATTTCAACTATATTACCTCTTGCATCATAATCATAGTTGTAAGTGTTGGCACCTACCGTAGTGCTTAACAGCCTGTTGCTATCCTGGTCAATATCGTAGGTTCTCGTATAGCTTGCAGTGCCGGTAATATGCTGCAATTCCAAAATATTACCTACCTCATCATAAGTGTATTGCTGGGTATAGTTCTGCACTGCATTGCCATTACCTTTGTGCGTGGTTTTCCAATGGCAATGGATATCGTTTCCGGAAAATTATTTCAAAGAACTTTTACGTCTGTAAATCTAAGCTTTTTTAAAAGTATAAAGCACAGTTCCTCCACATATTTTTACCCCACCCACACATCTGATACATGAGACTACCATCTGTTGCATATCAAGCTGATTTTTGATTTAAAAAATAGCAGGACAGGGTAACATATCTCTGCCGTATTAAAAGGTAAAATTAAAAATTTATTGTGAATCAACATGTTGTAACAATAAAAATGTACCACCCACACATCTGGAACATTACCCACCCGCAACACCTTCAACGGTTTGTCCTGCAAATTTGCCACCTGCACTAAATGTACCCTAAATGTTTTCTGTGCCCAAACAGCTCCTTCTGCAGTTACCCCCTTAGCGGCAGCCTGCTATTTCTTTTACTTCACCTTTACCCAAAATTTTTGAAGCTTCATTTATAGTGAAAAAATTACCAATTACAAGCTCACTTTTAAAATAATCTGGCTCAATAAAATCAACCAAAATTTCAAACTCATTATCAGTACTTGATTTTTTGAGTTCTTCTATTCTTCCCGACATACATTTTTCCCCAAAACAGAACAGGATAGCTCGTTTTTCCAAAATAACATTGTTACTGTTACTTAACCACTTTATTTTTCCTTTCATTTTCATTATAAATTATTTTATTGATTTAATGGCAGAATTAAATTGTTGTAGTCTTTCAGGACTTACATAATAGAATTGTCGTCCGACATCGGCACCATTTTCAAAAATGAAACTATTGTTCACTTTGATTTTTAGTATTTGATTTCCTTCACCTACCCAATTTTGATACCATTTTGCATCTTTCATATTTGTCCAAAAAAGCTTTCCTTCATATGATGAAACACCAGAACTTATTGGAGCTTGCCTAAACCCATTCGCCAATACATCACCCGCTTCTCCTTTAGATACAACACGATAAATTGTATTTGTACCCGTCTTAGCGGCATCACCAGCAATACTTAATTCTTTGGAAATTTTACCAAATACTCCTCCTCCATATCCCCCAACAGCAAGTAATGTCATTCCTGTATAAGCCGTTCCTGCAAGATAATTACCCTGCCTGAAGTTATCATAAGAACTATAACCACTCTCTATGGTACCTACTATATCACTGGCAACAAAACTAAGTGCGCCAATCATAGGGTTTCCCTGTGAGGCCTCTAGCATTTTTACCTGAAACTCTGCTGACCTTCTTGCCTGTTGCTCATAAGCATTTTCCTGTTTCCGTGCTGTTATAATAGCTTGCGGCTGAGAAGCAGCAGCTATCATTTTTTGTTTCTTTAGACCTTCTACAGTACCCGTAACTTTTTGATGAGATACCTTAAGATTATCTGCAGTATCCGGTGTGAATATGGCCACCTTTTTGGCCTCTGGCTCTGAATATAGTTGCAGATTTTCAAACTGGTAAGATTCTTCGGGCGGTGTAAATATACCGGTATGATCCACGCCGCTATATTGGGTTGGCGGCGGCTGCTCACCAGTTGAATCATTATATACCACCGGATTATCGTAACAATACTCATACGGACTCGCGGTAAGCTCCAAAAAATCCCGTTCTTTGTTTTTCTCTATCCCATAACCCTTATGCAAATTATAGTTTTCACTATTAATCGGATCCGCACTTACCCACCTTGCCAGCCACGGCACATAATATCTCGCTCCATGATAATACAATCCTGTTTCTTCGTCCCGCTCCTTACCCGTGTACCGGTATCGTTTCAACGATACCTCTGCTCCGCTTCTGCCACTTTGAAATGAAGTGCTGCCATAAGGATAATATTCTTCATAGCTAATGATAGCTGCTGCATCGTCTAATTCTAATGTGGCGGTACTCAAATGGTTGCTGTACTGGTAACGCAATAATTGTGCAGGTTCGGTGCCGCTGCCTGTGGTTCGGGTATCTATCAAGGCTATCCTGCCGGTATCATCACTAATGTGTAAGGTTTCCCTTTCTAATGTCAGCGTGCTGCTTACTGTTTTGCTATACACTTCCCATTCGCCTGCATATTTTCTGATTTCCGTAATAGCGCTTGCCGTGTTTATAATGGTTTTTCTTACTCTTTGTCCGTTGGCATCATACTGATAATATGCAGTTGTATTCGCATTTATCTCTACTTTTTCTAAGCGGTTTTCCGCATTATACGCCAAACTCTGGAGGTGCGCAAACCCGCCAATGATATTACCCCTCGTATCATAATCATAGCTTTCCGACGTACCACTGCCTATTACGCTTTCCAGCATCCTGTTGCTGTTATCATCCGTAGTATAGTACCTTGTCCAGTTGCCGGTGCCGCCGGTTACGGTATGCTGCATTTGTATAAAGTTGCCTACGGCATCATACTCATAGTAGTCAATATACCGCCGCATCTTGGCCGTATCCGTAGCGGCTACGGGTATGGGGCTTATTCCTCTCCTCGTTCTGTCATTTCTATCCGGCGCCTGGTTATTGCCCGCATGTTCCCGGCCTTCCGCCTGTATCAGCCGGTACAGGGCGTCATACGTATAATCATTATCCGGAACGGCTACCGTGCCATCAAAGTAAACAGCCTGTAAAGCCCCGTCCTTCTGCAAAGTAATATTGCCTATCGGGTCATACCAGTATTGCAAATCCTGCAATACTTTGTTATCACTTGTTCGTGTTGTCCTTATTCTTCTTACTCTGAATGTAAACGCATCATACTCGTAAGTAGTGGTAGCGCCGTTTTCATACTGTATTTTTTCCCGTTGTCCTTTGGCATCGTATTCTATATTGTTTACAATATCCGTATCTAAGCTGTGCACGTTTTCTACCGCAACGGTTTTTAATAACCCGCTTTTATCATAAGTGTAATTTGTTTTTCCACCATCAGGAGTAACAAGGGTTACCGGTCTGTTGAGCGCATCGTGAAGGGTAACGGTTTCATAAATTTCAGCTTCCATATCAACGTTGCCTATGGTTGTCCAGTCGGGGTGCTCCGTTGCATCTTCGGTATAGGTGCGTATTGGCGCAATGGTATTACCTTTAAAATCATAATCATTTATTGCTACTAAGCCCGCACCGTCATATACCTTGTGGGGCTTACCGCGCAGATTATGTAGTTTGTCATCCGTTTGCCCTTCGCCATAGATATATACTTCCAGCGTTTTTTCATCCTCCCAGTCCTCATTGGTATCGTTATAAAAAGCTACCTGTTTCTCCAAAGGCCGGCGCAGCTTATCATAATGTATATAAAACCTCCTGTCCTCCGCATCCCAATTATATAAAGGTTGCCCTGCAGCATCCAATAAAGTGCGTTGTATGCCGCTGTCCACGCTTTCCTGCCGGCAGGGTGCCTGTAGCATATTGTAGCTGTAGTTAAGCGGCTTCAGCCCCCGGCCGTCGGTTATGCTTAGCCGGTTGCCTTGTACATCTAAAGTTTCATAGCTTTCTATCAGCGGGTTAATGCCATCGTTCTGTATGGTGAAGAAACCCCTTGCTAAGGTGTCCGTATGGATAATGGTGGGGGTGTCCGCATGTGCGGCGGCTTTCTCTGCCGCATCCTGCTCTTCCGCACCCATTTGCCCGTTCTTCCTTGCCGCATACCAGTCACTTTCAATGATCAATTGTCCATTGTCAATTATAGTCGTATCGTTGTTATCCCAGACGGTTTGTTCCCAGGCCGTCCATTCGGTTTGGGTATAGCTGCCGTCGGGTAATTCGGTTCTGTAATTTCTGCCTAAGGGATCGTAAAAGAGCCTGGGGCTTACCCCCATTGCCGCTGCCTGCTCCGCCGTATCGCAGGCATGCGTATTGCTGAAATAAGGCTCATACTGCATCACGGCCTTGCCTTTGTTGTTGTATATGGTACGCCCGCTGCCTACCCAGTTGGCTTCGCCCATAGGCGGCGGCATGGCTCGTTGCTCACATTGTGCTTTATGCATCAGCACCCGGCCCATGCCGTCGCTGTAGCTGATGCGGATAAGCATGGCGCTGTCGGGGTTATCAGTGGAATGCTCCTCCCTGGCTATCATACCCACCCGTGCCGGTGTGCTGTTCAAGTCATAGACACAGCGCCAGGTAGCGCCGGACAGCAGATCTTCCGCTGCGCCCGCCGGCCCGGCCCAGAAAGCCTCCTGCTGCGCCCGGTCGGCCGTACTGTCGGGCTGCAGCCCCGCCAGCGTGTCGCCTTCGGGATTTAAAGGGTCATCTTTGCCTTTTACAGCCATAGCCACCGGGAAACCCAATGCATCATACAACAGCTCACTGACGTTGTCATTGGCATCTTTCATCCTTAAAGGCTGTAAGCTGTGCCAGTCATAGCTTTCAACGGATGTCTCATTTCCTTTGGCATCGGTAATGCTTTCCGGAAGCAGGTAATAGTCGTTCCAATAGCTGAGCATGGTTTCGTTGCCCCAGGGGTCTATAAAGGTATCAGGGGTATAAAAGCTGTCTTCGGCATCGGTGTAAGCGGCCGTTCCCGAAGGCAGCCAGTATTTTCCGTCATCATCCATATCCACATAGCCGCCTGCTTCCAGCAGGGCGGTGGTAACACGGTTAATATCGCTGTTGTAATACTGCTGTACAATATCATCCGTGAACGCCAGCGTATAGCTTTCATAAGGCAGCGCCAGGCTTTCCAGCTCGCCGGCAGGCAGGGCTGCCAGCGTATCGTTCTGCAGAAACAGCGTGCTGCTATGGCTGATCAGTCGCTTTTCTCCTTCCGTTGCTATTGCCGTAAAGCTAACCTCCACTGCTGCGGCAACCAAAGCTTTCAGCTCCGCAACGGTATAAAGCGCTGCTGCGGGCGAAGCCGCTTCCAGCTCGTAACCTTTGGCTTCATAAGCCACCCGCAGGCGGTAATGCCGCTCACTGCCGGTAATGTCGTTGGTAAATTCGTTTTCGCTGCAGGTGATATGCACCCTGCCCTGCTCGTCCTTTACTTTTTGCGGCAAAGCAACGGGAATGTGCTTCCGGGGATAAACGACCGTGGCGCTTTGCAGCACATTGCCGTATTCATCGGTTTCTAAAGTCAGCTCATGGGCTATGCGCGGATCTTCCGCTGCTCTTTCACAACTAAAGGTAAGAGCTTGTTGTTGCAGGTTAAGGAATACCGCATGTGCCGGTGCCTCGCTTTCGGAGGATGTAATAGGGAGACCCTGTATCCTTTTTACTAAATATGCAGTAGCGGTAATCGAATAAGGGGTAGTTTCCTTTTCACTGCCATCAAGCGCATACACCTCCTGCCTTAAAGGACTGCCTTTCAATGCACGATGCGCTTCCCGCCGCTCCTGCGCATGCATCCCGCCGGGAAAAGCAGCAACTTGCGTTACCGCATCCCAGCCTTCAAACTGGAAATATTCTTCCTTAAAGCGGTTGAGCAGCGAGGCTTCCCGAAGCCAGGCCCCGGTATGGTACCAGCTTTTCGTCAGCACCGGAGGCTGGTCTAAAGAATTTTGAATTATGGATTCTGAATTTTGGATGACAGCGGTATCGGTATCAAGAGTTTCCACGTAGCCGAAGCCGCGGAACTCGCGTTCCTCGTGGTCGTAATAGCCGTGACGGTAACGGTAGCTTTGCGCATATACCGTTTCGCTCACGCTGTCCTTAGTCTCCGTGCGGCTCACGCAATGTACCGGAAAGGGCAGCCTGGTAGCCCAGCGGATACCCTGCTTTTTGTCTTCTAAATAATACCGGGTGGAGCTTTTGTATTCCAGCCCCACTTCCTTGCCCATACCGTTGCTATAGCGCTCCAGCAGGTAGGGCTTGCGGCCGCCCATCAGGTCTATGTACTGTATGGGAGCCGTGGCATGGTGCGGCAGCGGGGAGCTCCACACGATGCAGCCGGTGCCGTTGCCTAAGAAATCCAGCACGGCAATCTTGCTGTAGGCACCCGTGCCCGGAAGGGGATGAATCGTTTCCCCGGCGCTGAAGCCGTTGCCGGACAAATTGATCCAGGCCGTCAGCCTGTTCCGGCCGGTATAGATTAAGTCGGCGGCGCCCGTGCCGCTGATATCGGCTAAAGTAAGGTAAAGCGGATTGTATATATCCGGGCGCTGAAAACGGGGCGCACCGGCCATCGTAACCTTTGCTCCGAAGCGGCCGTAGCCTTTATTGGGCCAGTAGCAGACCTCGCCGTTGCGGATGCGCACCAGGTCGGTAAGCCCGTCCCCGCTCATATC